>Ga0209697_10005245_pt1 | contig 16268 bp, 10 predicted proteins | sample AliMusrvi5mmetaG_FD_184115 | JGI IMG/M metagenome (GOLD analysis project Ga0209697, IMG submission 184115) | Freshwater lake bacterial and archeal communities from Alinen Mustajarvi, Finland, to study Microbial Dark Matter (Phase II) - Alinen... | ecosystem: Environmental > Aquatic > Freshwater...
AGGTCCACAAGCAGGTCAATCCCCATACTGCACTCCGCAGGGGTGAGGCTCTCTACGGCCTCTTCGACACGGAAACAGGTGCCTTGATGGGGAGGAACTAGGAATGAGCAGTCTTGTCAATAGGGCCGCTCTAAAAAGGCACCTCCTGAACAGGGCGAAGGTGCTCAGACCCAACCACCCATTCAGCAGAGTTGCCGAGGATGCGATTCAGAGATTGGAATCCAGTCTCAGGATCAATGCCGATGACCTGGTTCGTCGCCACCCATCTCTTGGGAAGACGATCAAAGGGTAATTTGGGGGATAGCACCTTGATCTAAAGAGGTGCAAGTGCTTGCTGCTGAGGTGGCAGGTGCGGAGAAAAGGCCGTAGGGGCGGCTTTTTCTTTAGCTGTCAGACCCTTTCCTACTTCTTAGCCTTCCCCTTAGGAATCGGATTGGCCTCGATGAAGTCCCGGACTGCCCTGACCACCACATCACTCAGGGTGACATCGGCTTTGTCAGCAATGGCCTGAAGTACGTCTTTTTCGTCCGTGGGAATGCGGACTGTCATGATCCCGTCGCGTTTTTTTGGCATGGGGAAACCTAAAAGCGACGCATAAGATTGCAATATAGTATTTTGACCTAGGCGGCACAGTGTCTTGTTGGGGCGCTTACCTTTGTGTGGATCTACCCATGAGGACACATCCATTCCTGCTCGTCTGAACCATGGGCTAGTGGATAACTTCCCTTTTCTCAGTCCCGCATGACCTTCCTCACCACACTCACTGCCATTGAACTGCTTCCCAATGGGAGTGGTGTGTCCAAGCTGTCCGGCGAAGAGCTTCAGAAGCGTCTGGCCATCACCCAGCATATACCTGACAAGAGCTTTCAGTTAGTTCGTTATTACGGCTGGTATTCCAACAAGATGCGGGGGCAACGGCTCAAGCAAGATGCCCAGAAAGAGGCCGAGCGTGAAAGCGCGGAAGGGGAGTCCCCGGCACTCGGCACCCCGGAGGTGATCGATGTTTCCGGATTCGTTTCGCGCCGCCGCCCATCCCGCAAATGGCGAGACCTCATCCAGAAAGTCTGGGAGGCCGATCCGCTCCTCTGCCCGACCTGTCATGAGCCCATGCGCATCATCGCCCTCATCGATGAGGCGGAGATCATCGAGCGCATCCTGCGCCATCTGGGACTCTGGGAAGAGCCCGTGGATCTCGACCGTGGGCCGCCGGAGGCCATTGTGGAGCTCTTCCCGGAGGAGCAGCACCTCGACCCTCTTCTCGAACTCTGGAGCGAGATGGCACCACGGAGGGAGGATCCGATCGACCCCTTCCCCGACTACGACAGCGAACCGGTCTTTTCCTGGAACTGATCACCGGCAGGGAAGGGCCGTGCCGTGACGCGATGACCGAGGCAGGGAAAGGTGCGTTTTTGCCGGATAAGGAGCCTGAAGCCCTCCGCACAATCACGAAAAATCACGAAACAAGGCCACCGCGTTGACTTTTCCCGTAGGGAGCGCTATCTCCCAATCATTAATCAGGCGCTTTCACCAGAACGACCTGCTTCCCATCTCCCTCCCACAAAAAGCGATTTCCTATCAGAGAAAGAGAGACTGAATTTGGATTATCACTTGATTAAAACACTTTCGGGATAATCATGTAGGCACCAAAAATGATTAATCTTCCCCGTAAACCCATTGCAGCGGCCTTATCGTTATTAAGCCTGCTCTCCCTATCGCCGGAAATGATAGCACTCGGGGCCCCATCCCCATCATTGGTAACCATCCAGACCGTGCACGTGGGGGACCCAGGCAATCCTCCCGATGATAGTGGTTACGGACACGTTCCCTACAGTTACGAAATCGGAAAGTACGATGTCACGATCGCCCAGTACGTTACTTTCCTGAATTCCGTGGCTACGACGAACACGAATGCCGCGATTGTGAATCTATGGATTCCCGAAATGGCTGGATTCAGTCCAATGTCACCCACCAAACTAGAAACCCCGGGAATTCTTATCCTAAGGAGTACCAACCATACCACACCCATCTCCTACATTTATAGTGCGGCGACTAACATCTCGTGGGGCACTAATTCCTCCAAACGCCCAGTCTGTTGGGTCACTTGGTTCGATGCCGCTAGGTTTGTGAATTGGGTCAACAACGGGGCCACCAATGGGGCCGACACGGAGACAGGATCCTATACCCTGACTAATTTTCAAACCAATGGTATCGTTTCAAGGAACACGAACGCCATATGGTCGATTCCCTCCGAGGACGAATGGTATAAAGCCGCCTACTACGATCCTTGGAGAAATTGGCTGAACCCCGCAGCTAATAGGTACTATAATTTTCCAACGCACAACGACATGACGCCGCACTCGGTCAATCCTCCCGGCACAGCGAATTCTGGAAATTTCAATAACCTCAGACCAAAAGGTAATGTGCTAACCCCGGTGGGCGCGTACACGAAGAGCCCCAGCTATTATGGCACCTACGACCAAGGGGGCCTCGTGTGGCAGTGGACCGAGGGGGTTGTCGCTAGCCCCTATCTGACCAACCGCGTGGTGCGCGGAGGTTCATACAGTTACGGGATCACCCCTCTTCTCAGCGGGATCCGAAGGGATTATCCGCCTGGATTCTACGAGGATGACGACACGGGATTCCGAGTGACCCGCACCCCCGCACTCTTGCCCTGATATGGTGACCCCCGCCCAGAAAAAACTACCTGCTATGAAAACTCACCGCATCAACTTCGTTATTGGATTCCTGTCAGCCACCGCGCTCTGGCAGTCCGCAGTAACGCTCCACGCCGCAATACCCTTGGTAACCCTAGAAACCGTGCCGATTGGGAACATTAACAATCCCCTAGATCCCACAGACAACCTAGGCGCCGTGAGCTACCCCTACGTGATTGGGAAATACGATGTGACTGTCAATCAGTATGTTGCATTCCTGAACGCCGTTGCAAAGATTCCAAAGAATCCCGCCGTAACTGTTCTCTGGAAAAAATCCATGCAGTTCCCGCTCCCGTACGTTTCTCCGGGACTGATAAGCCGAACCGGCACCGGACTGGTAGCAAGCCCGTATGTTTATGCAGAGATGCATGACTCAAATCTTGGCGCCAATTCCGGCAATCGCCCGATCTGTGACATTTCATGGTTTTCCGCCGCACGCTTCGCCAACTGGATGCACAACGGAGCCACCAACGGGGCCGACACCGAGCACGGTGCTTACACTCTCGCAGGCCACACCACAGTCACAGGCCAAACCATCGGTGTGATCCAGAAAAATCCTGGGGCCAAGTGGTGGATTCCAACCGAGAACGAATGGTACAAGGCCGCCTACTACGATCCATCTTTCTGGGACACAAACACAGCCGGATACGGCGGTTACCATGACTATCCCACCATGAGCGATGAACCTAATATCCCTGTCCCAGAGCCACCACCTGGTGGAACAAACTCAGCTAATTTTAGTGGTGTTATGACAGACGGGTTAAAACTCACCGCTGTCGGGGCATACTCCAACACTCACAGCTACTACGGGGCATACGACATGGCGGGACTCCTCTGGGAATGGACCGACGGAATAACAAGCGATAGCAATGCTCACCCAGCAAACCGCATCATGAGAGGGGGCTCTTGGAGCCTCGGGCTCCTGACAGTCCACCGCTTCTCACCGAGGGATTACCCTCCGGACTACGACGACGATGATTCAGGATTCCGACTCAGTGGTCTGCCGCCAGCTCCTTAACCACAGCTTCGAACGAAATCTCCATGAGAACCGATCCTATCCAGTTCAGCCTCGTAGGGGATTAGAAATACCCTGATCACCGAACGCCAGCTCCGTGATGGTGAAAAGTTCATGCATCGTGTATTATTTAGCATGCGTTTGCATGATTTTTTGAAAATTGCATTGTTTATTTTAGAAACTTTAAAAAAGGCTCGGAAAGTTATATCCCCTTTGACGTGTCTGGCGACCTTGATGCTCAGCCTCGCGGCTTTTTCATCAATCCGTGCGGCCTTTAGCTTTACGGGAGTGGCGGCGGGTGATGCCTCCTCGACCGAGGCGGTCTTCTGGACCAGGGGACTTGATCCCCTCTTGCCAGCAAAGTCAGTGATCAACCTCCAGATTGCTACGGATCCCAACTTTACAACGGACTTTATCGAACTCTCGACGGGCACATCATCCTCATCAGACTACACGGCAAAAATGGATGTGGGGGATCTAACACCCGACACAACCTACTATTATCGCTGGGTGGAGCCTAATTCCTCCAAGGTCAGTATTACGGGAAAGGTTAAAACAGCGCCTGAATCCAATGCGGCATCACCACTTCACTTCGGATTCAGCGGAGATGAATTGGGTTCGATGCGCCCTTACTCCCTAGCAAGTCGGATTGTCTCACAGAATCTCGATTTCTACATCAATCTGGGGGACACCATCTACGAGACTGGCAGTCAGGTGCTGGGGAACATCGGTCTAGAATATCTCATCTCACCGACCACCACTGATACCGGCACCATTCCGGTTCCCTCGTCCAATGGTGCCACGAGCACCCAACTCTTAAGCCAATACTCAGCAAAGTATCTCCAGCAATTCCTTCCGGTGAATATCGGCGGTCAGAATGGCCTCAGCCCACTTTACGCAGCTCAAGGCTGCTACACCCTCTATGACAACCACGACCTTGGCGATCGCCAGTACGTCAGCGGGGGAGCTCCTGCCGGGGGACCCGTCGGCGATATGGCGAATGGGGCTGGGGTCGATGCGAGCAACTCTAATTTCGACGTAAATTCCACCGGGACCTTCATCAACAAGACACCTGGCTTCGGCTACCTCTTGAAGACCTACCTCGATTATCAACCCATCGCCGACAGATTCCGAATCTACTCACCCTCGGATCCACGCACTCATGGGACACAAAGGCTCTATTTCTCACAACAGTGGGGCCGTAATGCACTTTTCATCAATGTCGATGACCGCAGCTACCGAGACATCCGCATGAAGACGACGAACAACACGGATGAAACGGGCGCCCGGGGGGATAATCCAGCCCGGACTATCCTTGGGGCAACACAGTTGGTGTGGCTGGAGCGGACGCTCCTTGCCGCCCAAAAATCGGGGGTTGTCTGGAAGTTTGTGGCGATCTCTACTCCAATCGACCAGATTGGACCTTTGGGAGGATCCCTGAGCCTCACCAATCTTCCGTTCTTCGGTAAGGACAGCACCTACCTTCCTTATAACTTTGAGGGTGGTAAGTCATGGATGGGTCAATATCGGTCGGAGCGCAATATTCTTCTCAAGTTCATCACCGATAACCGCATCCTTAACGTCGTCTTCCTCTCGACCGACGATCATCAGGTTCGAATCAACGAGGTGTGCTACTCCCGCACTGGCAAGACTGGAGTTCAATCCAGTTACGCCAAGGTACCTTATTGCTTCAGTATCGTCTGCGGACCCATTGGTGCCATGGGACCCGATGCCATTACAAACCACTCTTTTGAGATGACTAGGCAACTTGCGGCCAGTTTTTACAATGCGCAGGTCAAGGCCGGAATCCAACCTATCGGGTTGATGGGTTATCCCAGACTGCACGATGTCTTTAGGGAAGGAGATCCAACGGCCGCATCCAAACCGCAAACGATGGATTTTTACAGCGCCGATACCTATAATTTTTGCGTAATGGACGTGGACCCCGATGGGGTGACTCTAACCACAAAGATTTTAGGCATTAACTCCACAGCGCAGAATTCCGCCAGCGAGTATGACCCTGTCGGCAACCCCTTGCGCAAAATCCTGAGTTTTCAGATTGATGCCCCAAGAAAAAGCCTTTCCCGATGATCCTCCTAAAAAGCCCTGACCTACTATCATTTATTTGAGCCGCCTGATTCAGCTCTTTCCATATTTTTTTCCCCTAGTGGAAACTTTCGGATGAGTAAAAGTCCTCCCATTGATAGCAAGCCGCAAAGCATGATGCTCTTGCTGACGCCTTGATATTCTGCGATCCATCCGAAAAGGAAGCTACCCAAAGCGGTCGAGCCCTGTAGGGTGAGGAGATAGAAGGATGTCATGCGCCCCCTCACATGATCCGAGGAATACCGGAAAGTCATTCCGTTACTGCATGGCATTTTCCAGGCTTTTGAGTCCCTCGCGGAGCTTAACCACGATACGCTCATGAAGCCTCTTGGGTTGAAGCACCTTCACATCGGGCAACCAGGAAAGGATCCACCGGATCAGCTCCTTGCGACCCGTTGTCACCATGCTGAGTTCGATCCGTCCGTCAGCGTGTCGTCGGATTTTCTGGGAAGGATGCCACTGTCGTTCGGTAATATAGACGGCCACCTTGGATTCAAAAAGCAGCCTGACCCTGAAAGGCTTTTCGCCTCCCGTGATTCCGAAAGCCCTTCGGGCGTAGGTTTCCGGATCGAATGAGACGGGTCGTGTAAATATGAGCCCTCTTCGTTTGATTGAGTGAAAGCGGGATAACGCAAAAGTCTCCATCAGATCCTTGGCGACATTCTTGGCGATCAGATACCAGTTACCGTGATAGGCCAGCAAGTGACAGGGATGGAGTTCGTAGCGGGAGACTTGCCCCGTAAACTTCTGATATTCCGCGTCGATCACCTCACGGCGTTCGATGTATTCCACGAGTAAGGACCAAATGGCAGGATCAATCATGACATGATCCTCGGCCAGCACGCCGACATGATCGCTCAGCCACCCTGGCTCGATCGTGATATCGCCTTCAAGAGACTCGCTGATCTTATCCATGACCGAGCGCATCTCCAGATGCAGAGGGGTCCCCTCGTAGTGAGCGAGGAGCTTGCGGGCGAGGCCGAAGCTGAACGCCTCCTTCCGGCTGATCGTCACCGGAGGCAGGGTGAAGGTTTCGTCGGTGAGTCGGAACCCGTGCGATTGGCCGTCGTATTCCAGCGGAGCCCTCTCCTCATCCCGAAGGAAGTCCAGGTCCCTGGCCACCGTGCGCCGTGAGATTCCCAAGTCGGCCATGAAGTCACTGCTATTGGCAAGCCGTCCACTGCTGATCCCTTCGCGTACCAACTGGAGGATGCGCCGGACACGGTAGTGCTGGGGGCGGGAGATCGGTTTCATCTTTCTTAGAAGGGGCTTTTTTTGGAAGGGGGTATGCCGCTAGATGGCATACCCTCCTTCCTACGCTGGGCGGTATGGAGGTGCAACCCTACCGCGCGCGCAGACCGAGGGCCTCACCCCTTTGGAGATGCCTCTCCGGGCATTTTGATTCCTTCCTTGAGGGCTACGAGGAGCGCTACCGTCCCAGCTACGGCCATCTCCGCCCGGTCATCCCCGAAGTCGTCGGCAAGTTCATGGGGTGCGGTGATTACTCAAGGGGATTTGCGCGGGTGCGATGCGATCACTGCACCACCGAATACCTCCTTCCCTTCTCCTGCAAGGGCCGCTGGTTCTGCCCCTCCTGCCACCAGAAGAAGGTCCAGCTCTTCGGCTCCCTCATCACGGAGACTATCCTAGCACCGATCCCGCACCGACACATCACCATCGGCATTCCGAAGATGCTGCGCCCCTACTTCCGTTTTCATCGGGGACTCATCAAGGAACTCTGCCGCATCGCCCAGAGCTGCATCCTGGATTTTCAGCGCACGGCATTGAACCTTCCCGAGGGAGTCGGAGGAGCCGTCATGGCGATCCATACCTTCGGGGAATACCTCGATTTTCATCCCCACCTCCACGCCCTGGTAGCTGATGGACTCTTTACGCGCTCGGGGATGTTTCATGTCATGCCCGAGCTCAGCCTTGCACCGCTGGAAGAACTCTTCCGGGCACGGGTCATTAGCTTTCTGGTCAAAAAGGAACTCCTGCTGCCCGAGCGAGCCCGGATGCTGCTCGGCTGGAGACACTCGGGATTCAACATCCATCGCAGCCGACGGATCGCCCCCTCCAGTCGTGAGGATCTCGAACGCCTCGCCCAATACATCATCCGTAACCCCTTCTCGCTGGATAAAATGCATCCCAATGCCACGGGGGAATCGATCATCTACCGCTCGGGCCTCAATCCCAAGATCAGGCGCAATTTCCAGGTCTTTGAGCCCTGCGACTTCATCGCGGCCATCACCCAGCATATACCTGACAAGAGCTTTCAGTTAGTTCGTTATTACGGCTGGTATTCCAACAAGATGCGGGGGCAACGGCTCAAGCAAGATGCCCAGAAAGAGGCCGAGCGTGAAAGCGCGGAAGGGGAGTCCCCGGCACTCGGCACCCCGGAGGTGATCGATGTTTCCGGATTCGTTTCGCGCCGCCGCCCATCCCGCAAATGGCGAGACCTCATCCAGAAAGTCTGGGAGGCCGATCCGCTCCTCTGCCCGACCTGTCATGAGCCCATGCGCATCATCGCCCTCATCGATGAGGCGGAGATCATCGAGCGCATCCTGCGCCATCTGGGACTCTGGGAAGAGCCCGTGGATCTCGACCGTGGGCCGCCGGAGGCCATTGTGGAGCTCTTCCCGGAGGAGCAGCACCTCGACCCTCTTCTCGAACTCTGGAGCGAGATGGCACCACGGAGGGAGGATCCGATCGACCCCTTCCCCGACTACGACAGCGAACCGGTCTTTTCCTGGAACTGATCACCGGCAGGGAAGGGCCGTGCCGTGACGCGATGACCGAGGCAGGGAAAGGTGCGTTTTTGCCGGATAAGGAGCCTGAAGCCCTCCGCACAATCACGAAAAATCACGAAACAAGGCCACCGCGTTGACTTTTCCCGTAGGGAGCGCTATCTCCCAATCATTAATCAGGCGCTTTCACCAGAACGACCTGCTTCCCATCTCCCTCCCACAAAAAGCGATTTCCTATCAGAGAAAGAGAGACTGAATTTGGATTATCACTTGATTAAAACACTTTCGGGATAATCATGTAGGCACCAAAAATGATTAATCTTCCCCGTAAACCCATTGCAGCGGCCTTATCGTTATTAAGCCTGCTCTCCCTATCGCCGGAAATGATAGCACTCGGGGCCCCATCCCCATCATTGGTAACCATCCAGACCGTGCACGTGGGGGACCCAGGCAATCCTCCCGATGATAGTGGTTACGGACACGTTCCCTACAGTTACGAAATCGGAAAGTACGATGTCACGATCGCCCAGTACGTTACTTTCCTGAATTCCGTGGCTACGACGAACACGAATGCCGCGATTGTGAATCTATGGATTCCCGAAATGGCTGGATTCAGTCCAATGTCACCCACCAAACTAGAAACCCCGGGAATTCTTATCCTAAGGAGTACCAACCATACCACACCCATCTCCTACATTTATAGTGCGGCGACTAACATCTCGTGGGGCACTAATTCCTCCAAACGCCCAGTCTGTTGGGTCACTTGGTTCGATGCCGCTAGGTTTGTGAATTGGGTCAACAACGGGGCCACCAATGGGGCCGACACGGAGACAGGATCCTATACCCTGACTAATTTTCAAACCAATGGTATCGTTTCAAGGAACACGAACGCCATATGGTCGATTCCCTCCGAGGACGAATGGTATAAAGCCGCCTACTACGATCCTTGGAGAAATTGGCTGAACCCCGCAGCTAATAGGTACTATAATTTTCCAACGCACAACGACATGACGCCGCACTCGGTCAATCCTCCCGGCACAGCGAATTCTGGAAATTTCAATAACCTCAGACCAAAAGGTAATGTGCTAACCCCGGTGGGCGCGTACACGAAGAGCCCCAGCTATTATGGCACCTACGACCAAGGGGGCCTCGTGTGGCAGTGGACCGAGGGGGTTGTCGCTAGCCCCTATCTGACCAACCGCGTGGTGCGCGGAGGTTCATACAGTTACGGGATCACCCCTCTTCTCAGCGGGATCCGAAGGGATTATCCGCCTGGATTCTACGAGGATGACGACACGGGATTCCGAGTGACCCGCACCCCCGCACTCTTGCCCTGATATGGTGACCCCCGCCCAGAAAAAACTACCTGCTATGAAAACTCACCGCATCAACTTCGTTATTGGATTCCTGTCAGCCACCGCGCTCTGGCAGTCCGCAGTAACGCTCCACGCCGCAATACCCTTGGTAACCCTAGAAACCGTGCCGATTGGGAACATTAACAATCCCCTAGATCCCACAGACAACCTAGGCGCCGTGAGCTACCCCTACGTGATTGGGAAATACGATGTGACTGTCAATCAGTATGTTGCATTCCTGAACGCCGTTGCAAAGATTCCAAAGAATCCCGCCGTAACTGTTCTCTGGAAAAAATCCATGCAGTTCCCGCTCCCGTACGTTTCTCCGGGACTGATAAGCCGAACCGGCACCGGACTGGTAGCAAGCCCGTATGTTTATGCAGAGATGCATGACTCAAATCTTGGCGCCAATTCCGGCAATCGCCCGATCTGTGACATTTCATGGTTTTCCGCCGCACGCTTCGCCAACTGGATGCACAACGGAGCCACCAACGGGGCCGACACCGAGCACGGTGCTTACACTCTCGCAGGCCACACCACAGTCACAGGCCAAACCATCGGTGTGATCCAGAAAAATCCTGGGGCCAAGTGGTGGATTCCAACCGAGAACGAATGGTACAAGGCCGCCTACTACGATCCATCTTTCTGGGACACAAACACAGCCGGATACGGCGGTTACCATGACTATCCCACCATGAGCGATGAACCTAATATCCCTGTCCCAGAGCCACCACCTGGTGGAACAAACTCAGCTAATTTTAGTGGTGTTATGACAGACGGGTTAAAACTCACCGCTGTCGGGGCATACTCCAACACTCACAGCTACTACGGGGCATACGACATGGCGGGACTCCTCTGGGAATGGACCGACGGAATAACAAGCGATAGCAATGCTCACCCAGCAAACCGCATCATGAGAGGGGGCTCTTGGAGCCTCGGGCTCCTGACAGTCCACCGCTTCTCACCGAGGGATTACCCTCCGGACTACGACGACGATGATTCAGGATTCCGACTCAGTGGTCTGCCGCCAGCTCCTTAACCACAGCTTCGAACGAAATCTCCATGAGAACCGATCCTATCCAGTTCAGCCTCGTAGGGGATTAGAAATACCCTGATCACCGAACGCCAGCTCCGTGATGGTGAAAAGTTCATGCATCGTGTATTATTTAGCATGCGTTTGCATGATTTTTTGAAAATTGCATTGTTTATTTTAGAAACTTTAAAAAAGGCTCGGAAAGTTATATCCCCTTTGACGTGTCTGGCGACCTTGATGCTCAGCCTCGCGGCTTTTTCATCAATCCGTGCGGCCTTTAGCTTTACGGGAGTGGCGGCGGGTGATGCCTCCTCGACCGAGGCGGTCTTCTGGACCAGGGGACTTGATCCCCTCTTGCCAGCAAAGTCAGTGATCAACCTCCAGATTGCTACGGATCCCAACTTTACAACGGACTTTATCGAACTCTCGACGGGCACATCATCCTCATCAGACTACACGGCAAAAATGGATGTGGGGGATCTAACACCCGACACAACCTACTATTATCGCTGGGTGGAGCCTAATTCCTCCAAGGTCAGTATTACGGGAAAGGTTAAAACAGCGCCTGAATCCAATGCGGCATCACCACTTCACTTCGGATTCAGCGGAGATGAATTGGGTTCGATGCGCCCTTACTCCCTAGCAAGTCGGATTGTCTCACAGAATCTCGATTTCTACATCAATCTGGGGGACACCATCTACGAGACTGGCAGTCAGGTGCTGGGGAACATCGGTCTAGAATATCTCATCTCACCGACCACCACTGATACCGGCACCATTCCGGTTCCCTCGTCCAATGGTGCCACGAGCACCCAACTCTTAAGCCAATACTCAGCAAAGTATCTCCAGCAATTCCTTCCGGTGAATATCGGCGGTCAGAATGGCCTCAGCCCACTTTACGCAGCTCAAGGCTGCTACACCCTCTATGACAACCACGACCTTGGCGATCGCCAGTACGTCAGCGGGGGAGCTCCTGCCGGGGGACCCGTCGGCGATATGGCGAATGGGGCTGGGGTCGATGCGAGCAACTCTAATTTCGACGTAAATTCCACCGGGACCTTCATCAACAAGACACCTGGCTTCGGCTACCTCTTGAAGACCTACCTCGATTATCAACCCATCGCCGACAGATTCCGAATCTACTCACCCTCGGATCCACGCACTCATGGGACACAAAGGCTCTATTTCTCACAACAGTGGGGCCGTAATGCACTTTTCATCAATGTCGATGACCGCAGCTACCGAGACATCCGCATGAAGACGACGAACAACACGGATGAAACGGGCGCCCGGGGGGATAATCCAGCCCGGACTATCCTTGGGGCAACACAGTTGGTGTGGCTGGAGCGGACGCTCCTTGCCGCCCAAAAATCGGGGGTTGTCTGGAAGTTTGTGGCGATCTCTACTCCAATCGACCAGATTGGACCTTTGGGAGGATCCCTGAGCCTCACCAATCTTCCGTTCTTCGGTAAGGACAGCACCTACCTTCCTTATAACTTTGAGGGTGGTAAGTCATGGATGGGTCAATATCGGTCGGAGCGCAATATTCTTCTCAAGTTCATCACCGATAACCGCATCCTTAACGTCGTCTTCCTCTCGACCGACGATCATCAGGTTCGAATCAACGAGGTGTGCTACTCCCGCACTGGCAAGACTGGAGTTCAATCCAGTTACGCCAAGGTACCTTATTGCTTCAGTATCGTCTGCGGACCCATTGGTGCCATGGGACCCGATGCCATTACAAACCACTCTTTTGAGATGACTAGGCAACTTGCGGCCAGTTTTTACAATGCGCAGGTCAAGGCCGGAATCCAACCTATCGGGTTGATGGGTTATCCCAGACTGCACGATGTCTTTAGGGAAGGAGATCCAACGGCCGCATCCAAACCGCAAACGATGGATTTTTACAGCGCCGATACCTATAATTTTTGCGTAATGGACGTGGACCCCGATGGGGTGACTCTAACCACAAAGATTTTAGGCATTAACTCCACAGCGCAGAATTCCGCCAGCGAGTATGACCCTGTCGGCAACCCCTTGCGCAAAATCCTGAGTTTTCAGATTGATGCCCCAAGAAAAAGCCTTTCCCGATGATCCTCCTAAAAAGCCCTGACCTACTATCATTTATTTGAGCCGCCTGATTCAGCTCTTTCCATATTTTTTTCCCCTAGTGGAAACTTTCGGATGAGTAAAAGTCCTCCCATTGATAGCAAGCCGCAAAGCATGATGCTCTTGCTGACGCCTTGATATTCTGCGATCCATCCGAAAAGGAAGCTACCCAAAGCGGTCGAGCCCTGTAGGGTGAGGAGATAGAAGGATGTCATGCGCCCCCTCACATGATCCGAGGAATACCGGAAAGTCATTCCGTTACTGCATGGCATTTTCCAGGCTTTTGAGTCCCTCGCGGAGCTTAACCACGATACGCTCATGAAGCCTCTTGGGTTGAAGCACCTTCACATCGGGCAACCAGGAAAGGATCCACCGGATCAGCTCCTTGCGACCCGTTGTCACCATGCTGAGTTCGATCCGTCCGTCAGCGTGTCGTCGGATTTTCTGGGAAGGATGCCACTGTCGTTCGGTAATATAGACGGCCACCTTGGATTCAAAAAGCAGCCTGACCCTGAAAGGCTTTTCGCCTCCCGTGATTCCGAAAGCCCTTCGGGCGTAGGTTTCCGGATCGAATGAGACGGGTCGTGTAAATATGAGCCCTCTTCGTTTGATTGAGTGAAAGCGGGATAACGCAAAAGTCTCCATCAGATCCTTGGCGACATTCTTGGCGATCAGATACCAGTTACCGTGATAGGCCAGCAAGTGACAGGGATGGAGTTCGTAGCGGGAGACTTGCCCCGTAAACTTCTGATATTCCGCGTCGATCACCTCACGGCGTTCGATGTATTCCACGAGTAAGGACCAAATGGCAGGATCAATCATGACATGATCCTCGGCCAGCACGCCGACATGATCGCTCAGCCACCCTGGCTCGATCGTGATATCGCCTTCAAGAGACTCGCTGATCTTATCCATGACCGAGCGCATCTCCAGATGCAGAGGGGTCCCCTCGTAGTGAGCGAGGAGCTTGCGGGCGAGGCCGAAGCTGAACGCCTCCTTCCGGCTGATCGTCACCGGAGGCAGGGTGAAGGTTTCGTCGGTGAGTCGGAACCCGTGCGATTGGCCGTCGTATTCCAGCGGAGCCCTCTCCTCATCCCGAAGGAAGTCCAGGTCCCTGGCCACCGTGCGCCGTGAGATTCCCAAGTCGGCCATGAAGTCACTGCTATTGGCAAGCCGTCCACTGCTGATCCCTTCGCGTACCAACTGGAGGATGCGCCGGACACGGTAGTGCTGGGGGCGGGAGATCGGTTTCATCTTTCTTAGAAGGGGCTTTTTTTGGAAGGGGGTATGCCGCTAGATGGCATACCCTCCTTCCTACGCTGGGCGGTATGGAGGTGCAACCCTACCGCGCGCGCAGACCGAGGGCCTCACCCCTTTGGAGATGCCTCTCCGGGCATTTTGATTCCTTCCTTGAGGGCTACGAGGAGCGCTACCGTCCCAGCTACGGCCATCTCCGCCCGGTCATCCCCGAAGTCGTCGGCAAGTTCATGGGGTGCGGTGATTACTCAAGGGGATTTGCGCGGGTGCGATGCGATCACTGCACCACCGAATACCTCCTTCCCTTCTCCTGCAAGGGCCGCTGGTTCTGCCCCTCCTGCCACCAGAAGAAGGTCCAGCTCTTCGGACTCACAGGTTTACTCGCGTGAGCGAGGATGCACTTGTGTTGATGGAAATGAGTTTGAGGCGAAATGCGGACGAGTTGATCAGGTCGCATCCCGCAAAGGGATCAACTATCAAACCGTAGGATTTGCAATAGCCTGGTGCGCTGGGCGAGTGCCTCGAAAGAGGTGCGGAGAAAAGTCGTTTGGGGCGGCTTTTCTTTAGCCCATGGACCATCAGCACCAGTGAATTTGGGCTGCCGAACTGGTGCCGGATCACATGATCCCGAGCAATCGTCAGAGTAAATTTCAAAATATAATAACATTCCGAAATATTTTCGTATAAAATGCGTTTTACTAAGAATTATTACTTGCGAAGCATTAGCTAAGTGCTATTTTTAATACATAGCAATCAAATGCTAAAGGCAGTCTCATTAGGAGACTACCTAAAACAAAATAAGAAACATATATGAGTACTAAAAAAACACAGAATAAGAAAAAGTCAGCAGAAGTTATTAATCGAAACGTGAGCAGTATAACAGATTTGGCATCCTATCAGGGAGCAGAGAGTAATAAAGAGGTATATTCCGACGGAGTGACAGTATCAAAATACTATACAATCACTGACAGAGGTGAAGTATACATCAATAAAAAGACTGTTAATGCTAATAGATCGGCCGACGGTAGGATAATCTTAGTGCCAAATGACATCGAAGGGTATTTCATAGAGGACGAACTCGGAAAAAGGACTCTTAATGGGCAGTTAGCAGGGTACGAAATCACAAAAGACGGAGATGTGGTGGTCGTTCCGAACAATCCGCTCATGATGAACTTCCAACTGGTCGCGTGATCTTCGGATAGGCAAGTGGATCCCTCCTCAGCGTTGGTTGGGGAGGGATTGCCTGTGAATCGGGTAAGTCGTCCAGAGCCCCACGGTAACAAGGCCTCGCAGTTTCGATGTATTTCCTGCGATCAGCCTTTATTCATTATGGGTACGCCGCAGCCCTACCGTATCGACGAAGCGGCAACTCCCCCAGAGGGTGAGAGCCACAGAGACTACCACATTGACCTCGAGCGCTTGGAGGGTGGGTTCGCCTTGATGAAGTCTTTTACGGCAGTCACCACAGCATCACTGAGGGTAATGTCTGTGTTGTCGGCAATCTTCTGAAGCATCTCCTTTTCGTCCAGAGGAATACGGACTGTCATGATCCCATCCCGTTTTTCACGTTTTGTTGGCATTGGGGGAGGCTAAATCCCTCACTTTGTAGGGCAAACAATTTTTGGCCTAGGACACTCCTTGTCGGGGTGTGGGTGGTAGGTTCACGGCAATGAAAGCCATCCGTTGTGCTGTTGATCGTATCTTGCCCTGTGATACAACCTTCTGACCCTCATGAAAAAGATCTACAAGCTCTACGCAGTGATAGAGCCAGAGCCGGGAATTTTCTGTGTCCCATGGTTCCAGAATACGGAGACCTTGATGATGTGACGTGACCTCGGTGATTTGAGCCAGGTGGTGTGTTAGTCTTTGGGTTTAACCAACCCCAAAGACCATGAAAGGAAAGAGATACAGCACAGAGGACAAGATCCGGAT
>Ga0209697_10005247_pt1 | contig 16266 bp, 14 predicted proteins | sample AliMusrvi5mmetaG_FD_184115 | JGI IMG/M metagenome (GOLD analysis project Ga0209697, IMG submission 184115) | Freshwater lake bacterial and archeal communities from Alinen Mustajarvi, Finland, to study Microbial Dark Matter (Phase II) - Alinen... | ecosystem: Environmental > Aquatic > Freshwater...
GTGTACCCCCAGGAAGTGTTTTATCGCGCCTTCTTCTTCCACCGTTACCGGGGTCTGATCGGTCAGGGCTCCGGCGCGGTCCTGGCCGGAGCGGGGCTATTCGCCTTCGTCCACATCGTGTTCGGGAATTGGATTTCCGTGCTGCTAAGCGGCGTGGGCGGCGTGCTCTTCGCACGCACGTATCTGACTTCCGGCTCGCTGGCCATGGCCGCGCTCGAGCACGCACTTTACGGCAATTTCATCTTCACCATCGGGTTGGGCGAGTTCTTCTTCCACGGGACCCGCAAGTAGACGCCGCGGGTGCAGCGAATCGGGAATTGTCCAACCGGGACTCCCGTGTCAGCGGGTCGAGGTGCCGCCCACCAGCGACAGCATTATGTCGGTAGCCAGCCGCTTCGCGCCGCCGTCTTCGAGGTTGGTCAGAACGGCAACGGCGATGTTCTTCTCAACCGAAAGCATGACGTGCGTATTGCTGCCCTGCTGGCCGCCGCTGTGCTCGATCACGCGCAATCCATGCTCATCGCTGATCACCCAGCCGAGCCCGTATCCGGTCTCGTTTCCGTTCTTTAGCCGCTGAGGCGTCCACATCAGATCGCGCGTCTCTTCCTTGAGGATCCTGCCCCGCATCAGGGCCCGCGCCAGACGCACGACATCCTCCGCCGTAGCCACCCAGCCGCCGCTAGGGATCTTGTAGCTGGTATCGGCCAGGCCGCAGTTCTCCAACTGCCCGTCGCTGCGCAGACGATAGCCGCTGGCGCGATGCGGAATGATCGCGAACACGTCGTCGGGGCGCATATCTTCAATGCCCGCGGGAACCAGCACCTCGTCGTGGATGAATTCGGTATACGGGTGGTGAGTCACGGACTCGATCACCGCCCCAACCAGATTGAAACCGTAGGATGAGTAAAACGTGCGGGTGCCGGGCTCGAACAGCAGGGGGTCCTTCGCGAACATCTCCAACGCCCCGGTCACACCCGAATAGTGGCGCGTGCTTTGCAATTCCTCGCCCCGGTAATGGCGGATTCCCGCCTGGTGGCAGAGCAGTTCCCGCAGCGTGACGGGCCAGCGTTTCTTGGGGAACTGCGGCAGATACTTCTGGACCGGCACGTCGAGCTTCAGCTTGCCCATTTCGACCAGGCGCATGGCTGCCGTGGCCGTGAATGGCTTCGAGATCGACGCCAGCCGGAACATCGTACGGGGCGTCGCCGCCACGTCGTTTTCAACGTCGGACTTGCCCCACGCGCGGGTCCAGATCGGCAGTTGGCCCGTGTAAACCGCAACCGACACGGCGGTGGATTGCTTCGCCGCGACGTGTCTTTCGACCAGCGCCGCGATGCTGCCCGCGTGCTGCGGCGTCACCTGGAGCTGCGACGGCCAGGAGAGCACGGCGGACGCGGCGAAAGCCGCCAGGATACGCATCCTTGGGGTGGGCACTTACCGTACAATTCTTACACGCGCCCGCACGGGATGACCGGGGCCCTTCCGCAGGCCGCCGCAGCCAGCCGGCATTGGGTCCGGTGCGGCTCCGAATCTCCTTCCATCCGGGCGGAGAGCGAGGTATGCTCGACTCAACAAAAGGAGGCTGATTATGAGCCTGCTTGATCGTCTTAGTACATTCCTCGAGATGCGCGGGTGCTGGTACCGGCATGATGTCCATCCGCTCAGCTTTACCGCCAGGGAAACCGCTCAGGCGGACCACGTGCCAGCCCGCAGATTCGCGAAAACCGTGATCGTCAATTTTGAGGACGGGTATGCGATGGCCGTCTTACCGGCCGACCGCGCCGTCAATCTGGAAGACCTGCGCCACTCGTTTGGCTGCGCGCATCTGCGCCTCGCCACGGAGCAGGAAGTCGCAGGGCTGTTCCCCGATTGCGAGTTGGGCGCGATGCCGCCCATGGGCAACGGCACGCTCTACGACATACCGGTCTACTGCGACGGGTTGCTCATGGCGGAAGATGCGATCTCGTTTAACGCCGGCACGCATCACGATGTCATCCGGTTGAAAGTGGAAGACTGGTGCGACCTGGTGACGCCGCGCGTGCTCGCGTTCTCGTCCACGCGCACCATCGGTGCCCACGCCTAGATCATCAATGTGGGGCGGCTCTCCAGCCCCCGTTCATCGAGGCGCGCATCCGACTGCGTCACCCCCATTTTCGGTTCTGGGGCAGGATGGCATCCTGCGCGCCGGTTGTGTACCGGCGCTGAACAGTCCATTCGCAGGCCAGGCAGGGCGGGTTGCCAACCCGCCGCAGGTTGACAATCTGCCCCACATGGCATGGTGCGTTGGCTCGTGTCTTCTGCGAGTCTCGATAGCGCAGCTCTTCCCGCCCGTTCCTCCAAGCCGCGGCCATCCGCCCGAAACCTGTGTCAAACTGGCATGGTGCCGCTCCCCATAGCGGCTACTCTGCAGGAGGAACCGACCAGCGATGCCGGACCAGACGAACATAGAATCCACCCTGACCGAAACCCGAATCTTCGAGCCCTCGGATGAATTCAAAGCCCAGGCCCGTGTGCAGGGCCTGGAGAGCTACCGGCGGCTGTGCGCCGAGGCGGAATCCGATCCCGACAAATTCTGGGGTGGCATTGCCTCCGAACTGCATTGGTTCCGGCCCTGGGATAAGGTCCTGGATTGGGAGCCGCCCTTCGCCAAGTGGTTCTCCGGTGGCGAGATCAATCTCTCTTACAACTGTCTGGACCGGCACCTTTCTGGTCCCCGCAAGAACAAAGCCGCGCTCATCTGGGAGTCCGAGCCGGGCGAGGTGGTCACGCTCACCTACCAGCAGTTGCACGACGAGGTCTGCAAGTTCGCGAACGTGCTGAAGTCCATCGGCGTTTCGACCGGCGAGCGCGTGGCCATCTACATGGGCATGTGTCCGGCGCTGCCCATCGCCATGCTCGCCTGCGCGCGCATCGGCGCTCCGCACACGGTTGTTTTCGGCGGCTTCTCGGCGACCGCGCTCGCCGACCGCGTCAACGATTGCCAGGCCTCCTGCATCATCACCCAGGATGGAGCCCTGCGCCGCGGCGCGGAGTTGAAGCTAAAGAGCGTGGTGGACGAAGCCTTAAAAGCGTGCACCTCCGTGCGCAGCGTGGTGGTCTACCAGCGCACCGGCAGTGAGCAGGTGATGCAGGCAGGGCGCGACCACTGGTGGCACGAACTGATGGCCAACGCTTCCGACGAATGCGAGGCCATTCCGCTCGACGCCGAACACCCGCTCTACCTGCTCTACACCTCCGGCACCACCGGCAAGCCCAAGGGCATCCTGCACACCACGGGCGGGTACGCGGTGGGCACCTACATCACCTCCCGCTGGGTTTTCGACCTGAAGGACGAGGACATTTACTGGTGTACAGCCGACATCGGCTGGGTCACCGGGCACAGCTACATCGTGTACGGTCCGCTGCTCAACGGCGCCACTGTGCTGATGTACGAAGGCGCGCCGTTTACGCCCACGCCGGACCGCTTCTGGCGCATCGTCGAGAAGCACAAGGTCACGATTCTTTACACCGCGCCGACCGCCATCCGGGCCTTCATGCGGCTGGGCGAGGAGCACCCGCGCAAGTATGCGATGAAGTCGCTGCGCCTGCTGGGCTCGGTCGGCGAGCCGATCAACCCGGAAGCCTGGATGTGGTACCGCGAGGTGATCGGCCGCAGCCGCTGCCCTATCGTGGACACATGGTGGCAGACTGAGACGGGCTGCATCATGGTGTCCCCGCTGCCGGGCGCCACGCCCACCAAGCCGGGCTCCGCCACGCTGCCGCTGCCCGGTATCGCGGCCGACGTGGTCGATAACGAGGGCAACTCGGTGCCGCTCGGCTCCGGCGGGTTCCTGGTGGTGCGCAAGCCGTGGCCGTCCATGCTGCGCACCATTTACGGCGATCCCGCACGCTTCAAGTCAGCCTATTTCTCGCAGTTGCCGGGCATCTACTTCACCGGCGACGGCGCGCGCAAGGACGCCGACGGCTACCTGTGGATCATGGGCCGCATCGACGACGTGCTGAACGTCTCCGGCCACCGTCTCAGCACCATGGAAGTGGAGAGTGCGCTGGTCGCGCATCCGAAGGTCGCCGAGGCCGCCGTGGTGGGCCGGCCGGACGAGATCAAGGGTCAGGCCATCGCCGCGTTCGTCACGCTGCAGGACGGCTATGCCGCGACTCCCGAGTTGAAGGAGGAGTTGCGCAGTTGGGTGGCGAAGGAGATTGGCGCCATGGCCAAGCCCGACGACATCCGCTTCAGCGAAGCGCTGCCCAAGACCCGCAGCGGCAAGATCATGCGCCGTCTGCTGCGCGAGGTTGCGGCCGGCGGAGAGGTGATCGGCGACACGACTACGCTCGAGGACCTGAACGTGATCGCGCGACTGAGGAAGCAAGACGAAGATTGAATCGTTGGCGTGACTGCGGGGGGCGGACCCTGGCGCTGTGAGTTTGGCCCGCTGCGAGGATTCCAAGCGAATGAGGTCAAGCGTCTACCGACTTGACCTCATCCAGGAGTTCAGGGTGACGGTTCAGTACCGCGAGTAACTTGACCAGAGCCAGGGGAGGCTTGGTCCTGCCATTCTCGTACCTCGAGAAGGCGTTCACCCCGCCGCCGAAGATCTCGGCCGCCTCGCGCTGGTCGATGGCAGTGGTACGACCGTCCCCGGCAGACGCGGCCTGCGCTATCGCGAGAAGATGGCCCGCACGTCGGACAACGTCACCATCAGAGTCATCGGCTCGGTCGGGCTCGCATCGAAGCCGAGCGCCAAGTAAAAATCCCTCGCCTGCTCCGATATTGCATGAACCACGATGCCGCGGATACCGATCGAATCGGCGGCTTGCGCGACCCGGTACGCGGCGTCCCGGAATAGTGCGCGTCCCAACCCCCTGCCATGCCAGTCTTGGTGCACGGCCAGGCGAGCCAGGACGGCGACTGGAATGGGGTTCGGCATGTTTCGCTTGAACCGCCCGGGCGCGCTTTCCACAGTCAGTGCGCCAGAGGCCAATGCATAGTAGCCAACCACGTGTGTCTGCTCGCAAACAACATAGGTGCGCGAAGCGCGACTGGCCTGATTGGCGCGCGCGCGGCGCTTGAGCCACTCGTCGAGCGCGGTCTCCCAGGATTGGAAATCGTCCAGGTCATGCTGCTCAGCGAGGAGCGCAGGCGGCAGCAGTTCGACTACTTCTCCCATGGCGCGGCCGTTTGCAGGGAGCGGAGTAGCCTGTCATTCGGGTGGGGCTGCGCGTCCAACCGGGTGAGGAACTCGGCATAGGCTTCCGGACTAACCGCCAATACGGTGCGGTCCAGCAGCGCATTCTGAGCTGCGCACCGGGCGGCGTCGAGCACGAAGGTCGTCCGGTTCTTGCCCGATAACTCAGCCGCACGATCAATCAGTCCGCGCAGTTCCGGCTGTATGCGGAGGTTCAGAGTATCGCGCTTGGGCTTTTCGTGCTGAAAAGTAGGCATAGGAAGCGTCTCCCTTCGTTAATCAGCACAGCATGGCGTAATGACAGCGTCATTACAGGCAGTTCGACACGACGTATTGCCCGTGACCCGAACCGGGATTGGCCGCCCGGCAGCGTTGCCCAATCGATCGCTCCTCTTTAGAACTGCGGCAGATCCACCTATTTTGATGGACCCGCCGAGCGGGGTTTAGATAACCGTCCGGTGCGCGGTCCGTGCGCATCCGAAAATAGCCGGCCCCGAGGGACCGGCTATTGGACAAGCCTTCAGCCTGCGGACCGTCTCCAGCCGGTCCTTCTGTCCGAACAAGCAGGCGGGGCTGAAGCCCCACGCAGACTCAAGTCTGCCCAGCCGCGCACTCGACCGGCCCTTAGTAGCGGTACGTATCCGGCTTGTACGGGCCTTCCACCGGCACTCCGATGTAGTCGGCCTGCCGCGGCGTCAGGGTCGTGAGCTTCACGCCGATCTTCTCGAGGTGCAGGCGAGCGACTTCCTCGTCCAGCTTCTTCGGCAGCGTGTAGACGCCCACCGCGTAGGTGTCCTTGTTCTTCCACAGGTCGAGCTGCGCCAGCGTCTGGTTCGAAAAGCTGTTCGACATGACGAAGCTCGGGTGGCCGGTGGCGCAGCCGAGATTCACCAGCCGGCCTTCCGCCAGAAGGAAGATGCAGTTGCCGTTAGCGAATGTGTACTTGTCCACCTGAGGCTTGATGTTCGTGCGCACGGCGTCCGACGTATTCAAAAGGTCCACCTGGATCTCGTTGTCGAAGTGCCCGATGTTGCAAACGATGGCCTGGTCCTTCATGCGCTGCATGTGTTCCAGCGTGATGATGTCCACGTTGCCCGTGCAGGTGACATAGATGTCGCCGGTGCCGAGCGTGTCCTCGACCGGAGCCACCTCGTAGCCTTCCATCGCGGCCTGCAGCGCGTTGATGGGATCGACTTCCGTCACGATCACGCGCGCGCCGATGCCGCGCAGCGATTGCGCGCAGCCCTTGCCCACGTCGCCGTAGCCGCAGACCACCGCGACCTTGCCGGCCACCATCACGTCGGTGGCCCGCTTGATGCCGTCGGCCAGCGACTCGCGGCAGCCGTACAGGTTGTCGAACTTCGACTTCGTCACCGAGTCGTTCACGTTGATAGCGGGCACCAGCAGCGCGCCTTCCTGCTGCATTTTGTAGAGCCGGTGGACGCCCGTGGTCGTCTCTTCGGAAACGCCGCGCCAGTCCTTCACCACGTCGTGCCAGCGCGTCGGGTTCTCGGCGTAGACCGTCTTCAGCAGGTCCTTGATGACTTCCTCTTCGTGGCTCTCCGAAGGCGTCAGCACCCAATTCGAGCCGTTTTCCAGCTCAAAGCCCTTGTGGATCAGCAGCGTCGCGTCGCCGCCGTCGTCCACGATCAATTCCGGGCCCTTGCCGCCGGGGTGGCTGAGCGCCTGGTAGGTGCACCACCAGTAGTCTTCCAGCGACTCGCCCTTCCAGGCGAACACCGGCACGCCGGCGGCGGCAATCGCGGCGGCGGCGTGGTCCTGCGTCGAGAAGATGTTGCAGCTGGCCCAGCGCACGCTCGCGCCGAGGTCGACCAGGGTCTCGATCAGCACCGCGGTCTGAATCGTCATGTGCAGCGAGCCGGTGACGCGCACGCCGTTGAGCGGCTTGTCCACTGCGTACTTCCGGCGGATGGCCATCAGGCCGGGCATCTCGTACTCGGCGATTTCGATTTCTTTGCGGCCCCAGGCGGCCAGGGCGATATCGGCGACCTTATACTCGGTGGCCACGGGAGAAGTGACAGGGGTGCTCATGTGCGTCGTACCTCAGGCACAGGATAGCACGAATTGTGAATCAAGAAATAGTGATTTATTGATACACTGATTTCAAATGGCTGGATTTCTCAAAGTGCTGCGTCTGCTGGGCGAGGAGGGCCGCGTCCGCATCCTACGCCTGCTGGAGCAGGAGGAACTCAGCGTCGCGGAGCTCCAGGAGATCCTGGGCATGGGGCAGAGCCGCATCTCGATGCAACTCTCGCAGTTGAAAGTCGCGGGTCTGGCGGGCGTCCGCCGCGTCGGCCAGAAGAGCCTGTACCGGATGACCACCCCGCCGGGAACCGAGGCGGTTCTGACGGAGACGCTACGGCGCTCGGCCGCCGAAATTGCCGCCGCGCGGGAGGACGACGAGGCGTTGCGGCTGATCCTGATGAAGCGCAAGGACAAGCTGCGCAGCTACTTCGACGAGCTCGCCGGGCGCTTCGGGCGCAACTACATTCCCGGGCGCAGTTGGGAGGGCTTGGCCGAAATGCTGCTGCGGCTGCTGCCGCCGCTGGTCATCGCCGACCTGGGTGCGGGGGAGGGAACTCTGACCCTGCTGCTGGCCCAGCGCGCACAGCGCGTCATCGCGGTGGACAACTCGGAGAAGATGGTCGAATACGGCGCGGGGGTGGCGCTCAGCCACGGCGTAAAGAACGTGGAATACCGTCTGGGCGACCTGGAGGAGCTGCCTCTGGCGGCGGAGGAGGCGGACCTGGCGCTGCTGCACCAGAGCCTGCACCACTCGCTGCACCCCGACAGGACGCTGGAGGAAGCCTCGCGCATCCTGAAACCGGGCGGCCGGATCGTGGTGATGGACCTGCTGAAACACGGTCTGGAAGAGGCCCGCGAGCTGTACGCCGACGTGTGGCTGGGCTTCTCGCAGGTGGAACTGCTGGGCCTGCTGCGCAAGGCGCGCTTCCAGCAGATCGAGATCGCAGTGGTCCACCGCGAAGCCGAAGCGCCGCACTTCGAGACCCTGCTGGCCATGGCCGAAAAGCCGCTCTAGCTCGCGGCGGGGCGCCGCCCGCAGTGGGGCGGCTCTCCGAACCGCCCGGGCTCTCCAGAGCCCGATCCTGGCGGGTCGCCGATCGGGCGCGGGGGGCCGACGTCTCCGGTACCTCCGGTATAACTCGGGTTATACTGTGACTATGAAGACTGCGGTGTCCTTGCCGGACGACCTGTTTCAACTTGCGGAATCGACCGCCCGCCGCCTGCGGGTTTCGAGAAGCGAACTGTACGCCAAGGCAATTGCGGCGTTTCTGGCATCGAAGGATGACAGCGCGATCACCGAACGCCTGAACGACGTGTATTCGCGCAACCCGGCGACACTCGATTCCAGGCTGCACGACGCCCAACTGAAATCTCTCGACCGGGAAGCTTGGTAAGGATGGACGAGCTTCAGCGCGGGATACAGCGCGGAGATGTCTGGTGGGCGGACCTTCCCGATCCGCGTCGCTCCGAACCCGGCTACCGGCGGCCGGTGCTCGTGGTGCAAGCGGATGCGTTCAATCGAAGCCGGATTCAAACCGCAATCGTAGCCGCGATCACCACGAACCTGGAACTCGCCGATGCCCCGGGGAACGTGCTATTGCCGGAGCGATCCGCGGGCCTCGCGAGGGCCTCGGTCGTCAACGTCTCGCAACTCCTGACCCTGGACCGTAGCTTTCTGACTGAGCATGCCGGCACGTTGCCGCCGCGGCTGCAGCGCTCCGTCGATGAGGGGCTGCGCACGGTGCTGCAACTGTAGTGGCCCGGGCCGGTCATCGCGCCTGGGCGAACTTCCCTCCCTGCACATTCCGTGCGATGTTTACCGGCGGTACGCGGGCTGCGCTTCCCGAACTTGACTGGCGTCGTATCTGCGGAATGCGCGATGTACTCATTCATGGCGACTTCGGGGTCGATATCGAGGAAGTCTGGAACGTTGTAGCGAAGCATCTGCCAGAGGCTCACGCGGTTTTGGGGCGCTACCTGATATCGAGTTCCTAAGCGCTGTTAATGCGTGCCGCAACTACCAGGAAACCTCGCCCCAAGACGAACTCCGGTGGAGATGCGGCCCGAATCCGACTTCCTGCTACGCGCCCAGGTGCTGGTTGCAGGACGACGGGTTCCTGTTCACTCCACTGAGGGCTAGACTCCCGCGTTGTGGCTTGACGCTCTTCATCCACCGCGGCTGTCCAGACTGAGCTAGCGGGAGATCTTCGCCATGAATCCGTTGTTTTCGTAGTAGATGGCGTTGCCGGTGACTAAAAAGTCGTGGGTCGGCCAGTCCGGCTCGAATCTGCCCGTGCGGTTCACGCGGTGCGTCCAAAGGATCTTCCGTGTTGTCAGATCCATGGCGTGAAGAGGGTGCTCCCCCGGGTATCCGGTATCCTCGGCCAAATGCCCGAGGAAGAAAAGCATCCCTCCCGACTCAGCCAGGAGCGTGTCGTTGCTGACGTAATTCGAAGTAGTGAAGCTCCCGGCGATATGGCCAAGCGGCCTTCCGTCCTCCATAGACCAGAACGCGAGCCCATTTTGATACAGGCTGTACGCGACTCCGTTGGCGATGACCACCGGCGAGAGCGCGCTGGAGGTTCGCTTGCCGTTCACGATCCGCTCGTCTTGCTGCTGCCAGACAAGCCGCCCGGTTGCCGCGTCGTAGGCGCCGATATGGTTCGGCGCAATCACGGCCGTAGTCACCACCATGTTGCCGGAAACCGCCGGCGTGTTCACACAGGCACTTGTGCGGTAACCCCTTTCAAGGATCTGTGCCTTCCACAGGACTCTTCCCGAAGAGGTGTCGAGTGCCCAGAGGTACCCGTTTTGGCTGGCATGATCGGCGCCGCCAAAGAACAACCGGCCTTCATCGAGGGCAGCCCGTGTCGGGCACGTGCTGGTCTCCGCGGTTGCTCCGTAGCTGGCCGAGAACTGAAAGCGCCATAGCACCTTCCCCGTGACCGCATCCAGGGCATGGACATGCCCATTCCGGCTAGGAAGATAGACCACCCTCCCCGCAACCAGGGGCGTGGGACCTCCTAGACCATCGTCGGACAGTTGCCAGACTGTCTTCCCGGTCTTCACGTCCAGTGCGTAGAGCGTGCCCTTCCCCGAAGAAGCGTCGGCAACGGCAAAGATGCGCTCTCCGTCGGTGGCCGGCCCACCGCGCATCTGCCCGACGGGGTTCTTCCAGCGGAGTTTGCCAGTGGCGGCATCGAACGCAAAGATGCCGCCGTCGCCCGTGATATTTCCGGTGATAGCCAGCCCAGACGCTTCCGTAATACCGCCAAAATCACGAAAGCCCGGACGCGCTTCCCAGAGCACGGTTCCTGGTGTGCTTGCAGCGAAAACTGCGGCGAGCAGCCAACGTGAGTTCATGATGTCCATCACCTCGCGTGAAGAATTGCGGCCGAATCCAGAGCCCGTGCACGCAGTCGCCGATAACGCAGCGATACCGGCCTCTCCATGACCAGCGGACGTTTCACCCCAACGAGGATAATCCGCGCCCACTGCCCAGCACAGAACCGCGAACGATAGACAGCGGTCAAGTCCTGTAGCAGACACCACTCCCGCACGGTCGCGGCTCCGTTCCGGTTTGTTTTCAGAGCCCGCCTCAGCCGAACCGCACCAGGTCCCACGGCTTGCGGTATTCGCGGAACAGCAGCGCGTTCGCTTCCTGCGACCCTGTGAACGACTCGCTGGCGGCGTCCCACTTCAGCTTCTGCCCGGTCTTCGCCGCGATGTTGCCGATCAGCGGAATCACCGTCGAGCGGCATCCGGCGTCGATGTTGGCGAACGGCTCCTTGCGGGCCCGCACGAAATCGACGAAGTTCTTGGTGTGCAGCGCCGTCGGTTCGGCCTCGTTCTTGTGGAACGCTTCCGGCCGCGTGGGCGACGCTTTGCCGGTCTCCTCGGGATAGAATTCCATGCCGATGCGATCCACATACAGCGCGCCCTCGGTGCCGTAGAACGCCATGCCGTGCGGCCGGTCGTTCAACCCGGTCGCACCGTAGTAGCGCATGCCCGGGGTGCGCCCGCCCAGCCCGTGCGAGTTCACGATATTGCACTCGTAGCTGAGCACGAAGCCTGGGTATTCGTAGGTGGCCTGGTGCACGTCCGGCAGGTCGCCCTGGACCTTGCCGGTGCGGAAGCGGGTCCAGGCGGAGGCCACCGTCAGCGGCGTGTCCACGCCCATGATCTGGTGCACGCTGTCGAAACGGTGCATCCCGTAGTCGGAAATCACGCCGTTGGTGTAGTCCATGAAGTTGCGGTAAAACAGCCGGTCCGGGTTGAACGGCACGCCGGGCGCGGGACCCACCCAGAAGTCCCAATTCATGCCGGCGGGGACGGGCGCGTCGGCACTGGGGGCGGCGTTGCCCTGGTTTCGATAGTTCCACACACGCACGAAATAGACCGGGCCAATCTGGCCGCTTTGCACGATCTTCGCGGCTTCGGCGATGTGCTCCGCCGAGCGGTGCTGGGTGCCGATCTGGACGATGCGCTTGTTGCGGCGGACCGCGTCGCGGATGAAGCGGGCTTCGCGCAGCGAGTACATCACCGGCTTCTCGATGTACATGTCCTTGCCGGCGTCGCAGGCAAGAATGGCGATGCTGCCGTGCCAGTGGTCGGGCGTCGCCAGGATCACGGCATCGACGTCTTTCGAGTCGAGCAGCTTGCGGAAATCGGAGAAGCTCCGCGCGTTGGGAGCCCAGGTCAGGGCCTTGTCGATGCGGCGCTGATCGACGTCGCACAAGGCGGCAATCTCGACGCCGCGCGGCTCGCCGGTGAGGCGCGGATCGGGCTGGCCGTTGGTGAAGCCGTCTGGCGCCAGCGCTTTCAAATCGTCCAGGTGGCCGCGCATCAGCCGCGCGTCCAGGCTGCCGCGGCCGCCGCAGCCGATCAGCCCGACGTTCAGCCGGTTGTTCGCGCCCAGTACGCGGCTCCGCGAAAGGGCCGTCCAGGTGGCGGCCGCGCCGGCCGTTTGAAGGAAATCACGCCGTTGCATAGACAGACTCTTTCATAACGCACAGCCGCGAGGCAACCCGCCGCCAGCGCGATTCGGCGAAACATCGAAACGGTTGGATTTGACGGTTTATGTGGATCGCCCATCTGGAATCAACGACTTGACCGCCAGAGCCGTCAAGATTGACCGTTTCTCTGTTTGGGCCGCCGGCAATCGAACCGCCGCGGGCTCCCAATTCGTGACCGGATGCAGCGTGCACCAGGCGCGAAACGGGGTGATCGCGGAGCCGGTTTCGGCAGTTGATCCGCCACCGGAAACGCACGCGGGATTTCCGTCCATGCCGCACGAGTTTCCGGCATTGGAAAAGGAAATCGAGATTGAGTTCAACCGATAGGGGGCGAAGCAGTCGCATGGAAACGCGTGCGGAATCCTGGGGTCGTCCTCAGAGAAATTCTTTGCGGTGTGCGCCGCAGCAGCTTGAACCCGCTGTCAGGAGATCGGATTCCACAGTGCCTCCCGATTGGCCGGGCCGGTGTCTGGTGAATTCGCAGGTAGCGTTCAGGTGATTTCAGTCATATAGTTGAATTACATGGTAAATTACCGATATTAGAGGAAGGAGGTGAGATGAGAGCCATGGTGTCTGAGGGCAAGGTGCTGCCTTTGATCGGACAAGAGCGCCGCAACGGAATCCGGTTCCCCATCAAGAGCGAGTTGCGCTGGACTGTCCTGAATCGCAAGATCGGGATTGTCACGGGAAAAGGCGAGACCAAGGACTTCTCGAGCAGCGGCATCGCGTTCTTCTCCGAGACACCTCTTTCTCCAGGAACCCGATTGGAATTGGACGTCGATTGGCCTGCCGAACTCGATGGGCGTATTCCGATGAAGTTGCTTGCCATGGGCAAGGTCGTTCGGGCGCAGGGCCATCTGGTGTGCGTCACCATCGAGAAAAAAGAATTCAGGACAGCGGGCCGCAAGGCCAGCCGGCCTGTCGCCTAGTTGCTGCGGAAAAATCCTCCCCCCCTTTCACCTGTTGCTGGAAATCACCGGCCGCACTGCCGTCCCCGGGGACGATTGCAGTTCTCCCAGCGCATGGCATACGTTCCCGCGCAGGGGAACCCCTTGCGTCCAATCCAGTCCTCAGCGCGCCCGCAAGTCCGGTTCCAGCTAGTACTGACGGGCGCTTGAACTCCAAGCCGCCTGGTACCACGGCGAAGCCCATGCGGCCGATAGCACATGGCACGCCCACTGCAGCCGGGATACTCTGAAAGACGAGGTTGAGTCCGCCCATGAGAAGCCGCAAGTTTGTCGCATTCGCCTGGTTCTTTGTCCTATACCTGCTCGCCGTGATTCTTTTCGGCGCGTGGGTGCGAATCACCGGCTCGGGCAACGGGTGCGGCAGCCACTGGCCGGCCTGCAACGGCGAGATCATCCCGCAGGCTCCCGAGATGAAGACGCTCATCGAGTACACGCACCGCTTGATGACCGGACTGTGCGGCATCTTCGCCGTGGTGCTGGTCTTCTGGTCGCGGCGCATGAGCGGACCCATTTTCCGCGCCTCCCTGATGGCGCTGTGCTTTCTGATCGTGGAGGCCTTGCTGGGCGCGGTACTGGTCAAGCGGCACCTGGTGGTGGACGATGCCTCGGTGGAACGCGCTTACGCCGTCGCATTGCACCTCGCGAACACGCTGCTGCTGACTGCGAGCGCGGCGCTGGTGGCTTGGCGGGCGAGCTTACGGCACGATGAAGCCACCTTCGTGCCGCCGGCTGCTCCGATCGCCAGAATCCTGCTCGGATTCGCCTTGCTCGTGGTGTTGCTGACCAGCGTGACCGGGGCCGTCACCGCGCTGGGCGATACAGTTTTCCCGACCCAGCCGGCGCTCGATGGCACCCTGCTCGCAAAAATCCAGGCCGACACTTCGCCCAGCCAGCACTTCCTGGTCCGCCTGCGCGTGATTCACCCGGCCATCGCGGCCATCGCGGCCCTGCTGGTGGCCGGCGTCCTGGTCGCGACCATTGCCCGCCGCGGAAACGAGGGCACGGCCCGCATGCAGTTGGCGGTATTCGCACTGTGCGCCGTCGTTTGCCAGACCGGCGTGGGCATCTTCAACGTGCTGCTGGCCGCGCCCGCCTGGATTCAGATTGTGCACCTGCTGCTGGCTCAATCCGTCTGGATCTTCACCTGGCTGGTGTTCCTGGCCAGTGCCTCGAAACCCTATGTGCGGAGGAGTTGGTAGCTCCGCTCAGGCTTCGGCTTGCGCGTCGGACCAGACGCCGAGCACGTTGCCTTCCGGGTCGGCGAAATGGAACCGGCTGCCGCCGGGAAACGCGAACGTCTCCTTCACGACCGAGCCGCCCGCCGCGACAATTTTCGATTGCGACTTGTCGAGATCCCAGGCGTAAATCACGACCAGGGGCCCGCTGCCCGTTGGCGTGATGTCGGTGGTGAATCCGCCGCGCAGCTTGCCGTCGTTGAAACAGGTGTAGCCGGGGCCGTAGTCGGTGAAATGCCACCCGAACACGGTCTGATAAAAGCTCTTCACCCGGGCGGTATCGGCGCAGCCAAGTTCCAGGTAATCGACGCGAAAATCGTTCTTCTCAGGCATTCAAAAATGATAGCCGAGTTTGCCGATCATCGGGTGGCTTCACGCTGCCGCCGCGAGAACTGAAGGTCCGAGTCGACCCGACCATCAGTGTCCTGCTTGCACCACTCCCTGACGGTCGCGGCTCCGTTCCGTTCGGAGCCGCGACCGTCAGGGAGTGGTGGTACGTCCCAGCTCGCAGCGGGCGGTTGGCCGCTGAGCGAGTAACCGGCGCTCGGCAAAAGGTACGCTTGTAGAGAGCTTCTGCACCATGAATCGTACCTGGTTATTGCTGTGCTGCGGGATGGCCACGGGGCTGTTGCTATTCGCGGTTTTTCCGCCTTTGAATTGGAATGTTCTGGCGCTGCTGGCGCCGATCCCGCTGCTGTATGGAATCGCGAAATCAGGTGGCGTCGGGACCAGCGCAGCGCCTGCGGGCGGCACCGGACGCGGCTCGCGACGCCTGACGCCGCAGACTGTTTTGACACTGCAATGCGCGCTGGCGGGCTGGATCGCCGGAGCGCTGCAATGGGGGCTGATGTGCATTTGGATCCGGGACACGCTGGCCCTCTACGGTGGATTGACGGGACCGTTGAGTTGGCTGGCTCTGGCCCTGTTCGCCGCCATCAAGGGGCTGCACCTGGCCGTCTTCGCGGCGCTGGCGGCATCGCTGTTGCGTCGCGCCTGGGGCGGACTGGCGCTGGCCGCCGTGTGGACGGGGCTGGAGCGTACGCATGGCCCGCTGGGCTTTGCCTGGCTGCTGCTGGGCGATGCGGGCATCGACATGCCGTTGCCCTTGCGCCTGGCCCCGCTGACCGGCGTTTACGGGCTCTCGTTCGTCTTCGTGGCCATCGCCTGCGGAGGCGCGTTCGTACTCTTGCGGCGGCCGCGCCGGCATCTGCTGTATCTGCTACCGCTGGCAGCGCTATGGCTGCTGCCCATCGTCTCCATTAAGCGGGGTCCGGTCGCGGAGGCGGTGAGCCTGCAACCGGCGCTGAAAGACGAAGGGCCGGTCAGCCACGAGGACAACGATTTGACGGTCCGCCGGCTCAGCTTCATCACGCTGCAGGAAGTGCTGTCGCCGCAACGCTCCGCACCGGCGCTGGTGCTCTGGCCCGAGGCGCCCGCTCCGTTTTACTACTACGACGACCCCTCGTTTCGCGACCAGATGAACAACATGGCGCGGCTGGCGAGCGTGCCGGTCATCTTTGGCGGGGTGGCGCGGACGGCCCAGGGACGCCCGCTGAACTCGGCCATTTACCTGAGCGGCGAAGGGCAACTGGCCGGCCGCTACGATAAGCGGTTCCTGGTCCCGTTCGGCGAGTTCATCCCGCCCCTGTTCGGCTGGATCAAGAAGATCTCGTCGGAGGCGGGGGACTTTGAACCGGGCACGAAAGTCGAGACCTTCGTGGCGGGTGGACACGCCATCGGTCCGTTCATCTGCTACGAGGCGGCGTTCCCGCACCTGGTCCGCGAGGTCGCGCAGGCGGGAGCGGATGTGTTCTGT
>Ga0209697_10005260_pt1 | contig 16238 bp, 8 predicted proteins | sample AliMusrvi5mmetaG_FD_184115 | JGI IMG/M metagenome (GOLD analysis project Ga0209697, IMG submission 184115) | Freshwater lake bacterial and archeal communities from Alinen Mustajarvi, Finland, to study Microbial Dark Matter (Phase II) - Alinen... | ecosystem: Environmental > Aquatic > Freshwater...
CGCGCCGCGGAGCGCCATGTCTTCCGGATAGAAATCCCGCATGCCGCGCGGGGGGGCAAAACTGATGGAATCCGCCATGGTATTACTGCTTCAGCACGAGGGCCTTCATCTGCTTGCCCGGCTTGAATTTTACCACCCGTCGTTCCGGGATCACCACCGTGTTTTCCGGCTTGTTCGGGTTGCGGCCAATGCGCGGTTTCCGGATTTTGATCTCGAAGACACCGAAATCACGGAACTCAATATTCTCGCCCTTGGTCAGGCTTTCGGTGATGTAATCCAGTGTTTTCTGGATAACGGAAGATACTTGTTGTTGCGGGAGTCCGATTTCACTGGCAATACGTACGACGAGTTCGCGCTTGGTCATTTCAGTTCTCCTTGGATAGCTTTTTCAATAAAAGAAACGGTTTCATTAACAGGGATCATTTGCTTGTCTTTATCGGTCCGGCGTTTGATTTCCACTTTCCCCTCAGCCAGGGAGCGTTCACTGATGACCGCCCGGATGGGCAGGCCGATGAGGTCGGCATCCTTGAACTTGACGCCCGGGCGTTCATCCCGGTCATCAAACAATACCTCGATGCCTTTGGCCTCCAAAGCCTGGATGAGTTCCTCGGCCACCCGCACGCTCTCCGCGTGTCCGGTGTTGGGGACCACCACGCAAACTTTATAGGGGGCCACGGACATCGGCCAGATGATGCCATCGTCGTCATAGCTCTGTTCAATGATGGCCTGCAGTGTGCGGGTGACTCCGATCCCATAACAACCCATGACGCTGATCTGGTGATTGCCGTCGGCATCCAGAAAGCCCGCGTTAAACAGTTTGCTGTACTTGGTGCCCAGCTTGAACACATGTCCGACTTCAATGCCGCGCTTGCCCCGCATGCGGGTGCCACAGCGGGGACACTTGTCGCCCTCTTTGGCGATGACGAGGTCGTGGAAGGCGGTCACCTGGAAGTCGCGGTCGACCAGAACATTGATGAGATGGCTGTCGGCGGCATTGGCGCCGGTGGCGGAGACGCGAGGTGTCTGGAGTTCCACGTCGGCATAGATGGGTATTTTGAGTCCCACGGGACCGGCAAACCCCACTGGAGCGCCGGTGACTTTGACAATCGTCTCATCGTCGGCCAAGTGGAGGTCGGTGACCTTGAGAATACGCGTGAGCTTATGTTCATTAAGCTCACGGTTACCCGCAACCAGCACCGCAATGGGCTGGCCATCGGCGATATAGATTAATGTTTTAATCAGATCCCAGGGTTTGATCTGAAGGAAGGCGGAAACCTCGTCGATCGTTCGTTTGCCCGGGGTTGCCACAACGGTAGGGAGGTGTTCGGTGGTGGACGTTTTCACGGCCGGGGTTTTCCGCTCCGCCCGTTCAAGATTGGCGGCGTAGGAGCAGGCTTCACACTCGACGATGCCATCTTCGCCCGAGTCGGCTAGCACCATGAATTCGTGGGAGAAATCCCCGCCGATGGCCCCGGTGTCGGCTTCCACCACCTTGGTGCGAAGTCCGCACCGGTTGAAGATGCGGACATAGGCGTCGTACATCGCCTGATAACTGATATCCGCGGCCTCCCAGCTGACATCAAAACTGTAGGCGTCCTTCATGCTGAACTCCTTGGCGCGCATCAGCCCGAAGCGGGGTCGGATCTCATCCCGGAACTTCGTCTGGATCTGATAGAACGTCTTGGGGAGTTGGCGATAGGAATTAATTTGCCGGGCGGCCAGATCTGTGATGACTTCCTCGTGGGTGGGCCCCAGCACCATGTCACGTTGCTGCCGGTCTTTGATTTTGAACATGGCATCACGGAGCACGGCATAGCGTCCGGAGGTCTCCCAGATTTCACGCGGTTGCAGAGCCGGCATCAGGACTTCCAAAGCCCCGGCGCGGTCCATTTCCTCGCGCACGATCCGCTCGACGTTGCGAAGCGCCTTGAGGCCCAGCGGGAGAAAGGTGTAAAGCCCGCCGCCGAGCTTCATGATTAGACCCGCCCTCATCATGAGTTTGTGGCTGGGAATTTCTGCATCCTGGGGAGCTTCCCGCAGGGTCGGGATCAAAGACTGGGTCCAACGCATAAAAATGACTTCCTTTATTTCGTGAAACGGGCGCATTTGACACAAAGAGAACGGGTTATGCAAGAAAATAGAGAACAACAGATAAGGGGAAGAAGCAGGCTCCCCGCTGATGCGGGGAAGCCCGCCCTACTCATGTCTGCCGCTTCATGGTTTCGTCGGGCTAAGCCCGGGTCAAGGCGTTGGCGGAGACAAAGAGATTGCGGCGGCGGAAAGCGACGGGGCTCTCGACAAGCAGAAGTGCCTTCAGCGTCTCGAGCCCTCCCGCAAACCACGGGCGGTGCAAAAAACAGGGCGGGGAGTCCGTCCATACCGGCGGGGGCAGGGAGGCCTCGCGGCACAGGGTTTCAGCCACGGCGGCGAGATAGGCGTTGCAGTCGGCGTGCGTTTCGGCATCCAGCCATACGGGCGCCTCGCTGACTAAAGCGGATTTCTCTTCCGGGGTTAGGCAACGTTGCCTGAAATCGTCGAGCAGGTCGCCCAAGAGCTCCAAAGACAGGGCTTCCCCACGTTGGAGTTCGTCGTTCCACAGTTGGCTGATGTCTCGGATGGTTGGACGTTCGGGGTTCACGGTTGCTCCAACTTTTGGCATAGTTCTTCGATGGCGAAGCGGGTCTTGGGCTGAATCTGGTTTCGGGGATAATAACGCTCGACGATGCTCAAAACCGCCTCCGCCTTCCGCAAATCAAGCTGATCCATTAAGAATCGGATGTCCCGCAAATCTGTCTCGTCTTTTCCCAGCCGCATGCTCATGCATTTCATGGCCAGCAGGTATTCCGGCACGGCTACATACACTTTCAGGTTGGGCAGATCGAGCAGCGGTTGCGTCTCTCCCCTGTCGCTGAGAAATCCTTTCACGGCGTCATTTAGCCAACCCTCCGCCGCGCCGCACTCCCGTGTTACCTCGGCGGCGGCCTTGTAAACCATATCCTTGGGTGCGAACACGGCGTCCACATCCTTTGTGCTGAGCCGGGCCTTGTGCGCCAAGACCATGGCCGCCCCGCCAAAGAGTACAATCTCGCCCACGACGTCACGCTCGGCCAGCAACTCCGAAAGGCGGGCTAGATAAGTTTCTATTTGGCTTCGATCCATGAATAAAACCTAGCACGCCCCATCCCGGATAACAAGCCGCTATCGAGGAGGACACGAAGACCGGCACGCTGATCGAGACCCCCGTTGCGTGGGCGGAGGTGTACGCCAAAGCGGAAGCCATTAGCGCGGCCCACACGGGAAAACTCGGGACGCGAGCTTCGGATGTTTTGCACGTCGCCGCCGCCGCCGTACTCGGGACCAGGGATTTATTAACCTTCGACACCCGGCAGAAAGTCCTTGCCGCCAAAGCCGGGATGAAGGTCACGCTATAGTCGTTCTGCCGGTTTTAAAGGTGGTGCCCGGGGTGGGACTCGAGCCACGGATCCAGCCCCGAAAAAACGGAAGCGCTTCCGTTTTTTTCCAGCAAACCGTGCCACGCTCAGGTAATCCTGCGACGTCTTGATTGAGTAATGCACATGCCCTTTCAGCCAGCGCTGCCAGGCGGTCCTGATGCCCATGATCGGGTTGTTGATCTCGTGCGCCACGCCGTTGGCCAGCGTACCGATCGACTCCATCTTCTGGGCCTGCGTGAACTGCACCTGCAGCTTCTCATGTTCCGCCTCCGCCTGATCTCAACCAGCCGGTCCCGTTGACCGGAACCACCCCAGACGCCTAGCTCGACCGCCGTGTGTCCGATGGCTTCCTCTCGGGTAAATCCCGACACCTGTTCCCACTAAACTTCCGAGTTTCCTAGAAAACTTTGTCGAAAATGGTCCTAAAACGCTTGTTTTTAGCCCCAGTATTTATGTGACCTCAAAGCCAAATTACCGCTGGTAGATGGGGAGCTGGCGGTAGGAGACGCTCAGGGTCAGAATGGCCATGCTGGTGCAATAGCAGACATCGCTTTCATGTCCTCCGGGCGACGGCCATGAGCCGTTCCCCGACTGCATCTTGAGGACAGTGTCATACAGGGGCGGGGCAAAGGCTTCCCATTCCGGGCCGCCAAGTTGGAACATGCCGTTGGCAATATAATACAAGGCGTAATAACGGCAGGTTTCCCCGTTGAGAGGTGAGTCCCCTTTAAATTGCTTGATGATGTACTCTCCGGCCTTGAGGGTGACGTCGTCGCGGTGCCGTCCGGCAAGTTCCAGGCATAGCAGGCCGATTCCTGTGCGGGCCAGATTCGGCCCCCCTCCGGGCGTATAGGCGAAGCCATCACCCTGGGTGCGGCAACGGAGGATGAATTTCACGGCCTTGTCGATGGCCTCCTTTGGCACCGGGGCCCCATTGTTACGGGCGGAACGCAAGGCGGCCAGAGCCCAACCGGAATGGGAAATATCGCTTGAGTTTTCAGTGGGCTGATATCGCCAGCCACCGGCATAGTCTTCCGATTTGTTGACATCCTGGGCATCAAGAGTGACGCGGATGGCGCGCGGCAGAACGGCATCAATCCGGGCCTGTCGCTCGGGATCAACCATGCCGGAGACTTCCGAAAGCATCAGGCAGGCGATATTATGGCTATACATCGCGCCTCCCCCTCCCATCAAGGTGCCTTTGTTGTCGGGAATAGAAAGAATGTAATCAATTCCCTTGTTAATGACGTCGCCATAGGGCGGGAGTCCCGGGGAATTACCCCGTGCCAGAAAGGCCATTACAGCTAAGGAAGTCATGGCGGGGGTGTTTTTCTCCCCGATAGATCCGTCTTTCGCCTGGGATTGGGCCAGGAAGGCAAGCCCTTTGTCCACGGCTTCGTCAAAGGCGCGCTGGTACTTGACGTCCTCGAGGCTGGAAGAGGCGGCGAGGCCTGCCGTTGTAAGCAACAGAATCAATCCTGTCAGTCTTGAAAAAAGTTTCATGTCACTCCTCTTCTCCATGGCCGGAGACCTCGTGGAAATAACGCTGGATAATGGGTCGATATTCTTCGGGCCCCTCGGTGTTGGCCGCTTGCAGCACGTCTTCTTTCAATTCCCCGTGCAAGCGGAGCCAGTCTTGAAGTTTCAGCCCCATTCGACGGGCAAACGAGGGGACTCCCTCCGAGGATTGCGAGACATCGCGTCCGCCGCCGTCGCCACTGGGACTCGCCGCCTGCAGAGTGGCGGGGCGGGCATTGGCGCCTTTGGATTGGGCGTCGGTGGCGGCTTGCTGGGCGGCTTGTGCCAGCTGCATGGCGGATTGGGCGGCGGCCGAAGCTTCCGATTTTTCAGCCGCCTCCCGGGCTGATTGGTAGGCTTGGGCGATCGCGGCCTGTGCCGCTGGCGGGAGCGCAGGTTGCTTGGATGCGGCCGGTGGTGGCTGGGGAGTTCCCGCCGCGCTGGCAACCTGCTTGAACTGGATTGCGGCCTGCTGTAGCGATTGGGCGGCGTTTTGCTGGTTCTGGAGGGTCTGGCTGGCGGCCTGCTGCTGTTCCTGGGAAGACGGCTTCCGCGGCAGGTCATCATCCCTGCCGGTCGCCTCCTGCAGGCGTTTGGCGGATTGTTCCGCCGATTGGTTGGCGCGGGATAATTCCTGGGCCGCCTGTGCGGTTTTGAGGCCGACTTGCGACTGGCCCAGGACTTCGTCCGCCTGGGTACGGAGCATGTTGGCTTCCTTCGTCAGGTCCTTGACCTCTTCGCTTAACTGTTCCTGCCGGGTTTGCAGGGCTTCGTGCGGATGGTTCTCGGCAAGGGATTCCATCAGGTGGCCCAGTTGTTCCTGTTGTTTGGAAAGAGTATCGGCCTCCTGGGCCAGGCGGCTGAGATCCGCGCGTTTGTCGAGCCGGTATCCGTCCGTTGAGGTCGCTGCGGATCGAAGGGCATCGGCAAGCTGGTCCATCGCCTGGGCGGCTTCTGTTGCGGATGAATTGGCCTTGGGCAATTCGCCATCCTGCATTTCGGTGGCGGCCTGCCGGGCCATGTCCGCCGCCCGGGTGGCCTGCGTCGCCGCCCGGGTGGGTGGGGGTTCCTTGTTTAATTCACGGGCCAGGGCTTCCGTCTCATCCGCCAGTTTGCGTTGCTCTCCGGCAACCTGTTTTGAGAGATTGGTTTTCAGGTTCTCTCTGGCCTGCTGTTTTTCAGTGATCAAGCTTGCGGCTTGGCGGCGCAGTTCATCCTGCTGGCGGGCCAGGTCGGCCAATTTCAGGGCATTGTTTTGATGTTGCAGGCGTCCCGCGGTTTCACTGGCCGACAGTGCGGATTCTGCGGCCATCGCGGCATTGGCAGTGGCGGTCGCCGCCGCTTTGGTGGTTTCGGCTTGAGCCTGTTCGATGGCGTGGGGAGAGGTCGCCGCTGTGGTTTTCTGGGCTTGTTCATTTGCCTGCTGGGCCGCTTGTTGCGCGGCTTGCGCGGCCTGCTGGGCTTTTTGTGACTGTTGTTCGGCGGCTTGTGTGGCTTGTTTGGCCTGTTGGGCTGCCTGCCGGGCCGCGGTCTCGTTTTGTTGGGCGGCAAGGGCGTTCTGCCGGGCCGTTTGAGCTGTTCGGGTCAGATCCTGTTCTTCCGCTTTGCCCTTGGATTGTTCTGCCAGTTTTGCGGCTTGTTCGGCGGTTTGTGTATTTTTGGCGGCGGTCTGCTGGGCCAGAGCGGCCTGTTGTTCCGTCTGTTGTGCGGCCTGCCGGGCTTTCTCGGTTGCCTGCGCGGCATTCTGGGCGGCCTGCTGGGCGATTTGACTGGCCTCCTGGGCTTGTCGCGCGGCGTCTTGTGCGGCCGCTTTGATAGCGTTGTTTGCCTGGGTGGGGTCGCTCGCGGCTTGGGGATCCATCTTCATGCCTGCCGCCCGGGCGGCAAATTGATTGGCTTTAAGCGCCGCGGCTTGTGCGGCCACGGCATTGGCGTTGGCTGACGCGGCCGCTTTGGCGGCTTCCGCCTGGGCCTTTTCCACGGCACGTGTGGAGGTGGCGGCGGCCGCCTTTTGTGCTTGTTCGCTGGCTTGCTGCGAGGCTTGCTGCGAGGCTTGTGCCGCCTGTTGGGCAAGTTGGGCCTGTTGCTGTGCGGCTTGGGCATTTTTTGTGACTTCGGATTGGGCGGCAGGGGTTTGTTGTCCGGCTTTTTGGGCGGCCTGTCGGGCCCTTTCAGCGGCTTGTCCGGCATCTTTTGAAGCCTGTTGGGCGATCTGGTTGGCGTCCTGGGCATGTCGCGCGTCCTGATCTGCGGCGGCCTTGGTCAGGTTGTTGGCAAGGTTGGGATTTACCGCGGCATCCTGACCGGCCTTGAGACTTGCCGCCTGGGCGGCCAGTGCACTGGCTTTAAGGGCCGCCTCTTCTGCGGCCAGGGCATTCGCCGTGGCGGCGGAGGCGGTCTTGGTCGCTTCGATCTGGGCCTGTTCTGCGGCACGCGGGGAAGGGGTATTCACCGCCTTATTGGCTTGTTCCGCCGCCTGTTGGGCTGCGTCCCGTGCGGCCTGGGCGGCCTTCACGGCCTTTTGCGCCTGGCGTTCTGCGGCTTGATTTAATTGCTGTGCCTGCTGGGCGGCTTGTTCGGCAGCGGGTGCATTTTTTGCAGAGGCTTGTTGTGCAATGGCGGCCTGTTGTTCGATTTGTTGTGTGGCCTGTCGGGTATTTTCGGCGGCTTGCTCGGCATTCCGGGTCGCCTGCTGGGCACGTTGGGCGGCGTCCTGTGCCTGCTTGGCGGCCTGTTGGGCGGCGGTACGGATGGCATTTTTGTCCGGATTGGGTTTGCCAGTGGCTTGTGAGGCGGTTTTCAGGTCTTCGGCCTTGGCGGCCAATTGAGCGGCCTTGAGCGCGGCTTCCTGCGCGGTTGCCGCACTGGCGGCGGCCGAGGCGGCGGCCTTGCTGGTGTCGATCTGGGCTTGTTCGGCGGCGCGCGGGGAGGTGGCGCTGGCTTCCTTCCGGACTTCTTCAGCCGCTTGTTGAGCCGCTTGCTGTGCGGCCTGGGCTGCTTTTTCGGCTTTCTGCACCTGTTGTTCGGCGGATTTTGCCAACTGTTGGGCCTGTTGCTGGGTCTCCCTTACCGTATCTTCGAACTGTTGTGCGGACAGGGCTTTTTGACGGGTGGTCTGGGCGGCATGAATGGCTTCCTGTTCGTTGATTTTTCCCATGGCGCGTTGGGCCATTTGTTCGGCGGCCTGTGTACTTTTTGCAGCGGCTTGTTGCGCGGTGGCGGCCTGTTGTTCGATTTGTTGGGCGGCCTGACGGGTTCTTTCTGCGGCCTGCCCGGCATTCCGGCTGGCGTCTTGCGCGAGCTTCTCGGCGGTCTGGGCTTGCAGTGCCGCCTGTTGTGTCGCTATTTTGGTTGGAGCCTCTTCTGCTTGCGGGTTTTGGGTGGCCTGCGGTTGAGCCTTCAATTCCGTTGCCCGGTCTGCGAGTTCATTGGCCTTGATCGCGGCCTCAGCCGCAAGTTTGGCCTGGGTGTTGGCGGAGGTGGCCGCCTTGGCGGTTTCTGCCTGGGCCTGTTCGGCGGCATGTGGCGAAGTGGCGGCGGCGGATTTTTGTGCGGATTCAGCCGTTTGTTGAGCGGCGTTCCGGGCGGCTTGAGCCGCCTCGTCGGCTTTCTCTGCCTGTTTGGTGGCGGCTTGCGCGGCTTGCTTCATCTCGAGCACGAACTCACGGGGCGCGGTTCTCATCTTATCCATCTGCAGGGCGGCTTTCCGGATTCGCTCTGCAGCCTGCTCGGCATCCTGGGCGGCCTGTTGGGCCAGTTGGGAGGCATCCCGGGCTTGCTGACTGGCCTGTTGCATGGCCATCCTGGCTGCAGGATCTTCAAGTTTCGGGTTGGCGATGGATTGCTGCCGGGCGTTCAGTTCTTCGGCGCGGTTGGCAAGCTGGCGGGCGGGATCCGGTTTACCTGAGTCTTGAGCGGTTTGTGCGGTCGGCATGTCGGAGGGCTGGGAGGGGGAAGCCTCCTCGCGTTGTTGGTTGGCTGCTTTATTCAGGGCTTCAGCGACATTGGCCTGAATTTCAATAGCTTGTTCTTTTTTACCGATGTCAAGATCACGGGAGGCATTTCGCATGGCCTCGTTTTGGGGGGCCGCCAGCGGTTCATTGCGGGCGATATCAGCCAGTTGGTTCTGACGGGTGGCCAACTCGCGCCACTGATTGTCCATTGTTTGCAGCCGATCTGATTCCGCCTTGGTCACGTTGGCCAATTCATTCTGGCGGGTGGCCAACTCAGTGGCTTCGCTGGCCGCCTGGGTGGTGAGGTTGCTGATGGCTGTGGCAACCTGGGTGGCGGAACCCGGAGTTTCCCTGGCCACCTTGGCGAGTTCATCTGCGACATGATCTTCGGCGCGTTTCCACTCATTTGAGATGGCGGCCGCCTGGGCGGCGGCCGTTGTATTGCTGGCCGGGATGGGAGCGGCCTTATCCATGTTCTGTCGGGCCTGGGCCAGAGCCGCTTGCTTATCCGCCAATTGATCCAGTTCCACCGCGCGGTGAACGGCGGCCCGGGCAATTTCATGATCCTGAATGGCGTGCTCCAGAGTGTCCAGGGCGGTGTTGATCTCTGCCGTGATATTGCTGTTGATGGCGGTCCGCTCGGCGGGCGTATCAAGAAGCCGGATCTGACCGGCCATGTTTTCCGCTTTGCTGACATGGCCTTCGGCGAGTGTGGTGAGGTTGCTGCTGAGGGTTTCAAAAAATCCCTTGTCGATATCGGCGGCCATTTTCCTCAGGGCATTGTCGGAAGAAGCCAGCGTATCCTGGAGCGTATCGATTTGCCGGGTCGTGCTATCGGGCAGTGTCCGGTTGGCGAGGGGGGTGTCCAGGGCTTTGGTTTGTTCCCGGGCCGCAGTCAGTTTTTCCTGAACCTGCTTGAGTCCCTGTTGGATGCGCTGCTCCTGGCTGGCCAGGACTTGCTCGACCCAGGAGGCGGCCTGGTTGTCGAGAACGAGGGTGATGGGAGCCGATTCGGAGTACTGGGGGCCGCTGAAAGAACCCGGGAGATTGTCATAACAACGGATGCGGAAGGACACGCGGGGTGCGTTCATGAACGAGGGATCATCGAGCACAATGAGGGTTTCGCCGTTTAGCGTCCGGGGTGAGGGTTCGGCTGTGGAGCTTGGCGGGGGCAGGGCCCGGACCAGGTCATTGGTCTGCCCCGGTAGGGTGAAAATCAGGGCCGCCGCCGTCAAACCGTAATCGTCATCAGCTCGGTAGGAAATGGGCAGGCGGGCATCGCGATTTAAGCGCAGTTCCTTCTGCTGTGGGCTGAGGACCGTGACCACGGGCGGATTGTCACGGAGGCTTTGGATGGAATGCTCGAAAGGCGTGTTGGTCAGGTTGATCTCGTCGGTTAACCGGATGGTCCAACTGCCATTAAGTCCTTTGGGAATCGTCAGGGTGAAGTCGTAGAAATAGTCGTTGCCACTGTTGCGGAGGAGACCTGTTAAGGTATTGGTTTGGGTGGGCGTATTGATGAAGAGCGTCGCCTGTTTTGCGGGCTTGTTGACTTTTGCCGTGAGGGAGACGGTGGTTCCCACCAGTGCCCGGATGGTACCGGAGCCGTCGCGTTCCTGCTTGTCAACCAGATGGGAATACTCGGGGTAGTGATACCCGATGTCCAGGTGTTCAATGACAGGGGGAATCGCCACCCGGACGGTGAAATAACGGGAGAGGGCATCGCCTGCATGGACCCGGTACCGGAATCCATTCAGGACGGCGGGGAGGATGACGGTAAAACGCCTGGCGGACTGATTGGTCGAGACGGGCAGGGCTGTCATACGGGTCACCGTTTCGTGACCTTGGCGATCCATCTGTCGAAGGTTTGAGAGTGTGACGGCGGGGTTGGCAGAGCGCACGGAAACCTGCAAGGAGGATCCGGCGGCGACCAATGTGTCGCCGGGCTCAACCACAAGATCGACAGCCTGGACGTTGGGTAGATTCAGGAAGGGGGCGGTGGCGCGTGCCAGCAGGAATTGCGTTTGCCGCGGCCACATCAGGCATACGGGAGTGAGCACGGCGACAAGGGCGGCCATCGCGATCACATAGGGTCGTGCGCTTCGAAAGGAAATTTCCTGGCGGGGTTGAATGGTGATCGCCTCGCGTACGGCCTCCTCCGTCAGGGCGGCGATCAGGGTTTCGGATCCGCGGATGGAAGGGAGATCCCGGCTGCTCAGCAATTGAACGGCTGAGCTGATGCGTTCCTGTAATTCAGGGTGATGCGTCTCAATGAGATGCGCGATGCCGGTCAGGGTGTAGGAGCGGGTCAGGGGCCGGATCAGAAACCAGAACGAGGCGCCCCCCCAGGCCGAATAGGCCAGGAGCGTCATGATCCAGCGCGGCCAGACGGCGAGCAGGGTGAAGTTGGCGTCCAGCAGCATGATGAGTAGAAAAGCGCCGATTCCGATGACGAAAGAAGCACACAACCCGCGGATCAGCAACAGGTACCGCGTCCGGCGGATCAGTCCGCTCAGGGCGGCGACAATCTGGGCCGGGAGAGGGGCGGGCTCAATCACAGGGGACTCATTCATCAGGGCAGCCTCACTTTCTTGCGCAATAACCACTCGGCGGTCAGGAGCGCCACAATCAGGAGGAACCATGGCCATGAATTCCACAGATCCACCTGGATTTGTTCCGTGTTGGTAATATGGGCCGGGCCCAGTCGTTTCGCGATGTCCTCGAGGGCGATGGGATCCAGAACACTCCCGGCCGTGAGTCCGGCCAAGCGGGTCAGCATTCCGCGATCTGCTGACAACTCAACCTTTTCGGCATCCGCGCCGGCGGAAATGGAAAAGTCGGCGGAAACAGCGGTGGGCATGACGGAGTCCGGGTTGATTCCGGAGGTTTCCAATTCGATACGGTAGCGTCCTTCCGGGAGCGAGCTGATTTCGCTCACATAAATGCCGGGGGAGCCTTCCCGGTAACTCAGGCGGAGTCGCGAGATCTTCCGGTCTCCCATCCAGAGTGTGGCATGGGGGGCGGCCTGGGTGATGGGAATAAAGTTCGAGGTCGCCAGGCGGGCCGAGATACGAACCGGACTTCCCGCCTGAAAGCGGCTATGCAAGGTTCCGATGCGGAGCGGGGATGAACCGGTGGCGATCCGGTCGGCGGTGGCCCAACTGAGAATCTGGCCCCAGAACTTGTGGTAATATTGATCGCCTCGCTTGTAGCGCAAGCGCCAGGTGTGGTCGAATCCGAACATCAGAACGGTGCCCAGGCCGGCCTGGTGATGGACCACGAGTGCATTCTCCCGTTCCAGCTGCTGCTGTTTGAGAAGGGTTTCGCCATCGGGAATGCGGAAGGGCTGCGCGTCACCCTCAGGTTGTGGCGGGGTCGCATAGGCCAGCACCGTCGCACCGGCTTTGGCCGTGAGGGAGCCGTTCCGCCAGCGGAGACCGGGTACTTGATTCCAGGCTTTCTGATTGTCGGACGGGTCGTCATCAAGTCTCATGAACACCGCATGGCGGCCTTCTGCCGTCAGGCTCAACCGGAATTCCGTTTCGGGCGCCGCCAGGAGCGGGCGGATCGAAGGTTTGAAGGTGACGGGCAGGATTTCCGCCAGGGGTGTACCCGTATAGGCCTGCGGCATGTGCCGGCTGCCGGCAATCACAATCAGGGAGCCGCCCCGATGCCGCACATAGTTCCGCAGGTGCTCCAGGTTGGCGCGTCCCAGTTCATCCGGAGCCACATCACCCAGGATAATGACGTCAAATTTCATCCATTCTACTTCATTGGTGGGGAGGAGCGTGGCTTCGGCTTCCGTCGGGGCGGCGGTGACGGAGGCGGCCCGCGGGGGACGGTTCGTGATCCCGTCAATCTGGTCGGGATGGAACAGCAGGTATTGGAGCCGCACGTTTTTGTCCCGTTGCATGAAGAAATTCTTCAGGTAACGGAACTCCCAGCGCGGCTGGCCGTCAATCATCAGGACATTGACGGAGTCGCTGTTGACCAGCACCGGGATGTTGAACACATTATTGCTGGAGTCGACCTCGGAGGGAAAGGCTTGGGTTTGGATGCGGTAGGCGTGCAGGCCGTTGGTCTTTGGGGCATCCGAAAACAGAAGCTGCTTGCGGAAGGCTGCCTCCGTGGGGGTTACCGAGTTGGAGGCCACCGGGTTAACGCCGTCAAAAAGGGTGACGGTCACATTGGAGCCGCAAAGCCCGTCCAGCTTCAAATCCACACTGAAGGAGACCCGGTCATTGGTGCTGACGGATTCGGGTGCGGTCACGGAGGCGATGGCGGCGTCAGTAGGCGGAAAGCGATTCCCGCCCAGCACGACGGGAAAGACAGGGATGCGTTGCGTCCCGAATTTGCGGGCGACGGACTCGACGGAACCGGCGGCGTTTTGGCGGCCATCCGTAAGAATGAGTACGCCGGCCGTTTCTTCCGGACGAACCAGGGTGGAGGTTTTTTCAAGGGTCCCGGCGATATCCGTGCTCAGGAGTTGCAGCGCGGTGGGCGGGGTCAGGGTGACGGTCCCTGTGGAACTCAACAGGGGACTTAATCTTACCTCAGTGGGAAACGTGCCGAAGGTCAAGAGTCTTACGCCGTATTCACGATCCAGTCGTGCCAAAAGGTTGGGGGCAAGGGCGGGCGTTGCGGCGCTGATCAGGGGATGGGCGCGGCTGGTCATCAGGCGTATGGCCAACTCGTCTCGGGGGAATGTCGCGACAGTGTCAATGGTCTTGCGGTCCGGCTCCGGCAGGGAATGATAGAAAACTTCATCCACGGCCTCCCCGATCGGTTGCAGACGGGCTTGGGCCTCGCCCAGGAAGGCCGCTGTTTTGCGAAGCGTTTCGCGGACGGTATCATAGGAGGCATTGCTGTTGGTGGAACTCCGCCAGTCATCAATCTGTTTGATGGCTAGCTCCAGCGGCTGGCAGACTTCCGAGGTGAGCTGCTCGTTGAATCGTTTCAGGTTGGCGACGTGCGTGGCGGCGTCCTTCTGAAGAAATGGGGCGGCCGCCGCATCGGTGAGGGCCTTGCCGGCATCCTCGAGTGAAGAGCGAACAGGTTTGAGGGCTTTCCACTGGGCTTTGGCATGTTGTTTCAACTGGCGGGACCGGAGATCCGGGGCGGTCCCGGAAAGGGCATTAAGCCAGTCGGACTGAGCGAGAAGGGTCTGGCCGGCCTCACTCAGGCGGTCGGCAATCTTGTCAATCTGGCAGATGCGGCGGGGTATGGAAAGATGGAGATTTTCCGACAGACGCAATTTTTCTGACGCCGTCAGATTGTTGTCAGGGACCTGCATGGAGGCGCTCACATCCAGAAGGACCACAAGATGGCGCTGGAAATGATGGGCCAGATTGATCACGAAGACCGGCTGGCATAGCATCAGGACAACCGCCAGGATGGTGCTGACCCGCAGTACGGTCAGGGTTCTGCCGGCCCGCGGGGAAACGATATTGCGTTCAAGCCGGGCGAGTGCCATCACGGTTTCGATCAGGATGGAGCCGAGCAGCAGAATGGGCCATAGGCGCCAGTTGGTTGAAAACGTGACGAACGGCTGGGCGATTTCGGCAGCGGTGAGGAAGGTCAGGAACCCCAAAGCGGACCGGACGGCAAAAGCCAGCCAGTTCCAGTGCTTTGACAGATTGCGGCTCCGGATATGGGAGTAGGTCCATGCGGTCAGCAGAAGGACGAGGGACAGGCTGTAGATGGCTAGACTGTTGGGGTATTCGCTCATTTATCCATCAACTCCGTGAGACGTTCTTTCATGGCGCGAACGCTTTCCGCCGGGGATTTGAGCGTGACCGGCTTGGCCTGGTGCAGATGGCGGTGCAGGGTGATCCAGCGGGTCAGCGCCACCTCGGCAAGAAGTGTGAGTAAGGCACATAATACCAGGATCTTCCAGAGTTCCTGACCGGGAACGTTACCGGTGAAGCCGGTGAGAAGTTCATCCATAGTTTTGGGAAGAAACAGGTCGACGTGGCTGCGTACCGCCGCGATGTCGGCATCGGTCAGGAGCGAGAGGGTACTTTCGTCGGGCTGGTTTTTAACCGTAAACAAAGCCTCGGCATTGCCATTGGAGGCAACTCCGGCGGCGGCGGCCAGCGCCGGGGGTAATTTCACGCGGTACAGACCGGGTTGACGGGTCTCGGCAAAACGGATGATGAATTTGCTCTTTTCCTTTTTGATGGGGACAGGGCGTTCCCCGCCGAACGGCGGGATCACGGTGGCGGGTTCGATGGCCTGGGTGGGATCGAAATCAGACGGGAAAATTCCTGACAGTGCCCATTCGGCGCCCGGCGCAATATTGCAGTCCTGCAGGGTGGGGGCCGCCAGAAAATAAACCATTTCGTGGATGAGGGGGACGAAACATTTGAGCGAAGACAGATTGCTGTCGCGACGATCGAAAGCCATGGGGGTCATCAACACATCGCCTTTGCCGAGCGGTCGTTCCAGCAACCAGGGAGCGCCGGAATCCAGCCGGCCACCGACGCGAACCTCAAGGAAGGCCGGATCCAGCGCCAGTTTCCAATAACCGGAGATGAGGCCGAGCCGCGCATCGGATTGATCCGGCTGGGCCACCAGTTGGACGGCGGGATGGGTGAACGATTTGAGTTCGAGTTTGATCGGGTCCGGCGGGTAGACCCGGCTTTCCAGCCGGGCCGGGAGAAGGGCTTCCCCGGCGGTGGTCTGCCAGGTATTGTAGAAAGCCGGTTCCGCGCGGGCTCCGGGCGTGATCAGTAATCCGCCCCCCGCCTTGACGAACGCCGCCACGCGTTCGGCTTCCAGGGCGGGTAAACGGGAGACATCGGCCATGACAATCACACGGTACGGGTTCAAATCCTTGATGGTTCCGATATCGGCCGCCTCGACGATGGTGGGATTGACCAGGAACGGCAATTCAGGCAGGGAGGCGTCCTTGTTGCTGGAGGATTCACGCGGGGTCAACGCAGTGCGGATGAGGCTCGCGGTCTTGCGGAAGAAGAAGCGTTCCGTGGAGGCCCCCTCTACCAGCAACACCGGCAATCGGTCCAAAACCGGGACAATTTGTTCCAGGCTATTGTCGGACGGAAGATCATCTTCGGCCACCAAACGGGCCTTGATGATGTGATAGCCCGGTGACTCAAACCGGTGACTGAAAAGGAATACCTCGGTGGACTGGGGGACAAGATCCTTGACGATGGGCGTTTGTTCGATGGGCTGTCCATCAATCAGAAGTTCCAGGGAGGTGGGATGGACCGGTATAGTGCCGGAATTCAGGATGCTGACTTCAATCTTAACCGGGCGATCTGTGCCGATGACAGATCGGGCAAGATGGATTTTT
>Ga0209697_10005276_pt1 | contig 16219 bp, 10 predicted proteins | sample AliMusrvi5mmetaG_FD_184115 | JGI IMG/M metagenome (GOLD analysis project Ga0209697, IMG submission 184115) | Freshwater lake bacterial and archeal communities from Alinen Mustajarvi, Finland, to study Microbial Dark Matter (Phase II) - Alinen... | ecosystem: Environmental > Aquatic > Freshwater...
ACGCGAAGCGCCTGAAACCTGTCAATCGACCGTGACGACCATAACCGCAGTGCCTATATTGTGTCTAAGTTCGGTATTGCTAAGGACTTACGCCATAAACCGGTCAAACTTAAAGATTTGTAATTCTGCCCAATTCCTTCACTACCCGGCTATAAAGAAAAGCATTTCGTATTTGTGCGTTTACATTCTATTATAATATGTGGCGCTAGCGCTGGGTAGCGCTATATTATAATAGTAATATACATGGGTAGGGTAGCGCAAATACATATACACTCAACGAAGTGGCCGAATTGGGCAAAACTACAAAAGTTGCAACCCGCAGGATTCATGTATCTATGTGCCTACGCAATAAGGACTTAGATACGATGAAACGATCAATACTAATGCTTGTGGGTTTTGCGCTACTATCCAAAGGTGGTGGCCTGCATGATGTGCAGCGTGAGGGTCGCCGGGTCCGAAAACCACACTAATGGGCCACGAGATTCATGTAGATTGGACTACGGTGCGTCTAAGTTCTGTATTGCTAATGACTTAACTCGCTATGCGGTCGGAATTGGCCGACACAAAGATTTGTCATTTTGCCCAAATCGGTCACATATCCGCTATAAGGAAAAAAGTGCTTTCAAGATGGCATAAATATGGTTTATTATATGCAGCGCTAGCGCTGGGTAGCGCTTTATTATAAACCATATTTAAGGTGGTGAGTTGCGCTTTTTTCTATAGTGCCAGTGAACCAGAGGAATTGGGCAAAATGACAAATCTTGCCAACCCGCAAACCCGCAGGATTCAGGTATCTATGTGCCGACACGCCAACGACTTAGGTACGATGAAACGATCAATACTAATTCCTGTGGGTTGGTCAATGCTATCCAAAGGCATGGCCTACATGATGCGCAGCCGGTCGCTATTCGATTCCAAGCGGGAACCGCCTATGCGAGTACTGAGAATGCTGCCAAGACCAGAACGACAAGCGTAACGGCGAAACAGCCGGACTTCGGTTGTTGTTCGTCGGCAACGGCGGCAAGCGCCGTCAACGGATCGCTGCCGGCGGCAATCTGTGTCAAGAATTCTGCTTCTTGCGGGTCATCCATTACGCACCCGCCTTTCCGTTGCCGTTGACGGGACGTGGATGACTGCCGCGCTGTTGGCAATCGACGGGGGGCGCACCCGTATTGCCGTTGACCTTGCCGTTGACCTTGCCGTTGACCTTGCCGTTGACCTTGCCGTTGACCTTGCCGTTGACCTTGACCTTGCCATTGCCGTTTCCGTTGACCGGCGGCAAGAAGGGATTGTCTTTGAGGGTCTTCCCACGGTCAAGGTATTCCAGGTTGGTTTCGACGTGGCCGTATCGCGTTTCGATCATACGGTTATCGACGTGCCCCATAGCCTTTGAAACGGCCATTGGTTCCCCTCCCTGGGTCAGGCTAGCGTAGGCAAACGAATGCCTACAAGCAGTCGCCACAAGCCCAGGGAAGTTTGCTTTCTTCCGTAGTCGGCGCACGGCGCAGCCGATGGAATCCTTGTTCCACGGCTTGCCTGCCGTGTTCAGGAAGATATAGGCACTGGGTTCTCGCCCCGCAACCAGCCTTTCGACAATCGCCACGGATGCCGGATTCAAGGGGACTACCCGGCAACGCTTCTTGCCCTTGGATTCGTCCTTGGGAAACACAAGCCTACCGTTTTGGTAGTGGCGCACTTGCGCCTTGTGCATTTCCTGGGGACGGACACCGCTTTCCAAAATGACAGTCAGGTAATCCCGAAACTGCGCATTTTTCGCGGCGGAAACGATTGCTTGCCATTGATCGGACGGGAAGAAGACTTCCCGAATTTTAGGCGTAGGCATCTTGGCGTACTTCAAAGCGTTCGCTTTGAGAATGCCTTGCTGACAGCCCCATGCCCAGCAAGCCTTGACTGTGCGCATTCCCTGATTCTTCGTCGTGGGGGAGCAATCGGCAAAGCGCCTGTCTGCCCAGTCTGTCAGGTGTTGGCCGATTACGTCGGTAAGCGGGAAGTATTCGCCCAAACTATCCGCGAATGAATTCAAGTGGCCTGAATCAATCTCATAAGTCTTGGGGCTATGGTCTGGACTATTGGCCACGAAATTCAAGTAGCGGTCAGTCAACGCGCGCACGTCGTCTATATCACCATTGGTATCGGGCGGCACAAGCCTGTTGAATTCCTGCTGGGCTTTGCGCTCGTCTTTGCCGAGCGGAATCTGTTTGCCCGACAGCGTGACGTAGTAAGTCTGATTCCACTCGCGGAACCACATTCTGACCAAACTCATAGTTGAACTTTCCTAGCAGCAAGCGTGTCTAGTGAAAAGTAGGTCGCAACGCGGCGAATGCACTAAAAAGCGCCGGGTTTAGTGCAATCGTGCATTGTCGAATTGCACTAAAGCCTTGTGGATTAAGGCTTTATGGATCGGGCGAGCCTGCCTGTCACGCAGGAGATCGTGGGTTCAAATCCCATCGAGGTCGCTTAAAGAATGGCGTGGTACGCAAACCGGCAAAGCGGCGAAGCTCAAACCTTCGTGACTGCGGGTTCGACTCCCGCCTGCGCCACTGACAACAACATGCGACGATTGGGCATTGGCAAGCCTAACTGGCCGTAACCCAGCCATCCCGCAAGGATTTGCAGGTTCAACTCCTGCTCGTCGCACTGACATTATGGCTCGTTCGTCTATCGGTACAGGACGCTGGCCCCTCACGCCGGAAAGGCGGGTTCGATTCCCGCACGGGCTGCTCAAGAAATATGACCATGTGGTGGAATGGCAGACACGCGACGCTCAGAACGTCGTGCCCGTAGGGCGTGGGAGTTCGACTCTCCCCGTGGTCACTGAATTCATTGCAGGCGCGGCAGGTGCCCAACTGGCTTTCATAAGGCCGGTTCGCCCGGCTCGATACCGGGGCCTGCAACTTGCGGGTGGGCGTAGGCTCAACCGGGTCGGGCACCGACCGCAGGTTGGTCAGCCTGGACCGCGGGGTGCAACTCCCCGACCCGCCACTTATGACCGGGTACGCAAATTGGCATAGCGGCGAGGTCGAGAGCCTCGTGCCTGTGGGTTCAAGTCCCACCTCGGTCACTGACAAGGAACACGATCCCGTGGTCCAACGGCAAAGACGCCTGGGTGACAACCAGGAAAGTGATGGTTCAACTCCATCCGGGATCACTGACGCGACATGGTCTGTAGGTGTTTTGGCAGCACACCTCCGTGGTAAGGAGGAAGACCCGGTTCAACTCCGGGACGGACCTCTGATTCGATGGGCTGGCATGTTCCCAGGAGGCGACTGACCCTTGCAAGGTCGGTGAGGCGGGTTCGACTCCCGTCCGGTCCACTCGATGAATACGGGCTGATGGTCCAACGGGACGACGCCGCCCTGGCGTGGCGGAGATCCGAGTTCAACTCTCGGTCAGTCCACTGAATTTTGGAAGGTAGTCGGATATGGTTGGCCGAGCCGGTTTGCTAAACCGTGCCCCGTAACAGGGATGTGGGTTCAAATCCCATGCCTTCCGCTGTGTGCTCGGAATTGTGTGTGCCGGATTACGTGTGCCCCGATGGTGAAATGGAAATCATGCCTCGGTTCTAACGAGGTGGTCCGGGTTCGACTCCTGGTCGGGGTGCTGAACTTGACAATATATATGGTGTCTGTGGTGTAGCGGTTTCTGCACGCCTGGCTGTGAACCAGAAGGTGCCGGTTCAACTCCGGCCAGATACCCTTGTAGGGAAAGGACGTAACCATGACCAAAGTACTTCAGCGGCCGACGCTGATCTTGAACCGCAACTGGCAGCCGGTGAACGTGGCCACCGTGGCTCGGGCGCTGGTGCTGCTATGGAACGAGTCCGCCCGCGTTGTGGATCCGGCCGACTACCAGCTTTACACCTGGGAGGACTGGGCCAGACTGCGGGCGCCGGACGGCGAAGACCACATCCAGGCGGTGCGGTTCAAGCTGCGTGTGCCGGAAGTGGTCGCGCTGAGCGACTACGATCGGCTGCCGGTGGCCCATGTCACCTTCAGCCGCCGGAACATTTTCAAGCGTGACCATTACGCTTGCCAGTACTGCGGCGCCCAGCCGGGCAGCGAGGAGTTGACTATCGACCACGTCGTACCTCGCGCGCAAGGTGGTGTGTCGAGCTGGGAGAACTGCGTGCTGGCCTGCATGGCCTGCAACAAGCGGAAGGCCGACCGCACGCCGGAGCAGGCCAAGATGCGGATGCGGAAGAAGCCGGTCCGTCCGGCCTGGAAGCCGCTTTACGCGGACCACAGCATGCGGATGGAAAGCTGGTCGAAGTTCATCAGCGAAGCGTACTGGAACGTGACGCTGAAGGAGTAGTTGTTACGCCAACGGTCCCCGGTCGCAAGGCCAGGGACCGATACAGGAGTGTCCTCCTGGGAGAGGAAGCGGTCTCCAAAGCCGCCCGACAGGGTTCAAATCCTTGCACTCCTGCTGTTGCCGACGTGGCTCGATTGAGAAAGGCGGCGGTCCTGTAAACCGCTCCATGCTGGTGCAAATCCAGTCGTCGGCTCTGGTTTGATGTTTGTCCCGATGGTGTAGCGGATCGCACAGGGCTCTCCTAAGGCCCTGGACCAGGTTCGACTCCTGGTCGGGACGCTGAATGTCTCGATGGTGCAAGGGATCGCATAGGACCCTCCGAAGGTCCAGATCCAGGTTCAACTCCTGGTCGAGACACTTGAATGAACGCCCTGCGGGTGTGCCGGATCGCATGGCAGTCCTCGAAACTGCCGGACGAGGTTCGATTCCTCGGCGGGGCGCTGAAATGAAACATGTTCTCGGAGTGTTGCGGATCGCACGCGACCCTGCGAAGGTCGAGGACCAGGTTCGACTCCTGGCGAGGACACTGAATGACGTGGCGCTGGAGCCAGCCGGCACGGCAACCGCCTGCAAAGCGGTTATGAAGTGGGTTCGATTCCCACCGGCGCCTCTGACTGTCCAACTGCGTGGTTCGGACTACATCCTGTTAAGATGACCCCGTCTGAACCTTTTACTTCGTTGGATGGTCATAGTACAAGCCCAACTGCCTGCCGGGACTACATTTTGAAGGAATGCGAGGTCTCGGTGAAATCCTCGTTGGGTCCTACTTTCAGAAAGCAGAATACAGACCGACTGCCGGTTCGGAGTACATGCCTCCTAAGCACGTGGTTGTGGGTTCGAGTCCCACCGGCGCTATTGATAACTGTTGCGCCGTAGCTCAATGGCAGAGCACGAAAATCCTCTGGCCATAACTTCGTCGGTCCGTTTGAAACATTACGAAACACACTCGACTGCCGTGGTGGAGTACATGGCTAAGCAGGTTCGATTCCCGCCCGGCCCCCTTGTTGATGAGACGCATGGGACCGGAACCTGTAGGCGATGATGAGTCGCCCGCAGGGAAAAGCTCTGCCCAACACTTCGTCGAGTGCGTTGAAAACACGATCCGACTGACCGAGTGGAGTACATCCACCATGATGCCAGGGAAGCGGGAACTTCCCAGTGCCGCAAGGCACGGCGACTCTGCTCACCCCTCGTCGGATCTTTTTGTGAAGGAGGTCACTATGGCCAACAAGAGTCTATTCGCAAGCCTGAAGAGCCGGTTCGTCCGCGCCGACGCCCAGAACGAGGCAGGCGGCCGGGCCTATGCGCTCGCACCGAAGCATGCCCTGGCGCAGCTTGCTGCGACCGGCTGCTTCAACGGCACCTACTACGCCCAGGCCGACGAGCAGTTGGCCACGGTGAAGACCCTGATCGACCAGGTGGCCGACAACGCCTTCCTGGCCAAGCTGGCGGTCTACAGCCGCGAGCGGGCCATGATGAAGGACATGCCGGTGGCCTTGCTGCTGGCTCTGTCGAAGCGCGACCCGGCCCTGTTCCGCAAGGTCTTCGACCGCGTCGTGGACAACGGCCGCACCCTGCGCACGCTGGTGCAGTTCGTCCGGTCCGGCCAGTTCGGCCGCAAGGGCCTGTCGTACTCGCTCCAGCGCGCTGTACAGCGCTGGCTGAACTCGGCTTCCGTGGAGAAGCTGCTGTCGGCCTCGATCGGCAACGATCCGAGCCTGCGGGACGTGCTGCGCCTGGCGCGGCCGACCCCGAAGGACAATGCCCGGCGCGCGCTGTTCGGCTGGCTGACCGACAAGCCGGTCGAGAAGTGGGCGCCGGCCACCGAGGCCGACCTGCCGGAGGAGGTCATGGCACTGGCTGCGTTCCGCAAGGCGGAGTCGGCCGAGGCCCAGGTGCTGATCCTCGGCAACATGCACGCCCGTTGGGATCTGCTGGCCGATACGGCCAAGGGTTCGGCGGTTTGGGCAGCGATTGCCCGGAAGATGGGTCCGCAGGCGCTACGGATGAACCTTAACACGCTGGTGCGCCACGGCGTCATCGGCCCGGATGCCAACCGGGAGATGATCGATTACGTGGCTGCGCGGCTGGCCGACCCGGACGAGATCCGCCGCTCGCGGCAGTTCCCGTACCAGTACCTGGCCGCGTACATGCACGCCAGCGACGAACTTCCGCAGAAGATCAAGGTCGCCTTGCACAAGGCGGCGGAGATTGCCTGCGGCAACGTCCCGGAGTTGCCGGGTCCGGTCGTGATCGGTCTGGACGTGTCGGGCTCAATGGCCTCGCCGGTCACGGGCAACCGTGGTCACGGTGCCACGAGCAAGATGCGCTGCGTGGACGTGGCGGCCTTGTTTGCCGCTGCTATCCTGCGGCGCAACCCGGATAGCATCGTCATCCCGTTCGACACGGCGGCCTACGAGGCCAAGGTTGATCCGAGCGATTCGGTCCTTAGCCTGGCCGAGCGGCTGGCCAAGTACGGTGGCGGCGGCACGAACTGCTCGCTGCCGCTGGCCGCGGCCAACGCCCGGTATGCCAACCGGAAGTTCGCCGGCTGCGTGCTGGTGAGCGACCAGGAGAGTTGGGTCGGCGCAGGCCGCGGCGGCTCGACGGCCGTCATGACCGAGTGGCAGACGTTTGTCCGCAACCAGGTCCGGCTGCACGGCAAGGGTTTTGCAGGCACGAAGCTGGTCTGCATCGACCTGCAGCCGTACACGACCACTCAGGCCCCGGATCGCAGCGACATCCTGAACGTCGGCGGCTTCAGTGACGCCGTGTTCAGCGTCGTGGCGGCCTTCCTGGGCGACGACAACGGCCGGTTCGTGGCCGAGGTCGAGAAGGTCGAGTTGTAGAGAAAGAGCGCCCCGGTTCATGTAATGTGGACCGGGGCGTTTGCATGCGCACTGTGGGCTTGCAAGCCTACGGATGGTTGTTTAGACTCGGCCACATGCGATTGCAACTCTCGACTTTGTAACAGATCGTGATTCTTTGAGGAAACTGTTGTGCGACTGGCATGGCTAACTGATATCCACCTGAACTTCTTGGAAGCCGTGGAACGGCGAGAATTCCTCACGATGGTCGCAGAACGTTGCGATGCCATTGTTGTCAGCGGTGACATCGGAGAAAGTCCGAATATCGATTCCCTGCTTGGGGAAATGGAGTTCATTCTCAAGAAGCCGATCTACTTTGTCTTGGGAAACCACGACTTCTATAAGAGTTCGATTGCCCGTACCCGAACGAAGGTTGGCAGACTTGCTAGGCAGTCCGACCTTCTCGTCTATTTGACTCAGGAAGACATCGTGGAGCTAACGCCGACAACGGCCCTTGTCGGCCATGACGGTTGGGCCGATGCCCGCCTCGGTGATTATGAGCGATCCACGGTTCACTTGAGCGACTTCCTTCTGATTGAGGAACTTGTGCGCTACAACCAATTCGCTCTGCCAGATAGAATGGGCATGCGGCGGATGCTGGAATCGTTGGCGCAGGAGGCGGCAGACCATTTTGCCCGAGTGCTACCACGGGCCTTGAGCACGTACCGTAACGTGTTGGCAATTACCCACGTTCCTCCGTTTCGAGAAGCGGCCTGGCATCGAGGTCGCATTTCGGATGATGCGTACCTTCCCTATTTCGCCTCACGGATTATCGGTGACGTGATGAAGGGTGTGATGCTTGCCCATCCAAACGCCAAACTGCTGGTGCTATGTGGACACACGCACGGGGACGGCGAACTTCAGGTGCTTGATAACTTTAACGTCTGGACAGGACGCGCCGACTACGGTAGCCCAGAGATCCAGAAGGTGCTGACCGTCGAGTGAGCCACCTACCACCCGAAACTGCCACGACCATCGGTTTCCACCCCGGCTTCTCGAGTCACGGTCGCAAAAGAAAAAAACTCCCGAAAAGCAAGCGTCCCAGGGGGGCAAGGATACTTGCTTATTCGGGAGCGATTGGACGGTCTGTGGCAGTGCGATTAGTGCCTGTGGCGTCCGGGCGACCTTATACTGGCGGGAGAATACGGTGATTGGCTTCGTGAGTCAAGGCCGGCAATGGAGTCCTCCTGGCAGAATGGGCGAGCGTTTCATGGCGATCAGGCTTCTCGCACGAGCCTTAGGATTTTCACCCCGTGCTTCGTAACCAACGACGGTCCGACGCCGTGAACCGCAAGTAGCGCGGCCTCGTCTTCCGGGCGAGCCGCAGCGATGGCCGCCAGCACCTTGTTGGTCATAATGCGGAATGCGGGGACGCGCTTTCTTGTTGCCTCGTCCGTGCGCCAGGTGCGAAGCACTGCGTCGAGCTTCGATGATCGCGGCGAGGCCGCGGCGGCGCGCTTCCTTGACGGCTTTTTCGATTTCCTGCGCGAGCGCGGCTTCTTGCCGCTGGCCTTCAACTTTACCGGAACCTGGAGCGCAGCAAGCTTTCGTGCATCTGCGATCTCACCCAGCGATGTCCGTGTCAGCCGCTGGAATGGGATGGATTTCCCGTCTTTTTCAAAGACATCGGCGCGGATGGTCGCCAACCCAGCGCGGACGAGCGTGGAGACGAGCAATTCAAAATCGTGCCGTTCTATCGTAGCGCCTTGGTTGCGATGCAGCGTACCGACGGACTGGTTGTTCCTCTCTGCGAGGGCCGCGAGCGTCGCCTGCATAATGGCGACCTCGGCACTCGTGGGCGTGCGGAATGCCTGTACGGCGCAGTCCGAGGAGGCGCATGTGTCGCACAATCCACATGGCCTGCCGTGGTCATCTTCATCGCCGAAGTGCCGGATGATATGCACCATGCGGCAGCCGTGCGATTGCGCGAAACGTCCCATTTGCTCGGACTGTTCGAGCCGGTGTGCGACCTGTGCTTCGTAGGAAGGCGCCCACGCGTCATCGCCTCGGCGGACGGATTCGTCGGGATCGACGAGCGCACCGCCGTGGACCCACAATTTTTCCAGTGCGCTGTCGAACAGTTCTTCGTCCATCTTTGTGCGGGCCTGCAGGGCATGCTTCGGCTGCGGTTCGGCGGTGAGCCGAGTGTAGATTGCGTTCAGATCGGCGACGGGCGGGTAGTTCTTCTTATGGAAGAATTCATTGGTGATGCGGTCGACGTAGGAATGGAGCAGGACGGCGCGGGAGGGCTTGCCGTCGCGACCGGCGCGGCCGATTTCCTGATAGTAGCCTTCGAGCGTCTGGGGCAGTCCGAGGTGCGCGACGGTCCGCACGTCGGCCTTGTCGATGCCCATACCGAAGGCAACGGTCGCGACCATGACGTCAATGCTGCCACCGAGGAAGCTGTTTTGCACACTCTCGCGGTTGGTTGCGGACATGCCGGCATGGTAGGCGGCGGCAGGCATCACGGCGCTGAGTTGCTCGGCGAGCGCGACAGCGTCCTTGCGTGACGGTGCGTAGACGATTGCCGGTCGGCGTGCGGGGTCCTGGAGTAATGCCTGGATCATGTCCATGCGCTCGGGACGAGGGGCCTCGACGACCTCGATGGCGAGGTTGCTGCGGCGGAAGCCGTGGATGAAGCGGTTGTCGGATTGGAGGCCAAGCTGCGCGATGACGTCGCGCTGGACGATGGGCGTTGCGGTCGCGGTCAGCGCGATGACCGGGGCAGGACGGAGCGAGGGGAGTCGCTGGCCCAGCATGCGGTAGTCGGGACGAAAGTCGTGGCCCCATTGCGAAATACAGTGCGCCTCGTCGATGGCGATCAGTGTGGGTTTGTTACGAGCGAGGAACTCGGGAAAGCCCGGCACGCCCAGTCGCTCGGGTGCGATAAAGAGAAAATCGAGTCTGCCAGCGAGGTATTCCGTGCATACGGCGCGCGATTCAGTACGAGATCGACCGGAGTGGATCCGTTCTGCCCGTAGGCCCAGCGTCTTCAGCTTCGTGACCTGATCCTCCATCAAGGCGATCAACGGGCTGACCACGAGCGTCGTCCCGCCGCGTGCCAAGCCCGGGATCTGGTAACAGAGCGACTTGCCCGCTCCGGTCGGCATCACCAGCAGAACATCCTCGCCGTCGCGGGCCGCCTTGCAGACCGCCTCCTGATGCGGACGGAAATCGGCATGACCAAAGGTGCCCGTGAGCAGCTCTTTGATGTCTCGCGAAAGCGGCGGACGGGGCTGAACGGTGGTTGCCGGCTGTTCGGCTGTCGTTTCGGGCGTGTGCTCGAAGGTTCGTGCGGCGGGCGTGGCGCGCGGCCCGCTGAGCACGAGATTCACGACTTCGCGGACATACGTCTCGATCCCCGTCATGAACGGCGCTAACTGAGCCTCGCCCCTGTGGATCGCGTGCAGACGGGCCTCCCATTGGCCAGTCATCGCCGGGCTCTTCACGTCGGGGTGGACTGCGTCGATCAGCCGGATGCCCTTGTCGGTGGCCTCGAGCGACTTGCCGTCGCGCACGATGTATTCCCGGGTGATCAGGGTCTCGATGATCGCCGCGCGGGTTGCCGGTGTGCCGAGCCCGCAGTCCTTCATGGCCCGCGAGAGTTCCTTGTCGTCGAGCGACTTGCCTGCCGTCTCCATCGCGGTCAGCAACGTCGCGTCGTTGAACCGCTTAGGGGGGCGGGTCTGTTTTTCCTCCAGGACCACGTCGCGCATGGGCTGGGGGGCGTTCTTGGCGAGGCCCGCGGGGAGAGTTTGCTCGTCGGCGTCGCCGTCCTTCTGGCGTGCGGCGATGTCGAGCACTTTCCAGCCGGGCTGGACCACGGCGGTGCCCACGGTGTGAAAGCGGTCGATGATGGCATCGGCGCCAGGGACCGAAGAGGACTTGGCGGCCAGGGTGGATTGGAGTGACGTCACCGCCGTGATGACCGTGGTCACCGCCCAGATGTGTTCCTCGTGCCATGCCATCAGCAGCCGACGGCAGATAAGGTCGTACAGCCGCCGTTCATCGCTATTAAGCGACACTTGGTTCGGGTCCGTCGTGGTCGGGATGATTGCGTGGTGATCCGAGACATTCGCATCGTCCACATACCGCCGCCCCAGCATGCGTGTGCCCGTGCCCTCGGCGATCTGCCCCTCGTAGGCGCCGCGAATTGCCTGCACCACCTGCGGCAGCGTGGCGGCGACGTCCTCCGACAAATGCCTGCTGTCCGTGCGCGGATAACTGATGAGTTTCTTGGACTCATACAAGGCCTGCGCGACTTCGAGCGTCCGCTTCGCACTGAATCCCCAAAGACGGTTGGCGTGCCGCTGCAACTCGGTGAGATCGTAGAGCAGCGGGGGCGGCATCCGTCGATTGTCCTGCGTCATGGACTCGATAATCCCTCGGCTGGCGAGCTTCACACGGTCGACGATGGCCTGCGCGCTGGTTTCGTCGGGCGGGAGTCGCTTGGACTCAGGGGAAGGGGCTGCGCCGGGCTTGAACCAGGTGCCCGTGTAGGGCTTGGCGCCGAATGTGCCGAGGATTTCAAAGTACGTCTCCGGGACGAACTCGCGGATCTCCTTTTCGCGCTCGACAAGCATCGCCAACGTCGGCGTCTGCACCCTGCCTACAGAGAAGGTGTCGCCGTCGGCGATCGTATACGCCCGCGACAGGTTCATGCCGACCAGCCAATCCGCCTGGGCACGGCCGCGGGCCGCTGCTGCCAGTGAGTCGTATGCGCGACCATCCTTCATCACTTGAAACCCGGCCTTGATCGCGCCGGGGGTAAGCGACGATATCCACAACCGGCGCACCGGCTTGCGGCACCCCGCCGCCTCATAAATGAAGCGGAAGATCAGCTCGCCCTCGCGCCCCGCGTCCGTGGCGCAAACCACATATTCGACGTCGCGGGCCGAAATGAGCTTTTTGACGGTGCGGAACTGATCCTTTGTGGGTTCGAGCACGGCAAGCGGCCAGTTTTCCGGCAGCATCGGTAGTGACTCGGCACGCCACGCCTTCCACGCGGGATCTATCTCGTGTGGCTGGGCCAATCCCACGAGGTGCCCGATCGCCCAGGTGACCACGTATCCATTACCGTGCAGCCAGCCTTGTGCCCCGGTCCGCGCGCCGACCACCTGCGCAATATCACGCGCAACCGATGGCTTCTCGGCGACAACAACGACGGTCACGGGCTTGCTCCAAACGAACGGATAGAAAATATAGTTTCCGCGGGGCGGACGGCGTCAGCGGGCGTCAATCCTTCAGTTCGATGGCCTAGGGTCTCGTGCCTCGGCCCAGAGACGCACTTCGCCATCCTTGCGAGTCAGTTTGAACTGCCCAACCACCCGATGATCATCGCCAAAGAGATTTCGCTTCCGAGCGATCATCTGCTCTATCGGTTCAGCGAGTTCCGGTCTTGGCGCCATCGATTCGCGGAGCATGTCCAAGAATCGCGTTTCACCGTTGGCAGCTTCATAGACGACGGCATTCCACACCGTGAAGGCGACCTTCAGGGTCTCTTCCATTTGGTATTCGGTTGCGTCTGGCCCGAGCCCGACCAACAAAGGCTCCGCGAAGCGCAGGAACGTCTCGGATATCTTTGTGTCGGGAAAGTGCGTGACTTGTGACTTCCGTGGCATGTTCTTTCTCCGGTGAAAACCGTCCGAGAGACGATATGCTCGTAGATCGGCATCCGCGCCGGCCTGCGGTTGCGGGCGGCGTCGACGATATGGCGAAAGTCGGGCGCGAAGGCCATCGTGTCCCAGCCCTCACGGCACGGCCCAAGCGAGTTCGAGAACCTCCCCCGGACGGGTCTTCAGCGTCAATCGTTCTCCCTGGATTCGCTCCAACTCAACGCCTCGCAGGACCGTGACCACCATGCCCGGCCAGGGGTTCTGAACGACGCAATCGCGGCCCTTTTCGCTCACGATCCTGACGGCGCCGATTTCCCCTTTCTTGATCTGTGCGCTGACCAGGAAAGCGCCCCGTGCCCGCAGCGTGCCGAAGCGGGCGTCCAACTCGCGCGGCCAGCAGGGAAACAGCCGCAGCACTCCCTCGTGGCTTTGCAGCAGCATCTCCTGGATCGCGTTGGGCACGATGCTCTGGTGCTCCATGCCATGCGGGTTGCCGCTGATCATGCCGTTGGGCAAGGCCAACTTGCCGAGCATCGCGTGCATCTGGTCGAGGATCACGGCCGGGTCGTAGCCCACCCGGGCCGCCGCCGCGTAGAAGCTGTTCATGCCGTTGAAGTCGACCCAGCGGCTCATGACCAGGACCTGGTTGCGTGCCCGCCGGAGCAGTTCCGGCCGGCTGTCCAGGCCGATGCCGCCGGCCGGATAGATGTGCTGGATGCCCAGCGAGTTGCGGCCATGCCAGGCCATCCCCTTCTCGGTGTAGCGGAAGATCGGCAGGTCGAGCGTCGCGTCGGTCTGCGGCAGGTGCTTGGGTCGGAACTGCGGCGGCAACTCGCGGACGGTACACGTCGGGTAATCGCTCAGCCGGTCGCGAATGTCCGTCCATTTCGCCCGGCGGTCGGCGTCGACGCCCAGTTCCGCGCTCATATCGAGCGCCAGGTTCATCACCTGCCGCACCAGGCCGAGCGTGAGGATCGCGTTGACGTTCTCGCCCGATCCCTCGTGAATGGCGTCCTTGTAGATCACGTAGCGGCCGTTTTCCAGCTTGAGCGTCTGCTCCCAGAACCAGGCCGTGTCGCGGACGAAGGGATATGCCTTCTTGGCGAAGTCGAGATCGTAGGTCGCGTACCAGCGGAATGCCAGCGGCACGCAGGCGTACGCGCTGTTGCTCCGCTGGCCGTGCAGCGCGCGATCGGCGATGCTCCCCTTCGGCCCAATGCCGACGGGCAGCAGGATGCCGTCCTTGATGCCGCACTCGCGCAGGCTCCAGTCGTGGCCCAGTTCCCGCGCGGCGAGGATCGGTTCGTGGCACGGGTCGGCCTGGCGCAGGTGGTTGGCGGCGTAAAGGCCGTAGAACGGGGCGACGTGGTTGTAGTTCATGTGGTAGTCGCCGCACCAGTTGGGCCGGTCGGTGGTGACCCAGCCAAAGATGCCCGGCGGGAAGTCCGGCGCGCGGCTCGCGCAGGCCAACACGTATTGCGACAGGTAGTAGCGCTGTTCGAGCACCTTGTCGGGGATCTCGACGAACGACTCGTTCCAGAAACCGTGCCACCAGGCATCGTGCGCGGCTTGAAGCTTGGGAAGGTCGGCCTCGGTCAACTGGGCCGCCCGGTTGGTGGCCGCGGCGCGGAAATCATCCTTCTCGAAACGGCTGCACACGGGGACGAAGAGGATCATCGGGCTGCCCGGCTTGACGGTGAAGCTGAAGGCTTGGCTGCCGCCCAATACGCGCAAGGCGCATGCCGCACCGGATGGCGTCATCACGCCGGACTCGAAGCGGCGCTCGACGACTTGCACCAAGGACGCGTCCTCCGATTTCCCGGCCGGCGCGTCGACCGGCGGACTTTGCCCTGGCAGGAAAAGCGACGCCCGGCCGGCGATCGGCCCGCCCTCGGCCGAGAGCTTTATCCACAGCAGGTTCTCGGTGGCGGCCACGGCGGTCTCGATCGAGAGCGCCCGGCTCTTCTGAGCGAAGCGTCCGGTGGTCACCGCGTGCAGCAGGTCCTGCTCGACGTGGTAAGAGGCGCCCTTCAGGTCCGGCAGGTCGATGTCCAGCCGCGCCAGCGGGGCGGGGTGCGACCCGGCGTCGCGATTCATCACCCAGAAGTCGTTCTTGTTGATGTAGAACTGCAATCGCTCGGGTCCGCCTCCCAGCGCGACCAGCGTATCGCCGTTGCCCAGCAGCGGGGCATCGACCGAGTTGGTCGACGGGATTCGCTTGGGCGGCGCGGTGAACGTCGTCTTGTACCGAGCGACGATCGCCAGCGCTGCGTCCGCCTCCGCCGCACCCACGTGCGGCGGCGCACTCGAACATGCCAACACGCAAAGGATCGCGGCAAGTCGCTTCATAGCCGGCAAACCTATTCTTCGGGAAGGGTCTTGAACCAGGTGAAGTAGAGCACCACGGCGCATGCCAGGAAGATGCCCAGCGACGTGGCCGCCCGCTCGAACCAGCGGCCCATGCAGTAGACGGGCGTCATGTACAGCGCATACGAGGCCGTGATGCCGACCACGACGTTGATCGGGATGAACCTCAGTTTCAGCGGCGCCCGGGCCGGCTCGCTGGAGGCCATTGCCCGCCGCGCTACGCTCCCCCAGAGCCCGAACGGGCGGACGCGGCGGTAGAAGGCGTCGATATGGCCCGCCGCGATAGGCCGCGTGAGCAGCGAAACGACGATGCAGGCGAGTGTCGACAGGACCAGGATCGCGTAGGTGTAGTAGTGGTCGGGGAACTGCTGCATCCAGGCGTCCTCGGAGAGGAACTTCTTGCTGAGCATAAACAGCGAGGGGACGAAGCCGACCACGCAGCCGGCCGCGAAGCCCCAGCCGTTCATGCGGCCCCAGTACCATCGCATGGCCAGCGGCACGACGACGCAGGTGATCAGTCCGCCCAACATCCACGACCAGACGCCGTTGAGCGAGCTGCGGACGGTGAACAGGTACCTTCGTCTTCTTCGCAGCCATGAAAGCATTCCGTTTGGCTTGGTGAAATACCTTGGAAACGCTTATTGTACCGCCATTCGATACGCGCTAGCAGCTGGGACGGGCCGACGATGACTAGGAGCGCCGGGGCCGGCTGACAACCACTTTTCATGCCGTTTTCACCACCCATGAGGCTCGCTGGAGTAGTTTCGCGTCTGGTTCGCTCACGCGAAAAATCTCCGTTCTCGTCGCGAATGCTTAACAAGCCATCTCCACCCCAATGGGGACAATAAATCAGTTTCGCGTCTTGTTCGACGAAATTCCAGGAAGCTGTTAACCACTTCGCCCCGGGCGGCCAGAGAGTCCGAGAGTTCGGGCTAACCGAACCCGATCAACAGCCATAGAGGGGGTTTTGCCGCGCTCTCTGTTTTTGGCGACGGCAGGGGAGAGAGGGGCGATGGCGTGACGCAAAACCTTTTGCGG
>Ga0209697_10005284_pt1 | contig 16200 bp, 6 predicted proteins | sample AliMusrvi5mmetaG_FD_184115 | JGI IMG/M metagenome (GOLD analysis project Ga0209697, IMG submission 184115) | Freshwater lake bacterial and archeal communities from Alinen Mustajarvi, Finland, to study Microbial Dark Matter (Phase II) - Alinen... | ecosystem: Environmental > Aquatic > Freshwater...
GCAAACCGCCGCTGCCGCCAATCCCGCCGGAGACCGCGGTGTTGCCGCTGCCCGCGGCGGTGAGCAGGAAGCCGCCATTGGCCACTGCGCCGCCGACGCTCAGCGGGTTGCTGCTGCTGTTGGTCCAGATCTGCGCGGCGCCAAGGGTGAGGTTGCTGTGGAGGGTGACCGCGCCGGCCGCGCCGTTGACCGTCACGCCGCTGGCGCCCAGGGTCAGGGTGTTGGCGTCAGCGTTGAGGGTGACGGGATTGGCATTGTTGACCACGATGCCGGCCACGCTCATGTTGGCACCCAAGGTCATCGCACCCTGGTTGCTGGCACCGCTGGCTGAGAAGGTGATGGTGGCCGTGGCGCCGGGAGTGAGCGAGGTGGCGGTGCCGCCCGCATCGCTGGCCCAGTTGCTGGCCGCGGTGCCGTCGGAAACCGCCCACACACCCGGAGCACCGCCAAAGCCGCCCTTCCAGTATTCAGCCGTCCAGGCCGTGGCGCTGGTGACACCCACACTCACGGCCGTGTCAAGGGCGTACAAAGCACTCGTCACCGTGAAGTCGACGGCGTTGTAGATGTTGCCCAAGGCGTAGGTCGCCGGTCCCGATGTCAGGCCGCTGCCGGCGGTGATCAGGTTATGGATGCCGGTGGAGGTTGTGCCGCTTGGAATCCCGTACACATCCACCGTGTGGGCACCGGCGGCCACCGCAGCGGCAGAACTGGTGATTGCCGATTGGCTGAGGGTGCCGCCCAGCGAGGCGCCGATGCGGCTGCCGGTGGCCAGGTTCAACACACCCGTGCCCAGATCGAGCGCACCGGCGCCTGCCGCCTGATACGCAAAGGTGGCGCTGCTGGCGATGCTCAGACCGCTGTTGCTGCCGAGAGCGGCAGTGCTGGTGCCGATCAGGGTGCCGCCGCTGACCGTCGTGCCATTGTTGTAGTTGTTGGCAGCGGTGAGGGTCATGCTGCCGAGGCCTTGTTTGACGAGCGCCAGTGAAAGTCCCTCGCCGATGTCCGCAGTAATCGGAGCCGAGACTATCAGCGAATCCGTTGCCGCGGGAGTGTTGACCGTGAAAACGGGGGTGATGCCGGTACAGTTGACGAGCGTGCCGTTGCCCGACACCACGTTGATGAACGAGTTGCCGGTGGCGGTGGTGGTTCCACCCAACCCGAATGATCCCCAATAAGGGCCAAAAGCGTTATTGCCATTGATGGACATCGTGCCGCTGTTCAGCGTCAGGTTGTTGAAGGCGGTGGCGGTGTTCGAGGAGAGGAGCCTGCCGCCGGGACTGACCGTGACCAAGGGCATCGAAAGGAGATTGGTTCCAAAACCGGCGTAACCTCCGAACGCCAGTGTCGCGCCGCTGTTGACGAGGACATTCGGGTTACCGGAAAGATGGTTGGCACCGTCTTGGCCGCCAATGCTCAAGGTGCCGGCATTGATCGTCAAGGCACCCGTGAATGTGTGCACCAGAGGGGTGTCGAGTCTCAGCGTGCCGAGGCCGTTCTTGGTAACGCCGCCGCCAGTGGAGCTCAAATCCTGCGACAGGCCATGGCCCACCAGGACGCGGAATCCGTTCGTGTCAAAAAACGCCCCGTTAGCCTTGACCGAAACGGCCAAGCCGGCCCAGTTCGCCACGAAGTAGTCGGTGGTTGCCACCGCTTTCAGGGTGCCACCGTTGAACTTAAGGAATCCCCCGGTATCAGCCACGAGTCGGAGGGCGTAGAGCGTACCACCGTTCAGCTCGTAGGAACTGGTCCCCCCCCCCCCGCCAGCACCAATATTGAGCCAGTCAGTCGGAATGTGCACCGTCCCGCCGGACTGCACGACATGGCCATTAGAGCCACCAAAGAGGCCCAAATTCATAGCCCCGATCGAGTCGATCCCGAGGTAGCCGCCGCTTATGTTGAGATAGCCGGTACCGCCATTGTAACCAACAAAGATCGATGACCCCGCGTTGAATGTGCCGGTGCCGCTCACGTTGAGAGTGCCGGTGGCGTTGACGCTGGCGGAACCGATGGAGGTGAGAGCTGACGGGGCAACCAAGCCGCTGGAGAGAGTCACGGTCCCGCTGCTGGTGTTCTGCCAGCCGATGTTCAGAGCGGTAGTCTTCACCGAGCCGCCATTGACGTTGAGCACGCCGGTGCTGTTCAAACCCACCGCAGTCCATGCGCCGGCTTGGGTGATCGTGCCGCTCGTCGCCCACAGCGTGCCATCGCCCTCAGTCGCGCCGACGTAGAGTTCGCCCGTGAGACTATGGATGAGGCCGTCGGTGAGGTTGGCGGTCACGGCGGGACTGTTGGCAATTACGGCGACGCCGGTGGGCACGCTGGCCGGACTCCAATTGCCAGCGAGGCTGAAATCACCGTTGGCGTTCGTGAATTGTTCCGCGAGGCTAAGCTGCGCGCCGCCGAGTACGGCGAAGGCGGCGCTGAGCATCACACCGAATGTCGAGCCCAGGGATGAATGCCCGAGAGCGCGGAGGCTGGCGCGAACCGGGAAGATTGAAAATGCGATAGGTTTCATGTAGTGTTGTTCGTGTGGAGTTTTTTATCGCCGACTTGGCGCTAACTTGATGAGCGAACGCGAGCTGACCGAGGATCGCAAGGATTAAATCATCCCCCATTTGGGGGATAACCCCGCGCTTGCCTTCGGCGGTCAGACCGTGTCTGTTTTCCCCGGCGCAAGCTCCCTGCATCGGCCCGCTTCCATTGCAATCCAATGAAAAAAACCTTAGGAAACCAAACAATCAATTGGCTCGACGTGGTCGCAACTTCATGGCACTCCGGGGTGACTCGTCGGCTCAGGGCTGGGTGACTTTCAGACGGGCAAACATTTGGTTGGCCGCGCCTTTCGGAATGGTCACCGTGACGGTGGCCGCCGTGGCCCCCGGCGTGACCACAATAGTCGCGTTGACGCCATTGACGGCGGTGGTCCAGGTGCCTGACAATCCGGTATTGAACTCGACGAGCGGATTCAGATAAGCCGCCTCATTCATGCGGGTGTATCTGAAGACCAGATTGGCTCCGGCGCTTGCCACCGTGGGCAGCAGGGCACTGGAGTTGGAGCTGGGCCTGGCGGGATTCGGTTGGCCGCCGATGACGAACTCGACGCCGTTGGGAATGCCGTCGTGGTCGGGATCGGCGTCAAACGCGGCGGCGGGGCCGGACAGGCCATGGGTGGTGCCGGCCCATGTGTTGAATGTTACAATCGGCACGGTGAAAGTCAGCGCGATGTTGTCATATTCGCTGTTGCCCGTCCCGCCGGAAAGGACGATTTCGATAGGGTGTCCGATGGCGGCATCGCCTGCGGCCACAGTCAAACTCAGTCCTTGGTTGTACGCCCAATGATACTGATCGCCGCCCGACTCACCGAGGTCATAGTGCCAAGCCTGGGTGGCCAGCACGTTGCCGTTGGCTGCATCAACGAGTGACAGTGTGGCGGTTCCGCCATCGTTAAAGGACGTCGCCAGATCAGCCGCGAGGCGGTAGGTTCCAGCGGTATATCTATCAGTCAATATTTGATAGGCCGGGCGTCCCTGCGAAAGCAGTTGGCCCCTGTCGGTATTGGCGGGGTTCATCCAGGCGCTCGGGGCAATGTCAACCCAATCCGCGCCGGTGCGGAACCATGGTGCGCCGAAGCCGGCGGCAGGATCCGTCGTAATCAAAGAGTCAGTTCCCCAATCATTATTAAAGCCGGCGTTGCCAATGGCGATGGCCGTGGCCGGTGGATTGAAATGCAGCGCGATGTTGTCATATTCGCTGTAGCCGCTCCCGCCGGAGAGGACGATTTTGATCTGGTGGCCGATGGCGGGATTGCCTGCGGCCACGGTCAAACCCAGTCCCTGGTCGTACGCCCAATGATACTGATCGCCGCCCGCCTCACCGGGACCATAGTGCCACGCCTGGGTCGCCAGCACGCTGCCGGTGGCGGCATCGACGAGTGACAGCACCGCAGTGCCGCCATCATTGAACGACGTCGCCAGGTCGGCCGAGAGACGGTAGGATCCAGCGGTGTAGGTGGCCGCCAGGACTTGAGTGGCGGCGCCACCCGTGGAAAGCAGTTGACCCCTGTCGGTATTGGCAGGGTTCATCCATGCGTTAGGGGCAATGACCACCCAATCCGCGGCGGCACGACACCACGGTGCGCCGAGGCCAGAGGCAGGATTGGTCGTAATCAGGCTGTCAAAAGGAAAATCGTTGTTAAAGCCGGGGTTGCCAATGGTGATCGATGTGGCTGATGGAATGAAATTGAGCGCGATGTTCTCATATTCGCTGAAGCCGGTCCCGCCGGAGAGAACGATTCTGATAGGATGACCAATGGCGGCATTGCCCTCTGTCACGGTCAAACCCAGTCCTTGGTCGTAAGCCCAATGATACTGATCGCCGCCCGCCTCACCGGGACCATAGTGCCACGCCTGGGTGGCCAGCACGGTGCCGGTGACCGCATCAACAAGTGACAGCACCGCGGTGCCGCCATCGTTGAATGACGTCGCCAGGTCGGCGGAGAGGCGGTAGGTTCCAGCGGCATAGGTGGTTGCCAGCACTTGATAGGCACGCGCCCCCTGCGAAAGCAGTTGACCCCCGTCGGTATTGGCGGGGTTCATCCAGGCATTATAGGAAATGACAACCCAATCCGCGGCGGCACGACACCACGGTGCGCCGAGGCCGGTGGCCGCATCCGTGGTAATCAGGCTGTCAAAAGGAAAACTGTCATTAAAGTTGGCGTTGCCAATGGGAATCACCGTGGTCGCATTGAAATCCGCGGCGCTATTGGCTGGCAGCGGCAGTGCGGCCGGTGTCCGATCCACAATCCCATTGAGCGTGACCGTGTAGTTGCCGACGAGCGTTTGCTGGCTCGTTGTCAACGTGACCACACGCTTGCTGGCACTGAGCGCCGCCGCTGAAACCGTCAGGCCGCCGTTGAGCGCGAAATTCTGAACCCTTGCGGCCGAGTCCGCCACCGGCTTGCTGAAGGTGATCGCCACATGCGTCTGATCGGCATTGGCCAGCGCCCTAACGATTGCCGGCGTGGCACTATCGCCCTGGGTGCCGATCACCGCCTGGATCGCCGGCAGCCACGCATCGGCCATGTGGTCGTTACCCGTTTGGTTGGGGTGGAGTTGGTCCACCGTCTCGGACAGTGGCACGGCTGAGCGCATGTCGAGAAACGTGACCCGCCGTCCGAGCGCCGCCTGCGCGTTGACTTTGGCCTGCACGAACGGATTGAACTGCGTCTGGATGCTGGTGTTGTAAGGCTCATTTCGCTCCAGCAGGTTTGTCACAATGATATGTGCATAAGGCCGCAGCGTCGCCATCTTGGTGATGAGCGCATCGAGCCGGTTGATCGCGCTGGCCGGGTCGACGTTCAGCCCGAAATCATTGGTGCCGATGTGGAGCAGGATCACATCCGGATCCTCTAGCAAGCCGAACCAACTCCCAACGTTCGCGTCGAGTTGGCCGATCGTCCACCCGCCATGTCCCTCATGATTGGAGTCCGGCAGCGTCGCCACCCCTCCGCCGGTCTGCGTGCCGATAAAGTCCACGTTGTAGCCGGCCGCCGTCAGCGTCTGATAGAGCTTGTTGCGATATCCGCCCGCCGCGCCATAGGTGATCGAATCGCCCAGCGGCATGATCCGGATCGGTGCCGTCGGAGCGCCGCCCGCGACCTTCGACACCGTAATGTCAACGTTGACAAAAGTCGACAGGGCCGGCGTTCCTTGGTCGGTCACCTGCACGCTGAGATGATACACGGTGTCGGCGGCCACGGCAATGTCGGCGGCCACGGTGATCTGCCCGGTGTTGGCATCGATGGCGAAAACATTGGCGATGTTGCCACCGGCGATGCTGTAGCTAACGAAGTCAAAGCGATCCGGATCACTGGCCGGCACTTGGAACACATTGGTGCCGACAGGCGTGTGCTCGACAAGGGTGGCGGTGCCGCCGGTGGCGGACGGAGCCTCGTTGACATTGGCCACCGTGACGACGGTGCGCAGGTTTTCATTGAGCGACGGATTGGCGGCATCGGTGATGGTTACAAACATCTCGAAGGTGGCCGGATCATCCCAGCGCAGGGACAGCGCCTCGTAATTGAGCGCCACACCGTTGGCGACGGTGATCGCGCCCGTGGCCGGGTTGATGGCAAAGGCGCCATGCGTGTTGCCGCTGGTGATGGCATAGGCAAAGGAGGCCGCGCCATGGTTGTTGCGCGGCACCACGCTGCCCACGGCGCTGCCATTGGAGCGGTTTTCCACGATGGTGAAACGTTGCGACTTCACGCCGCCGACCACGCTGCCGCTGATCAGATAGGACCCGAGGCTGCCATAGTTGGTGTAGCCGTCAACCAGCGGGTTACCGCGTCCGACGCCGCGCACGCGCAAGAGATATTCGCCGGCCGCCAGGTTGGCTGAAACCGCCGCGTTGAGAGCCAGGTCGGGATTGTCGGATACAACCACCACACTGGTCGCCGCGTTGACAATCTCGGCCTGGATGTCCAGATCGGGACTCAAGCTCGCGGGATTGACGTTGAGGGTGGCCAGCCCGCCGGTGGTGACGAAGCGAAACGCATCGATGTCGCCGGTGGTTTCGATGATGCCTTCATTGGCCACGGTGTTGTCAGAAGCGATTTCGAGGTAACGCGCCGTGGCCAGCGTGTCGCCCGTGTCATCAGGCCGGTATCCGGTGTTGTTGTTATTATAGGCGATGATAGACAGATCGTCCTGGGTGTTGTTGGCATTGAGATACTCGCCTTTCGACCACTGGGTGAGACTCTCGTAATAGCCGACGCCCATGACGGGGGCCCAGCCGGTGACACCGCTGCCTTGGCCGGCGTAATATTCCGCCCCCGTAGTGGTGCCGTCATGGCTCAATCCCAGCGTGTGGCCGACCTCGTGGGCAATCGCATCGGCCGAGTTTTTCCCGGCGCTCATGAACACCCAGCACACGGTGTCGCCGCCCCAGTTGTATGATCCGACAAACGCCACGCCACCGGAGCCCGGTGAGGCGTTGTTGGTGGGAGTGATGACGCAATGCTGGCGCCGTCCTTGTGGCGCGGTGTCGAACACCTTGCGGTCGGTGGTGATGTTGATGTTGAAACTCATATAGTCCTCGCACACCATCCTCCAGACATCGAAAACCTGGTCATTGTTGGCACCCGAGGGCGCGGCATTGAAATCCCCCCAACCGGCGAAGGGGCCGGTTTCCCCGTCGAAGTCCAGATAGATCACGGCGGTCGCGCCCGGCAGGCTTTGCAGCGGGATGACGGTTTGATAGGGTGGAATGGGCATGTTCGTCGGATGGGTCTGTGGCGCGTTAGCCACCTCGCCTCCGGCTGCGGCTGCGGCTGGTGGCGCCGCCGCGTAGTTCGCACAAATGATCTCATCCAATTTCCGGGCGAGCATGTGCGGTGCGCCGGATGCCCCTGCGGGCTCGATTTTCCAACCGTCCTGCTTGCCGTCGAAGCGCACGTTGCCGACCAGCGGGCCAGCGACGCCAGGGATGATTTGGCGGCGGAAGAAATAGCTCCCGGGTTGCGGCAGGGTCAACCGACCCTGGACCCACTCGATGCCGTGGGCGTCGCGCTGGATCATTTCGATGCCACCGCTTGCCTTGCGGCCATCGGGAAGCGTGAATGCCAGCGCATTGCCAGCAACGATCCGGTCGAGGAAATCCAGCGGCAGCTCGTTGTCGGTGAATGTCTCCACTGCATCGGGCACCGTGCTGCCCGCCGCTCCGGGGTTGATCGCGACAGCCGCAGCGGGTGTTGTAAGATCGGCAGCCCGCTCGCTTCCTGTCAACGCGGCGGTGTCCGGCAGCGGCTTTGCCACCGGTGTCGCCTGGGTGGTTGGAGCCTCCGGGTGTGGTTTGTCAGGACGGGTGGCGAACCAGTCCGCTCCAAGCAACAACGCGAATGCCGCGAGCAATACCCCCGGGGTGGACTTGGCAGACGGTTTCTTTGCCGGGGATGGTCGATGAGGATAATGGTTTTGCATAATGGACTATCTGCTCCCGCCAATCGCCATTATCGCCATGGCATCACCGTCCCGGCCGGGAGTATCGGCCGCCTGCGGTGTGACACAGCGGGCCTGACGCTCGCGGGCGAAGACTTGACAAATAGACGCGGCCTGATTCCCGAGCGCAAACTCAAAGCTATCCCCCATTTGGGGGATAGCCCAGAGCGAGGGCGCACAGGCTGCCTTGTCAAACGCAAAGGACGCGGCGGCAGCAAGTTATAGCGAGCGGGGGGGCGGCAGGCTTACTGGCTGAGTGCAAATTTCCATTCGGTGCCGAGTTCCTGAGCGGTGTGGCCGGTGAGCTTGTTCCAGAGGTTTTCGTTGTAGTTGCCGTTGCGGATTGCCGCGTTGAGTTTCGGCACGAGGTTCTTGGCGTATTTCCCGGTGACGTAGTTGAGGAAATTCGCGGTGATCCGATAACTGCCGTCGTATCGGACGTTGGCCGCAGCGTTTCGGCTGATCTCCGCGCCATGGGTCTGCGGTTCGAAAAGGTAAAAGCGGATATAGTCGTCGAGTCCTTCCGTCAGCCAGCCCGGGGCTGGTATGGCATCGGGTTGGACGGGCCTGCCGTATTGCTGGACCACATGCACCATCTCATGTATGACCGCGCCGATCGCCTCGCCCTTGAGGTTCGCCCGGAACCACGCTGCGGCCACGCGGATGTGGGTGCCGGAGGTATCCGCCACGCCCGGCATGTCTTTCTTGAACACGATGCTGAACTCATGCGGGGCCTCGAATCCTTCACTCGGTAACATCGCCACCAGTTTGGGATACCATTCCTGCATCACCGGCAGCAGTTGCTGGTTCACAAACTCTGTTAGATCAGGCGTCTCGGACGTGTCGATGTTGATCCGGCACTTACCGAAACCGGGCTTGTCCGCGGGGGCCGGTTCAAGCGCCACGCTATCGGGTGTGACCGGTGGCGTGGCGATTGCGGCCTGCGGAGCCAGCAGCAGGGCGGTGAGCACCGGGGCAATGCCTATGGGATGGGAATTGTTCATGGCCGGATGACTTTCAGGCGGGCGAACATCTGTTGGGCGGCGCCTTTCGGAATGGTGACCGTAACGGCGGCGGCGGTGGCACCCGGCGTGACCACAATGGTCGCGTTGACGCCATTGACGGCGGTGGTCCAGGTGCCTGACAATCCGGTATTGAACTCGACGAGCGGATTCAGATAAGCCGCCTCATTCATGCGGGTGTATGTGAAGACCAGGTTGTTGCCGGCGCTGGCCACGGTGGGCAGCAGGGCACTGGAGTTAGAGCCGCCCCTGGCGGGATTCGGTTGCCCGCCGATGACAAATTCGATGCCGTTGGGGATGCCGTCTTTATCCGGATCGGCGTCAAACGCGGCATCGGCACCGGACAGTCCGGAGGAGGAGGTGACCCAGGAGTCAAACCCACTAACGAAATTCAGCGCTACGTTGTCATATTCGCTCAAGCCGGTGCCGCCGGCGATGACGATTTTAATCGGGTGGCCGATGGCGGGATCGCCCGCAGCCACGGTCAACTCCACTCCTTGGTCGTAGGCCCAATGAAACTGATCGCTGCCCGGCCCGGTAACAAAGTTCCACTCCTTGGTGGCCAGCACGTTGCCGCTGACAGCATCGACGAGCGACAGTTTGGCGGTAGCGCTGGTGCCCCATCCAGCGACCGTGTTGAAGGACGTAGCCACATCGGCCGAGAGGCGGTAGGTTCCAGCGGCGTAGGTGGCCGCCAGGACTTGATAGGCAGGGGCTCCCTGCGAAAGCAGTTGGCCCCTGTCGGTATTGGCAGGATTCATCCAGGCGCTCGGGGCAATGTCCACCCAATCCGGGGCGGCGCGGCACCACGGCGCGCCGAAGCCAGCGGCAGGATCCGTCGTAATCAAAGCGTCGGTTCCCCAATCATTATTAAAGCCAGCGTTGCCAATGGCGATGGCCGTGGCCGGTGGATTGAAATGCAGCGCGATGTTGTCATATTCGCTGTAGCCGCTCCCGCCGGAGAGGACGATTTTAATCGGGTGCCCGAGGGCGGGATTGCCTGCGGCCACGGTCAAGCTCAGGCCTTGGTCGTATGCCCAATGATACTGATCGCCGCCCGCCTGACCGGGACCATAGTGCCACGCCTGGGTGGCCAGCACGGCATTGGTGGACGCATCGACGAGTGACAGCACCGCAGTGCCGTTATCATTGAAAGACGTCGCCAGGTCGGCCGAGAGACGGTAAATTCCCACGGCATATCTATCAGACATGACTTGACTGGCAGCGCCACCCATGGAAAGCAGTTGACCCCTGTCGGTATTGGCAGGGTTCATCCAGGCATTATAGGAAATGTCCACCCAATCCGCAGCCGCACGGAACCAAGGGGCGCCAAGACCAGTGGCTGGATCCGTCGTAATGAGGCTGTCAAAAGGGAAATTGTCATTAAAGCCGGGGTTGCCAATGGTGAGGGCCGTGGCATCGAACGCATTGAAAACCGCCGTGCTATTGGCCGGCAACGCGAGCACACCCGCGGTGCGATCCACCACTCCATTGACCGTTACCGTATAGCTCCCGACGAGCGCTTGAGGGCTCGTCGTCAAGGTGACCACCCGCTTGCTGGCATCGAGCGCCGCGGCTGCAATCGTGAGGCCGCCGCTGAGCGCGAAATTGCCGAGGGTCGCCGCAGCGTCCGCCACCGGCTTGCTGAAGGTGAGCGCCACGTGCGTGTTATCGCTCTTGGCCAACGCCCTGACGAGTCCCGGTGCGGAGCTGTCACCCTGGGTTCCGATCACCGCCTGGATTGCCGGCAACCATGCATCCGCCATGTGGTCGTAACCCGTTTGGTTGGGGTGGAGTTGGTCCACCGTCTCGGACAGTGGCACGGCTGAGCGCATATCGAGGAAAGTGACCCGCCGGCCGAGCGCCGCCTGCGCGTTGACCTTGGCCTGCACGAACGGGTTGAACAGCGTCTGGATGCTGGTGTTGTACGGCTCACCCCGCTCCAGCAGGTTTGTCACAATGATATGGGCGTATGGCCGCAGCGTCACCAACTTGGTAATGAGCGCGTCAAGCCGGTTGATGGCCTCGCTCAACGGCGTGATGTTCTTACCGAAATCATTGGTGCCGATGTGGAGCAGGATCACATCCGGGTCCGCGACCGCGTCCAACCAATTCGTGATGCCCGCGTCAATTTCCCCGATGCTAAACCCGCCATGCCCCTCGTGATCGGAATCCGGCAGCGTCGCCACGCCGCCGCCGGTCAGCGTGCCGACGTAATCCAGGTTGTAACCCGCCGCCGTCAGCGTCTGATAGAGTTTGTTGCGATAGCCGCCCGCCGAGCCCCAGGTGATCGAATCGCCCAGCGGCATGATCCTGACCGGCGGCGTCTGCGCCGTGGCCAGGTGCGGGAGCACGAGCAACGAGCAGAGCAGGGCCAGCGGGGTGACGCCGGCTTTGGCCTGTGAATAATGCGCCGCCGGGCGGGTGCCGGTGCTGCCGGCGGAATTGACCGCGGGGTCTGATGCGGTTGAAATCACGGGGAGGGTCATGGTGGAGGCTTTCAATTGGTGTTGTTGTTCAGTGGTTCGACTGTTTGAGCCAGACTAGACGAGAGCTGTCCGAAGGACGCAAGCACTGCGCCATCCCCCATTTGGGGGATAGTGGTGTGCTTGCATCTGAGCGCTCAGACCGCTTGACTGGGGTGTTCCCAGCACAAGAACCACCCAGCCATGAATCCCCAATCTGAAATCCATGAGTCAGCCAACGCCCTTCCGCGGCGCCGGTTCCTCAAGCACGTCATCGGAGCCAGCACGGTTTTCGCCGTCCCTAACATCATGACCGGCCCGTTGTTTGGCGCGGCGGCACCCAGCAACCGGGTCAACGTGGGGCAGATCGGCTGCGGCGGCATCGGCAGCGGCTATCATATTCCACTTTTGAGCCAGATGGCGGACGTGCGGATTGTCGCCGTTGCGGACGCCTACAAAAGTCGGCGCGACGGTGCCGCGGCCAAGCTCAATGAGGCATACGGTGACAAGAACGCGGTGAGGGCGCACGCCGATTTCCGCGAAATCCTGGCCCGTGCGGACGTGGATGCGGTCATCATTGGAGCGCATGACCACTGGCACACGCCGATGTCCATAGCGGCCGCCAAGGCCGGCAAGGATGTCTATTGCCAGAAACCGCTGTCGCTCGACTACAGTCTCACCAAAATCCTGCGCAACGTCATCAAGGACAAGCAGCGCATTTTCCAGTTCGGCACCCAATACCGTTCCCAGGGTCCGCAGGGCAGGTACCGGCGCATGGTCCAGTTGGTTAGAAACGGTTACATCGGCCACCTCCAGCGCATCGACCTCTGGTCCCGCGATGTGTCCTTTGACATGGGCAATTATCACGTCAAACCCTACGGCTCGACCATCGAGGTGCCGGTGCCCGCGGATCTGGATTTCGACGCCTGGATGGGTCCTTCGGAAATGGTGCCCTACACCGAGGACCGGGCCACCAATTGGGGCGGCTATCATTGCCCGGAGACTTCGCTCGGGTTCATTGCCGGTTGCGGCATTCACGAGCTCGGACTCGCGCAGTGGGGTAACAAGACCGACCACACCAGCCCGATCCGCTATGCGGGCACCGGGATGGTGCCCACGGAAGGCATCTTTCGCACGCTGGCACGCTGGGATGTGATGTGTGACTATGCCAACGGGGTGAAACTGCGCTTCATGGATTGCCGCACCGCCCAGGCGGAGGTCGGCTCCGTGCTGCCGCGGGCCTGGCAAAATGGTGATGGCATCATCTTCCATGGCAGCGAGGGCTGGATCAGTGATGCGGAAGGATTCTGCTCCAGCAATCAGGCACTGTGGAAACAGGAGTTCAAGCCCACCGACGAACAGCTGATGGTTTCCGAGGAGCACAACCGCAATTTCATCGATTGCGTCAAGTCGCGGCAGGAAACCATCTGCCCGGTCGAAATGGCAATCCGCTGCGATGCCATCCCCCACCTGGCTGACATTGCGGCGCGCACCGGCCGGGTCATCGAGTGGAATCCCGAAAAGGAAGAAATCACCGGTGACGCGGCTGCGGCTAAAATGCTGACACGCGCGTCGCGGGAAAAATGGCGGATCTGGTGAACGCACCCGCCGCCGCCCGCCATCACGAACCCGTCACTTTGCCAACACTCATGCCAACCGCACATCTAACATCATCGCGGCCGTTGGGCCGCCGTCAATTCATCCACGCTGCCGCCGCCCCGCTCGCCGCGCTCGCCATCCCCGGCTTGTCCGGTCTCGCCCGCGGCGCGCCAGCCCCCGCCTGGCGCATGCCTTTGGCGTTCTCCTCGGTCATGCTCGCCGAGCTTCCCATCGAGGATGTCTGCGCGCGGGTGGCCAAGCTGGGTTTCGATGCCATCGACATCTGGTGCCCGTTCGACCGCTGCAAGCACCTTGCCGACGTGGTCACCCGCCTCGGCCCCGATGGCTTGAAGCAATTACTCGCCAAGCACAAGCTCGCGCTGAGCAGTTTTACCACCTACACCACCCCGGCGGAGGCGGTCGGGTTTCCCGCCTATGCGGAGTTCATCGGCAAGTGCGGCGGCGGCCTGGTCGTGCGCGAGTCGCAATACATCCGGGTCAACCCGCAGCAACTCACCACCGCGATGCGTGCCTTCTTCGAAGCGCTCAAGCCGCAAATCGAACAAGCCGCCCAAGCCAAGGTGCGCCTGGTCATTGAAAACCACTGCGATGCCCTGCTCAGCACGCCCGACTCGTTCAAGGCGTTTGTTGACCTCAACCCCGCGCCGCTGCACGTCGGCCTGGGTATTGCGCCGCATCACCTGCAAAACATCCAGGCCTCGGTGGCAGAGGCAATTGGCATCGCCGGTTCGCAATTGCTCTTCTTCTACGCCTGGCAGATGGCCGAGGGCATGGACCAGTTGCCCGGCCACGGCCCGGCGGATTTCCTCCCCTGGCTCAAGGCGCTGGCGAAGATCAACTATCAGGGCTATGTCAATCCGTTCATGCACGGACATCAGACGCCGGAAGAATTGACCGCAGGCATGGCCAAGGCCTGCGCGTATCTGAAAACCTGCCACGCGCAGGCAACTAGCTAGGGAGCCACCACATTTTGTGGTGGTTGCGGGAGGGCGGCCCATGAGTGTGTGCCGAAGGCTCTGTTCATAAGCGAGCCTTCCTCAAGTATTTGCTGAAAGCCCGACACGGAAATCACAACCGCCGACGAGCGCCTATTTCGCTGGCAGCGGCTGCGGGACCTGGTCAATGAGTGTGGTTAGTGACGGAGCCGTGCCCCCCGGCCTCATATAAACAATGAATAACTGGCGGAACACATCGAGATATTTCATTTTGCACTCGCTGAACACGATCCAGGCGCCATTTTTCCTATAGTAGAAGTTGGTCTGCGCCATGTTATAGTGATCGATCTTTTTGACAGCTGCCACCTTGGTGAAGGCCCCCGGCTTGCAGGGAAGTTTATACTCACCCACCTCAATGGCAGTCTCAAGAGGCGCCAAAGACAATATCACGGATGACCCTTTGGCGAACGCCTCGAGTGAATCATCGATCAGGACCATGCGACAGGCGGGCTTTGAGTTCGCGGGAGCGGGCATGATGATGACAATGGCACGCCGCATGGTTTGCGGGACGGCGACGCTTGCCGCGACAGCGGATTCCGGATTTTTCCAATCCACGGTAGCCGTGTTGAAAAGAACCAACGATCCATTCACGGGAACCGTTTGTTGCACTTGACCCAGTTCCATGGATGCGACGTTCAATTTGACCATCTCTCCTTTCGCATCCTGCAGATAAAGCGCCGCCACGGCGTGCGTCGGGTCCAGCACAAACGAACGGATGGCAAGCGGCGCCGAGGATGGCTTCCCATCCTCGGCATGAGCCGACAGGGACAGCAATATCGCGACAAGCGGATTCCTATAGCAACGGGTCATCACGGTTTGATCAGATTTCCTTGGGTGACAGCCAGCGGAACGATACCAGTTTCACCCGACGGCCGAAAACCTTGTTAGCCGCGGAGACTCCGGCGGCTGTCAAATCACCGGATGCGGGGGCAGTGGCCGGGTCAACATACTCGGGGATCCGTTGACACACAGCCTCGGCGTAGGCGCGGATCACTTGCCCGCCATGCTTCGACTCGCCACATACCCGCACGACAAAAGTATCCGAGCGGACAGTCGCGCCAGGCTCCAAGATGCGCATCAAGTCACCTTGGCAGATCCATCCGGGTGCTCCTGCCGCAGGATTGCCGGTGACGACCTTGGAGGTTTTGAAGCCGTAGAATGCGGCATCCGCGATGTCAGCGTCCTGGATCGGAAGTTGAGTGGTGAACCTGCCGTTATTGATGCCGGAAGCCTCGATCGCGGCTTCCAACGCCCCGCGTTGTGTCAACGCGCTGTCAGTTCCGATGCGGCGGTTCACGAATTCGGACATGGAGAGGAAAGGGCCGCGGGTCTTCACTTCATCGACGATGCACTTGGCAAGAGTGTCGAGTTCGTCATCGGTAAGTTGGCGGAAGCCGTTCCAGCGGTTTTCCTTTCCCGCATCCGTGGCCAAATCCAGCGTCAGATCACTAGCCGTGGAGTTCACCAAGGAAGTCGGGAAAATCGGATTGTTGACTGCTGCCTGTTGGGTTATTGTTCCATTGAATAATGTCAGGATCGGGACGTTGCAGCCCCGCATGGATGCCAGTTTGGCCTTCCATGCGTTCACGCTGGTGGAGTTCACGTTGAAGGGTCCCTGAACCATCTGATACTGCGCCGCACTCTTGTAGGCGTCGGCTTTCGGTTTGCCCGCCGCAAACAGCGTTGCGAGAGCCTGCTTAGCGGTGGTTCCGGCAGGCAGGTAGGGTTGGAATGCTTGGGCGGCCAGAGTCCGGGTTCCGGCCATCAACGCGCCAAACGCGTCGGCGGGGGTTCCGCCATCGGTGGCGAAAGTCGAGAAATAGAAACCATCATAGAGCGCGTGATTCGCAAGGACCGAGTGGTCAAGAAGATTGTATCCATCCGGGCCGGGCTCGGAGACCTTGCTGGTGCTCAGCTGCGGCGAAGCCGTGGAATTGCCGACGGGCTGCACCAAACTTGGCGCGAAGGGTGAAGCCAGCGCGTTGGACCTGCGGAAATCAGCGATCGTTTGCATCGGTCCGACGGGCAATTCCAGATAACTGCCGGATTTGGTGCCGGTATTGGTGGTGTTGCCGGTGAGGTATCTGGTGCGGTTGGTGGC
>Ga0209697_10005295_pt1 | contig 16169 bp, 16 predicted proteins | sample AliMusrvi5mmetaG_FD_184115 | JGI IMG/M metagenome (GOLD analysis project Ga0209697, IMG submission 184115) | Freshwater lake bacterial and archeal communities from Alinen Mustajarvi, Finland, to study Microbial Dark Matter (Phase II) - Alinen... | ecosystem: Environmental > Aquatic > Freshwater...
CGCAGGAAGATCAAATTGGTTTACTGTCAGAAACGCAGGCAAACAGAGGACAAACAAAGCCTTGAGAGAACCTGAAAACCTAACTTAATTTCTGCGTTTCGTGGTCCAAACAATGGGGTCCACTTCTGCGGTATTCACAGGAAGCTTCAAAAGATCTGGATTCAGGACGGAGAAAGTATCGGCAATCTCCTGATCTTTTAGCAGTTTGCGGAGGTGATTCACGGCGGCATGGGCTATTCCCGCAGGAGGCTGCTCATGAGTTCCGCGAACGGGCGGGTCATCTCGTACTGGGCAGTCGCATGTGGTGCAAAGTCGATAAATCCGAGTTCACGAAGTCGGTCCACAAGGTAACTGGCAGAAGGGCTTGCGTCATCCGAGAATTGCCGGATGAGTTGAAGCAATTCGGCCTCAGTAATTCCATCTCGATGCTGATATAGCTCAACCAGCAGCTCATGATGATCCGCCGCGAAGCGAAAGAATGTTTGTGGATTGACTACAGCCATGGTGTTCTCTTGTTACTACTGACAACACACTCAACAGACAACAATGCACCACGAAGCGCAATGCACATGTGTTGTGCGCAGTGCCAGATCAATACGAGGATAGAAAGCAATGTTGTTCATTTCATTCTCCTCTGCCGTTAAGATGGTGACAATTGGTTCACATAATTTGATAATGACTTCTTTGGACAGTGTGTGCCGAATAATAATTACATGGCGGAAGGGGAGGGATTCGAACCCCCGGTGCCTTACGGCACTCCGGTTTTCAAGACCGGCGCGTTAAACCACTCTGCCACCCTTCCGACGCAATTGTGTGTGCGAAGCGGGGAGACTAGATAAACCAGCACAACCAATGCAAGTGCTTTTGTTCTATTACTCCGCCAACGGCGTAATCAGATCCGGATAAACAACGGCATATCTCTGGTTGTTCAGCCAATATTCACGCCCCTTGACCGTCAGACGGCGATCGACCAATGATGGCATCTGCGCCTCATTTCCTCGGAGATAACATAACGTGACTTTTTGCTGATTGCGCATCGTTACTAACCGGTAATCCATACCACGGAAAAAGGCCAAGGGAACCCGCTCCACCGTCCCGGAACGTTCCACCAGCGCCCCCTGCCCTAACACAGAAGCCAAGTCATCCCGACTCAGTCCCGCCGGCAATTCCCGCGAAAGCGGCGCATTGGTCACCAACGCAACCTTTTCAGCATCTGAAACAGGCACTTCCGTTGTTTGAACAGCTACAGGGATGGCACCGGTTTCAAAGGACTGAACCATCATCCGACTGACCCAGAGAATAAAATCAGGAGGTGCCGCCACTTTCAGCCAATCCCCGTGATTCTCTATTTCCGTCAAAACGGCACCTTGGCTGACAGTTCCCACATCCCGATAACTAATTCCCGGGCCGGAGCGAAGACGGATTTTATCGCCCGTAACCATTCCACCTTTAACAAATTGTTTTTTCAGCCAAAGGCCCGCATTCGTTGGCGCCAGAATCCCCAACCAATCCCCGTCCACACGTACAACGGAAAGGAATTGCCCCTCCTGAACTTGAGCGACCACTTCGGTTCCCGCATCCGGACGGACTCGCAAATTCACATTATCCGCTACCACCCGCACTTGGAAATTAGTCGGTTCCGCCGCAATGGCAGAAAGCACCGACCCCAAAACGAGAGCTATCCAATTTATCTTCATCGTTAACTCCTCCGACTAAGCGACATCCGCCTCACCAGCCTCACGGAACAAGGTCTCAATCTCCACCCGGGACAAAGCCCGAACTTTTCCGAGGGGCAATGAGCCTAAAGTCAGCGATCCAACGGAAATTCGCTGCAAGGTCAGCACATTGAGCTTCACTTCCCGCACCATACGCCGAACCTGGCGTTTGCGGCCCTCCCGTAACGTAATGAGATATTCAGATGGCCGCGCGGGCACAGGAACGATCTCTTCCGCATGCAGCATCTCCCCTTCGGATTCAATCCCCGAAAGCATCCGGCGTCTGGCCATTTCGGGCAAAGGATAATTCAACCGGACATGATAGATTTTGGCAACCTCATGCCGGGGATGGGTCAGACGCAAGGCCAACGCCCCATCATTGGTGACAATCAAAAGCCCTTCGCTGTCCTGATCCAAACGTCCAACAGGATAAAGGCGCTCGGTAACATCCGGCAACAAATCAAGAAAGGTGCGCCGCCCATGAGTATCCTGACAGGTACACAATACCCCGCTAGGCTTGTTGAGCATGAAATAGAGCTTCTGCTGGGGAAAAACCGGCTGGCCATCCACTTCGACCACATCGATTCCCGGCGTAACCGAAACGCCCTGCTGCGAAACGATCGTTCCATTGACAGAAACCCGGCTGTCTGCGATGAATTTTTCGCAGGCACGCCGGGAGCCAACGCCACAGGAGGCGAGATATTTCTGAAGCCGAACCCGATTACTCAGGCTTGGTTTTGGGAAGCCCTTGTCCACGGCTACCCTCTTTCCACTTCCCGCGCTTACGCAGGAGGTCTACACGTTCGAAACGCTTAAGGACATTTCGCTTGGTGGCGATTTTATCCGCCGACTTTAAACTTGAATGCATCGACATGATCGTTCTCCAACTCTTTAGCTGCCTTCATAGCAGGGTCGAAGATAATGGCGAAAAGAGGCCTTACTGTCAATAGCATGCGTTGCTTTTTTCAGGGCACTTGGTTATGGTGCAGGAAATCGGAGGATACATGTTTAATTGGCAACTGGATCGGCCTTTGGCCGTGTTTGATATCGAGTCTACAGGAATTAACCCGCGGACTGATCGTATTATTGAATTATCAATCGTGAAACTGCTCCCGCCCAAGGGAATGCAGGAACTGCGTACTTTTGTCGTCAATCCGGGGATTCCCATCCCTCCTGAATCCACGGCCATCCACGGCATCACGGAAGCAGACGTGGCAGGGAAACCCCTTTTCAAAGATCTGGCGGCAGAAATCTACCGGTTTCTAGAAGGCTGCGATCTCGCCGGCTACAACATCATCCGCTTCGATGTTCCTATGTTGATCGAGGAGTTTCTACGGGCCAGCATCAATTTCAGTATGGAAGGACGACGCTTGGTGGATGCCCAGCGTATTTATCACAAGCGAGAACCCCGCGATCTCAAGGCGGCGCTTCAACATTACTGCGGAGAGCTTTTTCTAGAAGGGCATCGCGCGGAAGCCGATGCCCTGGCCACCGTACGGGTTTTGGAAGGGCAGTTTAACCGTTATCCGGATCTTCCCAGAACCATGAATGAACTCGACAAGTATTGCGACCTTCGCGATCCCTCCTGGGTGGATCGCGACGGCAAACTCCGCTGGGTGAACGGCGAGATCGCCATTAATTTCGGCAAGAAAAAAGGCGAGCGGGTCAGCGAACTCGCCCGCGTCGACCCCAACTTCTTGAAGTGGATTTTAAAAAGCGACTTCGCCAGCGACACTAAGGCTATTATCACGAAGATTCTAGAAGGAAAAAAGATTAATCCCCTAGGATCCGGCCTCGCAGACCAATTGGCCACGCTCAAGGATACAGAGGGCGAGTAAGCAGGCTAATAAAGCGGGCGGCAATTTATCTCGCCCGTTTTACACAAAACCGGCTTCCTCTAGCTTGATCTTTTCGACACTGGTACTGGTGGCGATAGAGTACAGACGGGCGAAAAGGCCACCCTTGGCCAATAAGGCATCAAAACGGCCTTCTTCCATCACTCGGCCTTCATCCATGACTACGATATGGTCGGCATTCCGGATGGTACTGAGGCGATGCGCAATAACGATGACCGTCCGATCTTTACACAACGCGGTTAAACCTTGCTGAACCGTCCTTTCGGACTCCGGATCTAATGCGGAAGTTGCTTCATCCAGAATGACAATGCGACGGTTCGTCAGCATACACCGGGCAATGGACAGACGTTGACGTTGACCGCCAGATAACTGACTGCCTCCTTCACCAACTTTGTGCTGTAGTCGATCCGGAAATTTTTCAATAAAATCCCAGGCACAGGCATATTTAAGTATCTGAATTAATTCAGTCTCAGTAACGTCGGACTTGATACAGCGCAGATTAGCCTCGATCGAAGTGTCAAAAAGAAAGGGATCCTGCAACACCACGCCAAATTGCGCGCGGTAATCCCGGAGAGGCAACTCCCGGATATCGTGACCATCAAGTAAGATCGTTCCACTTGCGGGATCATAAAAGCGAGTCAGCAAATTGGCCATGGTGGTCTTGCCACAGCCACTGCGCCCGACCAAGGCAACGGTTTTATGCGCGGGGATAGTCAAATTGATGTTTTTCAAAACCAATCTTTGGGCATAGGCGAAACTGACATCACGGAATTCGATACGCGGTTCAAACGTTGCCGGCATCACCGCTCCCTTACATTCCGGCAAGCTGCTGTTGGTGTCCAGCACAGTATACAACTGGTCGAAGGCGGATCGTGCGCCCATCATTTGACCATACACATTGGTCATCGCCTCAATCATTCCGATCAGGGTACCTTGATAACCCATAAACGCGACCAATGTACCGAGCGGAAATTTTGCCGAATTCTCCATTACCAGACAGGCACCACCAACAACAACCCCGGCAGATATCAAATAACTCAACCCCTCCGTGACAAAACTGAGCTTCGTCGATTCCAGCGTGGAAGCTAACCACTTCACCATGGCAGGCCAGAGTTGTCGAGAGAACTCCTCCTGTACTTGTTTCTCCAATGCAAAAGCCTGAATCGTTTTATGCCCTCGCAATTTATCCATAATCACGCTGACGATATGCATGCCCGCCTCCGTGGCATCTTTTGTCTTGGCATAAATACGCTTCGCTAACACGTTTGCCACCACAACATACCCAATGGCCCCCGCCAGAATGACCAGTGTCAATACAGGGCTGAGATACAAACAAAACCCGAGGCTAAACACCAAGCCAACAACGTAAACGACAAGCTGACTGAACACTACCTGCATGAAGTTGCTCAACGTGTTAATGGAGTTACCGAACACCCGCTCATAAATGAAACCCGAAGGGAATTGGTTGTAAAAACTCATACAGAGCGACTGTAAATGTGCAAAGCTACTCGCGCGCAATTCAAAGACGACCTTTTGCTGAGTGTGATAGACCAAGGTCATGGCCCAGAACCACAAAATCATCCGCACAAACATGACCATGAGGAAAACAACCGCCGCTAATAAGACTAATCGGATGCTCTTCTGCGGAATGGCATCATCAATGACATATTTTGCAAACAAGGGTTGCACCGCCACCGCCAAGCCGACCAATGCCACCAATACCGCCGCCAGCAACACGCACCAACGATAAGGCTTCACAAGGGGCCAGAAACGCCGCCTTATTTCATTCCAATCATAATTCCGGACAACTTCATCCTGATTCATGCCGCTCAAGTTAGCCCTTCGTCCCCGTCAGGGTCAAGAGGTGTGTCAAGGTGCCCCCTCCGCAATATCACTTGATTATCCCATCTCTTACTCATAACATTCTTCGCTTGTCGCCACTCTGGGAAGTATCCTTGGGCAAGTTGTAGCAGACCATTAGACTAGAAAAGGAATTTTTATGAGCAAACCCGTATTGTACTGGGCGAAAAAAGACACCTCGGCCGAAATTTCATCCCTGCTTAAAACTCTAGCACCGGATTTTCCCATCAGGGAAGGCAAAGGCCCAGGTATCTCGCTTTCGTTCATCAAGGCCATGGCTGACGGGATGTGCGAAGTCGAACGCCATGGTTCAACCGCCATCATTCGTTACTCCACCCCAGCCCAAGCAGGACGGGCCGTGGGCGCACTGCTTTCCGGCCTAGTTGCGGATGGTTCAACCTACCGTGAAACCACCCCTTTCCGAATGCTAGGCATCATGCTCGACTGCTCCCGCAATGCGGTTATGACAGTGGATCACATTCAGCTCTGGATGAGACGTCTGTCTCTGCTGGGTTACAACATGGTAATGCTCTATACTGAAGATACCTACGAATTGCCGGGCGAGCCTTACTTCGGATTCCAACGTGGCGCTTACACGGAGATTGAACTCAAAGCGATTGACGCCTACGCGGCCAAACTAAACATCGAAGTCATTCCCTGCATTCAGACCTTGGGTCATCTCGAAAAGATGCTAAGACACCCCTGCTACACCCCCGTACGCGACACATGGTCAGTGCTGATGGTAGAAGAACCCAAAACATACCAGTTGATTGAAAAGATGATCGTGCAGTGGAAAAAGACCTGCCGTACGGATCGCATCCACATCGGCATGGACGAAACCCATGACCTGGGCCGCGGCCGGTATCTCGACCAGAAGGGCTATCGCAATGGCTTTGAATTATTCAATAACCATCTCGCCAAGGTGGTAAGTCTCTGCAAAAAACATGGCCTAAAGCCCATGATCTGGTCCGACATGTACTTCCGTCTGGGCAGCAAAATTATGGAATATTACGACAAAGAGGCTGTCACGCCCCGCAGCGTCATCAAAAAAATCCCGAAAGAAGCAGAACTGGTTTACTGGGATTACTATCATTACGACAAAGAGTTCTACCTCGATTGGATTCAACGACATCGCAAAATGGGGAAAGAGCCACTCATGGGGTCAGGGATCTATACTTGGAGCAAGTACTGGTATGATCATCGGACGACCGAGGGCACTGCAGGCCCCTGCATCGAAGCTTGCCGCGAGGCGAAGGTCAAGGATTTGTTCTTTACCCAGTGGGGTGACAATGGGGCTTACTGTGATCATGACTCCGCCTTCGCCGGCATGGTCTTTTGCGCCGACAAAGCCTATTTGGACACAAAGCCGTCCAAGACCGACCTTGAGAAGCGTTTTGCCGCCGTGTGCGGCGGAAGCTATGCCGCCCACATCCTAGCGAGTGATATCCATGGTTGCGTTGATAATTTTCACCCCGATATGTGGGATGATTCTTTCATCGAGACAGGGCTCAGAACCTTTGCCAAGGATAAGCCCACCAAAATATCAGAGGTTGCAAAAGCCTATGCCAACCTCGCGAAGAAACTGGCTTCACACACAAATGACCAAGCGACGGGAGATTTGAAGCACGCTTACCACACCGCTAAGGCTTTTGCGGACCGATATGCCCTTGCGGCTGACCTCCTGGCAGCCTATCGCAAGAAAGACAAGAAGGCACTTGGCCTTGTCCGGAAAAGAATTCCCGGTGTTCGCAAGAGCGTCCAAGCCATGGCGGATTCATTCCGCGCTATGTGGCTGTCACACAACAAGCCACTGGGACTTGAGACCATCCAGAGCCGTTTCGGTATGCTAAATGCCCGGTATGAAGAAATGTCAACTAGACTGGCTGAATACATCAAAGGAGACGTCAAAACGATTCCTGAGTTGGACTGCCACTGTCCGCCGGCGTAACGGGAGTCAACCCGTTCAACATTCGCAGGATGACCTGCCCGATGGTCTCAAGGCTATTAGCACTGAGCTTATCCAGTGTGTCATTAGCCGTGTGCCAATAGTCATTGAGACGCGGAGCCGAGCCATATTGAAAATCGATCAGGTCAATCGCAGGAATGCCCTTGTCCAAAAACGGCTGATGGTCATCCAGAATTGAATATTCACATAATGAAAAGAACGACCGCTTCCCTGCCTCCGTCGCCGCCTTGAAAACCGCCGCCATGAGAGCAGGATCACTATTGCGAGGAATGGTGACCGTCAGATCCTTATCGCCAATCATATCCACCAAGATAAAGGCCTGTACCTTGGCGACACCTCCTTCAGCGACCAGCTTTTTCGCCAGATGACGGCTTCCATGTAACCCGTCATTTTGCCCATAGCTGACAAAGCATTCCTCACCATCCAGAAAAACCAGCCAAACTTCAGCGCCCCCAACGGCAGAAACGGATTCAAGCACAGGCGCCATGGCCAACAACAGGCCCACACCTGACCCGGAGTCATTCGCCCCCACAAAGGAATCCACGCCAGATTTTAGATCATAGTGAGCACCAAGAATGACGATGCGATCCTTATTACCGGGAATAATACCGACAACATTCCTGAATGCCTTATTCCCGGCGGGAGTCGCTTCCGAGAACTCATCAATCGTTGCCTGCACCCCCAACTCCCGCAAACGGCCTACTAAATAATCGGCCGCCTTGGAAGCCGCAGGGGATCCCGCCACGCCGGAGCCAGACGTCAAGAAACGCTCCACTTCACTGAAAGCGACAGAGCCCTTGAAATCAGACACCCGGTAATCAGGCTTCAACGCAGGAGGAGGAAGAGATTTATGTTGCCCGCATGACACGAGCACTAAAAATAAAGGAAACAAGACCCACTTCATCAGCGTTCGGCAAGCCCAAAGAGTTCCAAAATGCGATCAAGATCATCATTCGTATAAATATCGAGCTGAATGTACCCTTTGACCTTCCGTCCGTTAGCGGTAGTCCGGCAAGGATGAACCTGAACACTGGTCCCAAAATGCTGATGTAATTTATCCGTGAGATAAACGAGATGGCTCGCCGGAATATCCACTTTCCCCACCCCTTTTTTCCTGGGCGTCTTGCGGGAATGTTCAACAATCTTCTCCAATTCACGAACTGAAACACCATCCTTGATGATGCGTTCCGCCATCCGGCATTGTTCGATCTCAGTTACCAGCGAGAGCAAAACTTTGGCATGCCCAGCTGAAATTAATCCCTCGGACAGAAATTTCTTAATTTCCTTAGGGAGAGACAACAGGCGGAGCGCATTGGCCACCGAGGCCCGGGCTTTGCTCACCTTTTGCGCAATCTCATCCTGTGTCAGTTTAAAGGTTTGCGCAAGAGCCTGATAGCCTTCCGCCTCTTCAATCACATTTAAATCCGCACGCTGCAGATTCTCAATCAGCCCGATTTCCAAGGCCTCAAGATCCGTCGCAGCACGCACCACCACGGGCACCTGCTTCAAGCCAGCCTCCTGCGCAGCCCGCCAGCGCCGCTCCCCGGCAATTAGCTCATAGCCATCTTCCGCTTTGCGAACCAGGAGAGGTTCCAGTACGCCATGTTCACGTATCGAAGACACCAATTCATCCATAGCCTCCCGAACAAACGTTCGGCGCGGCTGAAACGGATTAGGACTGATCTTAACGATCTCCACCATCAGCGGTTCCCCCGAGGGGGACGCCGGCGCTGGCGCCGGGGACGCCACGGCGGGAGTATCCTTTATCAATGCACTCAATCCTCGCCCCAAACCGTGTTTTACTGCCATCCCTCATCCCTCCTATTGACCGCCATTCCAAATGCAAACTTTATTTACGGGCGAAAAGCTGACCGGGACGGGCACGCGGATCCATCGCGGGACGCGCTGCCAAACTGGGCTTAACACCTTCATCATCGCTCTTTTCCGCATCACCGGAAGTGGCCGCAGGCATATCCATGTCAAGAGTCGCCTCACCGGAAGCCGACTCCACGGGGGTAATCTCGAACTTGCCCACCAGACTGACACCCTCTTCCACAACTAGGCGTCGCGCCTTGATATCACCGGAAACCCGGGCAGACCCCTTCAACTCAATCCGTTCCTTCGCCGTGATGTTACCCTTGACCATCCCCTGGACCACAACGGAAGCGGCAATAACATTCCCCTTGATCGCCGCCCCCTTCTCTACGGACACATCTCCCGACGTCGTAACATCGCCATTGATCTTGCCAGCCATCTTAATACCGCCGGCACACTTGACCGAGCCGTTGATTTCAACATCATCCGCAATAATTGTCCTGACTTCTTCCATGATCATCCCTTTGTTTTAGATTTTTCAAACACTCAACATCTGCATTAATATCGTGCAATTCAAGGATACATTCCCACCCGGGTCAACCCTGTCGTTTCCGGCAAATCAAATAGCAGATTCATATTTTGAAGCGCGGAACCCGCCTGTCCCTTGACCAAATTATCAATATGCGCAATCACCCGCAATTTCCGAGTGCGGGCGTCCACATCAACAATCAGATTACAATAGTTGGTACCCCGAACATGAATGGTTCCAATGGCGGCATTCCGGTCAAAAATCCGGACGAAGGGGCTGTCCCTATAGAACTCGCGATATAAGGCAATCACGTCTTCCACCTTCGTATCGGCCTTTAATTGACCATACAAACAGGAGAGAATCCCACGGCACACGGGAACCACCTGCGCGGTAAAGGTCACCCGAACATCTGTCCCGGCCTGCAAGCTCAGCTCCCGCTCAATTTCGCAAACGTGCTGATGCCCAGAGAGTTTATAGGCATTCACATTTTCATAGCGGGCGGGATAGTGAAAGGTAGCATTCAACTTCTTCCCAGCACCGGAAACCCCAGTCTTACAGTCACAAATAGCACTATAGGGATCGATCAAGCCGTTCTTGACCGCTGGAGCAAGCCCCAAGATGCAACTCACCGCAAAACAACCGGGATTGCCAACGATCCGCCGCTTGGAATTGATCTTGCCACGGTGCAGTTCAGGCACGCCGTACACGGCTTCCGGGAGAATTTCAGGCGCGGCATGCTGCGTGTCACGACCAATCCGGGAGGCATAAGCCGCATAACTCTCCGGAGTATTGAACCTAAAATCACCGCTATAGTCGACCAGCTTGGCACCACTGGCCAAAAGCTCAGGAGCCATCTTCATCCCCACGCCATCCGGGGTGGCCATAAACACCACATCCACTGGCTGCTTGACCGAAGGATCCGTGGGTGCCACCACCACCATATCACAGGCCCCGGCCAAATGAGGGTAGAGCTGACTGATCGGGCCACCGACATCTGTCAAACTGACCAGCCCGGCTATCTTGACATTCGGATGTCCAAGCAGAAGCTCAATTATCCCCACCCCACCATACCCACTGGCACCAATCACTCTTGCAGTAATCACAGCTGACTCTCCTCGAAAGATCTTACGAAATTGCCATTAACCTCAAAATGACTCCGAAACCTTAGTGCCCCCCATTCCCCGTGTCAACTTTCACATATTATTAATCGGAGGCAGATGCTGTAGGCGCACCCGACTGAGGTAAGTAAGAATTCCGCGCGCCACCCCCTCCGCAATCTGGTCCCGATAATCGGCATCCAGTATTTTTTTGGACTCCCCACGGTTGGATAAATACCCACACTCCACCAGAGCAGCGGGACTATTCGCATTCCGGACAACATAGAACCGAGCCCGGCGAATCCCGCGGTCTATGGCGCCGGTGTGGGCCAAAACCCCCTTGTGCAAATATTGAGCAAGCACCACATTAGCCCCATCAAACCGATTCCCGGGACAATCTTTACGTTTCAGGCCAACGACACTTTGCTCCATCTCCGCCGTGGAGGGATAACCGGAGGCCGGAACAATGTAGGTTTCCACCCCCGATATAGCCTGATTACGCGAAGCATTTAAATGAATGCTAACAAAAATATCCGAGCCGTAGCGATCCGCTCGCCAGCACCGTTCTTCCAGAGTCATGCTCGTATCACGATCCCGCGTCAACATCACGTTCACATGGTTATCGCGCAGTCGCGCCCGTACGCGCTTGGCAATATCCAAGGTAAGGTTCTTTTCCTGAAGAGATCCTTGCCCCGTTCCAGGATCAGCCCCACCATGCCCCGGATCAAGAACCACCAAAGCCGCCGAGGCCTTGCACAAGGCGCGCGAAGGAATCAGGATGGCTCCGATGGTATCCACGGCATCCACCGGCGTAATGACCCAGTTGCCAGCCGCTTTCAAAACGCTCCGATTCAAGTACACCGAGAGCCCGTTCACCACCACTCGCCGGCTACCAGCCTCAAATATCACCGTCGCTGTACGACTGCGATAGACCGCACTCTTGCCATATTCGGAGGGAGATCCAAAGCCATAGGAAGCCATGATCTCATTCAGGCCCAACCCCCGAAACATCACGGCATCCGCCGACATCGGCAAACACATGAAAAGCAGGAATACGAGAGTCCCGCCCACCCACCATTTTTCCGCTGTCAGCATAATCCTTACCACCGTCTCTGATCCCTGTCTGCATCGTGATTTTTTGTAGCCGTAAACCGTACACTTTGATATACGGGATAAGAGTATGTCAAGCGACATACAACTCTACACGCTAATTTCAATAGGGGTACGATCAATGGCTGAAGTTACTCTCGAACAGGTTCCACAAAAAATCAGGGATTTGTTCAATCGCGGTTTTGTAGCCATGGAACGCGGTAATCTGGATTATGCCATCGATATGTTCACCGCCTGCCTGGCACTTGAACCCTCCCTCCACAGGGCTCGGAAATTTCTGCGCGCCGCTGAAATCAAGAGATTCAAAAGCCAGGGAGACGGCAAATTGGCACAGATCCTCTCTTTCTTAACTGGACTTCCAAACCTTTTCAAAGCTCAAGCCCTGCTTAAATCCAAACCCATGGAAGCGCTACAAGCCGCCGAAAAATTACTTTTAAACGCCCCCCTGAACCTGAGTTACATCAACCTTCTCGACAAAGCCGCCATTGCCGCAGGGGAACCTGAAATCGCCATCCAGACCCTTGCCATCACAAAGGAGCATTACCCCCAGAATACTGAGCTCCTTGAGCGGCTGGGACGTCTTTATATGGAAACCGACCAGCCCCGCCTGGCACGCGAGTGTTTTGAGACACTCTGCGAAATCAAACCTCAGGACAGTGGCGCACTGAAACTCCTGAAAGATGCCATGGCCATCGACAGCATGTCCAAAGACGGATGGGAAAAAGTCGGAACCGAGGGTACGAAATTCACCGATCTTATCCGTGACCGGAAAGAGGCGGATATGCTGTCCCGCGAATCCAAAGCCGTGGTAGCTAAGGACGATATCACCCTCATGATCGAAGAAAATAAGGCCCGTATCAAACGTGAACCCGGAAATATGAATTACCGCAGGGCACTGGCAAATCTGTATAAAGACAGCAAATTGTACACTGAAGCCATCACCACACTCCAAGAGGCTCAAGCCGCATCCGGCGGGCGTGATCCCCAGATTGATCAAACCATCAGCGCCATTCGGATTCAGGTCATGGATGAAGAAATCAAAAAACTCACTGCCGCCGGCATGATGTCGGCAGTCGAGGCAAAACAGAAAGACCGCGCATTATTTCTGGCCACCGACCTGCTGGATCGCGTGACACGTTATCCGAATGACCTGCAATTGAAATATGAATACGGCATTATGCTGTTCGAGCAAAACCGTATCCATGAGGCGATCCAGCAATTCCAAGCCTCCCAACGCAACGCCCAACGCCGCATTCAGTCGCTCTTCTATATCGGCCGATGCTTCAAAGCCAAGCAACAATACGATATGGCCATCGATCAGCTTCAACAGGCGGTCGCCGAATTGCCCGTCATGGACGACACCAAAAAAGCCGTGGTTTATGAACTCGGGACAATCTTTGAGTTGACAGGACGCGCCGAAGAAGCCATGGATTGCTTCAAGCAGATCTATCAAATTGAAATCGGCTATCTCGACGTAGCGACCAAAGTGGAGCAAGGCTACAAATCCACATAACCAGCACCCCACCACATTTCTTACACCATCACGGGAGACTTACGCTCGCCGAATTTTTTCGCCAACCGGAGCGTCTCCACCAATGGCTGAACCCCTTCTGAAGCCCCGGGGCACGACAAACTGGCCGCGGCACAACAACTTGCCAATCCGGCAGTTTCAAACACATCCCATCCCTCATGCAGGCCATACAGCATGCCCGCACAAAAGGCATCGCCTGCCCCAACAGCACCGGCAATATACCCCTCCGGCAACACCAGCGAGCCCCGTGAGTAACGCCGGCCGTCCCGATCACGCATATAAACCCCTTCCGGCATATGAACGGCCACCAGCCGCATATTGCCGAATTCATACAACCGATCCACGGCCTCAATCAACGCCGTACCGTCAAGATTCCGGTGCTCATCCCGCACCTTGAGTCCCACCGCCCGAGCCGTTTCGATTTCATTCAAAATCAGGTAATCCACATACTTTAACGCAGGCGGAACAATCCGGGTAAACCGGTCGCTTTCCTCACTCACCACATCCAGACTGGTCAGAATTCCCGCCTCCTGAACCTGTTTGAGTAAACCCGCCGCCACGGTTCCATATTCAGAATCGGCCTGATCCATGGCATCCAACAATAAAAGGTAACCCAGATGGAAAATCCGGCAACTCAGGCGGCTGATATCCACGTATCGAGGACTGAACAAGGCATTGGCCCCACGATTATGATAAAATATACGATCCCCCGTTGTCGCGTCATTCATCACATCCGTGAAGGAGGTCGGGGCTGAATCTGACATGTGAAGGCCCCTGATATCCACCCCCAGTTCCGAGAAAATGCGCCGTAAATATTGCCCATCGGCATCATTACCAACCACCCCCAACCCCGCCAATGGAAATGACACCTTGAGCCGCGCCAAATCATGAAGCACATTGGCAGGAGCGCCACCAGGGCTAAAGGTCTGATCCTTGATATTTGCCAGCATACCGCGACTAGGCAGGCAATCCACCCGTTTCACACGGTCGACAATCCAATTCCCCGCCGCAGTAATCCCATTTCCATTTTTCATCGTGTCACCTACCTTCGCCCTATAAATATAATCAAACCGGCGTCACACCTTTTTTGAGAATGATATTGCCATATTTCGCCGTTTCACCCGTCATCACCACCGCAAAGGCGGTTTTGGCACGATCATAAAACGCGAAGCGGTCAATCCTCAGAATCGCCGGAGTTTTCGGGGCATGCCGATCGACAGCCGCCCGATAGGCTTTCTCAACCTTAGGATCAAGCTTATCTCCGGGCACTGCCGCCATCATGATCAAGGGGGCATCCACATAGCAGTCCAACTCATACACCGGCAAAATGGCATCAATCAGGGCTGGTACCGAAAGTCCATCCGCCCGAATCACGCGTTTCCCAAATGTTTCACCGGGAAAGTGGGCATCAGCAAGAACGATTTCATCCCCATGCCCCATCCGGCACAGAATGGATAGCAACTTGGGACTCAGCAACGATGAAATACCTTTTAACATAATTGATCTCCGGCATCAGTTTTTATATCAACCAGTCCTCTTATCGACTGCTTTGGCTCCATATATCAGTAACTGGTATACCTGCACAAGCATATCTGCCTTCCATCACTTAAGATTCGATTCCGCTGAAAAACCCTGACGCCCTTTGACCCAGCCAGCTTCGTCTTTTTCTACTTTCGCCGCAATCTTTTCTTCCTCGCTGGCGACCGCCTCCCAGGAACCGGTGTTGGCGTGATCCGCCGCACTGCCAGCGTGTCGCGGTCTGACAACGACCACTGAACTTCCTCCCCGGCCTCCAAGCCGATGGCCGCCGCCAGCGGCAGGGGGATGAATACATAGAACCGATCAGTCCGTCCTTTCGAACGAATCGCCTGCACTTTGACTGGGTATTTTGCTTGCATTTCAGTAGGCTAGGCCATAGCCTAGCCAATGTCAACCAAGAAATGGAGGCGCTAAACCCATGTCACTACCCCGCCACTTGCCGCCCGCCGAGCCCGACCCGGATTTGTTAGCGCTGTTCGATCAGCCAGAGCGCATTCCCCGGGCCGTGCGCCGGCAGGCCGACTTTTTTGTGTTCTTTGCCAGAACCGTATTCCCTTTGCTGGAGACCTACCGGGAGCGGCTGGCGGGGGTCTACACTGTGGATAACGGCCGCCCGGCGTGGGATCCGGTCCGCTTGCTCGGCGTGCTGGTCTTGCAGTTCGTCTTGCGGGTAGCCGATCGCCAAGCGGCGGAGCTGGTGCAGTACGATCAGCGCTGGCGTCTGGCCCTGCACCTGACACCGACGGAGTCGACCTTCGATCCCTCCCTGCTGGTCGTCTTTCGCAACCGGCTGGTGGAGGGTGCGCAGGAAGGGCTGGCCTTTGCCGCGGTACTCGATTATCTCGTCGAACAAGGCTGGATCCCGAAGCGCTCCCGACAACGACTGGACTCGACGCATGTCCGCGGGCTGTTGAGCCTGATGAATCGCCTCGAGTGCGCCCGCGAGACGATTCGTCTGCTGCTGGAGGCATTGGAAGCCGACGGAGCTTTGCCGGAAGCCTGGGCACCGTACTGGGAGCGCTACGTCGAAACCAAACTCGATCCCCGGGCGCAAGCCCCGGCCCTGGAAGCCAAGTCCGTCCAGGCCGGGCGCGACATGCTGGCGATCTGGACGCAGGCGGCCGGATGCTGGGCTATCGAGGCGCGCGACG
>Ga0209697_10005303_pt1 | contig 16161 bp, 11 predicted proteins | sample AliMusrvi5mmetaG_FD_184115 | JGI IMG/M metagenome (GOLD analysis project Ga0209697, IMG submission 184115) | Freshwater lake bacterial and archeal communities from Alinen Mustajarvi, Finland, to study Microbial Dark Matter (Phase II) - Alinen... | ecosystem: Environmental > Aquatic > Freshwater...
CTTCAGTCGCCCTCAATTGATGATCTCCTAACCCGCTCTCCTCTCACCCATCTCCTGCGTCAGCATCATCCAACGCTATAGCCACTGAAAAATCCAAGATGCGCACTGCAAGGAATGGCATGAAAGCTTGTTTATTGGTAAAGCGGAAAGCAGGAAGCGGAAACTGGACGGATAGCCGCGAAAAGGGAACTAGCTGATAGCTGATAGGCGGTTCCGGCAGGATCCGGCAACTGTGGAGGGACGCAGGCCAGTTCGGTGCGGGCGAAAAAGCTTGTAGCCGGGGTGGTTGGGATCGGGAGTTGGAATGTGCAATCCGGCAGATTCCGGCAGATGCAAGGCCAGGCGAATTACGGAAGACCACGTTCCTGCCACGGGAAAACGAGAACGGAGATCCCGGCAGATTCCGGCAAAGGAGCGAGGTTTGCCGGTGTGGAACCATCGTGCAAGTCCCGATGGTTCCAGTGCTTTTAGCGTCGCGGCGCAGGCACCGATCCGGCAGATTCCGGAACTCAGGCGGCTGGTTTTTCGGTGCGAACATAGAAAGTATTCTTACCTTGCCCCTGTGTCACCAGATAGCCAAGGCGAACGAGCTTTGACAGGTCGTCCCGCAAGGCACGCTCGCTCCAGTAGCCTTCGGTTTCCTTGGTGTAGGCGGCAAGGTTGGTTGGCCCGCCCGGCTTCATGCGGCGGAGTAGAGCGACTTGGCGGGCGTTGAGTTCTTTGGGTATCTCGCCAGGAGCGGTTCGGGAGCGGAGGGTGACACAGACCCCGCCGGTCTGCTTCTTCCATACCGGCTCCGGCATTCCCTGGCCCTTGAACTCCTCGACCATTTTCCGAGTTCCCCGACCGAGCAATTCGACCAACCCGCGGAGGAAGACCACCTGGGCGATGTCCGGATTCACGGGCAGGGAGCGGTCACCGGTCTTAAGCGATGCGATGCTCAGTCCCGAGGGAAGATCGCCGTAGCTCCAGATTTCGAGGCGATTGGGATAAAGGCTGACGGACACCCGGCCGTGGATCGCCTCGTAGTTCCGGTGGATCAGAGCATTCCGAAAGCCTTCGCGCAGGGACCAGTATGGATACTGGGGGCGGTCTTCGCGGTGCGGCTTGGCAGCGGTAAAATCCGACATTACTGAAACATGCCGCCCGAGGAAGGTATCGTAGTCCTTGAGGTGGTCGAACAGGTGGCTGCGGGAAGCATGGTCCTCGAGGAATTCGGAAGCGGCCTTATCCGAGGCGTAAGCCGTAAGACGCACGTGAGACTGAGGGAGGATGTGACCCGCCTCTTTGGCAAAAAGGATCACGGCCGCGTTGGTAAGGCGGCCATGGTCCATCAGATTCAGATCTTCGAGGACAAGCTTGAGATCGTCCGCATCGCGGAAATGCCATCCGCGCTTGTGCGCGGCGATGCGAGCTGTCTCCATGATTTCATCCTCATCCAAATCCTTGAGGCTAACCTCCAGGATGGGCTGCCGTTCCCAGCGCGCTCCCTGGAGATAGCGCCGCTCGATAAGTTCGCGAGTCTGGCTGCCCGTGGCTTGGCGGGTCTGGGAGCCGACACGGACAAAAATAGTGTCCTGAAACACGTATGGCAAATCGGCGCCAGCCGGGACATCAATCAGAACGACGGGACCAGCATCGGTGGGTTCCTCCGTCACGTCCCAGATGGCGTTAGGCGTAATCATTGCAGCCGCCTCGCTGCCGCCCGAGAGAGCATGGAGCATTTGCAGAATTCGCTGCGCCTCCACGCCGCCCTCGACGGTCCCGTCATCGCGAACGCCGACGAGGATCTGCCCGCCACCGGAATTGAGGAAGGCGCAGATGTTGGCGCCCAGGGCATCCAGGCCCGCGTTGGCGGACTTGAACTCGAGGCGCTTGGACTCTCCGGCGGAGAGCATGCTTTTGATGGTGTTGAGTGTTTCCATGTTCAGGAGGTTGGCGGGTTCAAATAGGCTGCTACCCGGTGAGGGTCACGGAACTGGGCGCTGATGAAGTCAAGCGCCTCGAAATCGTAATGGTACTCGTAAACCCAATGGTTGGTCCGCTGTGACCAGGGTTTCGGGTTATGCGAGTCAGCAGCGAGATCATACATCTCGATGACCCTGGGGTCGTCGAACTCGCCTTTCAGTTCCTTGAACGCTATCTTGTTTCGGACGCCGTTTTTGTCGTAGAAGACGTGCCTGACGAGGCTGCGCATTTTAACCACGCTGCTGTGAGCCAGCATCCAGCGTGGACGGTCGAGTTCAAGCGCCTTTTCCAACTCAAAGTGAGTGATGGACTTCTCCTGCTTGGAATCCCGGCCCGAGCCGTAAATAGGGCGAATGAAACCGACGAAGATGTCGCACGCCTCGACCGCATCGAGGCAGTTCCTCAGATTCGGTTTCCTGGGATTCACCGCGACCGTGCCGGCGGGCGAGCAAATCACTTCATAACCGAAACTGAGCAGCGTGGCGTAGGTCTGCCGCAGCAGACTCTGCGCCCCGTAAACGCTGGACGAAATCATGATTTTGAGTAGTGGCTCTCTCATGGCTCAATCCTCAAGCAGCTTTGGGTTTTCCTCCACGGTTTTTGTCTTGTTTTTCTTGGCTTTTTTCTCGGGGGGTTGGATTTGGCAGATGGTCTCCAGACCGTGGGCGATGGCCAGGGAGCGGTCGGCTTTGCACTTTTCCTTCACCCGGTCGGGCCAGATGGTGTAGGCGAGATGCGCCCAGTCGTAGTCGCCTCGCTCCAATTCCCTCCAGCACGCCTCCAGGTCTTTGCGCCACTTGGGGAGACGGAAGAGCTTCCAGAGAGGGCTGGCGGTGATGAGAACGCCGTCGTTCAGGTTCGGTTTCCAGGGCAGTTTGATGATACGTTCGATCTCGGCTCGGAAACCTCTCAGCTCGTCGAGGAACTCCTGTGACTCGCCGACCTGGCTGCCGCCACCCCCGGCGCGCTCGATCAAGACTTCGATGTCGCGCTCGACGGATTTGATTTTGGGGTCCACGAAGTCGGCCAGGGCGGTGTGCAGCGTCTGGTCGCTGAGGCGGTGGTAATAAAGCCAGAGCGTGTAGTTGCCGGAAGCGGTGGAGAGCGGCCAGTAGATGGGGGCTTGGCGGCGGCTCTTGGAGTAGCGTTTCAGGTGGTCGGCGAAGAAGCCGGCGGGCTTGCGGAAATGGTCGCGCAACGATTTCACGGCGAGGATTTGACAGGCATCGTGCTCAATTGCCTCGGCGCGATCCCCCCAGATTGCCTCAATCACTTTGCGGACGCGGAGTTCGATGTCTAGCGTATGCGTTGAAATGCCGATATTATCGCAATCATCCGCGAGGATCCCGTTCCATGGAATCGAGATGGGGTACGTGGCAGGCACATCCTGTGCCCGGGCGGGCAAGCCCTCTGGGTTCTGCAGCATTCCGGCCGGGCAGACCGGCAAGGGCGCAAACGGGTCCTGCAAGTCCGGTGTGGGCTTCTCGCCCGTCGCATACCGGATATCCCAGCGTCCGAAGGCGCAACCCAGAAAGTAGGATACGCCGTCACACCGTCTCGGACTAAACCAATTGGAAGGTCGGCGACCGTTCCATCGCGGCGTTATGTGGGCCTCTATGAAGCTGCGGTCTTCGGAGGACAGGCCGACAAGACGAGAAATGATTAGGTCTGCCTCAGATTCGTTCGTCTCGATTTGCGCCAGAGCCACCGCTTTCAGCCGCTGGACCTCATCTATCGAGGTGACTTTTGTGAAGACGTGGTCAAGAGGTGTCACGAGGAAATTCTCGGCCAAGCCGCTGCCGGCCTGGACGGGAGCTTCGGCGTAGCGGTCGAAGATTTTCGCGGCGGCATCGGCCAGGAAAATCTTGGCCGCGTCGGCGAGGTCGGGTGCGAGCTCTGAAACGGGCCGGTGAGCGCCGTGAGCGACGAAGGAGCCGGCTTGCAGGGCGTTCTTGAGCCGCGTTTCCAGCTCACGGGTGGTGCGCTCGGCGCGCTCGGCGACGATGCGAACGAATTCCTGGGTCTCCGGGTCAGTCGCGTTCTTATGCTGGTCAACAAACTTGCCGCACCGAACGAGGGTGACCGCGAGTTTGTCGGCTTCCGGATCGGTGCGGCCGAGGAGAAAGATGGACGTACGCTGGGAAGCGGCCCGGGAGTCGTCCTCGCGGTCTTTCCTGGTCTGGTCGTAGGCGGAGGCGGCGGTGAACTCGACGGTAAGCTGGATGGATTCTTTATCGCCTTCGAGACTGACCGACTGGCCTCCGCCGATGCCGACGCGCAGGCCGGCGGTGACGGGACGCACGCCGGCCAGGCGGGCGGATGGAAGCGGCTGGAACAGAGAAGCAAGCGCCCGATTTAGCTCGGAGCGAACATCCGCATTGCGGTATTCGATCAGGTCGAACTCTTTTTGCAGCGTAACGGCAGCCTGGGTGAGGAAGCGCAAGCTGCCGTTCTTTTCGCCGAGCGGGATGAAGCCGTCTTTGAGCAGTTCCTGGATGACCAGGTGGACCTTGTCGCCGAGGGATTGTGCCTTCACGTCGGGGTGAAGCAGGGCGGCGATGTTGTGGGCGGTGACGGGGAGGTTCTCCAGGATTTGGAGGATCGCGATAGATTTGGCGACATCCAGGTGGAGCTTTTTGCCGGGGAAGCGATTGGAAACCTTGGTGACGCCTTCCACGATGTGGGCATAGCTGCTCTGGAGGTCGTGGCGGAGAGAATCGTAGAAGGTGACGGTGTTGGCCAGGGTGCCGACCTCGGCGTCGGCGAGGGCAGGTTCGCCGGAGGGCCGCCCGCCGCGGTCGAGCAGGACGTCCTGCAGAACTTTGATAGCGGAACGAAGGCCGAGGCCGCCGGTCTTGCGGGCGAGACGCCCAAGGAGCTGGAGAAGAATCTCAAAATGGGCGGGGAGAAAGGGGTAGAGGTCAACGAACGCGGCGCGGTCGAGCGGCTGCTCGTAAACCCCGGCATCCTTGAGCTGGGTGGCAGTGCGGAGAGAGGACCCGTGGGTGTCGAATTGTTTTCCGAGGGCTTCCTCGCCGGACGCAGACTTGGTGAGGAGACGCTTGTGACAGATTTCCTTGATGTCGCTGGCTTCGAGGTGAATCTGGATGGGGAAGCGATCCTTGAGTTTGAACAGGCCCGGCGCGTTGATGATGGCCGAAGGATTATCTTCGGTGAGGGTTTGCTGTGCGGTGGCGAAGATCCAGGCGTGACCGCCGCCGATCTGTTTGATGTTCTTGGCCAGGCCGTCAAGGTTGGTGATAAGGTTTGGCTTGGCGGAGACATATTGGCCGACTTCGTCAATGATGAAGAAGACGTTTTTTTTGCCAGACTTGCGGAAGACGAGTTCCAGCATTTCCTCGGCCCGTTTGATTTCCGACTTGGCCAAGTCAATGGAAAGGTTGGAAAAGCTCTCCTCGGTTTTGAAAAGATTCGGGTAGAACTGGCAGGCCAGGCGGCTGGCGATGGCGTTGGCGACGAGAGGCTGGTTATGCACCTGGTCCCAAGGCTCGCCGTCGGCCTCAGCCTGGGCGCGCTTCTGAAATGCGGTGAGTTTGTTGTCTTTTTCGAGCATGCGCTCCAGCTCGGCGATTTTGATGTCCTCGGAATAGCCTGCCCACTGGAGGACCTTGCGATAGAGCACGGTGGAAATGTCGGCCATGGACGCCTCGGCCAACATCTCGCTGGCGAGATCGAGGAAAATGACCTCGGGGTCGTAGATGGTGGAGACGGTGTTAAACAGGGCACGAACCGGAGCCGAGGTGATTCGGTCCTGGAGTCGGCGGAGAAAGGGGTCGCCATCGACCATCTTTCTCCTGTCCAGGGCAAAGCCGAGGTATTTGGTAAAAGAGCTCTTGCCGGAGCCGTAGAACCCGGAAACCCACACGCCGACCTCATGGAGGCCGCCCTGCAAGGCGGCCTGCATGAGCTTGAGCAGGTAGTCAAAGCTCTCTTCGATGTGCTTGGTGACCTCATACTCGGAGACTTCAGCCTTGAGCTGCGCTTCGGAAGCAGCTTGGTAGGTAATGACCTTTTCGATGGGCCGGTTGAGGGCGCGTTTGCTGTCAAAAAGGGAGCGAATGATGGCCATATTGGTGTTCCTTTATCCGATGTGCTCAGAGCGGTAATTGGGGTCGGGCGGGTAAAACTCGAGGAAGCGCAGGCTGGTTTTACCCTCGCGTTTTCCGGGATAGAGAACGACGACGGGGCAGCGCACCCGCCCCTGGAGCCTGGCCTCGATGGTATTGATGCGCAGGTAAGGGTGGAGGGCCTCCAGGTCAGTGAGCAGTAGCAACCCGTGCGGCTGAGTTTCGGCGGCTTGGAGCTGCTGGTCGATGACGCGCTGCAAGGCGCCGGCCTCGATGAGGGCTTTGGAGAGGGATTTATTGATTTCGCGGAAGTTGACGGGAGTGCGAGTTTTCTCCGCCAGGGCAAGGAGTTTTTGCTCACCCTGGAGCGAGAGTTTGCGCAGTTTGTGATTCTTGAGAACCGACTCGACGGCGTCGGCCATCGAGAGGGTGACGACGTTCCAGTCGTCGTGGGAGAGTTTGGCGGCCCATGCTTTCGTTTGGCGTTTCACTTCCAAGATGTCGGACACCGGGAACACGAGGTAGTAGATGGGCTCGGTGCCGGTGCTGTCGAGGCCACGCGCGTGACCCAGGCGGTGGCGCAGTTCCTCAAATTTGTCCTTAAGCGATTGCACGGGCGCAGTCCTCCATAGATTTGTATTTCCAGGTGATGTGAACCAACTCCGGGGTGGCCTGAACTATGAGATGGCCGTCGTTGGCCAGATTCCGTAGCTGTTTTACGACCTCGTGGGGTTCCAGGCCGAACAAGCGCCAGTCCGGGTGACGGGTCAGGGCAAAGTCGCTCAGACCTGAGAAATGCAGGTCATGCATGAGGTAGATGGCGACAGAAGGCCGGATAGCGAAGCGGCTTATGGACCACTCCGTTCGGCCCGAGCCTTTGAGCAGACCGAAATCGCCACAGCACCCGAGCAGGTAGCCCGAGACGCGGCGGACTGATGCTGGGGTCCAGCGTTTTCGCATACGCCCGTTGTCGAGGGCACGCTGAATAAAGGTCTCTGGCTCGCTCCGGGTGATACGGGTGGCGCCAGCCGTGTAGCGGGGCCAGTAAATGTCGGTTATGAAATCGGAGAGGATGGTCTGGGCGCGCGCCGTGTGGAGAAAGAAGAGCTGGGTGAGGTCTTCGAGCGGCGCGTTGGCTTCGACCAGAAGCTTGAGGGTCTGAGCGGGCCTGCCGCCGTCGCGGAGAAAGCGAGGGGCGAACATTTCCCCGACAAGGTTGGCGGTACGCCGGGCGGTGCTGCGCGAGAAGACGCCTTGCGAGATGGCCTTTCCTGCCAAAGTGACCGTGGTGTCACCCGGTACCCACAAACGCAATAGGGTGATGGTTTCACGAACCATACCCAGGCCGGCCTGGAGTTGGGTGGTGTATTGCCTATTGGCGTCCATGCGGGTCACCTGCGAAATACGGAAAGCACTGGAAGCCGCCGACAAAGGCGGAGTAGTAGTGCGCCGCCATTTCTGAAATGGCGGTGGGGGTAAACGCAGCGTTCGGGACCCCGACCTGAACCGGGCCGGTGGGGGCGGCGAGTTTCGTTTTTGCCAGAGAGGCCAGCTCTGCAAGGGCGGTCTCTTTCGAGGCGATGAGTCTTGGCACGTCGAAGTTCCTAACCTCCATGACCAGGGATTCGAGGATGTCCTCCTTGTCCACGGGCAGTCGAAAAAGGTGGAATACTCCCACGCGCCCGATGCGGGCGTCGTGGATGGACCTGGCGGCCTGGGAGGTGGAACGGAGGGCGGCTTCAAGGGCTGTGCGTGGAAATGTTTCTTGGAGGAAGCGCTGGCCGGTTGGCGCCAGGAAGCCGCAGTCCCACCAGTTGGCCTGGCGTTTCTCGCCCAGGAAAGCGACGAGGAGCCGCAGCTTGAGGATCTGAAGGGGTTGGGTGTTGGTGGGTTTCATCGTGGGGGCGCAGCGTAAGATGAAGCGCCGAGCCGGGGTAATGTGGCCCCGGCCGGGTTCAAAGCGTCTGATTTTGTGATCGATCCGCCCATTGCGCAAAATGCTGATTGAAACTGCCTTGGGCAGGACTAGCTGATTTTGCTATGGTGTGGAAGTTAAAACGGTGATGGGGGGAGCGTTTCCGGTGGGGGCGGCGGAGGTCAGTGGCTCAGGGCGCAGGTTCGCGATCCGCCTCCGCCAAGGCTAGGGCGCGATGGGGCAGAAGACATCCCCGACTGGCACCGGGAATGTCTGACAGGCGAAGGCATATATCTTGGTCTTCGGGAGCGGGCGGTTGAATAGGGCTTTGGGCGGGGAGACGAACATGGCTCAGGCAGGCTTGCCGTGTTGGCCTCGCTTCGACCTTTTGTCGGGCGTCTCACCGGCAGACAGCCCGCGTTCGATTTCCCGCACGCTGGGAATGGCTTCCTGCAAGGGTTTGGGGAGGGCTTCGACGAGCCGGGTGACGTAGTCGGAAACGCCGATGGGCCTGGTGACGTCGCGCAAGGCGTATTCAGCGATGACGCGGGTTTTGGCGCGGCACAGGATGAGGCCGATGGAGGGTTGGTCGTCCTTTTGACGGAACCGGTCGTCCACGGCGGAGAGGTAGAAATTCATTTTACCGGCAGCTTCCGGGGTGAAATCCCGGGCCTTAACCCCAATGCCTTTGGGAAATTCCAGAGATGAATCCCAAAGGGATTCCGCCCCGAAGCCCAGGGTTGCGAGCCGCGAGCTACCCTGGGAAAAGCGGGTGGTGTCGGCCAACCCCAACGGGGTTGTGGCCCGATGGCGGAGATGGGACACAACCCCGTTGGGGTTGAAAATCGCACGGACGCTAACCCAGGGTAGCCTCGCGGACTCGGCAACCCTGAGCTGGAGGACACAGTCCCTTTGGGATTGCAGAGCCATCGGTCTCTCCGTCGTTCCATATGGCACTGGCCTCGCACGGAATATCCGAAAGGCATTGGCCGGGTTGCTGGGCGGCGCAGAAGTCCCCGAGCGTCGGCTCCCAGCACTGCAGCCATTTCGGCGGATACCAGGCGAATCACGCGGTTCACCTCGTGTGAGATTCAAAGGCGCCTCAGCCGAAGTCACGACGCAAATAGACATAATCTTGGGCGGAATCTGGTGGCAAATGCCCGACACAAGGCGCTCAAGAGCCGCCTGTTGGGTTTGTCGGTGCGGGCGTGAAACCAAGGAATTCAATAATGCGGTTCCGGTGTTCCTCGGTCGGTCGGTTTTGGTTCTTTTCCCTCTTCTCGATGGCAGTGTCGCTGATCCCGAACCCCAGCAATTTGGCCAGTTGCGTCATGGACATTTGCATGTCGACCCTTTTCTTGCGAAGATGCTCGCCCAAAGTCCGGGGTACGGACGGGTAGCGGCGTAATTGTCTAAAATGCAATGAAATTGAGGACCGACGGACTCGAATGGTGCGGTGGCAATAAGCCAACTGGCGGAGTTCCTATGGTTACGGCCATGCTGCATCGCCTTGCGATGATTCTGTCTTTCGCCGCCTCGCTGTACTCAGTGCAGGCGTCTCGTGGCGCGGTCACGCCCTGGACAACTTACGAGGCGGAGGACATGACGACCACCGGCGTCAGGCTGGGGCCTAACTCGGAGCCTAACCGGGTCGAGACAGAATCGTCGGGGAGGAAATGCGTGAAGCTGGCCGCCGCCGGGCAGTTCGTCGAGTTCATCGCCAAAGAAGCGGCCAACGCCATCGTAGTGCGCTACAGCATGCCGGACTCGCAAGACGGAAAGGGAATCGATTCGACCCTGGGTCTCTACCAAAACGGCAAACGGGTGCATCGGCTTCCGGTTACATCGCGATATTCATGGCTCTACGGGCACTATCCCTTCACAAACAATCCCCAGGCCGGCACACCCAGGAATTTCTACGATGAAGTCCGCTTGAAGGACTTGTCCATCGCCAAAGGCGACGTTCTGCGGCTGCAAAAGGATGCCGGCGATACCGCTCCGTATTGCATCATCGACCTGGTTGACCTGGAAAACATCGCGCCGCCGCTTGGCCCGCCGCCGAGCTCCATCGCCATCACCGATGCTCGCTGTGGCGCTAGCGGCACTGGCGACACCGACGACACCGCCGCGCTCAGGAAATGCATCACGCTCGCCGTGCAGGAAGCGAAGACGGTCTGGCTGCCCGCCGGAGTCTTCAAGATCGCCAGCGACATAGACTTGCCATCCAACGTAACCATTCAAGGCGCGGGTATGTGGCACACCACCCTGCTCGGCGATGCCGCGCAATACACGAATACCAGCAAACGCGTCCGGCTCAATGGCAAGGGCAGCAACATCCGCCTTTCGGATTTCGCAATCATCGGAAAACTGACCTATCGGAACGACGGCGAGGCCAACGACGGCCTCGGCGGGTCCTTCGGCGTCGATTCCGCCATCTCGCGTATCTGGGTCGAGCACACGAAGACCGGAGTGTGGGTCAACAATTGCAGTAATCTGGTGGTTGAAGGCTGCCGCTTCCGCAACACCATTGCCGACGGCGTGAATTTCTGCGTCGGAATGCGCAGTTCGACCATCGAGAATTGCACCGCCCGCGGCACCGGTGACGATTCTTTCGCCCTCTGGCCCGCCACGCACGCACCGCAGACCTTCGTCCCCGGCCTCAATGTAATCCGCCATTGCACCGCACAATTGCCGTTCCTGGCGAACGGCGCCGCAATCTACGGCGGCGAGAGCAACCGTATCGAGGACTGCCTGTTCACCGACATCTCGGCCGGCTGCGCCGTCCTGCTCAGCACTACCTTTCCGACTGCGGACACCAAGAAGCAGATTGATAACAACTTCACCGGCACTACTGTCGTTCGGGACTGCGATTTGATCCGCAGCGGCGGCTACGACCATGAATGGGGGTGGCGAGCCGCTCTTCAGCTTTGCCTGGATCGCCGCGGCATCTCCGGCCTCGACCTTCACGACCTGAACATCCAGGACAGCATCTCCGATGGCATGAGCATCGTGGCCCGTGGGAGCCAGCAGCGCCAGGCCCTGCTTTCCAAGGCCCGCATTGCTGCCGTGAGCATCCCCACTTTCGGCCTGGGCGTCGCCGGCCGCCATGGTCTATGGATCCGAACTGATGCCCGCGGGAGTATGGTCATCAGTGGTTCGACGATTGTGGAACAGCAGAATGACTCTGCCGACTTCTCCATCACCAGGGATTAATTGCGCGCAAATACTGCCTTCACATGGCTGAGGCCCAAATCGAAGAATTAAAGAAGCTGCTGCCGCAATGCCTGCTGCCCGACTGGGTGCGGCTGGGGAGGCGGCTCGGCCGGCTGTTGCGCGATCGCCATCATCCCGCTCAGCGCGACGAATTGTTGGAGCGGTTATTACACCAGGTCCACGCCTCCATCGCGTTGCGCGAAGAACGTCGGCTCAATCTGCCGCACCTCAATTATCCGCCTGCTCTGCCCATCACGGCGCGCAAGGATGAGATCGTGGCCGCTATCCGCGCGCACCAGGTGGTCGTCGTCGCCGGCGAAACCGGCTCCGGCAAGACCACTCAACTGCCCAAGATGTGCCTTGAAGCCGGCCTGGGCATCGAGGCGAAAGTCGGCTGCACGCAGCCCCGACGCGTGGCGGCGCTTTCCATTTCGCGGCGCATTGCGGAAGAGCTGAATGTGGTCTGGGGCCGCGAAGTCGGCTGCAAGATCCGCTTCGACGACCGCACCAGCCCGCAGACCTACATCAAGCTCATGACCGATGGCATTCTGCTGGCGGAGATGCAGGGCGATCCCGACCTCGCGGAATACAACGCGATCATCATTGATGAAGCGCACGAGCGCAGCCTGAACATCGATTTCCTCCTGGGTCACCTGAAGGGCCTGCTCGCACGCCGGCACGAGCTGAAAGTCATCATCACCTCCGCCACGATTGACACGCAGTTGTTCGCGCGCCACTTCGGCGGCGCGCCGATCATCGAGGTTTCCGGACGCATGTATCCCGTTGTAGTCCAATATCAGCCGTTCGACGCCGACTCGGAAGAACGCGGGGATGTGAGCTACGTGGATGCCGCGGTGTCGGCGGCCGAACGCATACTTTACGAAACCAACTCCGGCGATGCGCTGATATTCATGCCCGGCGAACGTGACATCCGCGAGACCGGCGACCAACTCGAGGGTCGTCTCTCCGGCGAGGCCGAAGTGATTCCACTGTTCGGCCGGCTCAGCTCGGGGGATCAACAGCGGGTCTTTGCCCCGTCCTCACGCCGCAAGATCGTCATTGCCACGAACATTGCCGAAACCTCGCTGACCATTCCTGGCATTCGCTACGTGATCGACGCCGGGCTCGCGCGCATCAGCCGCTACAACCCGCGCACGCGCATCAAACGCTTGCCGATCGAGCCCGTTTCCCAGAGCAGTGCCAATCAGCGCAAGGGCCGGGCCGGACGCGTTAGGGAAGGCGTTTGCATCCGGCTTTACTCGGAGGAGGACTTCAATTCGCGTCCGCCGTTCACCCAGCCCGAGATTCAGCGCGCTAATCTCGCCGAGGTGATTCTGCGGATGAAGGCGTTCCACCTGGGCGACATCGACACCTTTCCTTTTGTCCAACCGCCCACATCCTCCGCCATCGCGAACGGTTACGCGCTCTTGCAAGAGCTGGGCGCGCTGGATGAACGCCGCGAACTCACGCGGCTCGGCGAGGATCTCGCGCGGCTGCCGATCGATCCGACACTCGGGCGGATGCTGCTCCAATCGCAGCACGAGCACGCGACTCGTGAACTGCTGATCATCGCCGCCGGGCTGAGCATTCAAGACCCGCGGGAACGGCCTCTCGATCAAAAGGACGCTGCGACCGCGGCGCATCGCAAATTCACGGATCCCCAATCCGACTTTCTTGCGCTGCTCAACATCTGGAACGCCGTTCACGACGAGTGGGATCGCTTGCGCACCCAAGGCCAGCGCCGGAAGTTCTGTCGTCAGCATTTCCTATCCTACCTGCGAATGCGGGAGTGGCAGGACGTTTATTCCCAACTCCACGACGCGCTCGACGACCTGGGCACGCTCAAGCTCAACGAGAGCAATGCCGCCTACGACGCCATCCATCGCTCGATCCTGGCGGGGCTCATCGGCCACGTCGCCCTCTTCGAGGAGCGCAACAGCTACAAGTCGGCGGGCAACCGCATCGTTTCCGTGTTCCCGGGCTCCGCTCTTTACGCGCGCGGCGAACCGGCGCGAAAGCCGGTCCGCAAGGGCAACAAACCGCCGCCGAAGCCGAAATCGAATCAGCCTCCCTGGATCGTCGCCGGTGAGATCGTCGAGACGTCGCAGCTTTTCGCGCGCACCGTGGCCGGCATTGATCCGCAGTGGATCTTCCAGCTCGCGCCGCATTGCTGCAAAGTCACGCATCAGAACCCGCATTGGAGCGCGAGTGCGGGCAATGTGCTGGTCGAGGAAATCATCACGCTGCAAGGCCTGGAAGTGCAGCGCCGCAAAGTCGCTTACGGCAACCTCAATGCCAAAGAGGCCACCGCGATCTTCATTCGCTCGGCCTTGGTGGAAGAAGCCCTGCTGCCCTCCCGCAGCGACCGCGATGACGAGGCGGAGGCTGACCGGGATGAGGTCCGCGTTCTCACGCCGCTGGTGGATAAGAAACCGGAGTTGCCGCCGCAATACCGCTTTCTCGCGCACAATCGCCGCATCCGGGAGAAGATCGAGAACTGGCGCACGCGCGTCCGCAACCACCACCTCGGCGACCTGGACCACGCCTTAGAGGAGTTTTACGCCAGGCACATTCAAAATGTCTCCTCGCTCCATGAGCTTAACCGGCTGCTGCGCGAACCCGGCGCTCAGGAACGCCTGTGCATCACGGAAGTGGAGCTGGCCGGCGGTCAGGCTATGCAGTTCGACGCAGAAGCTTTCCCCGACGCCGTGCCAGTCGGCGGCCAACCAGTCGCGCTGGCCTACGCCTATGCGCCTGGCGAGGAACACGACGGTGTGACAATCGAATTGCCGTTCTCGCTCGCCCAGACAGCTTCTTCGGCCTTGATCGAATGGGCCGTGCCGGGCTTGCGCCAGGAAATGATCGGCGAGCTGTTGCGGGCGCTGCCCAAGGCGATTCGCAAAGAGCTGATGCCGTTTCCGCCTAAGATCGCCGAGATCGTCAGTGGCTTTCAGCCGTCCGGGCATTCATTTCTCAAGGACCTCGCCAGCTTCATTCAGCAACATTTCGGGGTGGAAGTCCCGGTTTCCGCCTGGCCCGCCGATGCGTTGCCCGCGCACCTGCGTCCACGCATCGACATTGTTGATCACAATCGCAAGTCGCTCGGCAGCGGGCGCGACCTCGGGGAACTCCAACAACGCTTCAAGGAGACCAAGGCCGCGCCAAAGACCCAAACGGAGTCCGCTGAATGGACGCTGGCCGCGCTAAAGTGGGAACGCTTCGGCCTCACCGACTGGACGTGCGGTGATTTGCCTGCACGCATTACGCTCCGCGAAGGGACTGACCTGCCTCTTTATGCGTGGCCGGGATTGGAATTTGCCGAAGGAGAGGTGAACGTCCGATTGTTCCGCAGCGTGGACCTCGCGCAAGCCGCCAGCCTGGCCGGCGTGGCACGCCTGGTGGAACTCGCCATCCAGAAGGATCTCGCCTGGCTGGAGAAAGATCTCCGCGCACTGGCCCGTTACGATTCGCTCTATGCGCCGCTGGGCAATAGCGCGGATTTGCGGACGGCTTCGCTGGAACACCTGAAGCGGCACCTGCTTCCAGCAGAGCCTTTGCCCGCACTGACCCGGCAAGCTTTTGAAACCGCCGTCTCCGTGGCGCGGGACCGCCTGCCCGGCCTGGCGCAACAGTTCATGGACCGGCTGGGGCCGATTCTGCAACTGCGACAGCAGGTCCAGAATCGTGTCCGCTCCGCAGTTGCGACTGCTGCGCCGCGCCCGAAGACTCTCTCATCACTCAGCCAGCTCGGTGCTCCAGTCGCTCCAGTTACTCCTGTCACTCGCGGTGCAAATCCGCTGGCCGAGGAATTGGCCAATCTGGTTTCCCCTCGCTTCCTGGAACGTACCCCGTATGAACGCCTGCCCCACCTGGCCCGTTATCTCAAGGCACTGCTCATCCGCGCCGAGCGAGCGGCTCTAAACCCGCTCAAGGATCAGGAACGACTGCGGCAACTCACGCCCTACATGGAAGCGCTGAAACAACTCGAAGCCCAACCGTCCCGGACCGTCGAAGCGCGACGGCAACTCGACGCCTATCGGTGGCTGGTCGAGGAATACAAGGTCTCCCTATTCGCGCAGGAAGTCGGCACGGCAGTCCCGGTTTCACCTCAACGCCTCGACCGACAGTTGGAGGCGGCTCGCTGCGCCGCGTGATCGCGCTGCCCCAGGGTTTCCGCATTCAAACCAATTGCCGATGACAATCGGTGTGCGTTCTGCCGCATCGAGCTCGGGTCGGGGCGCCTCGCCGAGCCGTCCGCGGCCGCCCGAACACGGGCGTTTCGGCGCAACGCCGAGACCTGGCTTGCGCTTGACCTTGAGCTTGGTGCCGACTGGCTGGAAGCTGGATTCCGTGAATTAGTTCTTGCCATTCCGAGAGGATCTGCGCATCATTTGCCCAGTTCTGGATGAAGTCTCGACCAGGATTATCGGCGGGTTCCGGACCCAGGTCAGATGCGTTGATTGAGGCAAGAGGACCTGCGGGAACGGCGGTCGGAGGCGGAGATGGGCGGCTTGAATGGCCACCTCCGTCTAAAGGTGGATTTTTACCTAAATTGCAAGGCCTAGCGATAAGGCCCGTGGCCCGGACTCGTCGCACGGATGGATTTCCCAGTTACATAGTTCCAACCAAGAAAGGCATCTCATGAAGAACACCAGCAACGTATTCAATAACATCCTTCCTCTGCTCACCAACCGAAAGGCGACAATTGGGCTTGCGGCTTCGCTGTGCGCACTGCTGCTGGCTGCGACCGGCCAGGCGGCTGTCTTCACCAGCGACACTCTCATAGATGTCGGAGACACGACTTATGACGGACAGGACATTGTGGTGAGCGGCTGCACCCTGACCGCCAATGGGGATCACGCTTTCCTCAGCATGGCGGTGCTCGACACCGGCACCCTAAGCCTGAGCGGTGGTTCGACTCTGACGGTTTCCACGGCGTTGACGGTGCAGAATAATTCGATTGTGCTGTGCCAAGGG
>Ga0209697_10005309_pt1 | contig 16147 bp, 8 predicted proteins | sample AliMusrvi5mmetaG_FD_184115 | JGI IMG/M metagenome (GOLD analysis project Ga0209697, IMG submission 184115) | Freshwater lake bacterial and archeal communities from Alinen Mustajarvi, Finland, to study Microbial Dark Matter (Phase II) - Alinen... | ecosystem: Environmental > Aquatic > Freshwater...
GATCTGCCGATCATGACGATCGCCTACGACAACGCGCTGGCGGCACCGAAGCCGGTGAAGTGGGACATGCCCCGGGTGTTTCTCATCTCGTCGGTGCTCGGGCTTTTCGCCGTGGTGCAGAGCTTCCTGCTGCTGTTCCTCGGCCGCAACCTCTACCACCTCGATGGCCTGCACCTTCAGACGATGATGTTCCTGCAGTTGGTCGCGGGCGGGCACCTCCTCCTCTTCGTGACCCGCTCGGTCGGCGCGTTCTGGAAACCGCCGTTCCCCGATCTCCGGCTGTTCTTCGCCATCGTCGGCACCCAGCTGATCGCGGTCCTAGCCTGCGGGTTCGGCATCGGCACCGCCGTGCCCGCCCTGCCGTGGGGGATCATCGGGCTCGTGTGGCTCTACAACATCGCTTGGATGTTCGTGCTCGATCTCGTCAAGATGGCCCTCTACGAGATTCTGCAGGGGCACAGCATGACCCACCAAGGATACTCGCTCTTCTTCCGGCGCATGAGCCATTCCCTCCAACCCTATGGCGGGATGCACAGCTTTCGCCGCCGGAAGCCATAAAGCGGATCCCCGTCCGGTTCCCAGCGTGCTTCCCTCTCGTTCACCCGAGACCTTCAACGGTTTGAATTTTACTGCTGGTGACAGCCAGTCGGGAAGCGGGATATTTTCAAGGGCATCCGATGCACTCTGACGTCACCATCTGCCACGCGAACCGGAACCGCGCCTCTCTGGAGCCGCTCAAATTCTGCGCGGCGTGGCCGGCGATCTGAACCGCCCATGAACGCCCAATTCATCTGGATCACCGATCGCGCTCCGCGCCGCAACCAGTTCGTGAGGTTTGAGCGAGGCTTCGATCTGCTGGCGGTGCCGGCGGAGTTTCCGGTGCATCTCTTTGCCGACACCCGCTACCGGCTGCGGGTCAACGGAGAATTTGTGGCGGCGGGCCCGGGGCGCTTCGTCACGCAATTCCCCGAGTTCGACACGCACGACCTCGCGGGATTTCTGCGGCCCGGAAAAAACAAGGTCTCCGTGGAGGTCAATTTTTTCGGCGCATCGTCTTTCCAGAGCATGCCGGACGGGAAGCCGGGATTCATCGCATGGGGCGGGAACGGGGATGTGGATTTGGCGACGCCGGGCGGATGGGAGGCCTTTCGGCTGCGCGCGTGGCGGTGGGATGCGCCGCTCTTCAGCTTCGCGCAGAGCCCGGTGGAAATCTGCGACACGAGGTGCTCGGAAGCAGGCGCTCCATCCGGGATCGCGGTGCTGGATGGGGGTGCCGCGCCTTGGGGAAATTTGCAGCCGTATTCCGGCGTGCCGGTTCCCTTTTTCATCCACAGGCCGAAGCGGATCGAGCTGGCGGGACGTTTGGCCACAGGCGAGCGGCGGTTCGGGTTTATGTCGCACAACCCCGATGCTTTTCGGAACCTCCCCGCGAAACCGTGGACCGCGTTTGCGACATGGATCCTTTCCCCGAAGGCCCAAACCGTCACCCTGAGCTGCTTCTGGAGCGAACTGCGCTGCAACGGCACCCTTGTCGCCGTGGATACCGGCACCCCTTGGGGGAACCACGCGCACTGCCAGGTGAATTTACGCGAAGGCTGGAACCTGCTCACGGGAGACGTGGCAATCCTCACGGAATTCTGGGCCTACTGCCTCGGCATCCCGGAAGGTCTTTCGCTCCACGGCCGCCGCGATACGGCGTGCGCCGAACCGTTTGCCATCGCGCCCAACAGTTCGCGCGAAGCCCTGCGCCTGCCAGCAGATGGAGACTCCTCAGCGCCGGACGACTGGATTTTGCACGATGGAAATCCCGTGCGTCTGACCCCTGCTCGCATGATGGCGTGGGACATCCCGGCGGAGGATGCCGCGCGGGACCTCGCCCTCAAGCGGCTGCCGGAAGTCTCCCGGATCGAAGCCGCCGAGGCGACGTGGTGTTTTTCCTTTCGAGGGGAATTCCTCGGGCACGTCGTGCTGGATGTCGAGGGCCCGGAGGGAACGACGCTGGATGTGGCCTTCGATGACTGGCAGGCTGCGGACGGAGGGGTGAGGCTCTACAAATCGAATCCGTTCACCGATGCCGCCGACCGGTTTGTCCTGCGCGGCGGACGGCAGACGATCGAGTTGTTCCACCCCCGCGGCGGCAAGCTCCTCCAGGCCACCCTGCGCTCGCCGGCGGGCGTGTCACCGCTTGCCCTCCACGACGTCTTCGTCCGTTCGCGGCAGACTCTCGGGCCGGACAACACCCGGTTTTCCTGCGACAACCCGAATCTGGAATGGGCTTGGCCGGTCGCGATGCGCACGCTGATCGCGTCCACCGACGAAGCCTATTCCGACTGCCCCTGGCGCGAGCGCGGCAGCTACATCGGCGATTGCTCGGTGAACATTCTCCTGAACCTCCTGCTCGACCAGGACCGCCGCACCGTGCGGCGCACGCTGCGCATCTTCGCTCAGGCGCAGCTTCCAGACGGCCAGCTCCCGTGCTGCGCACCGGCATGGCTGCGCTTGCCGCACGAGGATTTCACTTTGGTCTGGCTGCTGGCGGCCCACGATTATTGGGCCAACACCGGCGACACGACGCTCGCCGAGGAAGTCTGGCCCGCCGTTCGCCGCATTTGGGAGAGCCCGTCTTGGGAGTGCCATCCGTCGGGCCTTTGGAACGCGGAGAACCGCCGCCTCTTTATTGACTGGGGAGTCCTCCCCGGGGAACGTCTCGGCGAAGGCAATGCGGCGCTCAATATCTTCCGCTTCGGTGCCGCCAATGCCTGCGCCTCATTGGCGGCGGCGCTGGGAAAGACCGCCGAGGCCGCCGCCTTCCGCGACGAGGCCGAGCGGGTCGAGCGCGCCGCCAACCGCCTGCTCTGGGACGATGTCCGGGGGTGCTACCGGGCCTTTTTAGGAGCCGGCACCCCCGCGCTCCACGCCAACATCCTCGCGCTTCGCTTCGGGATCGGCTCCCGCGTGTCCCGCGACCGCATCCTCGCCTATCTCGAACCGTCGCTCCGCACGAACTTCGCCCGCGGAATCCGCGAGGGAGATTCCAGCGGCTACCTCGAGCTCTATTTCTTTCACTACGCCCTCCCGGCGCTTGCCGCGCATGGGCGACCCGACCTCGCGGAAATGCTCATCGACGACCACTACGGGTTCGTGCGCGACCTCGGCGACGACACTCTCCCGGAATGCTTTATTGGTGCCAAAAACGCGAACGGCAGCCGCTGCCACAGTTGGTCCGGGGCACCGGCCATCTACGCGGCCCGGCAGGTTCTCGGCATCCGCCCGGCGGTCCCCGGCAACCCGCGCGCACTCGTCTTCGACCCGGTCGTCCACCGGATCACCCGCGCCTCTGGCCGTATCAGCCATCCCGATGGATGGATCGAGGTGGACTGGCAATCGGTCAACGGGAAAATCCACCCGTGCATCAAAGCCCCCGAAGGAGTCGAAGTCAGGTGCTCTGGAGGTTCCTCAGTGTCCGCCCCTCATTCCAAGTGGAGGGCACCAGCAGGTTCAGCGGTTCACTCGTGAGCCCGCGCTCGCGATGGCGGATCATTTGGTCGAGCAAAAGCACGCTCTGGCGTGCAATCCCGTCCATGTTTTGGCACAGCCCGGAGAACAGCTTCAGGTCGTTATCCGGCATCAGGTGCAGGGCGGCAAACCCCGTGCCCTTCGGAATCCGCACCCCGTGTTCCTTCAGAACCCAGTAGTGGCTCACACTGAACCCGACAACCGCGTCGGGCTTCCACCGGTCAAACCACCTGAGGAAAGATTCCCAGTCATCCAGGCCTCCCGAGTAGACCGGGAGCCGGTGTTTGCGGGGGAGGTAATTTCCTTCCAGCGCGAACGCCGCGCCGTGTCGCACCTCGTCGTCCTCCATGGGTTCGGCATGTTGGCCGAGCGCGAACCCGATGCGTTCGTATCCGCGCGACCGTAACTGGGTGAACGCCAGCTTCACGGCCTGGAAGATGTTCGGGCGCACGGTGTGGAACGGGTGGAGCGCGTGGAACCTCGCGCACTGGACAGTCGAAAAATGGCTCCAGTCAAAAGAGCGGCCGAAGGTTTTCCCATCCATGCTTCCGGTAATCACGAGCCCCTGCGTCATCCGGTGGTAGAGTTCCCTGAAGACCGCCTGGGGATCGCTTTTGTTGGTGAGGTTGTAAACCTTCGGCGCATAGCCCATTTTCCGCGCCTCCTCGACCAGGTAACGGTAGTAATCCGGGCGCCCGCCAGAACCGTCCAGCATGCTGGGAAAATTAAAAACCGCCATCGGGACTCCGCCAACAACTGCCGGAGAGCGGAACCTCCTGCCCGCCAATGACGCCAGCAACGGGTTGGGACGGTAACCCATCTCCTCCGCGAGAGCGCGCAACCGCTCGGCCGTGGCGCGCGCCACCAACCCCCGCCCGCTCAATGCCAGGGAAACCGTCGCTACGGAAACCCCTGCGCGGGCCGCAATGTCTTTCAATGTCACCTGGATCACTTCCAAGCAACACAAGCCAACATCAGCCCGGATGGCAACCGGAAAGTTTCAACGGATTAAAATAAATAGCAATTGATCTCGCGGGAACAAAGCACATTGTAAATACAAAGCCCGACCCCTTTCCGGAACATGCCCCACACCTCCTGGAACCAGCCCATTGATGTAAGACGTGCGCCCCGTGCTTTTCGGCGTCCGGGGTCACGGGATTTCCTCCTTTCTCCCTTTTCCCTCGTGCATTCCAATCGTGCCTTTGCCCTCGTCTCCGTGCTCGCCATTCTGGCGCTCCTGCTGGTCTTGATGCTGTCGATTTCCACGGTGCTCCATGTGGAAACCCGATCAAGCGCCAGCAGCAAGAACCTGCTCATCGCCCGCGAGAACGCGCTCCTCGGGCTCGATACCGCGCTGTCCCAACTCCAGGAATACGCCGGCAGGGACCAGGCGGTGACTTTCCCGGCCACGACGTTTTATCCGACAAAGGATATGAATCTCCCAACGGCCATCTCTCCGCGCCAGGGCAAGGGCGATCTCTTCGATAATGCGACCTACGGCTACCGGACGATTGCGGCCACGAGCAAAGCCCGCAGCTACTTGAATACAGTCGGAACCTATCTTACCCCTACCGAGCGCATAGCTTGGGACAATGCGCTCAAGGCGTATTGGAACGCCAACCGCAACCCGCGCTGGACCGGCATCATGGACGCCTCGCTCCGCGTGGATCGCGCGACAAATCCGAATGGCCCCGGGACAGCGCTCGCAGCCCAGCGCTACGAGTCGAATCCCGCCACAAAATTCGGCGAACCCAAGCGCGACCAGCTTCCGGTCTGGCTGGTGAGCGGCAACGAAAAATATTCCGTGGATCAGGCGGCGGGGACGATCAAAGATGCGGACGGCAACGACGCATCGGCCTCCTATCTCACCCCGGACCAACCGCTGCCCGACCCCGCCACAGACCCGACGGTCGTCTATGTCGTCGGCGAGGGCAGCGCCACGCTTTCCGCCAACTCGACCGACGGCATGGACGGCCGGGTCAAAGCCAAAAAGCAGGAGCTGAAAGCCGCCGACGCCACCGTGACCGGCCACTACGCCTACTGGGTCGGGGACGAATCCACCAAGGCGAATTTTTCCGCCAGAGATCGGACGAGCACGAACGATTCCCAATACCCCAATGACGTTGCCCAAAGCTCCGTCACCTACCGCAACCGCCTCCAAGTCCCGCAGCGCATCGGATGGCAGAACCTCACCGGATTCGGCAGTGCCACGTTCGCCGCGAACGACTCCAACCTCGAAAATATCAACACCTCGATGGAAATCGGCCTTCTCGAGGACACCAATACCGCCGCGATCAAGACGGCCGCACAATCCAATTTCCACAGCCTCACCGCATTTTCCAAAAGCCTTCTCACGGATACCGCCTTGGGCGGATTGAAAAAAGATTTGACCCGGTTCCTCGAAAATGGGTCCGGGCTCAGCGGCACCGACACGATTCCCAACCCGAGCCTCTACGACACAAACGACGCCCGATTCAACGCCTGGGGACACGTCGGAAGCACCCCGAGCGGGTATCCAACCACCGGATATGCCAATACAGGATTTCCCAACTCGGGAGCTAATGCGCTCGACGGCATCCCGACTTGGAACCAGCTCAACGCTTGGTATCATGCCGAAGCCAGCGGGTCGGGAAGCGGATCCATCACTCCAACCGCCACCACCGCTCCGGTGCTGACATACATCATGCTCCACAAAGGCATGTCTTACGATCCTGTCTCCAAGAAAATCCGCCAGCACTGGCTCCCCTGCATCGTTCTTTGGAACCCGTATGACGTGGGGCTGAATTCCGCCACCTACAACCTCGACCTCGGCGTTTCTGAATACTTTTTGTCGATGCTCTTTGTTAAGGAAAACCCCAGCCTCGCGGAATTGCAGCAGGATGCGGATGCAGATTGGAGGGATGTAACGGTTCCGGCCGGAAGCGGAGTGAACGGGCCGGATGGCAATCCGGTATTGGCGCGTGACGGAGTGACCCCTTACACAAATACAACCAGCTCCACTCAAACAATCCGGATCTTCAAGGGCACGCATGCGGCACCCGGCAACACAACAATAACCCAATACTTCAAACAGATCATTCCCGGCACTGATGCTGCGGATGGAGTGACGGCCAACGCCACAGTCTCCACGGCAGACAACTTCAACATGCTAACCGGCCCCTGGCCGTATGACAACAATATTACAGACGGCACGACCGATGCCTTCGGGCGCTATTACTATTATGTGAATACGGCTAACCCTGCGCTTGAACAGACCTCATCGCGTGATACGACGGGGACCACGTATGGCCCGCTGGGCGCAAAGGCGTTTTCGCTCAGATGTTACCCGCTCAGCAAAGACTCGAGGCTTCCGGTGGACCACCCGCTGAACTTCCAAATCACCTCTGCGTTTGGCCCGGGAGAGGCCCTCATCTTTACTGTGCCAAACGATGTGCAGTGGACTCCGGGGAGCCCCGTCGTTCTGACCAACCAGTTCCAACCCGTCGCCCCAGCCTCCATGTGGTTTGATTTTCTGAGCGTCGCCAACGGTCCGGCCAGCGCGACCGCTGCAGGGGTGAAGTGGCATTACGGTTTGCACAGCCCCTCCCAGATCGCGCCTACTGTGAACCTCTCGCTCAGCACGGATCCCAGCCACCCCATTTTAAGTGCCCCTTATGGGCTGGGAGGCGCAGGCTACAATACTCAGATAAATGCTTACGGCCATGATTGGGATGCCAAACATGGGGACGGGAAGGACGACAACAACAACGGAGTCAATAACGATAGCGAGCCGACGCCCGCATTTGTCTCCCTCTGGAAACCTCTCTACGACGAGGCGGATTTTGCGGCCAAGACCGTCCCGTTGAACACGGATGCCACGACCTCCTCGATTTACGGCTTCAGCGCCACTTATTGGCGCCCGCTTCTTGGCATTGGAACCCTTGAAGACAAAAACATTCACACGTATTTTTCAGTTTTCAGCCGCTTCAATATCTTTGCGCGAACCATCATGGACCATCCATTGGTGGACAAGTGGCGCAACAACTACGGCTTCCAAAACTTCAACGAATCCGGCAATTTTGACGGGATGATAAAGTTCCAATTCATCTCCTTTATGGACATGGACATATCGAAGTGGGACGACAACCAATATAATGGGGATCTGGGCTTCGCTCTGGTGGAGGAGAAGGATTACCGGACCCTCGGCGGAGATGATGCGAATTTCATGCCTCTTTCCGTGCTCTCCGTGCGCAATGCCCGGCGGGCAAACTCGGAAATCCTTTCGCTCGGCCAGTTCCAACAGGTCAACCTTTCCCCCTATTTCTGGGAGCCAGCTTTCCCGATCGGCAGCAGCGATGCCGCAGTCTATACCGACCGCGAGGCGATTGCGGGAATCAACTCCAGAAAAGTGGGCGCAAACCGACCACCCGTTCCCCGGAGCTGGGACTACCTCACCCCACCGCCGGATTTCAGGCCTAACAATGCCATGCGCACGGACACGTTTATCTATCCGTCAAATCTAGCCGTCACCCCCATAACGAGCACTGCCGCTGGAAACACCATGCTGGATATGAGCTACCTTCTGAATGAAAACCTGTGGGACCGGTTTTTCCTTTCGACCATCATCGGCACGCCGGATCTGACACAGCCCCTGCCGAACAGCCGTCTGCGCTTCACGGTGGACGCGGCCGCCGCTGGAAGCGCGCTGACAAACTTCGATACTGCGGCAGCCTACCTTGAGAACGTGGGGGCGCTCAATGTCAACTCCACTTCGGTTGATGCCTGGAAAGCCCTGCTCACGGCATTTCGCGACCTCCAACTCCAGTCGCAGCTGACTGGGGAAACCAACCCGGCGCACACCGCACCCGTTTCCCGTTCCCTCTCGCCCATTCAAGGAAAAGTGGACTTCACTCCGGGCACCCGGGTCGCCGCCGAATACGGAAATGAGTCAGGTGTGGGATCCAAGGACTACACAAGAATGCTCGGCGGATTCCGCTATTTGGATGACACGATGATCCAGACGCTTGCCGAGCGCATCGTGGATGAAATCCGGATGCGCGGCCCGTTTCTTTGCCTCGCGGATTTCGTGAACCGGCGCCTGGTCGCGCCATCGGGGTCCGGCACCATAGGGTCGGACTGGTATCAAGCACGCACCAACGGTCTAGTTGGCGCAGGTGACACAGGGTATGACTACAGCTGCGACTTGGCAAACCCCAGCTACGACCCCTTTATCGGCTTGCAGGGTATCAATGGGGCACTTCAGCGGGCGCTCAACGTCTCCGGCATCAACGGCGGAGTGAACCATCCCACTCTCGGGAGCAACGGAGCGGCACAGGGAGATGCAGACGACCGCGTCTTTTCTGTCCGCATCAAGAATATCGGCACAGCAGATTTTCAAAATTACGAGATGTCAGGTGCGGGGATCGGAGGAAATGCAAACACCACGCTCAAGCACTCGCAAGACCCCTCGTTGCGCAGCCATGTGGATACGGAGCATGTAGCAGGAGTCCCTGTCGGCGAGGCGGGGCAGCTTTTCGATGGGGCGCCCGGCTTTGTCACCCAGGGCGACCTGCTCGCGATGATCGGCCCGGCGCTCACGCCAAGGGGCGATACTTTTCTAGTCCGCACCTATGGAGATGCGGTGGATATGAATGGGAAAGTCCTCGCCCGAGCCTACCTCGAAGCCATCGTGCAGCGGGTGGCGGATCCCGTGACCCCGGCAGGAGCGACCGGAACCGACAAATGGCGGCCGACCGACAAATACGGGCGCAGGTTTAAGATCGTGAAACTGCGCTGGCTCAATTCGGATGAAGTCTGAGCAGATGAGTATTCAGTTCTCAGTTTTCAGTTTTCAGAAGGGCGGGGGTCGTCCCTCATTCGTCATTCCTTTCCTTCTTTGCGTCTGGCTTTCTGCGGCAAGCCCGCTTCACGCCTCGCCGCCCCCGAAGGAAATCCCGACATTTGAGCTTGCGGCGATCCGGCTGGGAGATTTTGAAATTCCGCCGCTCTTTTATCTGGATGTAAAAAACGGCTTGGACGGAAAGCAGGTGCGGACGTTTCAACCGCTCTCCGCGCCCAACGGCTCGCGCGGCCCGGTTTTTAAGGTTTCCCTGGTGCCGCCAGTTAAACTTTTTACCAGCGAAGTCGATACGAAGGGCAAACCGGATATGCAGCCCTATCTGGACATTCCGGCGACCACGCCGAAAGACCGTTTGCTTGTGGTTTTCTTCCTCGACAAGCAGGGCAAGCCGCAGCGCATGGTTCTGGATGATTCGGCGGCGGCGCATCCGGCGGGCAGCGTCCGAGCCGTCAACTTGGGAACCGGACGGATCGCCTTTTCCGCAGGAGGAGCAAACATCATTGTTCCGCCGGGTGGCGAGGCGAAGACCCTGCCGGTCGTCAAAAGCGACGGCCGGTTTCCGTTCATCCTTTTCTTAGAACCTCCGGGAGAAAAGCCCTACCAGTCTCCGACCAAGATGTTCCGGTTCCGCTTGCCCGGATCGCGGCTTTTGGTTTTCCACACGATCTTGCAAGTCGATCTGCCCACAGGCGAGCGCCGGCAGGACGGCACCGCAATCACAAATAAAGCTTATGCGCCGACCACCTATCCGCTGGCCGACATCGTGGAAGCCCCAGCTACGCAGGCCGCGGTGCCTGCCGCCTCCACGGCGAATGCTGCGCCTCCGCTCTCGCCGCAGGAGCAGGAGATAGACATCATCGCTCCCGGGAGCCAGATCCCTGACGGCACGGAAATCGAGATCGCGTGGGACGGGCAGATAAAAGCGACGAAAGCGGCTCTCCATCCGGGCGAATCCGTGCGGGTTCGTGCGCCGCTGGCTGCGGGCGCAACCCTGCGGTTTGCCAAGGGGACGGCGCTCGGACAGGCAACTTTCAGCAGCGCCTCCCGCCAGCACCTCGTCATTATTGTTCCCGGCACGGACGCCCCGGAGTCGATGTCCGTGCTGGCGTTTGAGAACAGCGTGCTGTCGCATCCGCCCGGCGGGGCGCGCCTCTTCAACCTGACCCCGTATCCGCTCGCCTATGCGCTCGGGAAAGAGACCGGCTACGTCACGCCCAGACAGGCGGGGATCCTGGACTTTCCCCCCGGCGAATCCACGGTGAGACTCGCGGTGAAAACCCCCGCAGGCTGGAAAATGGTGACCGAGGCGCGACCGGTCAAGCCCGAGGCCGGAAAGCGCAACGCGATCTTTGTTTACAAACTGCCCGGCAAAGACGAATTCGGGCTTCTGGAGAAAACCCTGTGAAAAAGTTTTTCATCCTTGCTCTCGTTTGCTCCGCCTGGTGCCACCTCCGGGCGGCCGTCCCGTTGCCCGCAAAGGACTGGATTTGGATCGAGGCGGAAAATCCCTCCGCCGGAAATTTTCCCGCGCCGAAAGACAACCCATACCGGCCAGTGGAATTCTGGGAAAGCGACCCGCTCTCCGGAGGGGATTGGATCGGCATGAAGTGGACTCGATTCGAGGAACAGCCTTTCCTAGAATACACGTTCGACGCTCCGGCGGCGGAGACCTACCAACTTTACGCGCGGAAGTTTTTTACATTTGGAAACTTCCGCTGGAAGATCGACGGGGGGAGTTGGCATGAAACGGCGATCTCCGATAGCGTGCCGCTGGATGCCGTCCCCTTTCGTGAGACCTCCGAGCGGGTCAGCCTCGATTGGTTTTTCATGGGCGGGGTCGCGATGGAAAAAGGACGGCACACCCTTCGCGTCGAACCTCTTGCCCCGAACCGCGTCCCGGCGGTTGAGCCCCCCGCCTTCGAACCCCTCGCTTACGACGCGTTTCTTTTCACTCCGAGTCCGTTTATCCCAAAAGGCAAGCTCAAGCCCGGCGAGCGTTACGACGTGCAGTCGGCGGAGGGTTTTTCCATGGAGCCTGCGCCGGATTCGTTTCGCGCGAGTCCGATCGATTGGCGTTCGCTGAACGAGGACTTTGCGGGGCAAAACGGCGGCTTGGTAATCACAGATGGGCGGTTGGAATTTCGCGATTCCCGTGCACCCGTCCGCCTGCTCGGGGTAAATATTGGCCTCGGAGCCTTCGCCAACGCGGGCAGTGTCGATTCGCTGGCAAGGTTCCTTGCAAAAAAGGGCTTCAATCTGGCGAGGTTCGATCTCTCCTACGTAATCTTTGGCGCACGCGGAGAGTCCGGAGAAATCCAGCTCAAGACCGATGCCGCCCAGTTCGACCTTCTTCTGCGGGCGATCCAGGCGCTGAAAGAAAACGGAATCTACACGGCGATCACTTGGGATGTCCGCGGCTCGCGCGATGTCCTCACCGAAGTCTGGGGCGAGCTGGCGTTACCCCCCGACGGGCGAGCCACAGTCATGCGGCGCTCGATCTGCCCGCTGCTCTATTTCGACCCCTCGCTGCAGAACGAGTATCGCAAGGTTTGGAAATCGGTGCTGGACGCGAAACTGCCCGATGGCGGGCGGCTCGGCGCGGATCCCGCGCTGGCTTTTCTCACGATCAACCAGCAGGCCTCGATTTTCTCCGAGGCATTTTCACCCTACGAGATGGTTCCTCCAGAGCAGATGCCTCCCATCGAGAAGGCGTTCGCCAAGTGGCTTCCCGGTCGTATGGGAGGAAAAAGCCTCGCCTCGATCCTGAAGGAATGGGGAGGCGAAGCGATTCGCGGCGACCAGCCGGACGACGGGCGCGTCGGCCTCCTTGGCAGCACGCAGATGGCTGCGAGGCGGGACGCCCGGGCGAGTGATACCGCCCGGTTTCTGGCGGAGACGCAGGCTGGATTTTTCAAGTCCATAGCCGGATACCTGAAGGACGATCTCGGTTATCGGGGGCTCGTCTCGACCTCGAACAAACTCACCGGTGCGCCGGAGGCGCTAGGCTGGATCAACGCTTGGTCGCAGGAAGGAGGCGACTTCACAGAACGCCACGGCAACTTCCTGCCTCAATTCGAAGAACGCTACGGTATCTGGAATGCGGGCACCGGCTCCCGCTACCAGGATCGCAGCGCCTTGAGATTCGACCCGATCCCGAGGCGAAAGGCATCGCGGTTCGACCTGCCCATCCGCAGCCTTTCCTACGACGACAAGCCGGTTTTTTTCACCGAGATGAGTTGGGCGATGCCGAACCGCTTCCGCTCGGAGATGCCCCTCCTCGCGACCACGCTGGCCAGTCTCCAGCAGGTGCCTGTCCTCGCGTTCGCCTCGATTTCCACCTCGTATTGGTTGGGGGCGGCCACCGGCGACCGCACGCCCTTCTTTACCGCAGCCACCATGGGTCAGATGCCTGCCTTTGCCTACGCCTTCCGCAACGGACTCCTTCCGGAAGGCCCGGTCGTCGCCACTCTGTCCATGACGGAGAAAAGCCTCTTCTCGATGAAACCCCGGGCCCTCAGCGAAAACTTCGACACCCAGATCGACGCCTCGCTTTTCGACGAAACCACCCCGCCGAAAGGCAGCCCGAATCCCGCGCTCTGGACGACCGGACGCATCAATGTCCGGCTCGGGGCTGCAACCGACAGCTTGGAATCAACGCCAGCCGGAACCATTACCGACAGCTCGATCCAGGCTGCGGGAGGATGCGTGAAATGGGATTACAAAAACGGCCTCTTCCTCGTGGACGCGCCCTCGTGCAAGGCGGCTGGCGGGTTCCTCAAGAAGGCCGGACGGATCGCCCTCGGCGGCATCGAGATCGAATCCGACATGGAATATGGGGTGATCTGCCTGGTCGCGCTCGACGGCCAGCCGGTCTCCTCTTCAAAACAAATTCTTGTCCAGGTGTTCAGCGAAGAGTCGAACTCGGAGAGCTACGCCGAGGGGAATCCGCTCAAAACCATCTGGAGCATCGGGCGTCCGCCGACCCTCGCGAAGAATTTTTCCGGGCAGATCCGGTTCCTGCGGCCGGACGCCGACGCCCTCGTCGCCCATGCCCTGGACGACAATGGCTACAAGACCCTGACCACCGGCGTCGGGGCGAATTTGAAGCTCCTTCCGGCGACGATGTATTATCTGATCGAAAAATAGCCCGTGCCCTCAAGAACCGCCAGCAACCTCGCAACCGGATCGGCCGCACCGCGCCTTCTCGTTCCGCATTCCCCATTGCGCATTTCGCATTTCGCATTTCGCATTTTCCATTCAAGAAAAGCTTTCTCCCTCATCGAGCTTCTTGTCGTGATCGCCATCATCGGCATCCTCTCGAGCTTGGCCGTGGTCGGTTTCAACTCCATCGGGCGAGGCTCCGGTGTGCGTGGGGCCGAGGATCTCGCGGCGAGCCTGGCCCTCTCCGCGCGCATCGAGGCGATGTCGTTCGGCTACGGGTCGCTCCTCGTCATTGATAACGGCACGAATACCGAACACAAACTCCAGCGGATGGCGGTTCTGCGCTACACGAACAGCACGAACCTCGATCTTGTCGGCAAACCCACCGCACTTCCCAAGGGGACGTTTTTTCTTACGAACTATTCCAAGGGCATGAACGCGACGAATATTACGAATTTCCCCGGCGCGGCGAGCACCCCCGCCTATTTTTTCAAATTCGACGGATCGGGCCATTTGGTTGCCGCCAGTGCGACCTGCCTCGTCTTCTCCGGGAACATCATGGATGCTGCGGGGAATCTCCAAAACCCGCCCGCCATGATTCAGGGCCGGCGCGGGTTCATCCTTCGAAACAACGGGCGCCCCGCATTTTTTCAAACACCGGAACAGATGCCAATCAACCCATGAAGACCCGCCTCGCCCAACACGCCGCCGCGTCGTCCCCCGGCCGAGACCCTGCCATTCTACCTTTCCGCTCTCCGCCTTACGATCTCCGCTTTTCTTCCGCCTTCTCCCTCATCGAAGTCGTGCTCGCCATCGGGATTGTCTCCTTCGCCCTGCTGACGATCATCGGGCTCTTCGGCGGCATCATGAAAACCTCGGACGACAACACCCAGCGGCGCGAAATGACGGAAGCCGTGGATTCGCTCCGAGCCCAGCTCAACGGCACGAATTTTGACACCGCCTATGGCTGGGCGAAATCCGGGCAGGAATTCCTCTACCTCACCTACACGGCGGACACCAACGGGAGTCCGAACTCCAATTCCGGGACCGTCGTCGGAAAGTGGACAAACGCGGATGCCACCGGGTTGAATGCCTACGAGCCCGCGCGCTCCGGCCACTGGCTGCGCGCCAAGCTGGGCGTCTCGCCTTCGAATCCCGGCGGAACCAACCTGCCTGCCTCATCGACGAACTACACGAGGGCCGTTCTCTTCGTGCTCGCCGATATTTCCGCGGTGCCCTCCCCCGGACAAACCGTCACCAATTCCTCGCGGCTTCAATCCACCCTGGCCATATCCAGATGAAGCCACCCAGCCATCTTCTTGTGCAGCACACGCCGCGTCTCTTGGCTGTCCGGCATTCTTCCGCTTTCACACTTCTCGAGCTGCTTGTTGCCGCGACGGTCTCGATGCTTCTGGTCTGTCTCCTCCTCATGGCAACCCGGGCGATCAGCGCGAACTACACTCACACACAGGCGAATATCACACGACAGGGCGATGCCGCATTTGCGCTCGACCAGCTCATTCAGGATCTCGAGGGCTATGTGGTGCCGAATTTTGCGCAAGGGGAAGCGCTGAAGATCACCCCGGAGACGGTGGGCGCTGCCACCAACGCCATCTGGCTGACCCTGCTTTCCACGGCGACGGACGCGGACACTTCGACGCCGGTGGATTTCACCGGGGCCACCCGTGCGATCTCCTACCGCATGGCCTTCCAGAATACCATCGCCACAAACTCCCCGGGGACCGACCCCTCATTTGCCCTTTACCGATCAATCTCGTCGGCAAAGAACACTTTTACCAATGTCACGTCGAGCACCACGAACATGCAGGTGCAGTATTGGCCGACGGCCCCGACGGCAACCACCGACATCGGAAACTTCCTCGCGGAAAATGTGGTCGGCTTTTCAGTGCGCTTCCTCTATCTGGATTCCAGCGGCGCGGAAAAGTGGACATCTTCCGGCGATCAGATCCGCATCGGCCGCGACGGTTCCACAGTCAACGGCATCCCCATCCCCGGCAGCTTCCTTCGCGCCGAGGCGACCATTACGGTCCTTTCTCCCGAGGGAGCCCAGCGCGTGAAGGACGGCGTGTTGTCCCTCAAGGAAGCGGCGGCCCGCTACGGGAAAACCTCTGTCCGGCAAACAGCATTCTTTTAGTTCTGGAAAATCATCCCGAGCCGGCCACCCCAATTTCTCCTCAAATTTCAACGGGTTGAAATTCATATCCCTTTCTGTTTCGCGGGAACTTCCGTATTTTCCTTTCCGCAACCGCAAACGATTTTATGCAAACAACGTCAGCACTCCGTCTTCCCCTCGCCTCTCTTGTCCTTGCCCTGTCGCTCGCTGCCGCCTATGCCGACGCGGTTTGGATCGAGGGCGAAGCGCCGTCCACAAATCCCAAGCCCGAAATTTTCAAAGCGCAGGGGGTCGAGCATTCCGAATTTCTTTCCGGCGGGAAGTGGCTCATGGGGACGGTCGATGCCGGGGCCGTGGCGCAAACCGTGCCGGAGTCCGGGCTGGAATTCGACTACACATTTTCCATCGCCAAGGCGGGCAACCAGCACGTCTGGGCGCGGGTCGGCTTCGAATTTGCGCGCTCGCCATTCGAGTGGCGGATCGATGGCGGGGACTGG
>Ga0209697_10005316_pt1 | contig 16132 bp, 16 predicted proteins | sample AliMusrvi5mmetaG_FD_184115 | JGI IMG/M metagenome (GOLD analysis project Ga0209697, IMG submission 184115) | Freshwater lake bacterial and archeal communities from Alinen Mustajarvi, Finland, to study Microbial Dark Matter (Phase II) - Alinen... | ecosystem: Environmental > Aquatic > Freshwater...
CCCGGTAGCGATGAGGCATTAAAAAATGTCAGTTTCAGCATTGATGCTGGTGAGTGGGTATTTGTCACTGGTCATTCCGGTGCTGGCAAAAGCACTTTACTTAAGCTGACGGCCGCCATTGAACGGCCCACTAGCGGCACGGTCCTAATCGCCAATCAGAATATCAGCAAACTTAAATCCTCTGCCATCCCTTTTATGCGCCGTAGATTCGGGGTTGTGTTTCAGGACCACAAGTTACTTTATGATCGCAACTGTTTTGAAAATGTAATCTTACCGCTACGCATTAATGGCGTGGCTGGTGCTGAGGCGGCTAAACGTGTGCGTGCTGCCCTTGATAAAGTCGGACTATTACATAAAGAAAAAGCAATGCCGATTACTTTATCTGGTGGAGAACAACAAAGATTAGCTATTGCTCGCGCAGTCGTCAGTAGGCCGTCTATATTAATTGCTGATGAACCTACCGGAAATCTTGATGCAAGTTATGCCGCGGATATTATGGGTATTTTTCAAGCCTTTAATCAGGTCGGTGTTACCGTCATCATGGCCACCCATGATGCGCTTGGCTTAAGCGCATCACAAAGTCGTGTTCTGCATCTCAATCATGGCCAGCTTAGCCAATCTGAAAGCCCAATGTCATGACCAACTGGATGAACCATCATGTGCAAGCCCTAAAGTTGGTATTAGGCCGTATGCGGGACAATCTTCTGTCTACTTTTATGATCTGCTTGGTAGTTGGTGTAGCGACAAGCCTCCCTGGTCTATTTTATGTAGGGGTCGATAACTTATCCAAGTTAAGCGACCATATGCAAAATGAAAATGAAATTAGCTTATTCCTAAAGGTTGGTGTTAATCAGGAAGCGATAGCGACCATAGAGGCCGCGCTATCTAAAAACACTGAAATTAAGCAGCATCATTTTGTCAATAAAGACGAAGCTTGGAAACGCTTTCAAGACGAGTCCGCAAACAACGGCGATATCAATAAAGTCATAGTGCAGCTTAATAAAAACCCACTACCCGATGCTTTTTTTATTCAAGCCAAGTCTGCGGAACCTGAAGCACTAGAAGCACTCAAAAATAGCTTACAAACGCTGCCAGGCGTTGAGCAGGCACTGCTCAATAGCGAGTGGGCTAAGCGCTTGTCTATATTGCTAAAACTGGGTACAAAAATAATATTAGTGATTGCGGCTTTACTTGCCATCACCTTATTAATCATTATTGGCAATACAGTGCGTATGCAAATACTGACTCAAAAAGATGAAATTGAAGTCAGCAACTTAATGGGTGCAACCAGCAGCTTTATTCGCACTCCATTTCTGTATGCTGGAATACTCTATGGATTATTTGGCGGCCTACTCGCCATCGTCATCATGGCAGGCATTATGGAAGCCTTCAATTACTCCATCGCCCAAATATCAAGCTTGTACAGCAGTGACTTTAGTGTTGTCCTACTTAACCCTAAACTGTTTATCGGCATCATCTCAACCGCTACCTTTATTGGATGGCTAGGCTCTTATATTGCAGTAAGTCGTTCTATCGCTTCATTCAAAATTAATTAAGCTGATATTCTTTGATATTGATCAACTTAGCTATCTATAGTTTTACTTACACTTGTACTTGAAAATTAACTGAACCTTTTCTTCACTAGCACTCTCTAAGTGGGAGTGCTAAAATACGGAATCGGAGGATTTAAATTCAATGACAACTGCATTAACATTACCAGTAATAAGCTCAGCTGATAGCTTAGAGCATTACTCTAGAGCCATCAGGGCCTACCCTATACTTACCGCAGAAGCAGAATATGCTCTGGCGGTTAAATTCAAACAAGACAACGACTTAGAAGCTGCGCGTCAGCTAATCGTCTCACACCTGCGCTTGGTTGCTAGCATTGCGCGTGGCTACATGGGTTATGGCCTGCCACAATCTGACTTAATTCAAGAAGGTAATATCGGTCTGATGAAAGCAGTAAAACGCTTTGACCCAGATCGCGGTGTTCGCTTAGTGTCATTTGCTATGCATTGGATTAAAGCCGAAATGCACGAGTACATCGTGCGTAATTGGCGCATGGTAAAAATTGCAACCACCAAGGCGCAACGTAAATTATTCTTTAACCTACGTAGTATGAGAACGGGACTCAATAGTTTACAACCAGACGAGATTGCCCATATTGCGCGTGAACTTAAAGTAAAGCCAGAAGAAGTGCGGGAAATGGAATTGCGCTTAAATGGTCATGAGATTTCCCTTGAAGCAAATATTGATGATGATAGTGATGAGCAGTTTAGCCCTATCGCATACTTGCAAGATGAAAGCCTAGAACCACTAGCCGTGATTGAAGCTAGGCAAACTGAAATAGCTGCATCAACAGGATTAGCGCACGCCCTCGAAAATTTGGATGATCGCAGTCGCCGTGTAGTTGAAGCGCGCTGGTTACAGGAAAAAGGTGGCAAAACTTTACACGAACTAGCGGATGAATTTGGCGTTTCAGCTGAACGTATACGCCAGATTGAACAAAAAGCTATGCAAAAAATGAAAACACTGATGTTAGCCAGCAGTTAAGATTACCATCAACAGTAAAAAGGCTGCAATGCAGCCTTTTTTATTGCCCCTTGCGGTCAAATCTGCATTTAATCACAATGCCAGCGGGCTTGAATCTCAGCAATCTATCGGCATCTGTTATCATCATAGTTTTAAAGTTAAAAGTCGATTATGAGCGGTCTTACCCAAAACTCTCCTCGCCCCATTGATATACGCCTGCACCAAAACTCGCGTCTGTTAGAAATTAAATTTGATAACAATACTGAATGCATGTTGTCATGTGAATTCCTACGCGTCTACTCACCCTCTGCAGAAGTGCGTGGTCATGGCAAAGGTCAAGAAGTACTTCAACTAGATAAAGAGAATGTAAATATTACAGCCATAGAACCAGTAGGCAATTATGCCGTCAAACTGGTGTTTTCTGATGGACATGACACAGGGTTGTACTCTTGGGATTACCTATATGATTTAGGCCGTGACTATGAAGCATTATGGCTAGAGTACTTAGGTAAATTAAGTGCAGCAGGTATAAATAGAAAATAAATAGTAGCGAATGGATCGAGCACAATAAGATGACATCTGAACACAATACCCACTTTGGTTTTAAAACCGTTGCAGAAGCCGATAAAGCCAAAAAAGTAGGCGAAGTATTTCACTCGGTCGCCAGCAAATATGACCTCATGAATGACGTCATGTCAGCCGGCATGCACCGAGGCTGGAAACGTTTTGCAGTGGAAATTAGCGGTGTGCGTAGCGGAGATAAAGTGTTAGACATTGCTGGCGGAAGTGGTGACTTATCCAAACTATTCGCCAAAAAAGTTGGCACTGAAGGCCAAGTCATCTTAACCGACATTAATGAATCAATGCTCGCGGTAGGCCGTGACCGCATGTTGGATGCTGGCCTGCAAGTACCCGCAATGCAATGTGATGCAGAAAAACTGCCCTTCCCCGACCAATATTTCGACTGCGTGATTGTAGCGTTTGGTTTGCGCAATATGACCCATAAAGACCTAGCTTTAGCCGAGATGCAACGCGTCTTAAAAGTTGGGGGCAGATTGTTGGTATTAGAGTTTTCAAAGGTGTGGCAACCCCTGTCTAAAATTTACGATGTCTACTCATTTAAATTACTTCCTATGATGGGAAAACTTCTGGCGCATGATGCTGAAAGTTACCAGTACTTAGCAGAGTCGATACGGATGCATCCTGACCAAGAAACACTAAAGCAAATGATGGTGGATGCCGGCTTATCAAAAGTAGATTACTACAATTTATCGGCTGGCGTTGTAGCCTTACACAAAGGCTATAAAACTTAATGTTCAAAGCCTTAAGCACTCGTTTTCTGCAACACCTGCTAACGCAAAACAGTTGGGCTAATGCCCTGTTGCAGCCTTATGCAGGAAAGGCAGTTCAATTTGACATTGCGTCCATTAAAGCCAATATCATCATATTGGAAGATGGAGGCTTGGGGATGGCAGGTGAAACTAATATTGCCGATGCCACAGTTTGCATTAGCGCCAGTCTGTTATTGAGACTGATTGCCCAAGATGAAGCTGCTAAAGTTCAGATCGTAATTTCCGGTGATACACATTTAGCCACTGAGTTCGCCAAAGTACTTTCCAACATGCGCTGGGATTATGAAGATGATTTAAGCAAACTGGTCGGCGATGTCTCTGCGCTTAAAATAAGTCAGTTTGGGCGCGACGCAGCTACTGGAATTAAAAGAAATAGCATCCAACTAGCAGAAATGCTCAGCGAATACTGGCAAGAAGAAAAACCGCTGATTGCCAAAAATCGTCTTGTAGAGAAATTTAATACGGAAGTCGATACGCTACGTGCTGATGTTGCACGTTTTGAAAAAAGACTCACCAAGCTAACGCAACAACAACTTTCACCCCAACATCAAACCTCTGATAGCAGCCACTAATTTATGCGTATTTTCCGACTGTTTTATATTATTTTTATCGCGCTGCGCTTTGGTTTAGATGAATTCATCTTAGATGACGCCAAGGTGAAACCATTACAGAAATTATTGAACGGCTTACTATTTTTACGTAATAAAGAACAAGCGCGTGGTGCAAGACTTAGATTGGCACTGGAGGCACTAGGCCCTATATTTGTTAAATTTGGCCAAATGCTATCAACACGACGAGACTTAATACCATTAGATATTGCTGACGAGTTGGCTAAACTCCAAGATCAAGTCCCTCCCTTTGCATATAGCGAAGTAGTCGTCAGCATAGAGCAGGCCTACAACCTTAACCTTAATCAAGTATTTAAAGATTTTGATCCCATTGCAGTGGCTAGCGCTTCAGTAGCACAGGTACATTTTGCACATCTAATAGACGGCACACCGGTCGCGGTCAAGGTATTGCGCCCAGGTATCGCCAAGGTGATCGACAAGGATTTACTACTTCTAGATACGGCAGCTTGGTTACTTCAATCATTATCGGCTGAATTAAGGCGCCTAAAACCACGTGAAGTTGTGGCGGAATTTGCACAACATACCCACAGCGAACTTGACCTCACCTTAGAAGCCGCCAACTGCACGCGCTTGTCGAGCAATTTCCCCGACAAGCGCTTGTTGATTCCCGATGTCTATTGGGATTGGTGTCGCGAGCAAGTGATGGTGATGCAGCGCATGACTGGCACGCCAATCAGCCAAATAGCCTTGTTACGGGCCAAGAATATCGACATCTCAAAACTCGCGCGCGATGGAGTAGAGATATTTTTTACCCAAGTATTTCGAGACGGATTTTTTCATGCTGACATGCACCCCGGTAACATACAGGTGGCAGATGACGGGCGTTATATAGCTCTGGACTTCGGCATTATGGGCACGCTGACCGACACTGACAAATACTATCTAGCGCGTAACTTTTTAGCTTTTTTCAATCGTGATTACCGCGACGTAGCAGTAGCGCACATCGAATCTGGATGGGTACCCAAGGATACGGATGTTGAGGCTTTAGAAACCGCAGTACGTGCTATTTGTGAGCCTATATTTAATAAGCCACTTAAAGAGATCTCATTTGGGCGTACGTTACTGAGCTTATTCCAAATGTCACGTCGCTTTGGCGTGATCATTCAGCCACAACTGGTGATGCTACAAAAAACTTTACTTAATATTGAAGGGCTGGGCCGTGATCTAGATCCAGATTTAGATCTATGGAAAACAGCACAACCATTTTTAACACGCTGGATGAGTGAGCAAATAGGCTGGCGCAGTGTAGTGAAAACGCTTAAAAAAGAATTGCCGTATCTCGTTAAAAGTCTGCCGCAAGCCCCTCGTTTAATCCATCAATTCTTAACGCAACAAACCCAAGCGGAGCAAGATGCACCTTTACGAAAAATGCTTGCAGAGCTTATTGTCGTTCAGCAACAGCAAGCACGATGGCAAAAAAGGTTGAGTATCGCCATTATTCTATTAATCTCATTGCAACTACTGAGCGTATTGATTAACTAAGGCCCTTAGAGTAAGAGTTGGCAAACATCGCAATAAAACGTAGAACGCTGTCCAAGACGAATATTCTTAATCGGATTTGCGCAAATCTTACAGGGTTGACCAGCTCGCGCGTAGGCAAAATAAGCTTGCTGAAAATAACCAGGACTTCCATCTGCCGATAGAAAGTCTCGTAAACTGCTTCCACCTGCGGCTAAGGCATCATGCAAGGTGCTTTTAATTGCCACTACCAGTCGATTGCAATCATCTAAAGATAACGCCTTAGCTGGTGTTTGGGGATGAATGCGTGCACGGAATAAAGATTCACTTGCGTAAATATTGCCTACGCCAACCACTATATGGCTATCCATAATAGTAGTTTTTATCGCGGCGGTTCGGGTACGCATATTCTGCTGTAAATAATATCCTGAAAATTCGTCATCTAAAGGCTCTGGGCCTAACGCACTTAGCAACTGATGTGACTGAGGGTCATCGCCTGCCCATAGCACAGCACCAAAGCGTCGTGGATCGTGCAACCTTAAGACTTGGCCTGTATTAAATACGAGATCGAAGTGATCGTGTTTTTGTGGCGGCACGTCTTGTGACAGCAAACGTAATCGGCCAGACATGCCTAAATGCAGCAATAAAACGCCTTGATCAAAATGCGCCAATATATATTTAGCCCGTCGCGTAAGGGCCTTTAGGGTTTGCTGTGGGAGGCTTTCAATTAAAGATTGTGGAATAGGCCAACGCAGAGAGCCATTTCGAATCACCACCTGAGTCACGCGGTGATTCAGTAAAGGCAAAAGGCCTAACCGTGTAGTTTCTACCTCTGGTAGTTCGGGCATGCAGGGGTAAATTAGGCCAGTGTGATTGAGATCAACCGGCCTTAATTTGGCTGATTGATAGGAGGATTAAGCATCGTAAAGCCCACGTCATTTGCAAAGTGGTACTGCAAACCTTCATCTGGACGCGCCAAGATAAGATCTGGAGACTCTTGCAACTTATCAAAGTGTACTTTGCTCCCATCTGCTAACTTAACTTCAAATGAAGGATAAGTCGCTTTACGATCTGGAGAATAAAATTCAACCGATTTAGCCAAGGCATGAGTCCAAGAAAAATCCGACCATTCGTTCATCTCATTTTGCTGAGGTTTAGCTGTGGCTATTGATACTTTCCACTTACCATCAAGCAAATCAACGTTAAGTCTTGCTGTTTCCCATTGCTCTAAATGGCTAAAATCAAAGCCAGTTACTTTTTCCGTCGGCTTTAATGGCGCCTTATCTACTAATTCAATCAACTGCGTAGAGGCATAGTCTGCATATGCACTAGACACTAAATAGACGTTATTTCTATGCGACACATATTGTTCGTCGGTGACGGGATTATGCGTGCCGAATAAAAACTCTTCTACATTATTTTTATCTCTAAAAAACTTAAGCTTGACCACTGGGTTATTCAAACCAAATTTTTCTAAATCATCTGCACCTGCTGCTATCTTATTTTTAGTTTTGGCCGCGATGATACCTAAAATACGTTGCACTGAAGTTTGATCGGCACGTGCTTGTTGTGGCGCGGTGATGCGCCAGAAGCCGTTCACCTTCTCTAAGCTAAGTGCCGCTTTAGCTGGAAACTCTACACTAATGGCATTAAATTCTGCTAGTTTGTAATTCGACACTTCATAAACTTCGTCTTGCTGCGCAGTTGTTTTAGGGCGCACATACAAAAACGTCACTAGACTCGCCACAAGGGCGAACATCATCAAATTAAGTAACCAGCGTTTTTTCATGTAAAGCCTTTTAAAAATTTTGGAGCTGAAATCAGGAGCTAGAAGCTAGCTGTTGCGGGACTGGCAACCACCAACTTCCCGCAAACAACTATTAAGCCTTCCTGCGTTTCCACCACAGGTAGAAACCAGCAATCATTAAAGCCAGCGGAATAAAGTACTGGAAGGCATGAAATACTGTCCACGCAATTACACGACCAGAGTCAGTGTCAGGGATAGTCATGTTAATGTCTTTTAGTGGCATAGGCTGTATGGTAATTAATTTATCGTCACCCGCTAACCAGTTAATGATATTGATACCAAAATCCAAATTGCCGCCATTCGTAATAAATGTATTTGATAAGAAGTTACCATTACCCATCACTACAATCCGCTGGCCTTTTTTGCCGTATGTGCGTTCTAAAGCCACGCCGATATTGATAGGGCCACGCTTATCTGTTTTTTCATTAAAAGTAGGCTTTGCATCCTTTGCCAATTTGGTTGACGCTAACCAACCATTAGGCGCCACTTCAACCAAGTTACTGACTTTCCAGCCATTCTCCTCAGTGCCTTGTGCGGTCACCTGATGAGCTTCTGGAAACAAGGTACGTAGCATAAAGTTATTAGTAATTGCATGCTCACCGTAAAGACTAGCAAACGACACGCGCGCATCGGCACCATACTGAGCAGAAGCCATATCTAAGGTAATACCTGGCGATACTTGCAAGCCTAAATACTCAGCCACATTTTTAAGGCCGCGCAGATTGTCGTCGTCCAATAACCAAAGTAAATTGCCACCGGCTTCTAGATAGGCTTTGATTTTTTTAGCCTCAACATCACTGACGTCAACTTGTGGACCCGCAATCACCAACATAGCGCCATTGCTCGGCACAGCTGGGGCTATCGTTAAATCAGGGTTTGCAAACTTAAACCCCTTTTTCTCTAATTGTTTACCGAACTCACCGATATCGTGATTTTTAATACCGATTAAGTTACGCTCGCCGTGGCCATCTAAATACATCAAAGGCTGTTGATTTGTACGTGACAATCTAACCAATACATTAGTCATCTCTTGCTCAGCTACGGGTGGAGTTAGGTGCTCCGTGCGCTTTTGATACTCAACAATAATTTCACCATCATTTTTTACACCCGCATCTTGAGCTAATTTAGGCTCCTCAGAAGGGTTAATAAACTTGAGGTGTACGTTCTTTTTATCACGTTGATAACGAGCTACAAAATCAATCATACCTTTGCGGAAGTTGTCACCCGCAGATGCGTCATCTTTTGTCGCAAAGACGGTAATGTTGACGGGCTCTTTCATCTGCTTGAGCACATTAACACTGCCTTGGGTCAGAATGTTGCGGTTCGCCTGCGTAATATCTTTGGCAACACGATATTGACTAGCTAAGTAACCAAGCAAGATCACCAGTATTAAAAACAGCACCACAAAGAAGCTGTTTTGGACCAGTAGTTGAAAACGTAATTTACGATTGATGTTCATTTAATAAGACCTAATATTTTACAAATACAATTAACCACGTAAGCGGTCAGCATCAAGGCGACGCACGGTTAAGGTTAAGAATGTCGTGATGAATAATACGAAGTAAGCAATATCACCACTATCAATCAAGCCACTAGAGAATGACTGAAAATGACGCATCAAGGATAAACTCGCCAAAGTGTTGCTTGGATCACCCGCGAAAAATCGATCCAAGATCATTAAGGCGAATAAAGCTACAAAAGTTAAGATAGCTGCCACTACTGGTTGCTGGGTCAAACTTGAAAAGTACAACCCCAGTGCGGAGAAACTAGCCACTAACAACCACAGACCAATTGAGTTGGCGATAATAAAACCAAAATCGATATCAGACCAAATATTAAGCGTTGATAACATCAATGCAATAAAGACAATCAATATACTTAAAAATGCCACCAAGCCTACAAACTTACCTAGCACAATTTCAGTGAGGGAAATGGGTGCACTAAATAAGAAGGGTAAGGTTTGACTGCGGCGCTCTTCACTGATTAAACGCATCGACAGCAAAGGCACGGCAAACAACATAATAAATGAAGCTAAGCCATACACAGTTTGAGCTACAAACTGAGTGACGCCAGTTCGCTCTGCTGGGCGCATGGCGCCAGACATCACCGCAAAGTAGTCATTGACGCCATTGAGGTAGTAAGTACCAAATGCAAACATCAATAAAGATAAAATGACCCATCCCATAGGTGATGCAAACACGCTTTTTAATTCTTTTCTTGCTACATTAATAATCATAATTGAACCTTAAAATTCCGACTGTTCTTGATAAGTCAGTTGCATAAACACATCTTCTAGGCTGGTCTGGTCAGGCGCAATTTGATGAAGGCCCCAATTATGTTTAACAGCCGCCTGCACAATCGCCTCTGCTGGCGAAGCATCTTCAGCAAAGCGAACGCGCATAAGACCACCTGCAAGCGCTTCAGCTTCGGTAATGCCAGCAATTTTTAACATTGCATCAACGCTAGGCGGGTTATGCATAGCAATTAACAGCTTATTACCCACGCGTTGCTTTTTAAGCACATCAATTGCGCCGTTAAACACCAACTTACCTTTATCAATAATTTGCACGCGGTCACATACCATTTCGACTTCAGGCAAGATATGGGTAGAAATAATGACGCTATAGTCACTACCGAGCTCACGAATCAAGGCGCGGATATCACGAATTTGAATTGGATCTAATCCAACGGTAGGCTCATCTAAAATAACCACCATCGGGTTATGAATAATTGCCTGTGCGATACCTACGCGCTGTTGATAACCATTCGATAGATTTTCAATCAGACGTTTGCTCATATGGCCTAAACCACAGCGCTCTTTTGCAATTTCTACCGCTTTTTTAATATTGCCAGAACTCACTCTGTGCAGACGTGCTGCTACTGTTAAGTATTCATCTACGGTCAACTCTTTATATAGAGGGCGCATTTCAGGCAAATATCCAATTAAGGCTTTAGCCTCTTTCGGATTTTCCATCATATCAATTCCACAAATCTTAACGCTACCATTGCTCGGCGCAAGATTACCAGTAAGCATTTTCATGGTGGTAGATTTACCGGCGCCGTTAGGGCCTAGAAAACCAAGCACTTCGCCTTTACTTAGGGTAAAGCTGACATTACTAACCGCTTCTCTACCGCCATAAAGCCTGGTAAGTTCGATTGCCTCTACTGTAAAATTATTCATAGCTACTCAATGTTAGGACACTTAAATTTCTGGTTTAGGACACTGAAATTTCAGGTTAGGAACCCTTACATTTCAGGACACTGGATTTTAGGGCATAGAATTTAGCTAATCAATGTAAATAATTAAGCTATTTATCAGCACAAAACATAAAATACTTACTGCAATTACCGCTACTTATTGACCGCTACTTAATGCTGTAACGCACAACCTATATAGATTGAAACGCATTATAAAACCCATCTAAAACTTAAGCGATGGAATTTTTTATGGACATGCGTTATAGTCAATGCGTGATTATGTAGGAACTTGCGACGACTGTCACGGACTAAGAAATAGATGCTGATCTTACGGAGTTAAACCTTTCATCATGCTTAACTTTAGATTAAATATATATTGGTCTGTAGCCAGCTTTTTAGTTACCTCAAATAACCACACTTTTTAAAGTCATTAAAAAAACATATGCAACTAAATACATCATCAGCACTAATTAACAATTCCCATATAAAACACACGCGCACTGAATTGCGCTCAGCATTAGGCATAACCATGCTAGCTGCGTGCATCTCGCTTAGCGCCCTAAGCCTCAGTGCTTGTGCCACTAAAGATAAGCTCAAACGAGCTGATACTAATGTTGCTGCTATAGAAAAAAACGACCTCAGCAGTGACTTTATTTACAAGTATTTAGTAGGTGAAGTTGCTGGACAGCGTGGCGACTTAGTGGCCTCAGCTAGCATATTTTACGAATTAGCCAAAGCAGAAAGAGACCCACGTCTAGCCGAGCGTGCGGCTAAAATTGCCGTGTACGCCAACATTCCAAGCTTAGCCATACCAGCAGTCAAGCTATGGTCTGAACTTGACCCCACCTCAACTGAAGCCCAGCAAGCTGTCAGTGAAATGCTTATTGCAACTGGCAAGCTTAAAGACACCGAGCCATTCTTAGCTAAATTATTGGTCAAAGAAGAAACTAGGGCAGGAGGATTTTTATACCTAAATGTCTTACTGAGTAGAAGTAGCGATAAAGAAGGCATATTGAGCTTGGTGCAGTCTCTTGCAAAACCCTACCCAAAATTAGCTGAAGCACATTTTGCCGTTGCTCAATCTGCGTGGTCTGCAGGTCAAAACGAGCTCGCACTAGAAGCACTGAATGCCGCTGAAACACTTAAACCAGGCTGGTCTATAGCGGCACTGCTTAAGGGTCAAATTTTATTCATCAAATCGCCACAAGCAGCATTAGATTTTTATCAAAAATTTCTTAAGCAAGACCCAACTGCCAATGAAATCCGTATTAATATGGCTAAGCTTTTGGTGAGTCAAAAACGCTATGCTGAAGCCAAAAAAGAATATCCATTAATTATTAAAAATGCGAATAAAAGTCCAGAAGTACCGGCAATACTAGGCTTACTATCTTATCAATCTAGTGATTATGTCGCTGCAGAAAGCTACTTTCAGCAAGCATTAGACTTGGATTTCAAAGATGTTGATCAACTTTACATTTATCTGGCGCAAACAGCAGAAAAACTCAACCATGATGACGTAGCGTTAAGTTGGTATAGCAAGATACAGAGTGGCCCCCGCTATTTGGAAGCACAAATCGATTTGGCCAATGTAATCGCTCGCACTCAATCTGTCGATAAGGCTATTGATAAACTAGACGCCCTAGAGGACCTAAATGCCGAGCAACAGATTATTGTGATTCAGGCACAAGCCGGCCTACTAGGCAAAGTAAAAAGAGACCAAGAAGCATTTGATTTGTTGGATAAAGCTGTTGCAAACCTACCCAATACCGCAGAGTTAGTTTATGACTACGCTTTAGCGGCAGAACGTTTACATAAGTACGATATTTTAGAGTCTGAACTTCGTAAAGCCATTAGCGCAAAACCTGACTTTGCTGCCGCCTATAATGCACTAGGCTATTCATTTGCAGACCGCAATATTAAGCTAGATGAAGCGATTAAATTAATTGAAAAAGCGTTAAGTATTAGCCCGAACGACCACTACATTTTGGATAGTCTAGGTTGGGCCTATTACCGTAAAGGTAATTTAGACAAAGCCATCGATTATTTACAGCAAGCCTATAACTTCAATGCGGATCCTGAAATTGCAGCGCATTTAGGCGAAGTGCTTTGGCAAAAAGGGGCGCGCGAGGAGGCAGCCAAAATCTGGCGTGATGCATTGATTGCCAACCCTGAGAATGAAGTGTTGCTGACTACCAGCAACAAATTTAAATCTTAATTGATTCATCAAGTATGTATTTAGCCCGCATCAGCCTTGTGTTTGCTTATGTTGCACTTATGCAAGGCTGCGTCAGCATTTCAGCGACCCCAACTGTCAATCAGGGCCAAGCGCAATCGCTATATCAACAACATTTACAAGACAATGCTGGTATTGAGACCTTCAGCCTGCAAGCGCGCATTGGTGTGCAAACTGAGGGTAAAGGATTTTCAGGTAGTCTGCATTGGCAACACAATACCAATCAGGACGAAATCGCACTTTTCTCTCCACTTGGGGGGCAAGTTGCTAGGATGCAAAAGAATGCAGATGGCGTCACACTGACCGACGTCAATGGCCACATTCAGTCGGCAGTCGACGCAGAATCCTTAACCCAAAATTTGCTGGGTTGGCGACTACCTTTAAAAGGACTTGCCGACTGGTCGCTTGGGCAACCCCACAGCACTCCGATTGAAGCCCTCAGCTTGGATGGTCACGGTTTAATAACAAGCTTACAACAAGATGGCTGGCTAATAAGTTATGACCGCTATAGCATGCAAAATGGACATTTACTGCCAAGTAAAATAGTTCTGCACAGTGAAAATTTAACTCTCAAAATACTCATTGACGAATGGGACATTCCTACGCATTAAAGTCGGCTACAATTCGCATTACATTTCACCCTCATAAAAAGATTAAGGTCAGTCATGAATGCTTATGCCTTGCGCGCATTAAAATATTTGCTCGGGTTGATGCTGTTCGCTTTGTGCTTATTGGCATTTTATACCTGGGGCAGTTTAACTTGGGTGTACTCATCAGGCGAGCGCGCAGGCTATGTGCAAAAGTTTTCAAACAAGGGCTATCTATGTAAAACCTGGGAAGGAGAGCTTATCTTGGTCTCGATGCCAGGCACCCAAGCCGAGAAATTCCAATTCACGGTGCGTGATGACAATGTCGCTAAAAAAATAAATGCCTCTATGGGCAAACGCGTCAAGATTGACTATAAAGAACATAAAGGTATCCCTTCCACCTGCTTTGGCGAAACCGCTTACTTCGTTGAAAATATTCAGGTGTTACAAAATCAAAGTAATGATTAATTAATGCCATTAAAAAGCTATGGCTGATCAAAAAAACTACATTACGCCACAAGGCCACGCCCGCATAGAGGCTGAGTTTCAGCAGCTACTCAAAGTTGAGCGGCCAGAAGTGGTACGCGTCGTTTCATGGGCTGCAGGCAACGGCGATCGAAGCGAAAATGGTGACTATATTTACGGTAAGAGACGCTTACGCCAAATCGATGGCCGCTTACGATTTTTAATGCAACGCATGGATGCTGCTGTCATTGTGGACCCAGCAAGCCAACAAGGCTTAGAAAAAGTATTTTTCGGTGCTTGGGTCACTTTATTTGCGCTAAAAGACAATAGTGAGCATACCTACCGCATCGTTGGTCAAGATGAACTCGAACCTTCACTAGGATATATCAGTTGGGTTTCACCGTTAGCACGCGCCATGCTGGGCAAACAAATAGGCGATGTCATTAAAGTCATTGCACCGGCAGGTGAAGAGCAGTATGAAATCATCGGGGTGCAGTATGAAGCACCCGATGTCCCAGCCCAGCAACCTAAGTGATGGCTAAAACCCATCACTGGGACGTGTTTTGCCGTGTAGTCGATAATTATGGCGACATAGGCATATGCTGGCGCTTAAGTCAGCAACTAGTACACGAACATGGCTTGCAGGTGCGCTTATTTATTGATGACATAGTTGCCGCGCGGCATCTCATTTCCACACTAAACTTGAATCAAACTTCACAAATGGTCAATGGTGTGGAAATTTGTCCTTGGCCAAATGTAAGTGTTACGCCAGCACAAGTGGTTATTGCAACCTTTGGTTGCGAACTACCAGAAACCTACAGCCAACAGTTAGCAGCACATCAGAGCGTTTGGATTAACCTAGAATATCTTTCTGCCGAACCTTGGGTGAGCGACTTTCATGCCCAAATATCACCGCAACCCATGCTTGGCGTTAATAAGCACTTTTTCTTTCCGGGATTTTTTCCAGATACTGGAGGTTTGTTGCGTGAGCGACATCTGCTTGCAACGCGTGATGCATTTTTAGGCTCTGCAGATAAACAGGCGGCCTTTTGGAACCGCTTGGGGCTAGATCATTCGATCCTAGACAGTGCCATCAAGATATCCTTATTTTGCTATCCGCAAGCCAATATTCGCAACCTATTTGCAGCTTTGGCTAGCATTGAGCAAACCATTCATGTCGTCATGCCCTTTAATGGAGACGTTAGTCAATGGTCCACCGCGTTTGCCGACTGTACGCAAATTAAAACTGATGCTAGCCGCTTGCTATTGCAACAAGCTAAGCTTAACGTGCATCTGCTTCCTTTTTTAAGTCAAGCTGACTACGATCACTTACTGTGGGCGTGTGATTTCAATTTTGTACGCGGTGAAGATAGTTGGATACGTGCAATTTGGGCTGGAAAACCATTTGTTTGGCAGCCATACTGGCAAGCCGATGCGGTACATCTCAAAAAAATGCAGGCCTTTTTAGCGGCTTATGCTGAATACGCAAGTGTAGAAATGCAGGATCTGTTGAGCCGAGCATCCCTCGACTGGTCCTCTGGTGACCCCGATCTATACAGTATGACTAATCCAGATAAAACGTTATGGCAAAGCTTGATTAACCAACTGCCTGCCTTACGCGGATATGCCCAGCATCGAGCCAACACCCTAGCGCAACAGTCTGACCTTGCAACTAAGCTGGTGATTTTTAGTGAAAATTTAAGGAATAGTCAGGTATAATGCGCGGCTTTAGCGTGCTTAATACGTTTATCAACACGCATGAAATTTAACTAACACTTAATTTAGCAAGGCAACCTATGAAAACAGCACAAGAACTACGCGTTGGTAACGTGATCATGATTGGTAGCGACCCGCTCGTTATCGTTAAAGCA
>Ga0209697_10005318_pt1 | contig 16127 bp, 26 predicted proteins | sample AliMusrvi5mmetaG_FD_184115 | JGI IMG/M metagenome (GOLD analysis project Ga0209697, IMG submission 184115) | Freshwater lake bacterial and archeal communities from Alinen Mustajarvi, Finland, to study Microbial Dark Matter (Phase II) - Alinen... | ecosystem: Environmental > Aquatic > Freshwater...
ACTAACACATTCCGCATAACCCGATCAGCCGCTCAGGCCGGGCTTGTTCAACCATGGGTGTAGTCGGAGGGCTCGTTCCTCGCCTCCGCTACACCCTTTCCCGTTAGGAATATATTTTTTAGAAAAATGACGTAATATCAAAGTGAATCTTGTCAGTATTTCCGTCTGTGTTGACTAATTCAAATAACTCCAATGTTTTTCCAGGGTGAGGATAAAGTGTGCCCTTGTAATCGGTAAAATCTGTAGAGGGAATCCTGCATGCAATTCTCCATCCACTTGGACTGGTCATATTCGGACCAGTAATACCATACCGCTTTTTCAACCATGCATATTCTGCCGCAATGCCAACAAGAGAATTCGGGGCATGAATCACTACTGGATCGTGTGTGGTTTTGCCGCTTCCGCCTGTGAAAAAATCAATCTGCTCTCCACTTGCTTTGCGCCGTGATAAATCCTGCATCTCGGCAAGCTGAGTATCGAGTGACTTTAACGGTGCCCCATCATCCCCCCACATCATCTTAAAAAGTTCACTCCCGCGTCGGCGAGATTTAGCTTCGTTGTCGCTTTTTATTGCTTGCCAGATCGTAAATCCAATCAATCCGCCAATAATTATTGCCTGCCAAATCCAATCACTCATAGTCGTTTATTATCGATTCTTTCGCAGCCGCGTGAGGAAATCCTCATCAGTTGGGTTTCTCCGCTCAAAAAGGTCATGGGAGTAAGCATTAAATGCTAATAGCGACTCTTGCAAGAAGGTTTGGAGAAAAGTTGCCAACTGGGGATCAGTTTCTGAGATTCTTTGAAGAGCAATGTCTGCCTTGTCTAGATGATACTCTGCGATCCGCTCGTAATCTCCAGAAATATATGTGCTCTCGCTATCATGAATATTTGATATCGGGTTGTATGGATTCATAGATGGTGTGCGTGTATTTGCAGGCTAACGTCCCCAGCCACCTGCCCCGGACCGTCGGCGCGATGGATGCCGGGAGCGAAGCGACCAAGCATCCGGCGTGACGACGGGTAGGGGGTAGGTGGACTGGCTCGTTAGCTTTCTCTTTTTCTGGAAAAGCAAGCATAATACAAAACTCAGTGGGTGTGGGCTGACTATCAATCGATTTCTGGAAAATTGAAATCATACTCTTCCTTCCACCATTTTCGGTGGGCTGCTCGGGATTCTGCTTCCCCTGATGTTCCGGACCAAAACTTTCCAGGATTAATTCTTTGATACTCTGCATACCCGGAATCAATCTTGCGATTCACAATCTCACGAGGAGTAGGCGCTTTTTCGCGTTTCATTTTTAGTCGCTTATCGAAAAAGTCTGAGATCAATCCAAAAATACATGCACTAACGACTAGCGCGACGACCGTCCAAACACGAGTGGCCAATTCGCATGCAAAAATGAGGACAACTATGCCAGCGATGCCGAGCAATAAACATCCGCAACCGCCAGCTACGGTGACCATGGATGTCTCATCTTTGTTTTTTGTCTCGTCGGATGTTGCACCCTCCCGGAAGTATTTGCGGAGTGCGGCAAGATGTTGGGCTTCGGCCATCCCCTGCTGCATAGCTTTTTGAAGTTCCATGCGCTTTGCGGGTGACAAGGAATCAAGGATGCCAACTTTCTCGCCCGCTTCTCGCCTAGCAACAAGAGCAGCAGCCGGCGCGTAGTCGAACCACACTTCTTCCGTAGATCGGTCTTCAAGCACAACAACCCAACAACGGAGCCCGTGAATGTCTCCGTGGTCCATTTGTTTGTTCCATTTTCCTTTTCCAAATAGCCGGTCAATCTCACCTTCGGCATGTATGGCAACGCCAAGGTAGCTTGCCGAAACAATCGGAATGGGGTTTTCCTTTGTTCCCTTTGTGCGCACAGCTTTGCTGGGGTGAGGTGTCGGAAGTGGTGGGACAAATCCCTCCGCGGTCCAAGGCTCAGCTAATTCTCGCAGAGGCCGCCATTGCTTCAAAGGCTCATGGTAGGCTTGGTCCTCTTGGGTAAGTTCTTCATTTGCCCACTTGATTCTGATTTCAGCATAGCTAAAAGGACCAAGTCTGTTCCCTTCCCTCCAAACGTAGTATGGCTCAGGCCATCCCGGAGGAGATTTAATCATCGCAGCAACGGCTTCGGTCTGAAAGTCGCGACCAAGCAAAGCAAATGCGATATAGTCGTAGTGGGCCGTCATCAGCGATACGTAGTCAATAAGCCCTTCTAGATCTTGACGAGTAGGTTCGTCACCCATGTAGATGAGGTGGAGATGCTCGGCTAAAACAATCGCAACCTCGTCGTCGCTTTTTCCCTCGGATCGCCACTCCTCAATTTTCCCTTCCCAAAACTCACGGATATTGCGGTTGGCCTGGATGTGGTCGAGGATGATTTGCTCTACGGTAGGGAGTGCCATCGGGATAGGAGTATGTTTGTTGCTAACGTCCCTCGTCAGGTATCGCTGGCTGTCGCGGCGGGTGGATCGCAGGAAATGGGAGCAAAGGCACTCGGCCTGCTCTTCTGTCAGCAGGCCCTGTGCCTGAGCGGTGGAACGTCAATTCGGTGTTCATCGAAACACCCCACGGGCCAGCGATTAGCTGGACGAGCCTGTTCGGCCTATTCTGGTTTATTATTATTGATCTGGCTTTGCGTTTCTGCGCCCAAGAATGTTAAGCCATATTCCAAATGCGAATATAAGAACGGATGCTATGCAAATCAAAATGCCAAGGATGCTTTGCGCAATAAGCAAACTGCACAAAGCACCAAAAAATGCGACAAGCCCAAAAATAATAAATAGAATTGAAACGTTTGATAAAATAAGTAAAAGCTTGAACGACTTGCTCAGCTTGCTTGTATCCTTAGATTCGGATTGGCTGCCTGATCTAACGCCTATAATAATAGCAGCCAATACTACAAGAAGCGCCGGAGTAATAGGCAAAAGTCCTAAAAACGGACTTTGAAGATCGTATTGAATAACAAGATAATTAACAAGTATAAATATCCCAAACGCAAGCACGCCTGATAATATAAATGCACCTCCAATGACACGAGATGGCAATGCCTTGAGCGTTATCGAGTTTGTCACTTTTATTTCTCCTTTAATGAGAAAAATAAGCCCGACTATTATTAGCAGTGGTGTTAGCATATGTTTGTATTGTTGTTGAATGATTGAGAATGCACATCAAATGTATTCAGTGGCGTGGCGGCGCGGCAAGTAAAGATTTTTGATGCTTCGTCGCTCCCGCTACAGGTCCAGTCCAATTTGCTGTGTTGACGTTGAGAAACGGATAATTCTTTGCCGAACGTCCCTCGTCAGGTATCGCTGGCTGGCGCGGCGTGTGGATCGCACGCACCGGGAGCGAAGGCACTCGGCCTGCTCTTCTGCCAGCAGGCCCTGTGCCTGAGCGGTGGAACGTCAAATTGGTGTTCATCGAAACTCCCGACGGGCCAGCGATTAGCTGGACGAGCCCGTTAGCATTATTCTTTTGGAAATGAGGATTCCGAGAAAGCAATCGTTGCCTTTGCTTCATATGGATCTCCCTTCTTGAAATACCAGTGTAGAATGTATTCCTGGCTCATTACCGGGTGAGCCGCGATATCCGGGGACCACTCGTTCAGGCCGTCTCCTGAATAGCGGTTCTGAGCAAATTTGTCTTCGTAGTGGATTATTCGAGTCCCGTTCGTGGCCTCGCAGTCTGAGAGCTTGATCTGCATCTTTCTGGGATTATTGCTTGAGTCTCCTCTCGGATACTCGCCTACGAATAGGGCTGATGCGGAAAAAAATAAATCAATCTTCTGCTGTGCCGAAGCGGTATCAAAATATTGTGTTTTCTGTGGCCCTGCCGGAAAATCACTGGTTGTCACCGTGATCCTTGCATACGTGGGCTTGTCGAATGTAAACTGGAAATTGCCTCCCTGAATGCGAAGCTCACGCATCAGTTGCTCCATCGTGATCGGTGATTGAGTGGTATTGTTCTCGGCGGAAAGAAGCTCGGCAGAGAGAATAAATGCGAGGATTACAAGTGTGGGTTTCATAGTAGGTATTTTGTTTTGCTAACGTCCCTCGTCAGGTATCGCTGGCTGGCACTGCGGGTGGATCGCAGGCATCGGGAGCGAAGGCACTCGGCCTGCTCTGCTGCCAGCAGGCCCTGTGCCTGAGCGGTGACTTATTGGTTCCGTGTTCATCAAAACTCCTGGCGGCCAGCGATTAGCTGGACGAGCCCGTTAGCATTTCTCATTTCTTTTCGTATAGCAAACAGTCAGATTGAATGGAAGGTTTATCAACCCTGTAGAATGTCCCGACAAGCTGCTGCTCTTTCAATTCTGGATCTAGGCTGAGCATCACGTCAATACTTGCATTGGGCTCAATGACCCAATCGCGCACTCCTCTTCCGCACAGGTCTCGGCCTGCGAGCGTCCATTTGCCGTCTTTTAGTTTGTTTAATTTGGGCTTTATTGTTTTGTTTTCTCGGTATTGCCGACCTTGGAAAAAGATTGAATATGGATTCGGGTTGGTTATGCGAACATCAACAATTCGTTCTTTAATGTCTTCGAGTCCTTGGACGAGTCTTCCAACAGACAAGACAATGACAGTAACCGGAGAGTCCAATTCAGCATATTTGTTGAGTTCAGACGGTGATAACTTGTCTAGTCTGGACTGACTCAGAGAATTTGCTGCAGCCGTTGCCTTGCTCCATCCGCCGGTGTAGCTATGAATCGTGGCAGAAGGCGTTGGGCCTGGCTCGGCGGAGGCATGCAAAAATGCCACAAATGGGAGTATGAGAACTTTTCGTCGCAGGTGCATATTGTTTGCTAACGTCCCCAGTGACCTATCCTCGCTTGCTTTCGGCATTCCTCCTGCCCGCGAAGCGGAATCAGCAGGAGGTATGCCGAAAGTCCCGAAGGGACAGGGATTAGGTCGACTGGCCGGTTCGGCCTCATTTTTTTGTAGAAGCGCTTTTTCAATGCTGAGTATCAATTGTTTTTATGTGGTTGGCTCTTCTCTGCTTGGTCTAATAAATCCTTGTATTGTTGTTGTGCTATTAAAATCTTCTCCTCTAATCTTTCTAGGACCAAAACAGCCCGATAAAGAATTGATTTATCTGCAACATCCATTCCCAAAGGACGTTCGAATACATTAATATGCTCTTGGATAGAATCCATCTGCCATTGAATGTGCTGAATCTTAGCTTTGAGCAGAAGTATCTTTTCGTTCATAGGCACCGGAGTGGGAGACGGAGAAGAAAAGGGACGAATACTAGAACCCTGAGTCTTAGGTTTTGATGCTGGATCTTCAGACCATTTCTCGAAATCTCCTTGAGCTATGTCTTCTCTCAGCTTTATTCTTGCTTGCTTTATTTCCTGTAAAGATCCATATACTGCAGGAACGGCCTCTACTGTTCCGTCAAGGAAGCGAATAATCACCGTGCTTCCTTCATTTCCATATTCTTTGATCTCTTTACCTCCCTTACACATACGTCCGTCGTAAGGACTTCCGTATCGGCTGCCGTATGGTTGACCGTGACTCCAACTGACCAAAGTCAGAAGGACCAATGCTGCGAGGTATAATGTTTTCATATGCTAGGAAGGGACGAATACTATATTTTTGCCGAACGTCCCCGATGACCAATCACCACTTGCTTCTGGCGTGCTTCCTGCCCGCGAAGCGGATCAGCAGGAAGCATGACAGAAGTCCCGAAGGGATGGTGATTTGGTCGATCGGCTGGTTGGCATTTATTTTATTATTTCGATCCACGATGCATCGAATCTGAGCGCATGAAGTATCTCATCCTGATTTAGCATCGGCGGTTGCTTGATTCTGATCGCTAATCGGTCGGCAGGAATGGACTCAACAATCGTGAATTGCGATCCGTGTGGCTGCCAAGTGAATTTATGTTCGCCTGTCTTCTTATTATTTCCTTCAAGGTTGTTTCGCTTGTTCCAAGTCCAAACGAAATCCCCATCGGGGAACATGTTGGTATCAAACTCAAAAACTGAAAGTTCCAGCAGATCGTCGGACTTCACAAGAACGACAGTCCGCAGATGCTTGTAGTGCTTGCGGATGGCGGCAACCCGCTCGTTCCAGATGGATAAAACCTTCTGTCCGACATCCGCAGGATCGAACTCGCTAACTTCACGATCTCCGAACGAGTAGAAAAGAGAGTTTCGGCCTGAAATCAACCGGACCCGCGAAGCGGTGGCCGGGTTGTCATTTTTGACGGTTTTGGCACCCCATGCGGTTTGTTCAAGGACGACATCATCAAGCCCGACATTGGAGGGCTTCCATCGGGCACCGATCAGGCGTGCAAAAATCTGCTCCCAATCGGTTCCTTCAAGAATTGGTGCGGTTCGGGTTGCGAGGTGATATATGACTTCACGACCCAAACTCAATGCAAAGTTACTCGGCAGTTCGTTTAAGGGAAACGGGGGATGATATTTTTCTACCGTTCTTAGTCTTGGTTCTTTCATTATATTGTTTTGCCTCCTCAAGAAGTCGAAGTTGCTGAACCGCTGAATCGGCCTCATAAGTCACAGTGCCGAGGTCAAACGCTGCAAAGACACGCGACAGCACGGCTTCGGCCACATTAACTGGCAGGCTGTTGCCTGCCTGTTTGCGTGTTTGTGAGTCTGAACAAACAATCTTGAAGCTTTCAGGAAAGCCTTGCAGGCGGAGGAGTTCGCGAGGCGTTAGCCTTCGCTCTCCGTTGACTAAAAGATAATTATATGAAGCACCCGCGCGGAGAGCACAAGAATAAGGATATGAACTGATATGACCTGCCTTGTTCTCGTGCCAGATTGTTGGCTCTTTGGTTGGTTGAATAACACTCCAGCGCTTATTGCGGATGCGCTCAGAGGCATAAAACTCGGGCGGAACATTGCTCTCAAGAAGCTTGGCCAAGGGCATCATCGGAATGCCACCCTGTGGCCATGTGATGTATTCCCCTTCACGGAAACCCACAATCCAAATACGCTCTCTTTTCTGAGGCAACCCAAAATCGAGTGCGTTTAGCACTCGAAATTCTGTATAGTATCCCAAGCCAGCTAAGGTCTTCAGAATCTTTTTGAGGGTCTTTCCTCCGTCATGCCCCGCAAGCAATTTGACATTTTCGAGGACAAATGCCTTCGGGTGCTTGGCCTCAAGAATGCGGGCAATATCAAAAAAAAGCGTTCCTCGCGTGTCCTCGAAGCCCTTCATCTGCCCGATGATGCTGAATGGCTGGCAGGGGAACCCTGCCAGCAAAATATCGTGCTCGGGAATCTCTGATGCCTCAATTTTTGTGATGTCGCCGTGCGGGGTCTCGCCAAAGTTCCCGGCATACGCCTTCTGACAATCCCGGTCAATATCGCTTGAAAAGACGCATTGAGAATCTGTAAGCGTCTTGCGCGCAACAGATTCTATCGCAAAACGGAAGCCGCCGATTCCACAGAAAAGGTCAATGAACCGGACGGTAGGCCGGTGATGTCCATTGATTTTGTGCATTGTGGGGGAGATTGTGCCAGAAAATGACACGCAGGGCAACGTGGGATTATTTTTTCTGCGAACGTGGAGGTCACCGGCGATCCACTGGAGGCGGCGTGCGGTGCTGGCATGTTTGTGATCTAGCTAAGCTTGGACTCCCCTGAAACACCCGCGCTGTGGATCGTTCGGTGGACCGTCTTGTTAGCTTTTTTCATCTTGTTTTATTGAACGCGACAAAATTCTGGTTGTGCCGAATCGTACACATTCGAAAACTATAAACACAGCTGCGAAACCACAACTGCATATAAAAATATAACGTTCTGTTGGTAGTGGTCTTGAGAGATAGTTATCAAACCAGAGAGTCTCTTTTGCAATCCATCTATCGCGCCCTAATTCCGAGCATTTCTGATGATGGTGATAAAGGATCCCAGCCAGTAGGCTTCCAAAAAGCATCGACGATATAATAATGGAGATTAGAAATGAAAATAATCGAACTTTCATAAATAGCTAACGTCCGCCGTCACCGGCACCGGACCGCAGGCGCGACGGATGCAGGGAGCGAAGCGACCAAGCATCCGGCGTGACGGCGGGTAGGTGTTCGGTGGACGGCATGGTTCGGCCATCTGTTACAAAGGACTTCGCGAGGCCTCAATAAGAAACTGCGTGACCTCGCATATATAACGTGCTTGTCCCTCATTCACATCAACATTCTCTATAACAGATCTCTTGAACTTAATTGCGCTAATAACGCCACTGTGCTCAACAAAACCTAATGTAAGTGCTCTGTTAAGGAAATAGTAGAGAAGAGCGATTCCAACAGCAACCACAATCCCAAACAGGGATCCTATAACAGAAAGTGCAGTATTGTTGCCCAAAGATGCAATTCCCCCGGGAATATTAATAAGGAACCCAAATATAAAAAATATCAGCAAGGCTGCTTTCCAAGGCTTGTGGTAACCGTAGTATGTTGAGCATACATTGCCGATAGGTATCATTCGATGCCCTGTTCCAGAGAGCGAGGCCGAAGAAAACTCAACTCGGTTTTTCGATACTCGGATTGAGGTGGTCGGATCGACCTTTAAGAGCGCGAGGAACCAAGAAATCAATCCTCCTGCTCGACCGACGACTCTGACATAGTTCCCATCCGAATCCATTGGTTGATTGGATGCCTTCCATTCTTTGATTACGAGAGCTGACATATTAGTTTAGTGGGTTGTTGGTGATTTGTGTATTTGTTATTTTGACTTGAGTCCGAGAAAAAGAAGAATACCACCAAGACTCCCTCCTGTGGCAAGCGTTATGATTGGCAGCCACTCGTTGTATTTTACTGCCATGTGAACGATCAGGCCAGATGGAACAGGAAATGGAGGAATGAAGGCGGTTGCCCACAAATACCAAGGTATCTGTGGATGAGTTAAGATGAACTGGACAAAGAGTCCGGTTGTCGTGATGCCGGTGGCAGCGAGGATTATTATGGCGGTTATCGTTGTTTTGTTTATTTGGTTTTTCATGGTGAGAGGGAGCGCTCAGCATCGAAAAAAGTCTTTTCTTTGCCTAACGTCCCTCGTCAGGTATCGCTGGCTGGCGCGGCGGGTGGATCGCAGGAAGTGGGAGCGAAGGCACTCGGCCTGCTCTTCTGCCAGCAGGCCCTGTGCCTGAGCGTCTGATTACGGTAGCATTCACTCGAAAGTTGGAACTGCCAGCGATTAGCTGCACGAGCCCGTTAGGCCATATTGTTCAGTAATTCAATGCGTTGAGTGGAACGGCGACTTCTATTTCGGTCTTCCAGTCAATAGGCCACCAAAATATGATCCGAAACCAAGTATGGCTTCGCAATGCGGACATGAATACATGATTTCCTTTTTGAGCCATCCAAGGATCTCTTTTCTAACTTGGCGACAATCGGGAGATTCCATTTTTGCGGGATCTAGATTTACTGGTTTATTGCAATGAGGACATTTTGCCATAGTTTTGTTATTGTATTGGTTGTTTGTGTGCAGTGATTGAGTTTTTAGCGCATAGGCGTATTATTCTGGGCTAACGTCCCCAGTGACCTATCCCTGCTTGCTTTCGGCATTCCTCCTGCCCGCGAAGCGGAATCAGCAGGAGGTATGCCGAAAGTCCCGAAGGGACTGGGATTAGGTCGACTGGCTCGTTAGCCATATTTTATTCTTCGCTTATTCGCTTGGTCGCTTAGTTTCAGTTTCTGGCGGGAACGCAACAGTGAGAGCTTTAATGGCAATAACCAATGCTGGATTATGTAACTCCTCAGGATGATCGTCCAGATACTTCTTAATGATCAACATAAACTGCTCTGTCGTGACTGTGCCTTTCTCAGGAAAATGAAATGGAGTATGCTCTCTATCTCTGAAACTCCATACAAGCGCACAGTCTCGAAAACCGTCAATCCAGCCGATTGTAGCAAGTGCAATTGCTCTTTGGTCCTCCGTAAGCGATTCGTTCGCACGATGACGATTTACTTGTTCGATCCCGTCCAGCAGCTCTTTTGAGTCCTTTACTTTCATTTCAGATGCGCACAGCACTAATGAACCGGAGATAAATACCATTGCAATCAGCGTGCACATATTAAATGGCCTAAATGGAAGTATGTTTGCTGTGGTTGGATTACCGTTAGTAAAAAATAGTTTATTCATTGTTTTTGTTTTTCCATAGTCCTTTGTTGATGTTATTTTGCTCTAAATTTAGTTCTTTTAAAAACTCATTCCATATTTCGTGGTGTCTATTGCTTGTTTTCTCTAGTGTTTCTAAAGCTGTGCCGGTAATCATCATTGCCTGATAAAGGCAGATAGCATGGCCCTGTAATTCCTTTATTATTGCCTCATAATGTTCATCATTAGGTGCCGGAAACCGTAGATCAAGCAGATACTTGTGCGCAAGAATGTTCCTGACACGAATTGCCTGATCTATGTGAGTCCATGCTTTGTCAGGAAGTTTTACGCCTACCTCAAACATTTTTTGTTTGAGTGAGCCAGATGTCGATTTCTCAATAAAGCGTTCAAATACCTTAAAACGTCTTGCCTCGGAGTCAGACAGACTCTCATCCAAGCCAACGAACGCCCAATCAATTGTATGCAGAATGCCCCGCAGATTATCTTCGAATTGCTGAGCAAACTGCATGGCCGCTGTATAATTGTATGCAATCTCTCGATCTGGAATGAAGCGGTCTTCGGGCATATATTTCTTGCTAACGTCCCGCATCACCTGCCCCGGAAGGCTGGCACGCCCGATGCCGATGCAAAGGGGGCAGCATGAAGTCAGAACCCGCTTCGCATCGAAAGTGCCAGCCTGTATGGGTTAGGTGGATGCGCTCGTTAGCATTTATTTCTATGGAGACAATGCTTTTCATCAACGTGATTGCACTTCTTCTGTCAATGGCTTCGCTTCTGACCGTGCTTTCAGTTCGATTGCTACGAGAACAACGGCAGCAAGAGCGGATACAATCGCAGCAAGTGAAGCGGCAATGGTCATCCGAAATGCCCAAAGCATCTTCTTCTGGTCGTCCAGGTAATCCTGCTTCGTCCGCCAAGGATTATCCCCGCTTGGGGGATTCATCAGTTCGACACGAAGATTCTTCTTTGATTGAGGGGCGGAATTAAATGAGGAGTCGTCCATGAAAGTTATATTGTTTGCTAACGTCCCTCGTCAGGTATCGCTGGCTGGCATGGCGGGTGGCTCGAACGCATCGGGAGCGAAGGCACTCGGCCTGTTCTTCTGCCAGCAGGCCCTGTGCCTGAGCGGTGGAAAGTCAAATCGGCGTTCATCGAAACACCCCACGGGCCAGCGATTAACTGCACGAGCTTGTTCGGCTTATTGCTTTTCATTTGGGTGGAGGAGGTCTTTCCAGAAGCTCTTCTTGAATCGATTTTTTGCTTGGCGGTGCAAAGCGCGCCCTCCACTGCCGTTGCTCACGCTCAGGCAATAGAGTGGCTCCATCTGGTGAGATGAAGCCATTTGAATCGTATCGAAAGTAAAATACTTTGCCCTCAGCCGCAAGAACCGCACGTAATCCATCACTCTGCTTGGTGTAGGCGCATAAGTAAATAGGACCTCCGGCGGTGAATTCTAGCTCGGTTGGCGAAACAATGGTCAAACTTTGCAAATTGTCCATTGAGATCCACTTTGTGGGATGAAACTCCACAGATCGACGACAGCCTGTTGCACAGGCAAGGAGAAAAAATATCAAACACAATAGGAGATATTTTAATGTGAAGTTAGCCATACGATTATATTTTTGCCGAACGTCCCTCGTCAGGTATCGCTGGCTGGCGGAGCGGGCGGATCGAACGCATCGGGAGCGAAGGCACTCGGCCTGCTCTGCTCTTCGCAGGCCCTGTGCCTGAGCGGTGGAACGTCAAATTGGTGTTCATCGAAACTCCCGACGGGCCAGCGATTAACTGCACGAGCTTGTTCGACCATATCATAGTTTATTAAGTGCGGCATCGAGCGTCGCCTTGACTTTCTTCTTTTCAATTTCTGGGTCGGCTCGCTGAATGTATTCAACGGCAGCCAAGTCGTCGCCGCGTTTGCGGTTCTGGCGGGGCTCAAGTGCCTCAATCAAGATGGCTTCCAAGGCCGGAATGAGCGTGGCCGCTTGGTATGTTTCCGGTAACGCTTCAAGCTGCCCGCTCTCGGAGACTGGTAAAAGTCCGAACCATGAGAATCTATCCCAGCGGGCGGACATGCGATCAATGGTATGCTCGTATAATCTTCTGCCGAGTGGCCGATCAGTGGTGCGGCCGACGTAAATGACTTCGCGCCCATCGTAGAGCAGGTAAATCCCAAGTTGCTTGAAGAAGTCAACAGGCGTCGCGCCGATTTGCTGCATCCCAAGAAGCTTTGGCGTCGCGGTCCACTCGACGGCATCCTTCTTCCAGAACATTCCGAAGGAAGAGATTATTTCATATTGTTCTTCTGCTTCTTCTGATTCTGATATTTCTGGAGTTAGTTTTGGGGCGATTGTCTCCGCTGGAGAAGATCCACCCCGCATTGCGAAAGTGCCTTTAGAAACCCGAATATATTTTGAGGAGTTGGCATCGTGCTTGATGGAACGGGAAATCTGGGCATTGACTGTTGCAGCGGGAGTCGCCCCGAGGCTTGCGCGAAGCCCCTCTGCAATAATCTGCTGTGTAATCTCGTTGTAATGGAGGGGTCTGGGCGAGGAACCCAAAACCTTGTCGATGGCTTTCAGCCAGGTCAATTCAGGTGGCATAGTCGGTGGTTTTCATATTTTTGTCGAACGTCCCTCGTCAGGTATCGCTGGCTGGCACGGCGGGTGGATCGCAGACATCGGGAGCGAAGGCACTCGGCCTGCTCTTCTGCCAGCAGGCCCTGTGCCTGAGCGGTGGAACGTCAAATCGGCGGTCATCGAAACTCCTGACGGCCAGCGATTAACTGCACGAGTCTGTTCGCATATTTCTTTTCGTGGTCCAATGGGGCGTAGAATAACGCTTGCGCTCGTGTTGGTTTCAGTAGGGTCGATTCCTGCTTCATCTTGCTGGAATATTGTCTTATCTGGCGGTTCGAGGCAATCACGCAGTCGGGGAAATAGTCACAAGCTTTATTTCGTCTGGCGTAGGAGGTGTGAAATCATAATCGCGGCACGGAATCCCACGCTCTTTTGCAAGCAATGCAAATTTCTTGTATGACTCGGCGTCGAATGCGTAGGAGCCACCACGCTCCAAAACTGATATAATTTCCCCGAACCTTGCCTTCATTATTGTATATGCACTGACATGGGCGTCTCCACCGATTGCAAGCATGCGCTTCATAGTCGAATGAGAACCAACAACGATAAGGGCTTCTCCGTCGCAGCAACAATTAGCGGGAGGCTTGATTGCAAAGTAACCGATGACTTTCGAGTCGCTCATATTTCTGGCGAACGTCCCTCGTCAGGTATCGCTGGCTGGCGGGGCGGGTCGATCGCAGACATCGAGAGCGAAGGCACTCGGCCTGCTCTTCTGCCAGCAGGCCCTGTGCCTGAGCGGTGAAATGAAAAATCGGTGTTCATCGAAACTCCCCATGGGCCAGCGATTAACTGGACGAGCTTGTTGGACTTATTTTTCGTTTTCCGCTTGCACCTCTTGAATGGCAGAGCGGAGTTTCAAAGGGGTAGAAACATTCGGGAACTTCTGTTTGGTTCCTCCTGTTCCTGATGTGATAATTGTTCCGGCGTCAAACATTCTCTCAAGGATGCCTTGATCTACGCTGACAGATTCGAGCTTAGATATAAAAATCTCATGAGTCTGGCGGCGAATAAAACCAATTTTTACTATGAGACGCTTGTCAGTTACAGTAAACTCACTGGTCTTATATGATATGAATGCGGGAAGGAAACAGATCGCGACCCAAAGTAAATTCCAAACCATAAGCCAGAATCCAATGCCCGGCTCATGTGAAGTAAAAGCCATGATTGGAGCAATTGGGAGACCTCCTAAAAATAAGTATACAATTCCAGCTTTAACGAAAACAATCCAGTGCAGTGTTGTATAGTATAGAGGAGTTTCGTCCTTCTGGAGAGTGGTTCTGGAGTATTCTCCGATTTCGGATCTTGCTATTCCTTTCCTAGCAGTTGCTGTTGTCTGTCTGGCTATTGCGGCTACACTTGTTCCGCGTGGAGGAGGCTGTCTTTGTCCGAGCAAGTCGGCAAGTGTGATCCAGTCAGTTAAACCTTCCTTCCATGCGTAATCAGACAATTGAATTTCGCCTTGCTGTAGCATATAGCGCACTTCGTCGTTTGTGTAAGGACCGCGCTGTTCGCCGTTGATTGTGAGGTGGATTTCCATGGTGTTGTATTTAAGATGAATGGCCTACTGAGGGGAATGATATTTTGTCCAACGTCCCCGATGACCAATCACCACTTGCTTCTGGCGCACAGCCTGCGCAAGCAGGATGTGTGACAGAAGTCCCGAAGGGATGGTGATTTGGTCCATCGGTCTGTTGGGCTTTATGGTCTATGGATTAGCAAGACGACACCAGGGCAGTGATTAAGGTAGGAAAACCGACGAGTCTCTCTCCTTCCGGGAAGATACCAGGCGAGCGCGTGATGCTCAAGTCTTGAAACGGCATCCAGCCATTCCGACATTCTCTGGTCAATATTGTCTTGGTTGCTCTGCGGTATCAACGGTGCGATAAACGTGAAAGCCAGCTTCTGGTCGGGCTGGCATTGCAGGCGCGATGCATCTGCCTTTGCTCGTGTTACGAATGTCTGTACATTACTAATATTCGGCTTCCCGGCATCACTCAGAACACAATACAGGTGCTTGGCTTCAATGAAAAATTCAGGTTCGTGAATCCACAAATCGCACCTTCCACCTGATTCATTACTTCCTTCTCCTTTTTTTGTGCGCCACTCCTCGCGGGCCGGAATTCCGAGGAGCCAGCAAGCCGCCGCAAAAAAGCCGATTTGAGTCCGTTCCAAATATCCCCAAGGCTCCTCCTTGGTCTTCAGTCTATAATCCTTGAGAACCGCAATCCACTTGTGCAAGTGATTCTCTATGGAGGATATACTTCCCGACTCGGCGTACTCTTCAAGAGTGTTTGATTGAAGGCTATTCATCAGACTTTCGCTCAACGGCGTCAACCAAAGCCTCCTTAAACATAAGAAACCGCTTTGTGATAAATAGCGGATCGGATAGTTCTTTACTTTCTGTGACCAAGTATCGCGTTATCAGTTCGCGAATTGTGAGATTAACAACGTCCTCGTCAGCGAGGTCGTGGTAATCGAGAGAGACACGGTGAGTTGCCTCGAAACAAGCGACTGCAAGTTCAAAGTCGAGATCATCTACATATTGTTCAGAAACGACGACGCCGAGAGGGTCGTCCGGTGAGACCAGTATGTCATCAAGACTGACGCACTGCAGAATCGCTATAAAGCTGTCAATTAGGGGTTCGATATTCATATGGAATGGATCGTTGAGGGAGATTTATTATTTTGCCCAACGTCCCCCGTCAGGTATCGCTGGCAGGAGGTGGGCAATGAGCGCACCAAACGGGAGCGAAGGCACTCGGGATGCTCTTCTGCCAGCATCCCCTGTGCCTGAGCGGTCGAACGTCAAATCGACTCCGCTCGAAAGTGAGAACGGCCAGCGATTAGCTGAACGGGTCTGTTCGCATAATTGGATTGGAATACCATCAGGCGTCATGGTTCGAGAGGAGATAAATCGCATCGGGTGGAACGTCGGTGAGCTTACCAAGTATTGCTTGAGCGTTCGCAATCAGGCCATGGGGATAGCCAATAAATCTTCGTTGGAGAACCAAGTCGAGAAAGCATCTCGGATGCACCCTTAAAGCTCATGTGCCAATTCTCGATGCATATATTGACTTCCTCATTCTTGGTGATGTTCCGAACGGCAAGAAAAAGTCCGTCGCGATCATCCCACGATTCTGGTTTGGAAAGGGTGTCCCCAACCTCAATGTCTATTGTGTCATCGAGCGTGATAACGGAAAATCCCTCTTCATTGGTCTTTCCAATATACGATCCTCGGTCGGACCGCGCGATAATCAGGAGCTTCATATTTTCTGCGAACGACCCCCGTCAGGAATCGCTGGCAGGAGGTGGGCAATGAGCGCACCAAACGGGAGCGAAGGCACTCGGGATGCTCTTCTGCCAGCATCCCCTGTGCCTGAGCGGTCGAACGTCAAATCGACTCCGCTCGAAAGTGAGAACG
>Ga0209697_10005320_pt1 | contig 16119 bp, 14 predicted proteins | sample AliMusrvi5mmetaG_FD_184115 | JGI IMG/M metagenome (GOLD analysis project Ga0209697, IMG submission 184115) | Freshwater lake bacterial and archeal communities from Alinen Mustajarvi, Finland, to study Microbial Dark Matter (Phase II) - Alinen... | ecosystem: Environmental > Aquatic > Freshwater...
ATCATCCCAATTGAAGCTGACATTTGCTTTAATAAGTACTTTTGCGCTTTCTTTTTTAATGAAAAACATTTTAAAATCTTTTGGTAAACAAATCCTTTTCTGGCTTTTGTTCTTCACCCTAACAAGGATAATTTTTCTAATCTATTATTCTAAATATCTTGCAGGCATTGATTTTATAAGCATTGCTGCAGTTTTTTGGCATGGACTGAAGCTTGATCTGAGCACTGTGTTCTATATTGTTTCCATCCCCTTTATTCTCTTGACCATTCAATCTTTTGTCCATAGAAAATGGATGAACAAGGTAATGCTGATCTATACGGCCGTGATAATTTTTGTTTATTCAATAATCGTAACAGCCGAGCTTGGCATTTTTGATGAATGGCATACAAAGTTAAGTGTAAAAGCACTCCGTTATGTATCGCATCCTTCAGAAGTCTTTAATTCTGCAGCTACTTCAACATTTTTCTTTTTGCTCGCAATTTTATTCTTCCTGTTTTTTGCAGGGTTGTTTTCCTATGTAAAATGGTTCAGGCAAAAGATCACCCAGTCGGCACGAAACATTTATTTCTCTTTGTGTTTTCTAATCATCACGCCAGTTTTGGTTGGAATTGGAATTCGTGGTGGAATCGGACAGGTTCCGATAACTCAAAGCGACGCATACTATTCAAAGCACAACTTTCTGAATCTAGTTGCAGTGAATTCGGGGTGGAACATCCTTCAAAGCATTACACAGAATTATTCTTCGCTGAACAAAAACCCATTCATATTCTACAAACCTGAAGAATCAGCTGCCATTGTCAAAGAGATACTGAGAGTGCCCAAAGACACAACTGTTGAAGTGCTGAAAATAAAAAAGCCGAATATTGTGTTGATCATTTTTGAAGGATGGTCAGCTGATCTTATTGAATCACTTGGTGGCACTGCCGGCATTACTCCCTGTTTCCACAAACTCGAAAAGGGCGGAATTTTATTCAACCACATTTATGGAAATGGCACCCGCTCGGAGCAGGGAATGTCAAACATATTCGGCGGGTTTCCCTGTCATCCACTTTCAATCATCACACGACAACCTGACAAATTCATTAAGCTCCCGAGCCTCACCCGTACCCTCAATTCCAATGGCTACCATTCATTGTTTCTCTTTGGCGGGGACCTTGAATACGGCAATATGAAGGGTTATATGTACTACAATAATTTTGACAAGATCCTTGATGAACAAAACTTCAAAAGCAGCATTCCTCGCGGGAAACTTGGAATACATGATGAGTACGCATACCATGAATTTCTGAATGAACTGAACAACCAAAAAGCCCCGTTCTTTTCAGCAATGTTCACAGTGAGTACGCACGCACCTTATGATATTCCAAACTATAAAGAAAATATTAAATGGCCTACCCTTGAAAAAGAATATGTGAACGCAGCTCATTATGCTGATAGCTGCCTTGGTGCTTTTATTGACCAGGCAAGCAAACAGCCATGGTTTGCAAATACGCTTTTCATCATGGTCTCTGACCATGGCCACAGTTCATACAAACCCTGGGATTACCGTACAAAAGAATATCACCATATCCCTATGTTGTTTTATGGTGACGTACTAAAAGATTCATTGAAAGGAACAGTTTGTGAAAGATTCGGCTCCCAGGTGGACATTGCGGCAACTTTGCTTCATCAACTCGGTATTACAAGCGAAAAATTCAAATGGAGCAAAGATCTTTTCAATCCCTACAATCACAACTACACATATTATTCTGATGAAGTAGGTCTTGGTTGGGTGTGTCCCGATGGAGATTTTATCTATGATCACAATCTCAATACTGTTATAGACAATAAAATTCCGCCTGCAAAAAAAGACTCCATTGTAAAAGCAGGAAAATCGTACTTGCAGGAAGTGTATAAGGAGTTTTGGAATGATTAAGAATTAGGGAGTTTGTGGTTTGTGGTTTGTGGTTTGTTGTTGCTTCAACTTTACATCTTACAACTTCTATTTAGCAGGTACACTATCAGTATTTATTCTTTAAGTTCGGCCATCGAAACCTTGTGGATTCTTAATTATAATGCTGGCGATTCATAGTGTAACCAACGAATCCATAAAATTAAGCCCTACATTCAATGATGTTTTACTACATAATCAAAGAAAATTTTATAAACAGAATTGAAGATAAAATTTAGTAATTTTACATCAGGTTTGAACTTTACTTATTGACTTAATTTCATGAAGATCTTTTTAACCTTTTTAATGATCCAGACATTGCTTATTACTGCTTTGTTTGGACAAAATCAGCACACGATCAAAGTGTATTTCAAATATGGTTCAAAGCCTGCCCGTCATTTCAAAAAAACAGAAGAGAAATACTTCGGAGGGATCCATGGTGGCCATGTTTCAATTGGTGTTGATACGGCTGTGATAGGTTTCTCATTTTATTATGGCTATCATATTTTCCCTAATAACAAAAAATTGAACGGTGTTTATAATTTTGAAGGCATTCATAAATTCAGGAAAGATACAGTGGGCTTCAAATACACAACCTTCCAGATATCTCTGACCGACACTCAATATTATAAACTTAATACCATTTTCAACAATTACCTGTTTTTAAGGACGCCATACGATTATGCGTTATTTGGTATGAGGTGCGCTGCCGCAGCCTATGATGTCCTCAGCCAGATCGGAATCTTTAAGGTAAGATCAAGATGCGGCAACATCATTTCAAATTTCTATCCAAAATTATTAAGAAAGAAAATGTTCAAGCTTGCAAAAAAGAATAATTATACGATCTTAAAGCATACAGGGAGGACATCGAGGAAATGGGAAAAGGATTAGTCATTGATGGTCATTGGTCATTGGTCATTAGTCATTAGTCATTATGACCATGCCTGAATTTGGTTGACCTTTTTTTGTAAATTGTAAACTGCCTTTTTTGACATTCGGGTAATGTGAACCAGAGAGCCTTTTTTCGGCATTTTTTTTTGAACTTGATATCGTTAAAGAAAATAAAAACAAGAGGCTACTCATGTTTCACCTCCTGTTTTTTTTGACCTTCGGTATAAAGTTTCACCATCGGCCTTTTTTCGGCGCTCAAAGATAATACATATTTCTCGAAACTTACTGGTGATAATTTATTTACAAGGTTTGAGTGTGGACGCCCATAATTATAGGCATAGACAGCTCTTTTCAAACCTTGCTCTAAGTCATTTAGATTATTGAAGTGCCATGATTTTAAGTACTCATTTTTAATGATTCCATTTACTCTCTCGGCATAGGCATTTTCATAAGCTGCATCACACATGCTTATGCTGCATTTATTCAACATCAGAAGGGATGTGTAATCAGTAGAAGCATATTGACTACCTCTATCCGAATGATGAATAAGTCCCGGATATGATTGTTGTCCTCTTAAATTAAATGCCATCTTCAAAGCAATGATATTAGCGGTGGTTTCCATTGTGCTACTTGCTGTATATCCTATGATTCTTCGAGAATAAACATCAATAATAAACACCAGGTAATAAAAAATTTTACCAACCAAAAAGTAAGTTATATCACTTTGCCAAACTTGGTTGACACCTGTCAACTTAATTCCTTTAATCAGGTTTGTATATTGATAACATTTTACTGAGTAAGTCGTCCTGATATAGTTTTGCGGATAGAGAACCCTGTACCCATTATTTAGTAGAAGAAATTCAAATTTATCCCTGCCTATATCATCTGGTACTATAAGATCATACATCTTCCTGACTCCAATTTTAGGATGTATTTCCCTTATAGCATCAGCTTTTAAAAACAAAAGTTCATAATACACGTCTTTGTTCTCCTTTTGTTTCTGCTTATGATGGCCTTGTTTGCTTATCCCGGCCAGATCATAGATTGCTTTCATAGTGTAGTCCCCTTTTTCTCCATCAAACCATCCGATGACTCGGTATCGAATTTTTTTTTAATGTCTTCACCTAACTCCTCTGAACTAAACTCTATTACCTTCTCAAGATAATCTATCTTTAACTGTTTTTGCCCTACGGCTCTTTCCAGTTCTGCTAATCGTTCCTGTAACTTTTTAGTCTTACGTGATTCGCTTTCCATTTCTATAACTTGATTCACTCCTTTCTTCAAATGTATAGAATATTTGAATACCCACTTGTAAACTGCCGACCGACTTACATTATATAAACGGCTAAGTTCTGAAATACCTATTTGATTTTGCTCGATTTCTTTTACTTTTTGAATCTTGAATTCTTCACTAAAAAATCGATGTTGTCGCATAGCCTTTTTTACTGATTTTTCTTTTCCCATTTTTCCTGTTTTTAGTTAACCTTTTTTGTCTAATTTTGGTCAACCTATTTCAGGCACGGACAATAGTCAATGGTCAGTAGCTAGTAGTCAATGTCTGCATCAGGGATAATACGGAGGCATTACGGATATAGGATGCAATTAACTGCCAAAATTGTTTTCGTATTAACTGCCAATGACTAATTTTGCTGCTTATTCAGGAATACTGTGAAAAAAATTCTCGCGCAATTGTTTCTTAAATCGAAGGGCTGGACAATTTTCAGCACTATACCCAAAGAGATCAAAAAGGCGGTTGTGATCTCGGCGCCTCACACATCAGGATGGGATTTTATCATTGGCCGTGCCGCTTTTTACAGCAAAGGGATCAGGCATATTCATTTTCTTATCAAAAAAGAAATGTTCCGCTTTCCGCTTGGTGGTGCACTAAGGTCCATGGGTGCTATTGCGATCGACAGGGGAAAGAACAATACAACCATTCAACTGGTGAGTAAAATGTTCGCAGAACATGAAAATTTCCTGTTGTTGATTACTCCCGAAGGCACACGCAGCTATTCGGAACACTGGAAAAAGGGTTTCTACCATATTGCAGTCAATGCAAATGTCCCCATTGTTCTTACTTATATTGACTATGGCAAGAAAGAAGGAGGCTTCGGACCTGTGTTATATCCTTCGGGTGATTTTGAAAAGGATTTCAAATTCATCACTGATTTCTATAAAGACATGACGGCAAAATACCCAGAGAATTTTAATCTTTCTCCACAATATAGGAAGACTGAAGGGGGCTGATTTTTGTGAAGTTCCAAATTCCAAATTCCAAGCTCCAAATTCCAAGTTGAAGCCTGCGAATTTTTTATCAAATCATTGGATGCAAGTAAAGTTCAAAAAAACAATAAGAGCACCGGGAAATACCAAAAAAAATCAGTACAACCTGGTGCTCTTAGTATTAAATGTTGATGCCTGTAACTCTAGACACTCTAGACACTTTAGGCACTTTTTCTCCTAGTACCCGAAAATATCTTCAAGCTTCAATACTTCTACTTTCCCATATTTTTCGAGCATTTTCATATCCATGTCGTCTTTCTTTCCAACAGCAAGGATCGTATATTTTTTGTCCTTCATGTATTTCTGTTCGAAAGCAAGCAGATCGGCAATCTTCATTGTCGGAACTTTTTCAAAAACATCTTTGCGGATATCGTAAGTAAGCCCTAAACGTTTTGCATTGTAGTAGCTGAATAAAATATTTTCCTTGGTGATCCTTTCAGTCCGTATTTTTTGAATAATCGCATCCTTGGCAGCAGCAAAGCTCTTTTCAGACTCAGGTGTGTTGTTGACCACATCATACATGGCTTTCATTGCTTCAGGCAATTTATCATTCTGCGTACCTATAAAAGTAAACACATAATTGTTCCTGTCGAGGCGCGACGGTGTCTGATATCCTGCATAGGAACTATACGCAAGCGCTTTCGATTCGCGTAATTCCTGGAAAACTACTGAATTCATTCCTCCTCCAAAATATTCATTGAACATGCGAATAGCCGGGATGTTTGCTTTGTCATATTTTTCCGACTTCGACAGCATCACCATTTCAACCTGTTTCATATCGTAATCCACAACGTAAACTTTGGTTTCGGTTGTTGGCAGTTCTTCAAACTTTGTTTCTTTAGGTATCGGGGTTAATGTAGCAGGCACCTTATGATATTTGTTGAGTATTGAAGTAAGGCTGTCAGTGCTGTGTGTACCGTAGAACATGATGTAATGCGGGTAGGAATTCAGGGCTTTGATCTTTGTTACAAGTTCAGTTGCTTTCAGGTCTTTTAATTCCGTTTTTGATAAAATATTTGTGTAGGGATTCTTCGGTCCGAATTTTCCATAATTGTATAATCCACTCCACAAAATTTCATCTTTCGAAAGTTTATTGTCGGCCCGTTGTTTCAGAACATTGCTTGTCATATCGTCAAGAGTGGCCTGGTCGGCTTTTGCATCGGATAAAAGGTTTTCAAACAGCTTCAGTCCTTTTGTAAAGTTCTCGCTCAATCCTGAAAGACTCACCCAAATTTCGTCGTCGGAACTGTTGACATTGAATGAACATCCTGCTTTGTAAAATTCCTGTTGCACCTGTGCAGGTGTCAGTGTTGATGTTCCTACATACTGAAGATAATTGATTGCAAGTGCCATTTTCTTGTCATTGTTGCTTCCCATATTGAAAATATAGTAGAGTGCGAAAGTTTTGTTCTCCTTGTTCTCGTTGTAATAAACATCAATATCTTTTTTCACCTTGAATTTTTTGATGTCTTTATCATAATCCACAAATACGGGATCAATTTCTTTCGGAACCTTTGCCAGTATATCCGTAAGGAAAGCCGACTGCGCATCCCTGTTGATGGTTACCGGAGTGATGATCGGTTTGGGAACTTTTTTCACACTATTGTCAACACCGGTTTTTTTATATACAACCACGTAATTGTTGTTGTAATATTTGTTCGCAAAGTCAACAATTTGCTGAGTGGTGATTTTCGAAAGGCTGTCAATTCTGCTTACTTCATCTTTCCATGGAGTTCCCAGTACGAAAGCATCCACCATCTCGAAATCGCGCGAGCTGTTGTTTTCTTCTTTTTTAACTTCCTGCAATTTCATATCATTGATCACTGCGGGAATCAGCCAATCCGGAAACTCTCCGTGTTTGATAGCTTCGATCTGCGTCAGCAAAAGATCCTTTACCTGTGCGAGTGTTTGTCCTTCTTTGGGATTACCATACAACACATGCATTGAATAATCCTTCATGATATTCGTGTATGATCCTGCTGATAAAACCTGTTGTGCCTGGTTCAGGTTAAGGTCAATCATGCCGGCAGTACCGTTGGTGAGCAGCATATCTATCAAAGAAATCATTTTTGCTTCCTTTGAATTGGCGCCTGCAAAACGGTAACCAATCATTACTGATTCGGCGTTGGGTCCCACAACCTCTTTGACGATGGGTTTTGTAATGGGGTCTTCAACGGGAGGGACAAAAGCTGCGATCTCTTTTTTAGGCAATGCGCCCCATTTGGCATCAACAATTTTGATGGCTTCATCAGGATTAAAATCACCCGAAATGCAGATGGCTATGTTGTTCGGAACATATTTTTTGTGATAATAAGCATACAGGGCATTTAAAGAAGGGTTTTTCAGATGCTCAACAGTACCGATGGTTGTCTGGGTTCCGTAAGGATGTTTTTTAAACAAGCCCGCGGATAACGAATCCCATGCTTTTTCGTCATCATTGTCAAGACCGATATTTTTCTCTTCATACACTGCTTCCAGCTCCGTGTGGAAAAGGCGGAAAACAGGGTTGCGGAACCTTTCGCCTTCAATGGAAAGCCATGTTTCAAGCTCGTTCGAAGGGATGTCGTTCACATAGACAGTCTGCTCAACCGATGTAAAAGCATTGGTGCCCTTTGCTCCGATGGCAGTCATCATTTTGTCGTACTCATTGGCGATGGCAAATTTTGAAGCCACACCCGAAACGCTGTCAATCAAATGATATTCTTTTTTGCGCAGGTTGGTATCTTTTATCAGGCGATACACTTCAAAAAGACTGTCAATCTCGGTGAGCAATGGTTTTTCCTTTGCATAGTCGAGCGAGCCGTATTTGTCGGTTCCTTTGAACATCATGTGTTCGAGGTAATGCGACAGGCCTGTGTTGTCGGCAGGATCGAACTTGCTGCCGGTCTTAACGGCAATGGCTGTTTGAATGCGCGGGGCATTTTTATACACTGTGGTGTAAACTTTCAGTCCGTTGTCGAGGGTGTAAATACGCACGTGCATAGGGTCGCCGGGCACTGTGTCATACTTATAGGTTTTCTGTGCCGAAACACCTAGACAAATGATAATAAAAACTGCAAAGAGCAGCGCTCTTGCAATGATTTTGGGTGTTGTTTTCATGGTAATTGTTTTTTTATTGAGTCGTAAAAGTAGAAAAATAAAAAAGAACGGGAAGTAAATTGTGTTTTACTTCTTTTGATTGAGATTGCAAATTCCCAGTTTAAAACCGAAAGGATTGCACTTCGACAAGCTCAGCGACTACAAAGTCCTTTCGGGCGGCGCAAATCTTTAACGACAGGAAATTATTCTTTTATAAATTTAGAAATTCGGATCATATCATTATTGCACAATCTAAGTATATACATCCCTTTTGTCAGGCTATAAATATTCAGTGTGTTGACACCCACATATAAGTTCGCCTGAATAACCAATCGTCCCTGAATATCATAAATTGATATGATGTTGTTTTGTAAACTATTTACGGGAACTTCAATGTTTAAATTATTCTTGGCAGGATTAGGATATATTGAAAATTCGCAGGTTTCAGATAATTCATTCAGACCTGTTGTAATATCTCCAAAATATCGGAATAAAGTTACATCATAATAGTAGGTGGTATTGTTTTTTGAAACGCCGGCAACTATTATTTTGCCATCTGCTTGCAAAGCCATTCCATAAGCGCCATCGTCGTTACTTATGGAATTAACAGCAACTCCGGCATTACCGAACGTAGTATCAACTGTTCCATCGGTGTTCAGTCGCATGGTTGAAAATTTATATTGTCCAAAAACTGTGGTATAACCGGTAACAACAATTTTCCCGTTTGTTTGAACTTTCACACCATAAGCTTCAGATCCATGACCTCCTGCCTCAAGGGTGTCAATTCCATTCGTTCCGAATTGAGTATCCAGTGTTCCGTCAGCATTAAATCGCATCACAGCAAAAACCCAATTTGAGCCGCTAACAGTATTTCCTGCAACTACAATCTTTCCGTCAGGCTGTATATCTGTTGCAAATCCCATATCTGCATTATTGTTTATATCTTTGGTTGTATAGCCATTTGTGCCGAATGTGGAATCAAGGATTCCATTCGTTTTATACCTTGCAACAGCAAAATCATTATTTGTTGTAATATGGGATTGGCCAACTGCAATAATTTTCCCACCCGGAAGTATCTTAAGTGCATTGATCTCGGCTTCATGATCACCGGGCATGCTAACTGAAACGCCGTTAACACCAAAAGTGGAATCCACAACACCATTGGTATTGTATCTTACCATTACAAAGTTATTACTTGTATTGTAATAACCAAAACCGCCTTGAATTATTTTCCCGTCCTGTTGAATAGCAACTGCAAAAGCCCGTCCACCATAGAGTCCTATGGGGTGATTAACAATTCCTCCTGTTCCAAAAGATGCATCAAGGGTTCCGTTGGCATTATACCTGACTAATTCAAAGGCATCATTTCCTCCGGAGTTTGAGTATCCTGAAACAACAATCTTATTGTCGGATTGGATAGCAAGAGCAAATGCAATGTTTTTCACATTACCGAAATAAGGCATTGCAATTCCTCCTGTACCAAAAGATGGGTCAAGTGATCCATCAGTATTATATCTGATTAAAACGAAAGAGGTGAGCGTATCATTTTGAGCAGAACCGGCAACTACTATTTTCCCGTCCGTTTGAACCTCTACTGCATAAGCAATATTGTCGAGGTCATAAATATGCGTTGCAACATGACCCGTGCCCCCAAAACTTGAATCAACAGTACCTGGTGTTTGAGCAGTAATTCTCATTGCCGAAAGAAGAATAAAAAATGTAAAGATTAGTTTTTTCATCTGTTTATTGATTTATTGATTTGAATTGCAAAAATAAGTATTCTCATGAAAAATAGAAAAGAATAGGTAGGAAATTGTGGAATAGTGAGGTTTTCAAAACAGCATGCTCATATTATTTCATCGAATTACGAAAGCGTTGACTGATTCGTCGTTTTATTCGTACTTCGATGAAGTAATGTTTTTACTGATTTTATTTAGCTAAATTTTTAAAAACCCTTTTACTTTGCTTTGAGATTTTGTATATTTGTGGCTGTTTATTTTCAACATGTTCATGTTCTTATTTTTTGCTTTAGCCTGACGATTGTATGCTAAACTTCGGGATTTAATTTTATTTAAAACAGGGTTTTATTGCTGACACTAAATTCAAAAAAGATATAATATGCTGGTACCTTCAATGACTTTATCAGAAATAAAAAGTGAGATCGCACGGGATTATCCCATTGTGCGTCGCAAAGCCGAATACACGGGCGTCAAAATGAAACATATTTTTCATCCGCATGGCAAGGAATCAAAAATCCAGTTGCTTGATTATGTTTCGAAAAATAAGAACAACTGGATCATCAGGATCGAGGTAAACAAGAAAGAATTAAAAATGAGTTTCCTGGTGTATTTTTATAATGAAATAGGTATTCTTGGAATAATCCCCTCCGACGACGATGCCTTTATTCATGTTCATACTTCTCATTTTTTTAAAAGGTTCAACGAACGTTTGCATCTTAACCTGCGGACACCTGTTGAGATCCTGCACAAATATCTTGATGAAAGTGACAGCTATAAATCAAAGATCACTGCGGAATTGGCGCCCGGCATTTTCAAAACTTTTACTTTGCACAGTCTCGGCTATTGCCTGGGTATAATGGATAACAATATTAAAGTCGAAAAATTGAACACTTTCATTACGCACGAAATGCTTGGGAAAAATCAAATTTCTATCAGCGAATACATAAAAAAAGAAACTGAAAATAATGAGGATCCTGATTACGGATGGACGATCTGAAGATGGAAAGGTTTAGGGATTGGAAAGGTTTTTTATCGCTGCAAATACCGTGGACAGACATCCTGGCATTTTTAATTTACAAACACATCAGAGACACACCCGAAGGCGGAGGGATTTAATTATTTCCCGGAAAATTGTAAATAAAGCATAACCACAGCAGCCACCGTCATTAAAATCAAAGTTAGAAAGCCAAGTATGTTTGACTTTTTACCGTTTTTAAATTTTCCCATTATCTTTTTGTTGTTGGCAATATGGAGTATGATCGCTATCAGAACCGGCGCAGTAAGTCCGTAAAGAATGGCTGACCATATCAATGCCTTGATTGGCGAAATGCCGATATAATTCAAAGACAACCCCATTACCAGCGATATGGCAATGATGATATAAAATGGTTTTGCCTGGTAAAACTTTTTGTTCAATCCTTCTTTCCATCCAAATGTTTCAACAATGATATAGGAAAGCGAACCACTCAGGACAGGAATAGCCAATAGCCCCGTACCAATTACTCCAATGGCAAAAAGTAAATAGGATGCATTTCCCGCCAGGGGTTTCAGAGCCTGTGCTGCCTGTTCAACAGTGTCAATTTTATGAATGCCGCCATTGAATAACACGGTTCCTGAAGTGAGAATGATCGCAAACATAACAATGTTTGAAAACAACATGCCATAATCAACATCTTGTTTCATATCGTGCATCACTCTTTTATTTATTACCAAACGCTTTTCCATTTTCTTCATGTCCTCCACTTCCATGGTGGCCTGCCAAAAGAAAAGATAGGGCGAAATGGTTGTGCCAAGTATGGCAACCAATATGCTGACGAAACTTTTGTCGAATTTTATGGTTGGAATAAATGTTCCTTTTAAAACGGCCATCCAGTCCTGCTTAAACAAAAACGGAACAATTAAATACACCCAAAGAACAATACAAAGGTATTTGAGAACGGAACCAATTTTCTGATAGGGCAAATAAATCATCAGCACCAACATTATTGCTGTGAAAGCGATGCTGAAAAATATTGCATGAACGGATGGGAACAAAAGATTTCCAACGGCTCCCATTCCGGCAATGTCGGCGCCGATATTCATCACAATGGCCGGAAAACTAAAAAGCACCATCAAATATAAAATTGGCTTTGAATAATTTGATTTTAGTGTGCCTGTCAAACCTTTGCAGGTAACCAATCCGATGCGGGCACACATTTCCTGTATGGCAGCCATCAGAGGAAAAGTAATGAGTGCAGTCCAAAGGGTCGAAAGTCCGTATTGCGCTCCGGCCTGGGAGTAGGTTGCAATGCCCGAAGGATCGTCATCGCTGGCGCCTGTTACAAGACCGGGGCCAAGCAGTTTCCAAAACCGGAGAATGGCGGAGGGTTTTTCTTTCTTCTTTTTCATTTATGAAGTTAAGGTTTAAAAAAATTCATGCATCCTCCATTATAGTTTGAAAAAACCGGTGCCAAAAATAAAATCAAACCGGGAAAGTCAAATTAAAATGAAATTAATATCGAATTAAGAATGGATAAACTATACCCTGCCCTATTGCCGCACTTTTCCCAACCGGTGTCAGCGATGACGATTTCATTTTACAAATTTATTCTTCATCTTCTTTTGGCGCTAACAGCGTGATGCCGGTCAGGTCGGCTTTGCTTTGTTTCAGGAATTCGTAAGTCATACGATCAGCTTTACAGTCTATAAATTGTATCCCTTTTAAACTTTTGTTTTTAATTTTAAAGAAATTGTTGATCAGCGTTGCATTGCGGAATGTTACCTTTTTAAAGGCACAGTTTTCAAAAGAACAGTCCTCCAATGTACCATCGAAAACGGTATCCACAATCCACATGGCATTGAAAGAAGTGCGATTCAAAACTGCGCCGGTCATAGCGTTTTTCTGAAAGCCCCCGTATTTAAAAGTCGCTCCCGAAAGATCGGCGGCTGTGAAATCGCAACCCGTTATATAGCTTTCCGAAAATTCGGTTCCTGAAAAACCGGCGCCCGCGAATTTGCAGCCATTGATATTGCTTCCTGAAAATTCAGCGCCCTTCAGCGAACAGTCCTTAAACAGATTTTTGCCCAAATTAGATTTCTGAATGTGGCTTTTGCTGATGTCGGAGCCGGAGAAGTCACAGTTTTCAACATTATTGCGTTTCAGAAGAAGACCCGACAGATCGGAACCGATAAACTTGCATTGCTGCATATTGGACGAACTGAATTTTTCGTGCAGGTTTTTCAACCCTGAAAAGTCGGCATCTACCCAGTTGCCATGCGACATGTCCCAGCCAGGCTTTTTCTTTGGCAGTACTGATGGCAATTCTGCCGGTGGTTTAATTTCCGCTGCATCGGTGGCGGCTTCTGAACGGAAGTTTTCTGAAAAATAGTTAAGGTCCACGCCCAGAATTTCCGCCAGATGATTCAAAGTAATGATATCGGGCATTGATTCTCCGCGCTCCCACTTTCCTACAGCCTGCGAACTGATGAAGAGGCGCTCAGCAAGCTGTGCCTGCGAAATATTGATCTTCTTTCGTGCTTCGGCAATTTTATTGCCAATGATCTTAGTGCTTAACATACGTTTAAATTTTTAGTTTTTTGATGCTGCAAAGATACTTCCAATCATAGCGGTGGTCAACAATAAAATCACAACTTTTGGTTGTAATCGCGCTACTTTTTGTTGTTATTTGACAACTAAGGGTGGTAAATGAGGGGATTTGAGGGAAGGGTTGTTTTTGGGGGAAGGAAATTGGGTATTAGGATAAGGGAATTGGGGGGTAAGGGGGATTGCAAAACCGAGGTTCCGGGACTTTTGGGCGCTCTGCAAATCCTGACCGGCGTAGCATTTATTTTTTCCACATCTCCCAAAAGCCACTGAATATGTTATCTTGCAATATTCCCTCCTCATCAAAAATATAGTCCTGGATTTTCCATTCTCCCTTAAACTTATTTTCGCTGTGGCAAAATTGACCAGAATAATAAACTTCTGGACATGTATCACTGACAAAAGATTCTTGAACATTATTTTCGTCCATGTAATGTGCATTCTTGTAAAACTTAATAAAATCAATAACATCATTGTTAAACTTACCTCTCACAATAATCTCATCGTCAATTCCTCCATTTGCAACGTCTTCTATTATTTTCCCAATAAATTCGTCAATACCTTTGTCAATAATCATTATAAAAGGAACACTTTGAAGTTGATTAGTAACACTATATCCCTCCACATAATTATAAAACCCAATCCATTCTCCATTTATATCAATCATAAAGTTTTTTTAAGGGGCGCATAACGCTCAGAGCATATCGTTTATTTTTTTCTTTTTCCTTTAAGAATACCTGTCCTATCATACTCATACGTGTCAGAAGATTTAATCATTACTCCATGTTGATAGAATTCTGATTTAATAAAACCTCCCTGTTCGTTAAAATATGTCCAGGCTGAGTCTTTCTTATCCTTACAATAAAAACCGACCATTTTACTGTTTCCATTATCATACCAATAATTCCATTGACCTGTCTTTAAAGTAATCGCACGACTTGTTTCCCAATCAACATCATTCTCACGACAACCTTCCGATTCTTTCATGCCATTCTCATAGTACGATGTAAAAAAATCTAATGAATCTGAAATTGTAATAGTGCGAAATTTGCTGTTATTGTCAGGATAAAAGAAAGAAGCTTCTTGTTGTTCACCATTGTCCCAATAACAAAGATTTAACTCCTTTCCGGAATCAGTGTATGCAAATTCAGGACCAACCTTAACTCCATTTAAATAGCGTACTTTTTGATTTAACATGGAATTTGTATCATAATGAAGCCAATCACCATTAAGCAATTTATTTTTCAAACTGAATTTGCATAATATTCTGCCTTTCTTCAATTCTATCCATTTCCCGTTAGGGAAAGAATCTTTTACTGTCTTATCTCCGTTAAAGAAAGAGAACATCATAGTGTCGGGCAATACAAAAAAAGTGTCTGTATTGATAATAACAGTTCTGAATAATTGAGCTTGAATGTTCAAACTCATTATCAAAACTGTGAGTATTATTGCCAGGGTCTTCATTTTCTTAAATGCATGCTTACATGCCAGAAAATTGCAGTTTTTTCAATTACTGCAATTTTTATCAGCCCGTTATTTTTTCTTTTTGTAAAGAGATGTTTTATATTCATTATCCTGCAAAATCAATCTCTTTGAGTTATGTTTTTTAATTTTGAATTTCCATATTTCTCCATTTTCAATAATACCCCAACTTTGCACAAGGAATATTTTAATATCCATACAATTATCGGGGTTTATTTTAAATGAATATCCTTTATAACCTATATAGGAAGTACTCACCCAATATTCTTTATCCGTTCTTCTGATTTTCAAATTTGCATTTCCATTTTGATCTGATGAAAACCATAAAGAGTCAACGGAAGAACTTTTCAAATTAATTGAAGCAGCTTGCATAGGCTCATTAAACTTTTTATCAATTATTGAAAAATGAAGAGTGATGCTGTCATTATTATTGCAATTAGTTTTGTCAATGGCAACAGTGTTCTTTAATGTGTCATCGCTGACAAAACGAAAAGTCAGAGTTTTTTTCTTTATTTTATAAATACCATTGCCTTTAATACCTCCTAAACAAGTCCAAGAAGAATAATCAAATAAACTATCATTCTTAAAAGTCAGGCAAAAACCAACAAAATCAGTCTTACTACAAAAAGTACCGTCAAACTTCATCTGTCCAAACGTTGTCAGTGGAATCAAAAACAAATATGTCAATGCCTTTTTCATAATGACTGACAACGTTTGGATTGCCATATTACTGCATTATCCACTATAGTATTTCTAAAGGCTTTATTATTTTTAAGGCTTTAAAATTAATCATTTTCAGTGGCTTATTTTAATTATTCGATTGTAAAGGTTTACAAAGGTTCACAAATGATTAAAAAACAGATGATAATTTTCAAGCTGTAAAAGTACATAAAAAAATTATTCACAATAACAATCCAATAAATAAAATGCCCACATAGCCCTGATGTTGCGCGTGTCCCTGATGGAGCGCGTTTCAAACACGTGCCCCCAAACCGTTAAATCCGCTAAATCTGCTGTAAAAATCCCCGAAAGCGCGCGTTTCAAACGCGTGCCCCCCAAAAATCCAATCCCTCCCCCAAAAACCTGCCAGCGTTTCCTTCAAACCTGGCAGCGTTTAAACCACTATCCCCATC
>Ga0209697_10005324_pt1 | contig 16116 bp, 9 predicted proteins | sample AliMusrvi5mmetaG_FD_184115 | JGI IMG/M metagenome (GOLD analysis project Ga0209697, IMG submission 184115) | Freshwater lake bacterial and archeal communities from Alinen Mustajarvi, Finland, to study Microbial Dark Matter (Phase II) - Alinen... | ecosystem: Environmental > Aquatic > Freshwater...
CAGATTTAGAATGGTTTCTCAAATTGAAGAAATTTTTCATCACTATATTTTTCCAATGCATTATTAACTTCCAAGTGCATATAGATGCCCCAAACGCCATTTGTAACCTGAAGAAGAGGAATGGCCATGAATCTGCAATGTATCCCAACCAAGGGTTACCAATTTCCTTTCCAATATTTCATTTTTGAGCACAATATTTGCAAATTCCGTACATTCACTTTGACTCAGAGAACGGCCTGTTAACACCTTTATTTTAAAACCCGAGAACATTTTAGAGAAAGAATGTTTATAGTTTGAATCGCCCAAGAATATTGATGCTTCCATGAGAAATGGTGTTTCCCCAATTATGAATGAGTTTCTAGCAGCTTTATTGAATTCTCTAATCAGCTTTTCTCGTTCTGTAAAATCCATGAACCAATTATATATATGACTCCATATCATAGTATTGATATTATATTAAGTTAAATAAGAATTGATTTTTAGTTCGGCAAATTTTCACAAAAAAAGAGCGTGAACTAAAACTTAATCCGTCCTGAGGCACTGGTATGCCCTGCAACAAATAAGTAAAGCCCACGCCGTGGCGTGAGCGTTTCACTTATTATTCTTGTTGCAATTCAAATTACCAGTTTTCAGGAACAGGAATAAAAGCTAACGCTTCTATTTATATTTTAATAATTCTGTCTTTTATGGTATTATCATAGGCTTATGGTTTTGAAGGAAAGCAAATGTAATAAATCTGTTTTGATAATTAATTAAGCAAAGCTAATATTGAGTTTTCACATATATTGCTGATTCTGATCCTATGCCTCCCCCAAGCCTTATTTGTTCTTACCCCCTTATGCAGCACCTACGAACCACTACCTAAGTCGTTCCGATGCGCCCTATCGGGCACGACAAACTCTATTTTTAAATGGCTAGCTTTATGAAAATCTTACAGATCTTAGTGTAAAGGACGATAGATAACTGTCAAGATCAACACTCCCATCTACCTTCTTTGAATTTTTCAACCAAATAGTCGTTTTTTTAATTGATTAAAATTCTTAGATTTATGGTCACTAAGACCTTACTTCAATTCGATGAAAAAAAAATCGGTGTTAATCCTAACAGTATCCTTGATGCTGGTATTGTCCTTTCTTGTCAATTGCAAGAAAGAAGCATTGAAAGTTCCACCTACCGTTACTATTTCAGAAGCCTCTAATATAACTGCAAACTCAGCGACAGTAGGTAGTATCATTACTGCTGATGGTGGTTCAGAAGTCTTGTCAAGGGGTGTAGTTTGGAGTACAAGCGATAGTCCAATTAGTACGGATAGCAAAACCTCAGACGGAAAAGGTATAGGAAGCTATTCGAGTTCTTTAACCTCCCTTAGTCCGGGAACAACATACAATTTAAGGTCATATGCGATTAACTCAATTGGTACAGCATACAGCAGTCAAAAATCATTCAAGACACTGGCTTTACTGGCTACGTTATCTACAACTGAAGCTTCAGCAATTACCTCTAACTCTGTCAATACAGGTGGAAATATTACAAATGACGGGGGTGCCGAAGTAACAGCACGCGGAGTGTGTTGGAATACTACTCAAAATCCAACCATTACTGACAATAAAACTTCTGATAGCTCAGGTTCAGGCATTTTCACAAGTTCAGTAACCGGACTTACACCCGGTACAATCTACTACCTAAGATCCTATTCTACCAACTCTATCGGGACAGCCTACGGTAGTCAGATAACAATTGTGACTTTGGCAGTACTGCCAACTGTCACAACTACAGACATAACTTCCATCACTTCTATATCAGCAACTGGAGGTGGTAATGTCACAAATGACGGAGGTGCAGCAATTTCTGCAAGAGGCGTTTGTTGGAGTACCAGTCAAAATCCTACTATCGCAGACAAAAAAACAACTGATGGTTCTGGGAAAGGCATATTCCCAAGCAGCATTACAGGATTAACTCCCGGTGTAACCTATTATATAAAGGCTTACGCCATAAATTCTGTTGGTACAGCCTATGGGGCGCAAATCACAACTACTGCCACTCCTGTCTTACCTACCTTAACCACTTCTGAAATATCCAGTATTTCCGGATTTTCTGCAATTAGCGGTGGTAATATTACCAGTAATGGTGGCGTTCAAGTTTCATCCCGTGGAGTTTGTTGGAGCACATCACAGGATCCTACCATTTCAAATTCAAAATCGATTGATGGAACGGGTAATGGAGTTTTCGTAAGTTCATTGAATGGGTTAGTTTCAGGTACTACTTATTTTGTTAGAGCATATGCTACAAATAGTATAGGTACAGCCTATGGCAATGCAGTCACTTTTAAAACAGTTCAGCCCTCAACATTGTCTGATATCAAACCTACAGGGTTGATTCCTTCAACAGATGCCGAACTAGACCTTATTCCTTCAATTAGCACACTTGACCTTTCATTAATTCCTTCACTCAAAAATGCAGCTATAATTCCTTCCTCTCACGAGTTTCCAATTCCTTCAGTTGCGGACCAAGGGACTCAAAATAGCTGTGTTGGATTTGCTTTTGGGTATGGCATGATGAGTCAAATTTTTAAGATTTATAATGGGCTAGAAGATTATTTTGGTCAAGACAGATTGTTTTCACCGCATTACATCTGGAATCAGTTAAATGATGGGAAAAATCAAGGTGTATCGTACGCCAAAGCTATGAATCTTCTAAAATCACAAGGTTGTTGCACGCTAACAGATATGGACCTAAATTCCAGTGCGACTGATCAACCTTCTGCAAAGGCAAAAATGGATGCTGCTAATAATTTAATAACGGAGTATTACAAATTCACTAGTTCTGATATCGACAATGGTCTTATGAAAGAATATTTGTCAAAGAACTATCCAATTGCGGTAGGATTATCGATCGATGGAGGTTTCCAACTAAGAGATAAAAGTCAATTTGAAAGGCAATCCGATGGTAGACTTGTTTGGAAAGCTTATAAAGATAATTCCCGAAATGGTCATGCATTGCTAATTTGTGGTTATGATGATGCAATCCACGCTTATAAAGTTCTAAATAGTTGGGGTACTGAATGGGGTAATGATGGAATCTTCTGGTTAGATTATGACTTCTTTAAAACAGCAGTACAAAAGACTTTCCTATCTTTTCAATGTGAAGCTTATACGGCTATTGTTAAAAGGCCACTATTATCAACTGATGATGCGGCTGCAGTCAATAGCAATGCAGCTCAATGTGCTGGAAATGTAACTTTTGATTGGCAATATCCAGTTTCTTCAAAAGGATTCTGTTATAGTTTAATGGCTAATCCCACAATCTTAGATAATAAAACAAATGATGGATCTGGAATTGGAACTTATACTCATACCTTAACAGGCTTAGATGCAGATAGAATGTATTATGTAAAAGCTTATGCTATAAATAGTCAGGGGGTCTCTTATGGTTATCAACGGTCCTTTATTACGACCAAGCTGCAAAGCCTACCTTCTATAACAACATCTTCAGCCTCATCCATTACCTCTTCTTCTGCTTCAAGTGGAGGTAATATATCATCCGATGGCGGAGCCAATGTAACTGCACGAGGTGTCTGCTGGAGCACTTCTAATAGTCCAACAATTTCCAATATCAAAACTATTGATGGAAGTGGTACCGGGAGTTTTTCAAGTTCAATTAACGGACTTTCAGCAGGAGTAGTATACTATGTGAGAGCTTATGCAACAAATAGCTTTGGAACAGGATATGGGAATGCTATTCCTTTCACTACCCAACAAATTGCAGCTTCATCTAATCCAGAGGCATTGTGGACATTTGATAATTGCACTGCTAATGATATTTCAGGGAATAATCATAATGGGCTCTATTATGGTGCCGTACCAACTTGCCAAAGTGGAATATCTTCTAACTCAGAATATTTTAGCAATGCAAGTCTATCATATTTCGATAGCCCCTGGGATCTCTCAATTGAAAGTACTTCATTTACGATCTCCTTTTGGGTCAAATTTCAACAAGGCACAACTTTTTCATCCAGTTCTGGCAATCCATTTTTCACTTTGGAAACTGGAGATTCAAATAGCTTGAAGAGTTTACTCTTCTATAAGCACTATAACTCGTCAAATCCGAGTAGTTCATCTTGGGCGGTAGATACCTGGCAGAATGGGTTTTTTGATCTTTATTCTAATTCCAATTATAACACCCTAATAAATGGTAGTTGGCATCATTTTGCCTTATCATGTGTTAACACCAATGTAACATTGTACATGGATGGTAGCATTTTAAGTAATTTCATTTCTCCCAGTTCCAAATATCATAGAATAATGGCGCAAGCTGATCCGCAGAACAATACTAGTTTTGACCAAATACGGTTTTATAAAATTGCACTAAGTGCATCGCAAATTCAAAATATCTACACCAACAAAAATTAAAATATCCTAATATTGCCGTCAACTTAATTCCGTACCAACCGCATTCTTTAACAATTTTGTCACACAAATGATGCGGAAACTGTAACATCTCCGCCCTATTTTTGGACCATAGTTTATTGCATAGATTTAGTAAGTTTTAGCGTTGACAAGGCCCTTGAATGATATCCAATCGTTCAGGGGTTTTTAATTTAAAGAATGAAAAGTGAAAAATGATAAATGATGGATTGCCGCCAATGAGATATCCAACCACGAATTAAACACAAATAATGAATGACAAAGTCGGGTGGTACGATTTTAATCGCACAGTGGTAAAATTAAATCCGCGATTAAAAATCGCGGCACCCGCGATCCGGAGCCCCGAAGTGGGTTCGACCCTGCAGCCCGGGGGAGGGTCATAAGCGTGGAATCGTTAGTCCTCCATCGACCACAAGGACCTGTCCGGTAGCATAAGGAAAACTTTGTTGAGCCAAAGCACAGACGACTTTGCCTACATCTTCTGGCAAACCCCATCTTTTTTGCACACAAAGTCCATCCTCGATCAATTTATCGTATTGATCCCTTACCCCGGAAGTCATATCCGTTTCAATTAAGCCAGGCTGAACTTCATAAACCGGAATATCAAATTCTCCCAGTCGCACCGCAAAAAGCTTAGTAGCCATGCTAACACCTGCTTTTGAGAGACAGTATTCGCCACGGTTTACCGATGCGACGGTAGCAGAAATGGAAGAAACATTAACAATGCACCCCTTGAAATCGGCGTCAGCTTCTTTTTGCCCAATCATCCAGTTGGCCACTTGTTGCGTGAGGAAATATGGGCCTTTCAAATTCGTATTCATTACTTCATCGAAGCTTTTTTCGGTGGCTGTCAACACATCGAGTCTTTCACGGGGTGCAATCCCGGCATTGTTAACAAGCAGATTTAATCGGTTAAAATGACATTTTACCTGCTGAAGAATACGGTTCCTATCTGCTTTTAATGCAACATTTCCCTGACAATAAATAACATCGGCCCCTAACGTCCGAATAAAATCCAAAACATCTGCGACGGCTTCGGCTGGACGAACCCCATTGATAGCCAAATCAAAACCCGACTGTGAAAGCGCCTTGGCTATTCCCATTCCTATTCCACGGCTTCCGCCTGTTACCAAAGCTACTTGTTTCATGATTAGTAATTTTAAGTTCTCGGCTTTGCGACTCAACAACGAATGGCTGATTCTTTGGTCCAATTCATCCTATCCACTTATTTGAGTTGAACCAAAAGCTGCTCCAGACCGCTGGTTTCGCCGGTGACGAATCCCAATTTACACGTTTGTCAAAATGATCTTTCCAAATAAAATCACATTCATTATAAATTGTCTTTCCATAATTTCTTATAATAAGGATTATGAATCATACAACCCGCTTGAATTTGTTTACCCATCATTTTAGTACACCCTGAACAAGCGGTGCAATAGTCAATCGCTTCTCCTCGTTGCAATTTAACTGGAGTTAAAGGATCAGCCAAAATTTGTCTTCCCCAACCTGCATAATCGGCATAACCTTTGGTAATCATCTCTTCGGCGATAAGGAATGCTTTGTCTTTCAGTATGGAATAGGCAGAACCAAATACCTGAACAGAGGAACCTAAATCGAGTAAGGTATCTTTGGCAAAACGTGTATATCGCAAATGGTTCAGATACATCCATTCGGCACCGTGAACGGGGCGCGTGATTTCGCTGGTTCTTCCCGGAATTCCTGCAGATACATTCGCGTAATCCATACCAAGTTTTGCCATCAACTCAATAAGCATTTGCATTTCCGTAAGGTCTTCAACCAGGCAATCCGGCGATGAAGTACCGCAACCCCCACGCCATCCTTCGTACATGGAAAATCGGCTTCCTATGATAAAATCTTTATTCCGCTTTTGTGCCATCATGGACGTAACACTTTCACGGAAAAAACGGGAACGATTTTCCCAACTTCCACCCCATTTATCGGTTCGTGTGTTTTCAGGGCGAAGTATTTCTGCTCCGAAATATCCGTGACAGCATTTGAAATCAATTCCGTCGGCGCCAGCTTCTTCTGTCAGAAACGATGCGAATACAAACGCATCTTGTATCTCTTGAATTTCATCTGCAGAAAGTAAACGACCTTCGTTATTCCCCGGGCAAACGGTTGTTTTTTCAGAAAATGATGCGTTGCTGTTTCTTCCGGAATGAGTTAACTGAAAAAGTAATATCGCATTAGGATTGGCTTGTTTTACTTCATCAACCAATTGCTTAAAACTATCGAGGTTTCGTTTGTTCATGATCAAGCCATTCTTGCAAGATAACGATTTGGACGTAACCGAAATTGCTTCTGCAACGATTACTCCCCATCCTCCTTTTGCTAATTTGGTATATTTATCAATTCCTCTTTGCGATACCTGTCCACTGTTAACCGAATCATATCCTTCCATTGGCTGGGCAACAAAACGATTTTGAGTAGTCAGGTTACCCAGTTTCCCTTTTTCAAAAATCTTAGTATACATATTGATTCTATTTTTTGCTGGTAAATATTATAATCTGCTTTTAAACAATTTCTGAGAAGAACGTATAGTACTTTCCATTGGCAATCAGACGCGAAAGATACAGGGCAGTCTCACGAATATGGTAATCACCCCACATACTCGATTCATTGCATGGAATTTTATGACCAATGGGAATATGATCCCAACCATTGGGACGATGATAAATCGAGTGCAACAAGATTCCCTGATGTTGTAAATCCTCCGATAAATAAGGATATCCGAGCAAGCGAGATACCACAGTTAAACCTGCTTGAAAGTAGAAAGCACCTTCGCTTTTTTCTCCTTTAGACATCAGGTAATGCCCCAGCCGAAGCAGTCCCTGAGCACCGATAGCTGCGGCTGAACTATCAACCGGTTCAAAATCATTATATGGGTCTGCAAATCCATGAAGATAATTCTTCAAGTGATCCAATCCTGGCGCTGCAGAATCCCAATAGGGTATGCCGTCAGCTGGAGTATTTTTAATATAAAAATCGCAGGTTGCTTTTGCAGCCCTGAGGATTTGACTGATCACAAAACTTTTAGAATTGTCTTCAAATTCAATCTCCGGGATTAGATCAAGGAATTCCAGTTCCTCTGTAAATCCAAGCATGGCCCATGCCAATCCGCGTGTCCAGGTTGAAAAACCGGAGTATCCTTGCTGAGAATTTGGACAACGAAAGCTCCCATCCTTAGGATTAAAGATCGATTCGTGAGCAGTGCGCCCCCATTCATCGTACGAATCACGTTTTTCATCATAAAACACTGAATACTTTGCAGTAGCAAGCAAATGGCTTAACCCCCTGCTAAACAATGAAATTCTAATATCGTTTTCACCGGGCAGAGAATGACCTAATTTATGCGCCATCATTAAAATCCTGACAGAACGAATGGTGTCAACAAATAACGAGTGAGGTCCGTTAAAGGAATAAATGTAACCGCCATCAAGGGTAGTACTCCAACGGTTTGCCTGAACTGCCCCTGAGGTTTTTATGGCTAGTTCGTAGAAATTCTTTTCCCAGTGGTTAATCGGAATTTTCCCTTCCAACATCAATCGCAGAAGATTGCCAAAGGTGCTGATATTGTTAAATCCATGATCATGAACACCCGTATGACTGATATGATGAGCCATTCTGTGAACCGTATTTTCGCGGCCGATGGTAAGAAAAGATTCATCACCAGTAGCATCAAATTGAAGAATTGCTGACCCAAATTGAAATCCCTGGGTCCATTCTGTCCAGCCGCGTGAAGTGTATTTCCCGTTCATCGTAAAAACGGGAGAGCCGGACTTTTTATCATATTCCGATTCTATCAGCAGGATTTTCTTGCCAGATAAACTCCAGAAATAGTCCAGTTTATCTTTCAGATCTTCAGCTTTCAGTTTATAATCAATTACCATACTATTCCTATTTTTTCAATTGATCTTCCAATTTATGATTTCCCCGGTTTGCTTGCCTTTGGAAGAAAACAGATGATCCCTCCTCCGATTAGTGTAGCACAGAATAAAATGAAAAATCCTATCGCATAACTTTTTGTGGCGTCATAAAATACACCCACTAACATTGGAAATACCGATTCCGCAATTCCATCTGCCACTAAAATAATTCCCATGGTGCGTCCAAGTGCTTTTACGCCGAACAAATCAGCAGAAATCAAAGGAATAATCATGTAATTACCCCCAATCCCTATCCCAAACAAGGTGGCAAAAAGGTAGATCCTACCGGGAAAATCGGAAATCAGCAACAAAGGAATAGAAGCTGAGACAAATAGAAAAAGCATCAACATCACGTATTTTCGATTAATAAGATCGGCAAGGATGCCCATTAATACCCGCCCAGCCAAACTTGATAGCAAAACAAATGACATCACATGCGAAGCCTCAACCTGCGTAAAATTAATGTCGCGCAGATAATATTTCAGATGTTGACCAATACCTCCAACCGTTCCAATTGATAACATGCTACCAATAGCCAACAAATAAAAATTTGGATTGCGGAGAATACTTCCAATTGGAACAAAAGTTTCATTTTGTGCCTTTTCTATTCTTATTTTCGAAGAATCTTTAATGAAAAATGTTAATGGGAAAGCTATCAAAAGAACCAAGATCCCCAGGAACATCAGCGAAAAATGCCATCCAAAGCCTTTCTCCAACTGAGCAGAAAGCAACGGAGCGATTGCACCACCTATACCAATCCCCAGATAAGCAATCCCCATGGCCTTTCCGCGATTATTAACGAACCAACGCGACACCAATACCTGACATGGCAACGGACCGCCAAAAACATATCCCAGCGCATTAAAAATGTAGAAAATATAAAAGAAAGTTAACGTGCTCGAAAAGCTTAATCCAATAAGGGCTATACTTGCCATTATTGCACCAAACATCATCATACTTCGTGGCCCATATCGGTCAATTAAATATCCTGCATAAAAACCAAATAAAGGCCCCACAAGCAGTTTGCTCACTGCATTACCCGATGTAACTATTGTTCGCGACCACCCAAACTCTTTGGTCATAAAGTCGTAAAAGAAAGCAACGCCGTAGCAGGCAAATCCGACAATGGCAAACAAAGCCATAAATGCAGTTACAAGAATGTACGTTTGAGAACTGCCTTCTTCCTTATCGGATGTAACCAATTGAACTGTCCTATACTTTTTATTGGATATAAGATTTGATATCATTCTACAGAATTAGGTGGTAAAAATTAAAGTCTGAAGATCAGAATGTTGGCATTACGTAACAAAGAGATGTTCTGTGACTACTCTAAAAATTTTTATTCGTTATTACCAACATTTATTGGAAGAGTATCCTACTTTGATGTCATCAATTCCAGCTTCAATGATTCAAGCTTTTCCGATTTCAGTTCTATGGAGATTTTACCAGCGGTCTCAGCACTCTTGACAGCTAAGAGTAACCTACCTTTGTATGCCTCCCTTAGGTTGGTTTTATAATGCCCGGTATAAAACATATCACCGGTATCAATTCCTGCCAGAGAACCCTCGCCCGTTACATTGACAAAAATCTTATTATCCGCATCATAAACCGGAATACCGTTTTTATCCGTTAATGTAATCTCAATCAAAGACATATCATTTCCGTCCGCAATTAAAGCGTTTTTGCTTTGTTTAGCCACCATTCGGACAGCTTCACCAGAGGTTTTTAAAACATCCTCTGAAACTTTTTTATTCCCTTTATATCCAATTGCCTTTAGCGTTCCAGCCTTGAAATGTATTGGCCATAAACCAACATAAGTATTTTTATCTATTGGCCTTTTACCCAGCGAATGTTCATTGAGAAACACTTCCACTTGATCGCAATTTGAATACACATTTACCGTCAATGAATCGGTGGATTTCCAATTCCATTTCAACTCCGGTTGTGGTACTCCCTTTTCTTTATGTTCAACAACGAGGTGAACGGTTGGTTTGTCATTCCAAAAACTTTTATACTGGTAAAATACCGGTTTCTCAAAACCAGCAATGTCCATTAACCCCCGTGTCCAGCCACGTTGCGGATAAATTTCTGATTCACCGAAATACTCAAGGCCCACCCAAATAAATCCACCAACCACATAATCGTTATCGCGGTAAGCAGTAAAATTTCGGGCAGTCCTGCTCGTTTCTGTCCCTATGCACAATTTGTCTGGCCGTTTGGTATGTTCCGGCTCGTACATTTTATCTTTAAAATGACGGTCTATGTAATTGTAACCTGAAATGTCCAACGCATCCATAAAACCGTTGTTGGTAGCTTCCATGTATTGATCACAGCCCGAAGTTACCGGTCGTGTAATGTCTTCAGCATGACAAACGGCCACTAATTTTTGAGCAATTTTATACCCTTCTGCATTTTTTTGATCCGGAATTTCATTGCCAATGCTATACATGATAATGGAAGGATGATTGCGGTCGCGTTGTAACATAGCCTTTAAATCGGTTTCGCTCCATTGGTCGAAAAAAAGATGATACCCGTTCCTTGATTTGCCCTGATTGTTTTCGGTGTAGTTATATGGCCAGCCACGTGTCCATTCGTCAAAAGCTTCATCCATAATGTACATTCCAATGGAATCGCACAAGTCATAAAATTCCGGGGCAAACGGATGATGGGAAGTTCGTACCGCATTGCAGCCCATCTCCTTAAGTTTCATCAACCGTTGATGCCAAACCTGGATTGGAACGGCAACGCCAAAGGAACCTACATCCTGATGAACGCAAACACCCTTAAGTTTTTCCATTTTACCGTTTACAAACATTCCTTTGTTTGGAATATATTCGAGTTTTCGAATTCCAAAAGAGGTAATTTGATCATCCATTACTTTCCCATCAACAATTATTTCACTTTTCAGGTAATAAATTGTCGGTGAGTGAACAGACCAAAGTTTTGGGTTTTTCATTTCAATTTGCTGATTCACCAAATTATTTGCTTGAAACTGATCACAATCTTTCTCTGATTCTGTTTTTGCAATTTCAGTTCCTTGTATATCAACAATAGTAGAGCGGATAATCAGCTTTTTTGTAACCTCTGCTTGTTTTGCGTACACATTTTCTTTCCACTTCTGCAAGGCTTCCAAGGTGTAGAAATTGCTTGCAAAATCATAGTGGACATTTACAATTGCCTTTTCAGAATTGGCTTCCGGAGTTGTTATGTAAACGCCTTTGCCGTTGTTGAAATGCACAAAATTTGTAGCAATCAGCCAAACATTGCGATATATTCCGGAACCTGTATACCAGCGGGTAGATTCTTTTACTGAATTGTCTACGCGAACTGCAATGGTATTAATTGCGCCTTTATCTGATTTAACATATTCGGTCAAATCATATTGGAAAGTCGTAAAGCCGTATGGATGTCGACCCAGAAACTGACCATTTATCCACACTTCGCTGTTCATATAAATGCCATCGAACTGAACAATTAATTGTTTCCCTTTCATCGATTCCGGTAAGGAAAAGGTTTTGCGATACCAACCGATTCCAATCGGGAAAAAGCCTCCTGAACCGCCAATAGATTTATCTATAGCGCCTTCGATGCTCCAGTCATGAGGCAAATTCAACGTTCTCCACGACGCATCGTTATAGGCTGAGTCCCTGAATTGCGGATCATCTCTAAGCGTAAATTTCCAATCTTTGTTGATACATACTTTCTGACGTACCTGAGCTATTGGAATGGCTAATAACGAAAATTCTGAAACAAGCAAAAGAAACAGAAAAGCGAATTTTATTGATTTCATGTTTTAATAATTTGATTTTAATTGCCAAAAGGAATAGCCACCTAATTATTTTCGGTTGGGGTGAGCATTTCCTCATGGCTATTTCATTTGGTTATAAATGTTATCTTGAATGAATTATTTAATTTTTAATAAGTAGGGTAGCACATCAATTTCAGCGTTCATTTCTAACATTCTCGGTCCATTGAAAAGTATTCCAATTTCGTTTTTCCACTTTCCTTTTGGAACAATGACAGTTCGTTTGGTCGCATTCTTTTCCAATATTGGAGCAACCAGAAGACTGTCTCCAATCATAAATTGGTCTTTAACCGACTCGTAGCCATTATTTGAAAAGTTATATTCCAGTGGACGCAAAATAGGCTCCCCCGTTTTTGCAGTATTCTCAACTGTTCGAAGAATATAGTCCATGAATTTTTTGCGGAGTTTCACTGCTTTTAAAACGGCATCAAAGTGAGGTTTATCCAAAACCCTCCATGGCGCTACCGAAAACTGCATCATCGGCATCAAGGCATGACATTGTGCGGAGCGAACAATTAAATCCTGATCTATTTTGCTCGCGTTGAGAAACGATGTAAATTCACCACCGCCGATCATATCGGGACAAGAATAGGCATAACCCATCAATCCCTCCTGTATCATATTCGGAATTAATTCTTTTAAATCATTCCAATTGTGACCCTTATCGGCCAAACGATTGGCAATGGCTTGTCCACCCATTTTCCAATTGGCACGATATTCGTTCAAGGGGAAATCGAGTCCGATTTTGGCATATAATTCCGTATATTCATTTGGCGAAATAAATTTCCGGCAGGAGACCAGGTTGCTTTTATCTTTCCCAATATCACCGGCATCGAACTTGAATCCATCCACCCCATATTCTGACACCAATAAGTTTAATGATTTTTTGAACCAATCCACAGCTTCCGGATTACTAAAATCGAGTAGTAAACTGTACCCATTCCACCAATGGCAAACAGCAGGTGCATTATTTTCATTCAGAAAAACGAGTTTCTTTTTCACAACTTCCCGTCCGATTTTTGAATCGGCACTTACAAACGGACACACCCAAAGCATCACTTTGAAACCCATTTTGTGAAGCCTGGCAACCATTTCTTTGGGTGACTTGAACCGTCCTGGATGGAAATTCCAGGTTCCGTAGTCTTCCTGCCAGTTGTCGTCAATCATCAGTACACCCGGAGGAAGAGAGTTATCTACAATTGCCTGTGCATATTTCATGATGTCAACTTCATTTTGATCATACATGAGTTCAATCCATGTATTGTATTGTGGATTACTAAAAAGCAGTTTATCAGGCGTTTTCCCGCTGTATGGGAAATAACTTTTAGAAGCAAATAAATAGGCTTGTTTTAGATTTGTTCCAGCTTTGGTATAACTTATTTTTCCGGTTTTGCTTTCCACAATCAGGCTATCAGAAGTATATTTAATCGAAATGGGTTGCTCGCACCATACGACTTCCCCCTGATTGGACAAAAGCAAGGGTTGAATCTGATTCCCGTAATTATTTCCATACATATCGGCCTGATAACCGAGCGTCAAAGGCATCAGCGAACCATGGTTAATAACACCCGACCACCACCTGGACTGGACTGATGTTTTTAAAGCAAATCTTTGATTGGTAGTATTTTGCTGCGCACTTGCAAATCCAAAAAATGCAAGAAAGATCGAAAAAATCACTGTGTTTCTGAGATTCATTTTATCTTTTTAAAATTTTAGTTTATGATCAATTTATATACTGATATTTTACCGCCATTTATTCCTGCAAGTTGCAGCAAATAAATACCTACTTTAATTGGCTGAACATCAAAAGAATCTTCTTCACCTGACAAAACCTGGCTAAATACTAGTTGTGAATTCATATTGAAAATTTCCAATAATTTAGGAGTAGATTTTAGCGATGAAAGATTAATATTGAATTTCCCATGATTTGGATTCGGATAAATATTCACATTTGGGCTAAACTTTACGGTAGGACTTTCTGTAATAACATCTGTATAAACAGTACTGGTGAGCAAAGCCACCTCATTTGCATTTAATGTGACATTATTGCCGGAAATATTGCGGGAGCTGGTCTGGTGCCAAAGGTTACTGTCATCAAAATAGCCAATGGAAAGATGAAAATTAGTTGGTAACCTTTGAAATGTAAAGGAACTTTTATCTTTGAGGCTCATAAGAATTACATCCCCATCTTCGTCTTCGAGCGCGAATGCTTCACCACCTACCGGAGAGGTATATGTGACCGTATATTTCGAAAAAGTCTTCGTCTCATTTACTTCTGTTTGTGCATCACTCAGGTTAAACGCTGCGTTATTAGAATCGGATGACATAGCAATACGTTTATCTGCTTTGTAAATCATTGAATTAAAATTTTGCACCTCACTCATGTTTACTTCTGTCTGTAGATTAGTATTTGTTAAGGAATAAGGCACCAATTTTGAACCATCCCTCATAATCCAATCGTTATTAGACGTACTCCGGTACAATCCAAGGTCGTATTGAGTCGCTCTCCATGCAGTGGTTCTCAGTTCATAATTAAGGTAACCGGCTCCTTTGTCAAAAGCCGCCAATGTGAGATTGACAATATTTTTATATTGACTCCCATTTTCTGGCGTATAATTTACGTTCCAGGGATAGCCAAAGTATCCTGAACCTGTTTGAAAACTTGATAATGCATCGGCATAAAAATCTCGACCTACAATGTTGATTCCTTTCAGTGCACCAAAGTCAGAAGCATCGGTGGTGTAACCTGCTAAATTGACGCGTGTGATCATATCGGCAGTACTGTTGTGAATCACTTGTCCCAGGGTATCCAACAAGTGATAACCTGCTGCCTTTTGCCCGCCAGCCCACATAGTATTGGTTGGACCAATATGATCCGGCTCATTCTCCACTTGAATAAAAACAACTCGTTTATTGAGGTCTTTTTGACCAATATAATTCATTAAATTACCAACGGCCCGACTTTCTTTTTCAATAAGGCTTGCCGTGCGAAGAACTACCGGGGCACTGGCAACCGCAGAGATCAGGGGATAGGTAGTCTTGTCTTTGGAAATATAACCCGGTACATTGGACCAACCGCAAACATCTGAGCCAAACCAAAGAAATTGCAATCTCAAGTTATATTTATTCGCACTTGCCAGATAGGAATCTATCAATGTAAAATTAAATGTATTGTCATCTGTTTCGATGTAATTCCAGGGAATTGGAACTGATACATCTTTAAACCCAGCTATACTCGCATATTGAAAATATTGATCCACATTTGCCAATTTTGTGCCGTCACTATAAGGATTTGAGCCCAAATAATCATCAATTCGTAATTGAATGCCGTATATTAAATAGGGTAATCCGTTGTATTCTATGTAGTTTTTAGATGCTGTTCTAACCAATTTAGAAACAGGGATACTATATTTTATCGAAATAGAATAGGACAATGTTGTCAGCTCATTCTTCGAATCTTTCAACTTAAAAGAGAATGAAGTTGCTGTCCGCTCAAAATCTGCTGTAAAAATAAACTTCGTTCTATCCACAAATACAGTTGATTTAGAAACATCTGTTTGATTTACAGGCACATTATTATAGGTCAATATTCCAGCATTTGGCAATGCGGTAATGATAACGCCCGCAAAAGTATCTCCGGCGGAATTGTAAAATGCAAAATCATTATCTACAAATGAATAAGTTGCCGAAGTTGCAGGGATATAAATTGTATTATATGCACTTAATGTTAGTTGTGCATTGACCTTTATAACGCTCAATACTATTATCAGCAAAAAACATAATGATTTTCGCATATTTCATTTTTTATTGATTGTATTTTTTTTAGCAATGAAAATCATATCATCATACAATTATCAATTGAATAATGGGAAATTACATTTTTAAAACCCTGAATAATTGGCGGATACTCAATATTTCACTTTTCGTGAAACTGAAAAGC
>Ga0209697_10005329_pt1 | contig 16106 bp, 12 predicted proteins | sample AliMusrvi5mmetaG_FD_184115 | JGI IMG/M metagenome (GOLD analysis project Ga0209697, IMG submission 184115) | Freshwater lake bacterial and archeal communities from Alinen Mustajarvi, Finland, to study Microbial Dark Matter (Phase II) - Alinen... | ecosystem: Environmental > Aquatic > Freshwater...
GCGGCAATCGCTATCTGGGATTTTTCCTGTGGCGTGAAATTCTTTGGTTGTTTGGTCATATGTTTGTGGTCCTCGGAATCCATCTCATTGTACCAGATTTCGTGTCCAGGATTTCCCGACCATTATATCGAGCTGGATAACTATATGCTTCTCTCACCGGACTCCCTGCCGCTTGACGATACGAACAAAGCGAAGTTGCAGGAAGTCATTGCCAAGAATCCGCTCGACCTTATCGAATACTGGAGCATCGACCCCGACTATGACGGCGAGGTGTTCCGGAGTGTCTGGCAGGATTATCGTGGCAACGTTGAGAACGACGAGGACCCGCTTCGCGTCGTGAAGATGGCAACCATTCGCGTCCCGAAAAAAGAGGGTGTGCGAAGAATCTGTGTCAAAGCCGTGGATGTCTTCGGCTGGGAATCTGAGGTGATAAAAGAGGTATAACGACGAAAATATGACTCTTGAGGAACTAAAACAATTGATTACTAATCACGAATCCGAACGGGTCGAGTTGAAGGAATGGAAAGATGCCATACCTTTTGACGGTCAAGAGAAATTCGAAAACAGAAAGTGTCTGCTCGGGTATTGTGTCGCAATCGGTAACGAGTGCGGTGGGCACCTGCTTATTGGGGTAAAAGATGACGGGGAAATCGTCGGGACGAACGCACTTTTTTCACATGACGCGAAACAGAAGATTTATCAAAAGACCGGACAGAAAATTGAAATTGAGGAAATCTTTGATGGAAAGAATCGGGTCTTTGTTGTACATATCCCTTCCAGGCCGATTGGGGCTTTGTTGAGATTTGCCGGAGCACCGCTGATGCGGGTAGGGGATTCGCTTGAGGCCATGAGCAACGCGGAACAAGCGCGGATTCTTCTCGAGGGACAGGACGATTTTTCTGCACGAATATGCGAGACATCATCCATTGAGAGCATTGACGGAGACGCTCTTCAGAAGCTTCGTAGGCTGTATGAAAAAAAGCATGCGAGCAATAGTGCGATAGCATCTGTTTCGAATGAACAATTTTTGTCAGATATTTCTTTGATGGTGGACGGAAAGCTTACTTATGCAGGCGTTATCCTGTTGGCAAAAAGTGATTTTCTGGACCGTAACCTGGCAGATGCAGAAATTTGTTTTGAGTATCGCAATCGTGCTGATGATGGTCCCTATAATGACCGCGTTGATTATCGGATTCCGTTCGTGTTCGCGTTCGAAGCTATTTGGGAGAAAGTCGTATTGCGCCAGCAAGTGCATCCTTTCGTGGAGGGCATGCTCCGCCGTGAGATTCCGGCATTCAACGAAGAGGTTTTTCGTGAAGCTTTGTTTAATGCCGTGTGTCATCGCGACTATACACAGAAAGGCTCGATTTTTATCAGACAGTCACCGGATGGCATTGAAATTTCAAATCCTGGCGGTTTTCCCATTGGTGTAACGAAAGAGAATATCATCACGGTGATTAGTACGCCGCGAAATAGATTGCTGGCCGAGGTTTTTCAAAAAGTGTTACCGGGAGTGGAACGGTCCGGACAAGGTGCTGATAAGATTTATCGACTCACTATCGAGGAAGGAAAGGGTGAGCCGGATTATTCAAAGACTGAAGAATACTTCGTCAGTCTTTTTATTCCTGCGATTTTGGAAGATGCTCGCTTTGTTCAGTATCTGGAAAAAGTTTCCAATGAAATGCAGACCATAATTCCAATGAGTGACCTTCTGCTATTGGAGGACATCCGTGCTGGAAAGTTGGAGGGGATTACATTGCGGGATGTGAAGCATCTGCTTGGCAAGGGTTTTATTGAGTTGCACGGAAGAACTCGCGGTGCAAAATATATACTCTCGAAGCGATACTATTCCGATATAGGAAAGCTTGGTGAGAGAACTCGGAGGATTGGCCTCTCAAGACAAAAATGTAAGGAATTGATTCTGGGGCACATCAAAAGGCATGGCAAAGGGAAAATGGAAGAGTTCGAGCAGATTTTTTCTACGGAGATTCAAATGGGAGATTTGACTCGTGGCGATATAAGCAATTTTTTGGCAGAGTTGAAAGTTGATGGCTTAATAAAGCCTGAAAGAAAGGGGCCTGGAGCTATGTGGGTTCCAATAAAGTGAAAATAGAATGATTATTTTCTTGAAGTTTCCCTGTACTACGCTATAAGTCGGACATGGTTGACTGTCTTACAGTATTATTTACTCTAATTATTCCAAGGGTTATGAGCCAAGCGCCTATCCAATTCGCCAGGGATGTCTCTTCGAAAGCAAACGATGCTTGGCTTTCTGGCGAGTATCTTGAGAATGTCACGCCGACGACGAAACAGCTTCTGACGTACTGGTTTGATGAACGGTACTGCGAGAATCGTGGACTCAATTTCCATGAGGGGCAACGGCAGGCAATCTTGAACGCCATCTACCTGCATGAAGTTCTCAAGACGAGAAATATTTTTGAGGCGTATGAACAGATTGCGCCTGACCTTCTGCTCAGAAGCGAAGGTGGGCTGGCCGAAATATCGAAGACGAAATACAGTCATCCGAAATACGCGATAAAGATGGCGACCGGAACGGGCAAGACGTGGGTACTTTCCGCGATGCTCATCTGGCAGTACTTGAACGCCAAGCATGAAGAGGGAAATTATAGCAAGAATTTTCTTATCGTCGCTCCCGGGCTTATCGTGTATGAGCGGCTCCTTGATGCGTTTCTCGGCAAGGAACGTGAGGGAGCCGATGGTCGGGATTTCGAGTCATCCGATATTTTCCGCTCGCAAGACTTGTTTCTTCCGGAATCGTACCGTGAGGAGATTTTTGGCTTTTTCAAATCGTCCGTCGTCGTCAAGGAGGAAATCGGGAGCAAGGTTACCGGAGACGGTTTGATTGCTGTCACGAACTGGCACCTGCTCGCCGGAGTTTCGGAAGAATCTCCAGTGGAGACGGAATCGCCTGGAGACCTCGACCCGGTCGGCATACTGAAATCGATGCTTCCGACCCGACCGAGCGCAAGCGCGGGCAATGACCTGAATGTACTCGACAATGCGTACGGACAAGGGAAGGAGCTCGGGTATCTTCGGGACTTGCCTGATTTGATGGCATTCAATGATGAGGCACATCACTTGGCTACTAACGCGCAGGAGGAGAAGCAGTGGCAGAAGAGTTTGTCACACATAGCTGAAACGAAGGGCGAGCATTTCATGCAGGTGGACTTCTCGGCGACTCCCTATGACCAGATAGGCAAGAAAAAGGTGTATTTTCCGCATATCATCGTCGATTTCGAGTTGAAGACGGCGATTCAGAAGGGGTACGTGAAGACGCTTGTCCTTGACCGGAGGAAGGAAATCGCGGCGATGGAGCTCGATTTCAAGGCTGAACGCGATGAAAGCGGGAAAGTTATCGGGCTTTCTGAAGGGCAACGGGTAATGCTTCGTGCCGGACTGAAGAAACTTCAGATTCTTGAGGCTGATTTCGAGAAAATCGCGCCGGAGCGTGATAAATATCCGAAAATGATGATTGTCTGCGAAGATACGAAGGTCGCACCGTTCGTGAGTGAATTTTTGGCGCAGGAAGGACTGGCGGAGGGTGATGTGCTGGAAATTCATTCCGACCGGAAGGGAAACGTAACGAAGGAGGAATGGTCGGAAATCAAGAATAAACTCTTCCATCTCGATGAACACAAATCGCCGAAGGTTATCGTCTCGGTCCTCATGCTTCGGGAAGGATTCGACGTGAATAATATATGTGTCATCGTTCCTCTTCGCTCCTCGCAGGCGCCCATCCTTTTAGAGCAGACCATCGGCCGCGGATTGCGTCAGATGTGGAGGGAGCCGGAGTTCAAAGAAATCAAAGAAGAGAACAGGCGGCGATTGCTTGTTGAGAAGACCAGTCCGCAGAACTATTTTGATATTTTAAGTATCATTGAGCATCCGGCGTTCGTTGGTTTCTACGAAGAGCTCATGCAGGACGGTCTGGCTGGTATCGACGATACGGACATCACGGAAGGAACCGATGTCATAGGCGACATAATCTCCGTTGGTTTACGAACCGGATATGAGAGATATGACTTTGCCTTTCCGGTGATAGTGAGCGAGGCGGAGGAGGTCATCAAGGAAAAGAAGCTTAATGTCGATGATTTGAATCCCTTCGATAAGGCGAGCTTCGACCAGCTCAAGAAGATGGTTCGAAGCGGGGAACAGTTTGTTTCGCAGGAAATGACCAAGGGGACGCGTTTCGGGGACTACAGTATCAGTGGCGGGATAATGACCGCAACGAGCTACAACGAGTTTGTTTCCAGGCTTGTCAATCGTGTGTCAGTGCTCTTGTCTGAACCGGTATCCGGACGGCATTTGAAGGAACAGACCAAATTTCCGGCGATGCAGGTAAAACTTCCGGAACTTGCCGCTCTGGTGGATGGGTATATCCGAAAAAGGTTGTTCAATCAGGAAATCGACCCTTTTGCAGATGAGAACTGGCGTATCCTGATGGTCAATCTGGTCATCGACCATATCATCCGCGAGGTATCGGCCGCGATATTGAAACTTCAGGAAACGGAAGCGGTGAACAAGCCGGAAGTGATAGAGCGCAAGGTTTCCGAAGTCACGTCGCTTCGGATGCGCGAAAGCTATTCGTTACCGACAAGCAAAGCAGTTTATGAGCGCCTGCCATACCCGTCCCGAAATGGCGGTCTTGAGAAAAGCTTCATTGAATATGCTGATTCTGATTCCACCGTGGAAGCGTTCACGAAGCTTCTTGTGGACAAACACTATTACATCCGCTTCCGGTATCTGAAGGAGGATGGGCTTATGGCGCAATACTATCCCGATTTTCTCGTGAAATGTGACAACGGGAAAATCTATATCGTAGAAACGAAGGCGCAAGACCAAATCAGTCATCCGAATGTGCAGAAGAAACAGGTCTCCGCTCTCAATTGGATTGACCGTGTGAATGTGCTTCCGGCGGAAATGCGTAGCAACGCCGTCTGGGAATACGTGCTTATCGGGGACACGTTCTTCAATGATTGGAAAGGAAAGGGTGCATCCATCGCTGAGATGCTTGAGTTCGCTAAATTGAGGGTGAAGCAGGAAGGGCAGTCAAAGTTGTTGTAGTTGGCTGATGTATCATCCTATTCAACCGCCTGAAGGAAGTGTTGAATGGATGAAGCGGATGGTGAAGAAGAACGAGGGTCGTGAGTTGACTGACCAAGAAGCTCACGAAGCGGCTTACAACTATCTCAACTTCTTCAATATGCTCCACTATTTGTATAGGAGAAGACAAAAAAAATTTGTAGACTCAGTAGAATGAGCAAAAAAAAGAATCCCACCAAAGGAAACCATTTCCTTCCCATTACCTACTTGAGGCATTTTCTTCACGATGACAAATTGGTGATGTATAAGAAGGGAGAAAAGTTCTTCACGGAAGGAAGTAAGCCTGCCGATAGGATAGTTACTATTTCTGGAGAAGGCGGGCTTGGAGTAGTCGCTAAACAAAACGACCTCTACACTCTCAAAGAAATTGAAGGCGTTGAGCCTGATTTTATGGAGACGTTTTTTGTTGAACTAATAGAGGGGGAGCTCAATGGACTTATTCAGGAAGTTGAAAGCCTCCCTCTTCGGGCTCCTATTTCAAATGAACTGAAGAAAAAAATTTGCACCCTAATGGCTTCTATGACGGTTCGTGTCCCCGGAACCAAACAGGAAACCGAAACCATATTTACGGAGTTTCTCAAAATGCAGTTTCAGCACGTTCCAATGTCCGAAAAAGAGAAGGGGGCGATAATAGAACAAGCAAAGAAGGAAAGTGGATGGGAAATAACCGATAAAGATTTTGAAGACGCTATTCAGGCATTCTTTGACGGAGACATCAAATTGGAAATATCTAGCAACCTCTTTGTGAAGGATATTCTGACCAGAATGGAGCACTTTGCCAACATCTTCTATGGAATGAAAATGTGTATTGTCAAAAGCGATGGGAAAAGCCTCTTTATCACCTCCGACAATCCAGTAGCTTGGTTCGTCCCCAAAGATAAGGCTGACTACCACCTCAATGCTCCCCGGAGCCTTATGAGCCCATATACAGAGGTCAATTTCCCTCTCACGAAAAACTATTGCGTCGCTCTAACGAGAAGAGATGATTGGCGTGAAATAGTAGTGCCAAGTATTTCCGAAGCATTTGATATATTGGAAAACACCCTATCCTGTTTCTCTAAAGACTATATTTTTTCGCCTGTTCAAAAACCGATTTTGGATGATTTTGCAAATGAGTATATCCCGTATCCTTTCAAACTGGTAAGAAGGTAGTTATGATTTCCGATGAACATATCCAGAAGTTCAAGAAGCTTTATACAAACCGATTTGAGATAGAGCTTTCCGACGCTGAAGCCAGAGAAAAAGGCTCTGCACTGGTGCGATTTATGAAAATCATCTACAAGCCAATGACGAAGGAGGTGTTTGATGAGCTGGCGAAAAGGAACCCGTCTATACCGCTTGAGCCTGCTCAATAGCCCGTCCGAGTTCGCCCCACGCCTGGAGTTCTGCTATAATTGAGTTCCAACTGAGTAGGACGGAGTCCACTATGAGAGACGGTGACATTCGCAACCCGAGTCGGGAGTTCCCAGCCAGAGGCTGGCAGGGATTCTCCCCAGGTTCGCATCGTGATAATGCCATATCGGCATTCGCATTAACAGTACTGCTATGGAAACGAATCCTTTGGCGGAGTATGTCTCAAAGCGGATCACGACCAGAGCGTCCAGGGCCGAGATCCGTGAGGAGTTGCTTGCCGTCGGGTGGTCGGAAGAGGAGGCGGACGCCGCATATCGCGACGGGGTCGTCTTGTTCGGTGCGCCGGTACCGACGGAAGGAAACCGCCCCACGACCGGAAAAAAGTCCTCGACGGCGGACATCATCATCAACCTGTTCTCGTTCATCCTGCTCGGCAACGTCGCCATCTCGCTCGGCGTCCTCTTTTTCCAGATTATCAACCGGTATTTTCCCGATCCGCTTGTCACGGTCGGTTTTTACGACCAACAGGCGCTGGCGAGCGCGATGCATTACGCCATCGCGGCACTCCTCATCGGTTTCCCGCCGTATTGTCTGACGATGCGGATCTGGTTTCGGAAGTTCCGTGAGGACGAGGGGCGAACCGAATCGAGACTGTCCAAGTGGCTTACGTATATCGTGTTGCTCGCCGCCGCCGTGACCGTCGTGGGCGACCTTATCACGCTCGTCTTCACGTTCCTCCAGGGCGAACTGACGGCGCGGTTCTTCCTGAAAGCGGTCACGATCCTGGTCATTGTCGCCACCGTCTTCGGCTTTTATTTTTTCGAACGACGGAAGATCCAATACCGGAAGGACGTCCCGACGAAGGTCTTCCGCTCCTTCGGCTTCGGGGTCGCGGGCATCATTTTTTTCGGTCTCGTCGTCGGATCGTTCGCGGGCGGGTCGCCGGAAGCCACACGGAACTGGACCTTCGACAATCAGCGCGCGGAGAATCTCCGGAGCCTTTCCCAGTGCATCGGTACATACGCAGGCCGTTATGGGACGATACCGGCGTCACTTGCCGAGCTGAACCGGGCGAGTGATTCGGCGTATTGTTCCAACTATGAGACGGATCCGGAGACGAAGCGGGCGTATGAATACCGGGTCGTGACCCCGTCGCGACAGCAGGGTGTCGTGAGAGTCGGGGAATACGAACTGTGTGCGACGTTCGCACTTGAGGGGACCGGAACAACCGGTGCGTCGGTCATGAACGGGTACGGCACGGTCAATGATGTCTGGAGTGATCACGCGGCCGGTCACGACTGCGATATCGTGACCGCCCAACTCGGCGAACTCGCACCGACCCCGGCGCAATCACCCGCCACCTCCGTTCCGGTGAAATAGGAGCGATACGGAATAAGTCCTTACGAACCATCCGCTCACACGCGGATTTTTCGTTTCTGTCGGAAAACCGATATCGGCGTGGAGATACTTGAACAAAGTTCCGATACCTGCTAGGGTTTCCGTACGAAAGGGATTTTTCGGTTTTTTAACAATCTAAACGGAGAGGGGATGGACGTGAATCAGACCTACAAGAATATCGTGATTATCGATGCCGCGACCCGCGGAGACGCGCTTGCGTGGTATATCAGGCGTATTCCGTCGATCAGCACGATCAAACTTATTCCCGGCAATGGCGGGACACGGATACGAAAGCATGAACAACAGGAATTACGAAGCCGATATCCGAGGGAGACATTCGCTTCCATCGAGAGTATCCCGATGCAAGCCGGTCCGAACCAGCCGATATCGAGTTATGTGAAGTCGATCGCGGCTTTTGCGGAAATGGTCGCCACCAGCCTCTTGATTGACGGGCCCGCCGACCTGTTGGAAGCCGGTATCGTGGACGAATTCATCAGGAGAGGAAAGGAAGAATGCATATTCGGTCCGACGCGCGCGGCGGCGAAGATCGAATGGTCCAAGTCGTTCGCGAAAAGACTGATGTGCGAGAACGGCATCCCGACAGCTCCATATGAGGTATTCGATTCCCATGAATTGGCTGTCGCACACATCATGAAACACGGTACCCCGATCGTCATAAAGGCGGACGGGCTCACACTCGGGAAGGGGTGCTATGTCTGCCGTACGGTTGAGGACGCGCGGGAAAAACTTGAGATGATCATGGTGCGGTTGGAACACGGTCATGCCGGAAAAACCGTGGTTATCGAGGAGTATGTTCCCGGACTCGAATTTTCCGTTCACGCGCTGTGCGACGGGACTACCGAATTCATAGTGCTGCCGGCGACACAGGATCATAAGCAGGTATACGAGGGGAGCAATGGGCCGAATACCGGCGGTATGGGGGTCATTTGCCCGGTGCCGTGGGTCACGGACGATATCATGAACCGTGTGGGAACGGAGATCATCTCGCCGATGCTGAAGGCATTGGTGGCGAACGGGACACCGTTTCGAGGGTGTCTCAACCCCAATATCATTCTTGGGGAGGACGGTTCCCTTTCCGTGGCCGATTGGAACGCACGCTTTGGCGATCCGGAAACGCCGGTGCTGATGCGGCTCATGGAGGGGGATCTGACTCTGGTACTGCGGGCCTGTGCGGAAGGTCGACTCAAGGACGTGAAGAGTGTGATCTCGTTTAAGAATGGGTATGCCGTGTGCGTCATGCTCATCTCGGAAGGGTATCCCAGGAAGTATGATTCGGGGTTCGAGATCACCGGAATCGAGGATGCGGAAAAGATTCCCGGTGTCGTCGTCTTTTACGGACGGACGGACTACGACAAATGGGTGTTGTCGACCGCCTCGGGTAGGCCACTGTGTATCACGGCGATCGGTGACACACTACAGGAAGCGATCGCTACCGCGTATGCCGGAGCAGACAGGATACGTTTCAAAGGAAAAACCTGTCGGCGTGATATCGGGACACAGGCCGTCGAGTGGATCCGACAGCATTGAGATGGCAAGATGAAAACGAAAACCGGGGTGGACACGTGTTCCATCCCGGCTTTTTTTATCTCCGAACGTTTCCGGATAAAAGAACCGCCCGAAGCATTGCTTCGGGCGGGGATACGGTTTTGTGTCGTTCACATCGTTTTTGCGATATGAGCTGCGAAGGTTGAGCGGACGCATTCGGGAAGGAGAACGCTTCCGGCACCGAGATATGTTTTTACGGCGTTATCGGCAAGTGTCAATCCCGAAGTGTCTACAGTCAGTTTCGACTTCTTGCTGATCTGGTCGATGTTCCCGAGAACAACCACTTTTCCCTTCGCACCTTTCCTGGTGAGAAGCATCTTTGTCAGATCCCTGTCCGCGTCCTCCATCTCATCATAAATAATATACGATTCGGGATACGTCGCCCCTTTCATTTCATTTGGATCCAAGACCCGGATGAGCCCCTTTCCGAAAAGCATTTCCGGAGTGACATCGCACAATTTTCCGCCTGCCTGCATCTGAATAGGATTCTTTTTCAGGGAGAATCTGAGATTTTCCATCAATTTTCCGCCTGCCTGCATCTGAATAGGATTCTTTTTCAGGGAAAATCTGAGATTTTCCATGAAGCCGCCCATCCACTGAAGCAGTTTTTCTTTCGCATTGCCGGGGACGGCTCCCTTATCCTTGCTGGTCGTGCTGGCATCGATAAGCGGTCGTACGTAGATAATCTCAGAATACTGTTTCGTCACAAGAACCTGCTCCAATCCAGCCGCGATTGCGAGGAGTGTTTTACCGGATCCGGCGATGCCTCGAAGAATGACGCATTCATAGTATGCGGCCATCAGGAGATTCAGTGCGACATTTTGCGCCGGGTTCTTGGCTGTAATGAAGCCAAAAACCTTGTTGGTGTGAGCGCTGAAATCTGTGGCACTTTTCAACGTGACCGTGTCGCCATTTACACTGAGGATCGAAGTGACTTTCGCGATATGATTGTTGCCAGAATAGAGGAATTCCGTCGGTCGGAACGTATGGCATGTCTCACCCCGGATGGAAAACTTTTTCTCCCGTTTCTGCTCGGACGACTGTTTGAGCACCTCATGAGTATCCCAGAAATCATAAGGAAGCACGTGATATCCGTGACGGACAAGACGGGATTCGTTCACTCGACGCCGTTCATCACTGTCGTCGTCGACTCGTATCTTTTGCTTGCGTGCTGATAGATGAGTCTCGATATTCTTTGTTACGAGAATGACCTCGCGTGACGGATATTTTTGCTGTAAGTGTCGGACAAAAGAGAGGATATCATCAGGACTGGAGATGTCGGAAGCCGTTTTTCGGTTCGCTTCATGCTCACAGTACATATGACCGGTCGCGACGCCATTTGAAGGTCCTGAAAGAGGGAATCCGTCCGTCATCGAATGATCGGAATCATTGATAATCCTTCTTAGCAAACTCAGGGCTTCCTCGGCGTTTGCCGCATTTGTTTCGCGTCCCGCACTTCTTCTCTCGAGATCTCGACGAGTTCGATACGGAATATGCACGTCACTGTCCTCATATTGGAAAATGCAACGAGGATTCTGCAACATTGCATCGTCGATTACATAAATCGCGGTAATGGTCTTCGGAATTGCGGAGGTCTGCTTAGTAGATGTTCGTTTTTCCTTTGAAGCTGTGACGGATGACGTGTCGACTGTACTCATGTAATACCTCCTGGAGTCTGGTTGATGGAAAAGTGCTTGTGAGAGAAATAATAAGCTGTTAAGGAAAGCCTTACAGGATGACATATCCCGGATATTTCTGCAAATTGATGCGAAACGGGGCAATCGGTCGGCGGGGTGGGGCGAGAACAACCGGTCGGACGGGTTGGAAGGTGATATTTGCCAGGATACGCCGACTTGTCTATACTGGAAGCAATTAAGGACAATATACCGTCTATGAAAGTGATCCTGAAGCAGGAAGTGAAGAATGTGGGTAAGGCGGGCGAGGTGAAGAACGTATCCGATGGATATGCGATGAATTTCCTTTTTCCGAAGAAACTGGCCGAGCCGGCGACCGAGGCGACCCTGGCCCGGATTGCGTCGGATGCCGCCAGGAAGACGGCGGCGAAAGAGGTGGCGGAGGCCGAAGTGAAGGCGGCGGCGAAGGCGTTGGCCGGGGCGCGGCTGATCATCAGGGCGAAGACGAAGGACCGAAAACTCTTCGGGTCCATCGACGCGGCCGGTGTCGCGGTGGCGATCGCGAAAAAGGGGATAGTCGGGGTGACGGAGCGAAATATCGTACTTCCGAAGCCGATCAAGGAAACGGGAGAATTTCCCGTCGAGGCGAATTTCGGCACCGCGAAGGCGAAGTTTCTGGTCGCCGTCGAGGCGGAGGGGTAGGAGGAAGGCCTCCGCTCTTTTTTTATGCGGAAAAAACGGTCGGTCTGTTATCTTTTTCTCACACCGTTGGAGGGGCGGGGAAAAGTTATGGCAAAACGAAACGAAACGCGGAAAGCGAAGTATGTCTTCGTGGTCGGCGGGGTCATGAGTGGCGTGGGGAAAGGAATCACCGTGTCGTCCATCGGCAGGTTGCTTCAGGCCCGCGGGCTTCGGGTAACGGCACTCAAGATCGATCCCTACATAAACGTGGATGCCGGAACGATGAACCCGACCGAACACGGGGAGGTGTTCGTGCTCGCCGACGGGTACGAGACCGACCAGGATATGGGCAACTACGAGCGGTTCATGGGACTTCATCTCGACCGGGGTAACTACATGACGACCGGACTCGTGTACAAGAGCGTCATCGACCGCGAACGGAATCTCGAATACGGTGGCCAGTGCGTCCAGGTGGTGCCACACATCCCGCGCGAGGTCATTTCGCGCATCAAGGCGGCTTCCAAGAAGGCGAGTGCCGACGTGACGATCGTCGAGATCGGTGGCACCGTGGGAGAATACGAGAACATCCTTTTTCTCGAGGCGATTCGCATGATGAAGATCGAGCATCCCGAAGACGTGCTGACGGTCATCGTGAGCTATATTCCGACGCCCTCGACGGTGGGCGAGATGAAGACCAAGCCGACCCAGCACGCCGTGCGGACCCTGAACGGGACGGGCGTGCAACCCGACATCATCATCGCGCGCGCCGACCGACCGCTCGACGAGAAGCGCAAGGAGAAGGTGGCCACGTTCTGCAACGTACGCAAGGAGGATGTCATTTCCGCGCCGGATATCGACAGCATCTACGAGGTGCCACTCAATTTCGAGAAGGATAAACTAAGCGACCTTCTGATCCGGAAACTCGGCCTTCGGGCGAAGGGACGGGCTATCGGAGAGTGGGAGAAACTTGTGATTCGTGCCAAGGCGGCGAAGAAACCGGTCCGCATCGCGGTCGTGGGAAAGTATTTCAATTCCGGAGACTACGTGCTCTCCGACGTGTATATCAGCGTGCTCGAGGCGATCAAACACGCCTCGTTCGCGGCCGGTCGTCATCCCGAGATCACCTGGCTTTCCAGTGAGGCGTACGAGAAGGATCCGGCACAGGCGGAGGAGCTCTCGGGCTTCGACGGCGTGCTTATTCCGGGAGGGTTTGGGAAGCGCGGTATCGAGGGGAAGATCGTCGCGATCGGCTATTGTCGCGAACACAAGATCCCATACTTCGGGCTCTGCTACGGGATGCAGCTGCTCGTCGTCGAGTACGCGCGCAATGTCCTCGGCCTGAAAGGCGCGAACACGGCCGAGATCGATCCGAAATCCAAACACCTCGTGATCGACATCATGCCCGAGCAGAAGGAAAAACTGAAAAGGAAGGACTATGGCGGGAGCATGCGTCTTGGCGGATATACGGCCGTGCTGACACCCAAGACGATTGCCATTTTCGCGTATGGTATGTCCGAAGTCGTCGAACGACACCGGCACCGCTACGAGGTGAACCCGGCTTACGTGGAACGGCTCCGCGCGGGCGGACTCGTATTCTCGGCCACGTCGCCCGACGGGGTACTGATGGAAATCGCCGAGCTGCCCAAGTCCGAACACCCGTTCTTCCTCGGCACGCAGTTCCATCCCGAATTCCAATCCTCGCTCGCCGAACCGCACCCGCTCTTCCTCGCCTTCATCAGGGCTGCATCGAAACGCAATGCGTGAACGGTTTCCCCGGACCCTGACGGATAGGGTCTGAGAAAAACGTTATACCGAATCAACGTAATCGATGGGGCGATTACCCACGCTGTCATTCCCGTGAAGCTTGTCTCCGACCTGATCGGGGAGCGGGAATCTTAGCGAGATAAAAGAGTGATAGTGTAAGTCAATCCGGTATTATACGGAGACACGACCCATCCTCAGGGTATCCGTTTCTTCCATTTTTTCAAACCCTGTTCTTTCTTCGTCCTCCCACCGACTTTTCATTTTCAGCCCAACGCCTCACGATTCTTCATCGCCGAGGTAAGCGTCGCCTCGTCGGCATATTCGATGTCACCGCCGGTCGCGAGACCGCGGGCCGGTCGCGAGACGCGGAGGCCGAGGGGTTCGAGTTTCTTTCGCAGATAGAGCGTGGTCAGGTCGCCCTCGGTGGTCGGGTTGAGCGCCAGGATCACCTCCTTCACGCCTTCACTTCGGACGCGGGAAACGAGCTCGGGAATCCGGAGTGTCGGGTCGGTATCGCCGTTGCCGGTGCGCATGACACCACCGAGGACATGGTAGAGTCCGGCATGTCCGCCGGAGCGTTCGATGGCGATCACGTCCATCGGTTCTTCCACGACGCAAAGGATCGTCTGATCACGCTTCGGGTCGGAGCAGATGTCGCAGAATGACCCTTCGGCGATATGAAAGCATCGGGTGCACAGCGACAGATCCTGCAGGCCTTCGAGGCTTTCCGCGAACGAGAGAAGCTTCCCGTGTTCCTGTTTGAACAGGTGTAACACGATCCGCTCGGCCATCTTTGGGCCGACCGACGGGAGCGCGGAAAAGTGCGTGATCAGGTTTTGGAACGGTTGGGGATAGCGCATATGAAGAGTCGCAAGCAAAAAAGAGCAAGTCAGAAGTCTATCAATCCAGAACAGGGAAGGTAAGAATTTCGATTCGGAGCGTATTCGATCCTGTCTTTAGGCTCGTGAATTTTCACTTCCGACTCCTATGTTTCCGTGCTGTGGTATTTCTCCAGGTTCTTGAAACTCGCGCTGTTGTCGTCGAAGTAGAGCGAGACCTTGCCGACGGGACCGTTCCGGTGCTTGGCGACGATGATGTCGGCGATGTTCTTGTTCGGGGTGTCCGGCTTGACCCGGTCCTCGCGGTAGATGAAGAGCACGATGTCGGCGTCCTGTTCGATGGAACCGGATTCGCGGAGGTCGGAAAGCTTCGGCATGCCGTCCGGTCTCGACTCGACGGAACGCGACAACTGCGAGAGCGCGATGATCGGCACATTGAGCTCCTTGGCAAGCTGCTTGAGTCCGCGGGAAATCTCGGAAATCTCCTGGACGCGGTTATTGCCATTGCTTGAACGGCCCTCCATGAGCTGCAGGTAGTCGATGATGATGAGGCCGAGCTTGTGTTCGGACTGGAGTCGGCGCGCCATCGTGCGCATCTCCATGATGTTCGCCGACGACGTGTCGTCGATGAAGATCGGCGCTTCCGAAAGGATGCCGATGCCTTCGCCGATGCGTTGGAAATCGTTTCCCTCGCCCTCGGTATTGAGTTTTCCGGTGCGCAGTCGCCAGAGGTCCACGCCGGATTGCGACGAGATCATGCGGTCCACGAGCTGGTCCGCGGACATCTCGAGCGAGAAGATTCCGACCGGCACCTTGGCACTCACGCCGACCTGACGGGCGATATCGAGCGCGAGGCTGGTTTTGCCGGTGGATGGCCGGGCCGCAAGGATGATGAGATCGGAATTCTGCAGTCCCGAGAGCATGTTGTCGAGGTCGGTGAACCCGGTCGGCACGCCACGGAAATGCTTATCGCTCTTATGCAGCTCGTCGATGCGGTTGAACGCCTCCTCGAGGATGGAGTGGATCGGGATGAAATCCTGTTTGATGTATTTCTGCGAGACACCAAAGAGCCGCTGTTCGGCCTCGTCGAGGACTTTCTGCACGTCGTCTTCCTCGTTGAACCCCATCTCGACGATCTCGGATGCGGCCGAGATGAGCCGACGCAAGAGCGACTTTTTCTGCACCAGTTTGGCGTAGTGGGCGACATTGCTGGCGGAGGGGACGATGTTCACGAGCGAGGCAAGGTATGCCGAGCCGCCGACCGAGTCGATCTTGCCTTTCTCCTCGAGCCGGTTCGCGAGCGAGAGGATGTCGATCGGTTCGCGATCCTCGTAGAGCTCGAGCATCGTCTCGAAGATCTGATTGTGGTCGTTCTTGTAGAAATCGCCGGGACGCACGATATCCGCGATCTTGATGATCGCGTCCTTGTCGAGCATGAGTGCACCGAGCACCGATTGCTCGGCCTCGATATTGTGCGGGGGGATGCGGAGGTGGTCCTGTTTTCCTGCCATAGTGCTTCCCATTCTACTACGATATAGCGGAAATGAAAATAGGCAGTCTTATACACTACAAAATGAGCCCCAAATGAAATCCCATTCCTACGCAAATGAGCCCGAAGGCCAAGGTCATCGCATGGGAATATCCCATTGAATAAAGCTTAACTTCACCATTGTATACTGAGAGAGTAACCAGGGTAAAACAAAAACCATGGACTCCTCGGAAAAGATCGCACTCATCGAGTACTTCC
>Ga0209697_10005330_pt1 | contig 16100 bp, 10 predicted proteins | sample AliMusrvi5mmetaG_FD_184115 | JGI IMG/M metagenome (GOLD analysis project Ga0209697, IMG submission 184115) | Freshwater lake bacterial and archeal communities from Alinen Mustajarvi, Finland, to study Microbial Dark Matter (Phase II) - Alinen... | ecosystem: Environmental > Aquatic > Freshwater...
GTTGGGAAATGAAAAAGCCCGCCACGATCACGGGGACCGGGCGGGCGCGGGGTTAGGGTTGATAAATGCCGCGGGTAATCGTCTATCAGTGGCCACGTGCGGGCAACCGGATGGCGGCGACCCAGGCATGGCCTTCAATTATCTCCAACAGGAGTCTGACGGCACACATCACCGCGGTCTTTTCAAGAACGTGGCGCGGCCTAACGGTATCTCCGCGGTGGATCGGGTTGACCGCCCGGATCACGGTTCCGACGTCGGCGACGTCGGCGACGGATCCATCCGGGTTGTTGTTGAACCGGTGGGGATGACACTGCCGGCCGCAAATCAAGCACCCTGCCGGCACGCGGCGCTTGGTAATCGACCCGCTGCGGCCGGGGTTGCTGGATGACATAAGCAGGCGGGCTGTACTGGACGGCACGGGTGGTCGGCATGACCGGTATGACCGGCATGACCGGCGAGGTGAAGCGGGGCTGACGGAACCAGATGAACTTGGCCACCCCACCGCAAGTCAGCACGACGAGGACGATCCAGCTCACGGTGTGAAACAGGGCATCCCGCTCGGCCATTTCCTTACGCGCCACCTCGACCCGCCGTGCCACCTCCCGCTCGATGCGGGCCTCCTCGGCGGCCTTGGCCTTGGCCGACCGTTCGTTATCCTGACAGGTGAAGAGCATGAACAATGCGACAGCGGCTATGATGGCCCAGTGCATCAGGCGATCCTCCTTTCCGATGTTGCCCGGCCCGGGCGCTTTGGATGATGTGAAACAGGCATGAGTGTCATGTTGCTGGATTCTGGTTGATGTTGCGGGCTGGTCATGTGGTCTTGAGTTGTTCTAACGGACCAACCGTGGGGGATGGAACTCATGGAGTCGTCCACTAGATTATGGACGATAGGGGTGGGGGTTTGCACCGGTCGGGGAGCGTTCCACACGAGGGGACCACGACAGCCAGGAGGAACCCGGAGGATCCTCGCCACCAGAGACGACACCCCGCCACTTCACCGGCAACAACCCGTTCGGGCACTCGTCCACGAATCTGGGCAGCCTCTACAAGGGCCTGGTCCGCGACACCTCGCGCAGCTTCAAGCACCTCAGGAAGACCCGCCACACGCACAACCCGGTCGATGACGCCAGGGGAAATGCCGAAGCGCTGCTGGAGATGAGGGAGGGGATGGGGTTGGGGGTGCGGCTTTGACGGGCGGGCTACAGGCGATTCCTCCCGCATGAACCAATTGCAGGCGTGAGGCGGTGACCCAACACAAATAGTGCTTCACACCCAGTTCCTGCCTTCCGTCGAGGTCGAGGTCAGGAAGAAATTCTCGCGGAAGGCAGGATACAGGGTTTGGCACTGCTGACGTGGATGTCAGCTCAAGACCCGGAGTTCTTCTTCTTTTTTATTTGTGCGCGACGGCAGGCTTCGCGCGTCTTCTCGCTCCTCATTGCGCGGGACGGTTGAATCTTCAAGTCCTTGGTGATCTTGACGCAGCGTTTCGAAACAGCCGCTTTGCAAACACCGTGACGGGTGGCGAGGTCGGTCATGCTCTCGCCTCCGTAAATGGGCAAATTGAACACTAGCGCCAGGCAATCGATCGTCAGACCGGGCCTGGGCTGGGACCGGATGTATGAAAGCACCTCGCAGATGCCATCGGTGGTGTAACTTGTCTCCGCATCAGCAGATTCGACCGTCTTCCCGTCTATCAGGTCGGCGATGTCCGGGGTATGGTTGGCCAGCGAAGACTCGGCAATATCTCCACCCGGGCAACCGCTGCCCCGGTAACTAACGAGCGGGCCATCGATTCCTGCAAGCTTGAAGGCTTCTTGCTCCTCTGGCGGTAGCGAACTTAAGTGGGCGCTGAAGGCGTGCTTGTATTCGGCATCCATTTCCGCCTGACGTTGGCTGTATTTTTTTTTATTCATATTGTAGGTCGGTGAGGTTAGGAAGCAATGCGCCCCGACTGGGCGAATAGGAGGTTCAGCAGGGCGTTCCGACGGCCAATTTCGTACATTGAAATGAAGCCGCGGCTGTCCGACGCTATGGGCCTGACAAGAACCCAAAACTGGCGGGGGTCGTCAACGACGATGCACCCCCCCCGAGCTGCGCCGGCTTGCAGGAAGTCCTGCCAAATTTGGTCCAGATCGGAATTTGCAGTGATCTGTGTGGCGAAAACGGGTGCACAGTCGCAATTGGTGCGAGCACTGACGAGGTACGCTCCGCAAGGGATCTGCTGCAGGAGCGACCGGTCGAGGACCAGCCAGGCAGGGAATTTAAGGGCAGGTTTGGCGGCGCCCGCTGTGCGGGTACAGATTGGTGTATGTTTCATTTCTTTTGATGTGAATGTCATTTAATTCAAGGGAATGCCAACTGTAATACATGTATGAACTAAGGGCGTGGAAAAGGATTTCCACCCCCGATGAGTTGTTTGATGGCGCGGTTGATGACGTTGGATGCCGAGAGGCCATGCTCCTTTGCAAAGGCTTTCAGGGCGTCATGATCCGGCTGGGTGATCCAGAATGATGTTGATCGACCCCTGGACTTTGCTGAGTCGTTATGGGTTTTTTTCATTGGCGTTTGCTTGAGCGGGAGTGTTCGGTGCGCAAGGACCAAAACCCCGTTCAGAATGGAACGCAAGCGCAAATTAAGACAATTCCTTCGATTATGAAAATTTCCTACTAGGTCTCCATCTTGCTGACCGACCCAAGGCTGGATGGATTTTTCTTGCCATCTCCATGAAAATCTCCTACATTAGGCCCCTGTCCCAATCTTATGAGCAAGAAGGCCGCAACCCGCAGTCAGGAAAGTGTCCCTGATCGCCGCATCAAATCCGTGAATTTCATGGATCAGGCGCTATGTGATTACGCCACCCTGCGTGCGGATACCCTCTATGGAGGCAATTTCAGCGGGTACATCAACGCACTTGTGGAGCGGGATCGCGCCACAGCCGAGTCGCGCCGGGCGCTGCCCGACCTTGAATCAAGGATCCTCCAAATCATCGCGCGTTACGGCGGCACCCTCGCCCGGGAAACCGATCCCTTTGCTTTTGAAATTCAACACCTTTACGTGGCCATCAAGGCGGTTTCACGGTTCCCGCGCGAGCGCCCCCTCGAATATCAACTCCTCAGCGCCTTGCACAAGATCGCCCAATACGTGCAATATCGGCACATCATCGTCACATATCCGGCCGATGCCCCCGCCGCCGATAAGGAGCGATTCCGCCAACTCGCATCCGCCGGCATCGATAGGCTCAAGGTCTTTGACTTGGGCGAGCTGGAGCTATTCCTTGCTGACCTTGCCGCAGGGCAGCAACAGTCACAGGTTGGCATCTGACGTCAACCCTGGGCTTTTTGATCCGATTCCGCGTTGCCGGGACTCTTAATGCTGTTTCAGGTGACAAGGACCACACAACCCGGCGTCTGCCCTGCGTTGCCGCAGGCGGCGATGGTTTGTGGCTGCCGCAAGGAGTCCCTGCCTCACAATCCCATTCCTTCCAATCCCCAATGGGCAGGCAGCAAGTGGCTACCAAGTGATCTCCACGGGCTTGCTGACGCCCCAGGACCGGTCAGAGATCCGGCAATGCCGCCGCCGCGCCCTCACCAGGGTTTCATCGTGGTGGGTGTACCTGCTGACATGCGCGGCCTCGGAGTCGTGGCCGGTGAGCTTGCGGCGGACTGAGGGCGGTGTGGTTGTCCGAGGGGGCCTCAGGAGCCGCAGCAGCGCTCATACATGGCGATGGGTCAGAGGTCGGGCAGGGTGGCCACAGCCTCGTCTAGCGCTTTGTCGAGATGAGTGTAGCCCGCATGAACCTTCCTGCTTTTGTGGCCGGTGATCGCCATTCTAACGTCGCTGGGAACGCCGGCCTCTGCCATCCACGTATTGCAATTATGACGCAGTGAGTGAAACGAACGGGTAGCCATCACTGGCGGATCACCCGCGGCAAGAACGATTCGGCTAGCAACACCGGCCGCGGACATGATGGCCTTAAACGCTTTGGGGCGAGCCTTGGGGGGTATCGCCTTGATGGTGGGGAACAGCGCCCCGGTGCGCCCCTCCAGCCAAGCCAGGGATTCTTTGCGCAGTGGGATTTGAAGCACCTCGTTGTTGTTGGCGGACGTCTTGTGTGCCAATATATGTATCCGGTTGCCAACGACGTTCTCAGAGGTGAGCTTGAGCAAGTCACCTTGACGCAACGCGGTTTGCGCCGAGAGCAGAATCAGCCCGTACCATTCAGGCGTCGTGGCATGGGCTAGCACCTGCCTCACCTCCGCGGTCGCAAACTGAACCCGCGGCACGCTGTCACCCTCGGGCAGGCCCTTCACGGGTCGCGCCGGATTCTTGGTGATAATATCTTTTTCGACGGCGCTTTGGAGAATTCTCCTAACAGCTCCGAAGTAATAATTGGTCGTTTTCCCTTTCCTTGATTCCGCCATCCCGGCCTGTACCCGTTCCATGTCTCCCACGGTGATCTGCCGCATGGGTCCGTCCGCCTTGGCTCCCAGGATGGCGATCGCGAGCTTGACCGCATCGCTGTATGACCGCCATGTCGTGTCCGCCGTGGATTTTTCCTTTGTGTCCAGCCAGGCGCCGGCGAAACGTCGGAAGCTGACCGCGGTGTCGCCGGGGTTTGCTGCCTGATGCATGAGTCGGATCAGCTCTTCGGCCCTATGTAAGGTAAGCCGGCCTTGCTGCGCTTCCAGTCCGGCCATCTCCACGGTGCGCCGGATCATGGCGGGAATCTCCGAATCGACCTCGGCCTTGGCTATCGCCTTCCGCGCCTCGGCCTCATACTGGCCGGCAATCCGCTTGGCTTCCCGCTTGCTTTCTGTTTTCGTGGACTTGCTGAACCGCTTGCCGGTGCCATCATAGTACCGTGCGAACCAGTATTTGCTTTGGTTGGTTTTATAGACCGTGGCCATATGTTTGTTAGGTTGCTGTAGCCCAAACTGTACACTGATCACTGGCACATACAAACACAAATTACAGGCAAAGCCTTATTCTACCTTATTAGAAAAGGTTTGTGGGCGGCTAAGCGCCGCCCGCGTGCATGGCCCGGTGCCGCTCTATCACCTCGTCATGGCGCGTCGCGACAAGCTCAGCGACGCCCTGCTCGTCCACGAGACCGAGAATGACGAAAACGCCTTGCGGCTTCTCGGCTCACTCATCCGCCAGCGGCCCGAGATCAGCCGCCGCCTGCCGGCGCGCAAGTGTGCGGCAGCCACCCTGCGACTCATTCTGGATGGAGCCATCTCGGGTCGCTCGCTGGAAGGACCTTCCCTGCTCTTGCTAGACGCGCTCGCCACCGATTGGCTCGCCATCCATCCGGACCTTCTCGATGAACCCGGCGTCCCCGCGCTGTCACTCTATCAAGCGATGCGCCTGTGGCAATCGGGACAACCCGCCCAGGCGGCCGCGCTCCTGCTGGATTTCATTCGTCCCAAGCCCGCCCCCGACGCCGGTTCCCCGCCGGTGCGGCAAGGGCTTGCCAGCGCCGCCGCCTGCGTGCTGGCCGACCTCATTGCGGAAAGCCCCGGCATCGACATCAAGCCACTGCTGCCGCCGGACTCCGTGAGCCGCGAAACACTTGAACTCCTCTTCAAACGGCTCATCAGCGGGGAAACCCGCAGTCTGGTCCGGATCCGGAGTGCCATGACGATCAAAGTCTTGCTCAAGGAACGATTCGATTCCACGGGCCTCAAGTTTTTCCTAACACCTCACGACGCCCGCGCCCTGGCCCGTGACGCGTGGATGGGTGGAGACGATGACCTCGCATTCGATCTTCTGGGTGCCGCGTTTCTCTCGGATCCCGATTCGGAAGAGCACCATGATGCCGCTTTCGTCGCCGTCTTCGCGCTCCTCGGCCATGGCGGGCAAGTGCTCGACGATCTCGATGCCGCCAAGTCCTCCCTCCCGGACTCCGTCTATCGGGCCAAGCGGGCCCGGCTCCTGCACGCGCTCGGACGCTCGAAGGAGGCGATGGAAACCATTACCGGCGACCATCACCCGCTGCTGCGGCTGCAACTCGCGATTGAGACCGGCGAGTGGCAAAGCGCGATTTCAAGCATCATCGCTCTCAAACCCGACTCCGACAAACAACGCGCGGCGATGAACGCCTGCGTCGCCATTCTATCCGGAGAGTCGAAGCTCGCCGACAGCCACAGCGCGGCCGGACATCCCGTCATCGCGCTGCTGCAGGGCAACGCCCTGCGGGATGATGACCTCGCGGAGATGGCTCGCGATGCCGAGTTGTCCTCACGCCGGGAATCGCTTCTTACCACCGCCCTCGCCTCGGGCGCGCCCGTTTCCATGCGCATCATGGGCGAGTATCTCAGGTTTCTCGATTTGTTGCCGGACAAACAACGCACCATCCGCATCGCGCGGGATCTGGCAAAACGCGATGTCTGCGAGATCAACGGCAGCACCCGCGACGAAGGATGCGCCACCGCCCACAAAGTGTTAGCCGCCGAGGCGCTGCTGCTCCTCGGTCGCGGCGATTTCGCCTTCGAGGCCATGCGCCCGGTGATGGCCGCATCCACACAGCCCCATGATTTCAAAGCCGCCAAGCGTTGGGGCGGCGGCGGATACAGCCAGCCGCTCGTCGCGGGATATCAGCAGGCCTGCCGCATCGCCGAAATGGAATGGCCGCAGGAAGCGCCCGCCCAGCGCATCGGAAAACTCGCCGCCATCCTCGGCCAGCCCGACCCGCTGCCACGGGCCCGCGGCATGATCGACCTCATCGCCAAACACGAGGCAGCCGGCCTGGAGAAGACCGAATTGCTCCGGGCGCTGTGGCTCCCGCTCTGCGATCTCGCCCAAAGCGTCGGAGTTCCCGCCGACCTCAAGGACCTGGCCCGCGGCCTGTTGGATAAACGCGAACCTAACGACCATGAACACCGCTGGCTTCAGTCCCACCTGAATCCCGTTCCCTGGGAGATGGACAGCAGCCATCCTCCGGTCAAGGGCAAGCCCACCACCACGATCACCCTCAGTCCCACTCCGGGCGCAAAATCCGATCCGAAACAACCCGACTTCGTCATCATCGACGGCATCGTTGCCGCCGGTAAACTGCGCCAACGCGGTGACGCCTTGGCGGCCCGCAATCTGGTGCGCGACATCATGCTCCGCTTGTTACTCGACACCAATTCCGCGACACCGGAGCAACATTGGAAATTTCTAACCAGCAGCAACGTCGCCACACGCGGCTGGAGCTTCGCAACCCGCGGGTTTGCGACGGTCCTCCAATCCTTCGACTATCTGGAGCTTCCGTTAGATCTCACTTTCCCGTTCATCGATGCCTGCACCAGCCCATGGACGAACTACGCGGATGAGGAACGGCTCCTCTACGCCGCGCGCGTCCTCGCCAAAGCCGGCAAGCATGCCGAGTCCCTGGCCTATTATCGGCGCTTTCTGCTGATGACAATTCCGGCGCTCGGCAGCATGGATGTCGGCCGCGCCGGCCGCGCCGATATCGCGGAAATGCAACGCGTCCGAGGCTTGCTCGCCGCAGCCCAGGCAAACCGCGAACAAACCGTCGACACCGTCCTCCACCTCGTCCTCATCGCCCCGTATCAACCGGAACTCGCCGGCGACATCGCCACCGCGCTCAAGCAAATGGGTGACACCGAGACACTCGCCGCCGCCCGCAGCGTCATCGCCGGCTTCTGGCAAACCCGCCTTCTCGAAATTCCCGCCAGCGCCACCTATCAGTACTGGAAATCCCGGTGGGAAGCCGCTTTCCAATGACCGCTGGCTTTCCGCGGGCCGGTCGGGTAGGATCACGGGCACGGGGTTTCATTCCGGGAATCCCGGCCCCGCCAACATCTCCCTAACCTCCATGAAAATCCCCGTCCTGTTGCTCGTTTGTCATGCCGTTGCCATCCCGATGCTGGCGCGCGGCGCCACCGCCGACGCCGGCGCGCCCGGCGCGCTGGACGCTCTCAATGTGGCCTGGAACACGCCCAGCGACAACGCCGCCGGGTCGATGCCGCTAGGCAATGGCGAGGTGGTGGTCAATGTCTGGGTGGAGAAAACCACCGGCGACGTGCTGCTGCTGTTGGCGCGCACCGACGCGCTGTCTGAAACCTGCAGGTTTCTGAAACTCGGCCGGCTGCGGCTGCACTTCGAGGGCAATCCGCTGGCCCAGGCCAAGGATTTCCGGCAGGAGGCGCGGCTGCGCGACGGGATCGTGGAAATTGCCGGAGCCGGCCTGACCTTGCAAGTGTGGGTGGATGCGGCGGCCCAGGTGCTGCATGTGACGGGCGCGAGCGGGGTGGCGCTGGCGGCCACCGCCACGGTGGAATGCTGGCGCACTGCCGAAAAGTCCATCAACGATGATTCGAGTTGGACCACCCGTGGCGCGCCTTTCGCGCGCAGCGAAAGCGCCGATGTGTTCCTGCCGCCTGCGGACCAGGCCGTGCGCTGGTATCACCGCAACGAACAATCGGTGGTGCCCAAACTGCTGGAAACCCAGTCGCTCACCGGCGCCGCGGGCGCCTTCGACCCGCTGCTGCACCGCACCTTCGGCGGCCAGCTAACAGGCAGTGGCTGGGTGGCCGCGGGCGATCACGTGCTCAAAACCGCCGCGGCGCAAACCCGTCTGGACCTGAGTCTAACAACATACACCGCGCAGACCGCCACGGTGGACGAGTGGCTGGGCGGCTTGGCGCGCGAGGCGGCCAAATCCACCGATGCGGCGCAGGCGTTGGTCCGCACCCGTGCCTGGTGGGCCGGGTTTTGGGGGCGGTCGTGGGTGTTGGTCAAGGCGCCCGACGGGATTGCGCGCGGTTATGCCTTGCAGCGTTATGCGCAGGGGTTTCAAGGGCGCGGGGCCTATCCGATCAAATTCAACGGCGGCTTCTTCTATGCCGAGGATGCCAACCCGGATTGGCGCGGTTGGGGCGATTGCTACTGGTTTCAAAACACCCGCCACATGTATCACCCGATGCTGGCCTGCGGCGACTTCGACCTGATGGAGCCGTTCTTCCGGATGTATGCCCGGGCGGTGCCGCTGGCCGAGTCACGCACGGCCAAATACCACGGGGCCAAAGGGTCCTATTTCCCCGAGACCATGACGCTCTTCGGCACCTATGGCAGCGACTACGTGTGGGACCGCACCGGCAAGGAGCCCAAGGACGTCGGCTGCCCGTGGTGGGACAAGGCCTGGAACCAAGGGCCCGAAATCGTGGCCTTGATGTTGGATCGCTGGGATTTCACCCATGACCCCGCCTTCCTCAAGGAGCAAATCCTGCCGATGGCCGCAACCGTGCTGCGCTACTTCGATACCCGGTTCCAGCGCGACGCGCGCGGCAAACTTCTGATAGATCCAACGCAGGCGGTGGAAACCTACTGGACCGGGGTGGTCAACGACGCGCCCACCGTGGCCGGCCTGCTAGATATCACGCGGCGCCTGGGCGCCCTGCCGCCGGAGCAAGTCACGGCCGAGCAGCGCGCGTTGTTTGCCCGGATGCAGGCGGCCTGCCCGGCCCTCCCAACAGAAACCCGGGACGGCGTCCGCCAGTTGTCCCCCGCGGAAAAATACGATCCCAAGCGCAGCAACTGCGAGAACCCCGAACTCTATCCGATTTGGCCCTATCGCGAAGTGTCGTTGTCCCGCCCCGAACTCATGGCCGAGGGCAAGGCGGCCTATCAGAAACGCGGCTCGCAACTGCCGGTGGGCTGGGGCTATGACGGCAATGCCGCCGCGCTGCTGGGCCTGACCGACGAGGCCGCCCGCATCCTGCAACTCAAATGCGCCAATTCCAATGCCGCCTACCGCTGGCCCGCCACCTGGGGCCCTAACTTCGACTTCCAGCCCGACCAGAACCATGGCGGAAATCTGTTGGAAACCGCCAACCTGATGCTGCTGCAAGGCGAGTCCGGCGGCAAAATCCTGTTATTCCCGGCCTGGCCGCAGAAGTGGGATGTGGATTTCAAACTGCATGCCCCGGATCAAACCACCGTCGCCTGCCAGCTCAAGGACGGACAAATCTCCGGCTTGTTAGTTACCCCCGCCACCCGCGCCAAGGACGTGGTGTTGCCCGCCTGGGCGCAACCCGCTCCGTCCGGCAAGTAACCCGGCCCCCGCTGGCGCCGGGCGTGGCTCTATTCGCGCCGCCTGCCTGGCGGACGGTCGTGGCGAGCCCAAAGCTCCCTGAATCGGCCGCGACGATAATTTTTCCTCATCAATTGTTTATGCAACCTATCATCATGTCACCCGCCTGCTGCGCCACCGTCCGCCAGAATCCGCCGCCTGCCCGGACTTCAACCCGGACGGCGCAATCCCACTCGAAGGCAGCCCTGCTCCTGGCCCTCGGGGTTTCCCTTTTCTCGCTGCTTCTTCCGCTGTCGGCCGCCGCTACCCCGGGGCGTGAGCCTGGCTCCGCCAATCCCATTCTTCCCGGATATTTCGCGGATCCCAGCATCGTCGAGCATGAGGGGAAATTTTTCATCTACGCCACCATCGATCCCTGGGGCGGGGATACGCTCGGTTGCTGGGAGTCGCCGGATTTCAAACAATGGACTTACCGGGTACTCAATTGGCCGACCAAGGCCGCTTGCACCAGCCCGCAAAGCGGCGGTGCCGCCGTCTGGGCACCCTCCGTGGTTCTCGGGCCGGACAAGAAGTTCCACATGTTCGTTTCCGTCGGCAACGAAGTCTGGACGGGCGTCGCCGAACAACCACTCGGCCCGTGGCGGGACGCGAACGGCGGAAAACCGCTCGTCCCCCGCGAATACAAACCCGGCTTTCACATGATCGATGCCGAGGCCTTCGTCGATAGTGACGGCACGCCATGGCTCTATTGGGGGTCCGGCCACGGTTGGACGAACGGCAAGTGCTGGGCGGTGAAATTGAACCGGGAAATGTCCGCCTTCGTCGGTGAGCCGCGCGACGTCACTCCCACCAACTATTTCGAAGCCCCGATCATGGTGAAACGCCACGGACTCTATTTCCTCATGTATTCCCAGGGCGTGACCATCAAGGATACCTATCAGGTCCACTATGCCGTGGGCGACAATCCGCTCGGTCCGTTCAAGGAAGGCCCCGGCAGTCCGATCTTGGTCACCGACAAGGAAAAGAACGTCATCAGCCCGGGCCACCACACGATTTTGCAGTTCGGGGGCAAGGACCACATTCTCTATCATCGGCACAGCATTCCTTTCAACGAGGCATTTGTGGGCCGCCAAACCTGTGTGGACGAGATCAAGTTCCTGCCGGATGGAAGCATCGCCAAGGTGGTGCCCACCCATACCGGTCCGGCCCTGGCGCAGGGCCGTGATCGCAAGCGCCTGCCTGCCACAGCGAGCGCCTCGTCCGAAGCCGGGCCGCTCCGGGCGGCGTGTTGTGTCACGGATGGCAACTATGCCACGCTCTGGCAGCCGGCCAATCCCAAGCAGGAATCCTGGCTCCAACTGGATCTCGGGAAATCCCTGGCGGTTTCGCGCCAGGAAATCCGCTTCGAATATGCCTGGAAACCCTATCATTTCACGGTGCAGGCGTCGGAGGACGGCGCGTCATGGAAGACGCTTGCGGACTACTCCGTCACTCCCGCCACCGGTTCCCCCGTGGTGATCGATTCGCGCACCAGCGCCCGGTTCCTGCGCCTGGTGTTCCCCGCGAGCCAGCAGGAACAGCCAACTCCAGCGGTCTTTGAATGGTCCGTGCCGCGTTAACCGGCAAACCCCATTCATTTCCGCCAACCATGAAACTCCGATTCATCGCCACCACCCCATGAAACTTCACGCGCTTCTATCAGCGCTGGCCAATCCCTTTTTCCCCGCCCTCCGCTCCGGCCACCGGCTCTTTCAACGGCCTTCACCCCACAAGCAATTTCCTAGCAATTGATGCCATTCGCAGCCTCAGCAACCGCGTGTATGCGGTGGAACAACAATGGATCAGCCTGGTCATCCTCGGTGAGATTGAAATCAGGGTCGTGACCAACGACGGCCTGTCGCGCCCCATCAAGGCGAGTCGGGTGGTTTACCTGCCTGCCGAGGACCGGCTGTTGATCGACGACAAGCCGTGGGTCGCCGAGAAGGGACAAACCAAATAGCCCGGGGGCCTTGACCAGCTCCTCCCCTAGCCCCCGCCTCACATCCCGCTTGCCGCGGCAAGGCGCAACCAGCCCCCCCATTAAATACGGAAATATAGAACATTTGACATAGTTGTGTTTTTTTCTTGCGTTCCCCGGCGGGATATGGCCAGTCGCGCCCATGGCTCCAACAATGGGAGCATTCCAAGTGGATTTCCAGCAGTCACCAGAACACCGGCAAAGCCCGAGCAACATCAACTCTCGTTCCGTCATGAAACAAAGTCGTGCTTATCTCGCCGCGCTCGCCGCAGGATTGCTCATCGCCCTGCCCTGCACAGACACAATCGCCGCCGGGGTATTCCCCATCGCCACCAACACGGGAACTGTCGGCAACCCGGGAGGTGTCGAACAAGCCATCAATCTTGCGTTCGACGGCACCAACTATTTGGTGGGAATCCAGGGCGATGAAACCGCAGACGACAGTATCAACGCCCAATTGGTCGGTCCAACCGGAGCCTTGGTCGGCTCACGGATCAAGGTCGGTCGCAACGGCGGGGCACCGAGCGTGGCCTTTGACGGGACGAACTATCTGCTGGTCTGGACCGAGGGCTCATTTGGCAGCCCGAATACGGTGAAGTTTCAATTTCTGAATCCGTCATTGCAGGCCCTCGGCCAGCCCTTTGAGATGTTTGCGACTCAAGGTTCCAACTGGCCATTCATCGCTGCCGCGGTATTCAACGGTACCCGCTTCGCGGTCGTCGCCACCCTGGCCAACCTGGACGTGAACTTCAATTTCCTCAGTGGCGATGTGTATGGCACGTTCATCCCCAAGAGCACCGCGCCGCCGCGCCTCGATGTGGCCGGGCCGCGCGTAGGCACTCAGTTTCCGCTGCGCCTCTCCGGCACTCCCGGCATCGATTACACCATCCAGAAAAGCACCACCCTCGGCACCGCCGATTGGACGGCGCTGACGACCACCGCAGTCTCGCCCACCACCGGGACGCTTGATCTCACCGATACCGGGGCGACCACCTCCAGGCGCTTTTACCGGCGGCAAAACCGTGAGACGGAATCCACCGGTTCATGAGCGTCGTGGCGACGCGGTGAACTCCCTCCCTCCGCCAAAACTCCTTTCAGCACCTTGATATTGTCAGCACCAGTCACCAACAACCCCAATTGAAGCACCGCTCTTTGAACCGGCAAAAAACGCAACTGAACCCCACCATGAACCCGATCCGCCACTTCACCCGTCTGGTCTTGGCCGCCGGTTTCGCCGCCATGGTGAGCGCCCAAGTCCCGCAACTCATCAACTACCAGGGCCGCGTCGCCGTGGGCACCGTGAACTTCGAGGGCTCCGGCCAGTTCAAGTTCGCCCTGGTCAATGCTGATGGCACCACCACCTACTGGAGCAACGACGGCACCAGCAGCGCCGGATCCGAACCGAGCGCCGCCGTCGCGCTCACCGTCACCAAAGGCCTTTATTCCGTGCTGCTGGGCGATGCCACGCTGGCTAACATGACCCTCGTGCCGGCCACGGTCTTCAGCCATGACGACGTGCGCCTGCGGGTGTGGTTCAACGACGGCACCCACGGCTCGCAACTTCTCACGCCCGACCAGCGCATCGCGGCGGTCGGGTATGCGACGATGGCAGCGGGGGTGCCCAACGGTGCCGTCACTTCCTCGATGATCGCGAGTGGAGCGGTGGGCAGCACGCAACTTGGCTCCGGCCTCACCCTTGGCGGCACGACCAGCGGGACCTTCAGCGGCAACCTCGCCGGGAACGCCACCACGGCCACCAGCGCGACCAGCGCCACGACCGCAGGCAGCTTCACCGGCGCACTGGCCGGCAATGTCACCGGCACACAGGGGGCCACCGTCGTCGCTGCAGTCGGAGGAGTCACCGCCGCCAACGTCGCCTCGGGCGCGAACTTCGCCAATGCGGCGACGAATGCCAACACGCCGGGCACCATTGTGAAACGTGATGCCAGCGGGAATTTTTCCGCCGGGTCCATCACCGCAGCCGGGAGCCTGATTCTCCCAGCGACCGACAGCAGTGGTAACGTGGGTGTCATCATTCAGAACGGCACCGCACTGATTCATACCTATGGCGGCAGCGGCAACTTTTTTGCGGGTTATGGGGCGGGCAATTTCACAACCGCAGGCTGCAACAACACGGCCAGCGGCTACAATGCACTTCATTCTAACACTGGGGGCTTTGACCCTTTACACAACCCTCCCGACCTCAATAGGGGCTGGAGTAACACTGCCAGCGGCTATAGTGCGCTTGCTGCCAACACAACTGGCTCTAGCAACACGGCCAGCGGCTCATACTCGCTTGAAAGCAACACGACGGGCGATGACAACATTGCCACCGGTAGCTTGGCGCTCGGATCCAATACGACGGGCAGCCAGAATGTAGCCACCGGCTTTTTTGCCATGCTCAGTAACACAACTGGCTGGCGAAACACCGCCTATGGCAGTTACGCGCTTGTCGGCAACTCGGCGGGCTCTCAAAACACGGCCTGCGGTTGGTCCGCGCTTGAGTACAACGCGACGGGTAGCTTCAACACCGCTCTCGGTAACGGAGCAGGAGGCCAAATCTCCACTGGCAGCAACAACATCGCTCTCGGCAGCGGAGCAGGAAGCCTCCTCACCTCCGGCGACAACAACATCGACATCGGCAGCGCGGGCATTGCTGGAGAGGCGAACACCATCCGCGTTGGCACCGCACAGACATCAACCTTCATCGCCGGGATCTCCGGGGCCACGAGCAGCGGCGGGGCGGCGGTGTTTGTCAATGCCTCCGGACAGCTTGGGACATTGACCTCCTCCCGTCGCTTCAAACAGAACATCGCCGACATGAACGCCGCCAGCGAGACGATACTCTCCCTGCGGCCTGTGACCTTCCAATACAAACCGGAAATCGACTCCAAGGGCGTCCCGCAGTTCGGTCTTATCGCCGAGGAGGTGAACGAGCTGAATCCGGATCTGGTGGTGCGCGACGACAAGGGCATGATCCAGACCGTCCGCTATGAGCAGGTGAACGCGATGCTGCTCAATGAGTTTCTCAAGGATCACCGCCGTGCGGAGGCAAAGGACGTGGAGATCGGAGAACTGAAGAAGCGCCTGGCCGAAATCCAAGCGAAGGACAAGGAAAGCGAAGCGCGGATCGCGCGGCTGGAAAGCCTCCTGCCGCTGGCACCGGCAATGGCAGCGCTGAAGACTGGGTTCACCCGCGACAACTGAAATATGTTTATCATCTCCATCAAAGACCTCGGCGCTGCGGAAAGACAAGTAACAACCAATGGCCGGTGTGAGTCGCCGAGAGACTTCCGTCAAAGCTCCCGGACTTCCTATTCAAACAACCCAATTCACGAAGGCAACATTATGAAAACGCTTGTCACGCTACTACTCGCCCTGCTCACCGCCGTTGGCCATACCGGCCCGCGCACCAGTACCAGTTACGCCGTGGCCCTCGATAGCATTGACACCGGCGGCCTGCGCGCCACCAGCGCAGCCTACACCAACGCTGGCAGCGCGGGCGGTATCACCGGGATTGCCACCGCCGCGTCGCCTGCGGAAACCGCGAAGTCCGGCTTCATCGGCCAGCTCTATGAAGTGACGGCGCTGCAACTCGCCGCATCGCCCGCAACCGTGAACGAGAGCGCGACACGGCAACTCACTGGTGCGCAGTTGCTGGATGATCTAACAACCATATCCGTCCCTGCCACTGGCATCGCCTGGAGTGTGGCGAGTGGTCCCATCGCGGGCATTGACGCCAACGGACTTGCGACCGCCGCCATTGTCTATCAGAATACTTCCGCCACCGCGCAAGGTGTCTTTGGCGGATTGACCGCCACCCTTGGTCTCACGGTGCTCGATACCATCCCTGACAACTTCGGCAGCTATGCCGCCGACGGACTTAACGACGCATGGCAAGTGCAATACTTCGGCCTCAACAATCCGCTCGCCGCCCCCCTGCTCGATCCTGCTCACGACGGCATTCCCAACCTGATCAAGTACGGCCTTGTTATCACGCCGGGCACCTCAGGAGTCAGATCCCTGCCGCCCGCCCAAACC
>Ga0209697_10005341_pt1 | contig 16079 bp, 8 predicted proteins | sample AliMusrvi5mmetaG_FD_184115 | JGI IMG/M metagenome (GOLD analysis project Ga0209697, IMG submission 184115) | Freshwater lake bacterial and archeal communities from Alinen Mustajarvi, Finland, to study Microbial Dark Matter (Phase II) - Alinen... | ecosystem: Environmental > Aquatic > Freshwater...
CCCAACTATCGTCCTTGCCGAGGGTCACCGCTGTTTCGGCCAATTTGGTTGCCGCCGCCAGGTCTGCTCCATCCGGCTGGAGGAGCAGGCAGGCTTTGGCCGTCCGCTCTGCAATGGACGGAGCATTCGCTGCGCCGAACCGGGCCAGCATCGCGTGGCAATGCTTGCGGTAACCGCCCGCGTCCCCGATTGCTAACAGTAGTGGAGCAAGTTTGTACCAGTTCCCATGCTCGTCCGGGTCTAGTGTGGTGGCATTGGTCAGGTCACCGGCCGCCAAAGTCCATTGCGCGAACTGGGCGCAAAGTACGCCCCGCGCCTGGAGCAGATAGGCCATCCCCAACCGGTCATCAACGGCAGGCACCAGGCCATTAGTGGCAGCGTCGCTGTACGGAATGTCCGACTCGTAGAGCTTCAGCCGCGAGCTGCAATCTTCTTTGCTCTTGGCTTCCTTGAGCAGCCCCAGGGCCTCGCGCTGGACGAGTACCGCTTCAGCGAAACGGCCTGCCTCCGCCAAACCGGCCGCCAGTGTGCCGAGGATCGCCGGGTCTTTGCGGCTCGTGGCGGCAACAGCCCTTTCTGCCAAGATCACGGAAATGGGGCCACTGCGCAGGTCTTTCCGTGGGGAAGCAGCAAAAAGCCAAGCCAAGACATTCAACGAAGCGGCTTCCCCGTCCGAGGCCCGATCGAACTCTCCATTCAATCCTGCGCTGCTTGCGGCAGACGCCCTGGCCGCTTCCGCCGTTTCAAGTGCCGGCCGTTCACGAGAGACCCGTTCCAACAGCAGAGCATCGCCAGTCGAAACCGCCAACTTCTCCACCTTGGCCAGTGAACTCAGCGTCGCGTCGTTGAACCGGTGCTCAATCCATTCCGCCAGTGTGATCTTCGAGAAAGGCGAAATCGTTCGCGCCGAGGGCTCGGCTAGCAGCCACCGGCCTAGTGCAAACCAGTCATCGTCGCCTCGTTGCTCGTTGAGCGTTCGCCGAGCCTGATCCAGAGGCCGGTTGGTATATTCCAGCACACCTCGAGAACTCAGCGCTTCCCCACAAACTGCAGTCGCAAGATCGAGCAGCCAGGCAGGATAACCTGCCGACGACGGAGAGACATTCCACACCCACGCCGTGTTGTCAGCCGACGCCGTCACGACCCGCTTGCCATCCAGACTGAACTGGGCAGAATAGACATCGTCGGCGTGTTTGAGCGGCTCGGTCAGGGGCTGGCCTGTCTGCGCATCCCACACCCGCGCCGTGTGGTCACCCGACGCCGTCACGATCCGCTTGCCGTCGGGACTGAATTGGGCGGAATGGACTTCTCCGGTGTGTTTGAGAGGCTCGGTCAGCGGCCGGCCCGTCTGCGCATCCCACACCCGCGCCGTGTGGTCATCCGACGCCGTCACCACCCGCTTGCCATCCGGACTGAATTGGGCGAAAGAGACCCCTCCGTCGTGTTTGAGCGGCTCGGTCAGGGGCTGGCCCGTGCGCGCATCCCACACCCGCGCCGTGTGGTCATCCGACGCCGTCACCACCCGCTTGCCATCCGAACTCAATTGGGCGGAATGGACATCTCCGGTGTGTTTGAGAGGCTCGGTCTCTGGCTGTCCCGTCTGCACATCCCACACCCGCGCCGTGTGGTCAGCCGACGCCGTCACCACCCGCCTGCCATCCGAACTCAATTGGGCAGAATAGACCTCGCCGGCGTGTTTGAGCGCCTCGGTCAGGGGCTGGCCCGTGCGCGCATCCCACACCCGCGCCGTGTGGTCAGCCGACGCCGTCACCACCCGCTTGCCATCCGGACTGAATTGGGCGAAAGAGACACGGTTGGGGGCGTGGAGCACCACTGTCGTTGGCTGCGCCGCGTGCCCAATCCACATAAGCGTGGGCTTGTCATACGTTGCCGGCGCGACCCGCTTGCGGTCCGAACTCGATAGGCTGGACCAGACCCCGTCGGCGTGCTTGAGCGGCTCGGTCAGAGGCTGGCCCGTCTGCGCATCCCACACCCGCGCTGTGTTGTCCAACGACGCCGTCACCACTCGCTTGCCATCCGGACTGAATTGGGCCGAATAGACTTCTTCGGTGTGTTTGAGCGGCTCGGCCTGTGGCTGGCCCGTCTGCACATCCCACACCCGCGCCGTTTTGTCTTCCGACGCCGTCACCACCCGCTTCCCCTCCGGACTGAATTGGGCCGAATAGACCCTTCCGTCGTGTTTGAGCGGCTCGGTAAGTGGCACGCCCATCTGCGCGTCCCAAACCCGCGCCGTCTTGTCATCCGACGCCGTTACCACCCGCTTGCCATCCGCACTGAATTGGGCCGAATAGACCTTTCCGGTGTGTTTCAGCGGCTCGGTCTGTGGCTGGCCCGTCTGCACATCCCACACCCGCGCCGTCTTGTCATCCGATGCCGTCACCACCCGCTTGCCATCCGGACTGAATTGGGCCGAATAGACCTTTCCGGTGTGTTTGAGCGGCTCGGTCTGTGGCTGGCCTGTCTGCGCGTCCCACACCCGCGCCGTCTTGTCATCGGACGCCGTCACCACCCGCTTGCCATCCGGACTGAATTGGACTGAAGCGATCCCTTCGTCGTGTTTGAACGGCTCGGTCTGGGGCTGGCCCGTCCGCGCATCCCACACCCGCGCCGTGTTATCATCGGACGCCGTCACCACCCGCTTGCTATCCGGGCTGAATTGGGCGAAAGAGACCCCGCCGTAGTGTTTCAGCGGCTCGGTCAGTGGCTGGCCCGTCTGCGCGTCCCACACCCGCGCCGTTCGGTCATCCGACGCCGTCACCACCCGTTTGCCATCCGGACTGAATTGGGCGCAATTGACCACTGCGTCGTGCTTGAGCGGCTCGGTCTGGGGCTCGCCCGTCTGCGCATCCCACACCCGCGCCGTGCTGTCATACGACGCGGTTACCACCCGCTTGCCATCCGGGCTGAATTGGGCGGAGAAGACCGGGTCGATGTGTCTGAGCGGCTTGGTCAGCGGCTGGCCCGTCTGCGCATCCCACACCCGCGCCGTGGCGTCAGCCGACGCCGTCACCACTCGCTTGCCATCGGGACTGAATTGGGCGCAATTGACGGGGCCGGCGTGCTTGAACGGTTCGCTCAGTGGTTGGCCCGTCTGGGCATCCCACACCCGCGCCGTGTTGTCATACGACGCCGTCACCACCCGCTTGCCATCCCTACTAAACTGGGCAGACTTGACCGCGTCGGCGTGTTGCAGTGTCAGGGTAGGAGTCAACCAGGACCGATATGTGAGCAAGGTGGCCAAGCGTGTCACGGCGGCATCGTTGGTCGGGTTAGCTCTGAGGCTGGCGACCAGGTAAGCGCATGCATCGTGATCCCGGTCTTCCGCAATGAACCGGCACGCCTGCAGGAAATCGGAGGTTGATAGGGCCATGTTGGCTTCGGTGGCCGCTGCCTCGGCCCGCTGATGTTGCAGCTTCTCATTCTGGGCGTTACGATCAGCGCGTTCCGCCTCCCTCTTCGCTTTCTCGCGTTCATCTTGAGCCTGCCGTTCCGCCCTTCTGGCCAGTACTGCCTGAGAAGAACTCACAACGACAGCGAGGACAAGGACCACCGCTATCGTTGCGCCCGCCACAAAGCCCAGCTTGTTACGCCTAACCAGTTTCTGGAACCGGTAGAGGTTACTGGGCGGGCGAGCGACGACCGGCTCGTTGTTGAGGTGCCGTTCGATGTCACTAGCCAAGCCGTTGGCCGTATCGTAACGTCGAGTGCGGTCTTTCTCCAACGTCTTCATGACGATCCAGTCCAGGTCGCCCCGGACGAGGTGAAGAAGCCTCGGCGGATCGGTCTGGCGGCGTTTGGCGGCCGTCGTTTGCTCCTCAGTCGTCAGGATGCTGAGCCTGGTCGAGGGCCGCGGCGGTTCCTCCTCCGAAATGATGCGACGGATTTCGTTAAGGCCAGCTTCGACCAACCGCTTGGCGTCGAATGGCGTCTTTCCCGTGAGCAGTTCGTAGAGCAGCACGCCCAAGGCGTAGATGTCGCTACGCGTGTCGATGTCTAGCCCGCTCAGTTCCGCCTGTTCGGGACTCATGTAAGCCGGCGTGCCGATGAACTGTTCGATGGCGGTGTAGAGGGTCTTATCGGTCAGCCGCTGGCCACTTGTGGCTTTGGCGATGCCAAAATCAATCACCTTGGGCACGGGCACACCGTCATGCAGAGTGACCAGAATATTGGACGGTTTGATATCGCGGTGGATGATCCCCTTTTGATGCGCGTGCTGAATCGCGTGGCAGACCTGGATAAAGAGGCCGAGCCGCTCGCTGGTGGAGAGATTGTTCTTGTCGCAGTAATCGGTGATACGAACGCCCTTGACTAGTTCCATCACGAAGAAGGGCCGGCCGCTCTCGGTCGCGCCGCCATCCAGCACCTTGGCGATGTTCGGATGGTCCATCAGTGCCAGCGCCTGCCGCTCCGCTTCAAAACGGGCGATGACCTCGTGGGTGTCCATGCCCAGCTTGATTACCTTGAGAGCCACCCGCCGGCGCACCGGTTCGGTTTGCTCGGCCACATAGACCACCCCGCAGCCGCCCTCGCCGATTCGTTCGAGGATTCTGTATCGGCCGATTCTCTCGCCGGGCTTCCCGGTCATCGGGACCATGCCCGTGGCAAAGGAGAGGGTGGTAGCGCCGACGTCAGCGGTAGGGTTGTCCAGGACCTCACCTGCTTTGTCGTGCGCCTGGAGCAATGCCTCGATGCGTTGGCGAAGCGGCTCATCATCGCCACAGGCTTGATCGAGATACGTCGCGCGGCCCTCGGGAGTTGGCAGCCGCAGCGCCGCGGCAATGATTTCTTCCTCAGACAGGTTTTGCGCGTGTTTCATGGGCTGCCTATTGGGGCGTGACTCTAGTGGACTGGCCTGCTTATGCCAAGGCAGCATTGCGCGCCATTCGATTGCGATAGCGGGTGGGCAGTTCGGATGCCGCAGGGGGCACCCAAGCATGGTTCGTTTGTTTCCGTATCCGGGCCATTTTTGGGCTTATGTTCGTTGCTGCTGAATTTGTGGTTCCGCCTCGGAATCAACTGCGAGATATCCCGAAGGACATTGGGGTAGCAGGTACTGCGGCGGCCATGCGCTGATGCGCATTCGGCCGCGTCTTGCCCGCGCTACCTGACCTCCGTTGGCCCGACTTATGGGACTCCGCCGCAATCGCTCCAGGGACAGCTCACATAGCGGCCCCATTGGCACTCAGCTACCCTGTTCGTTAACTCCCGGTGCCAACGTATTAGCGCCTGCGGCCTCGCGATCCCGACAATCTCTTTGAGCTGGAATTTATGCTCTTGCCATCCATCCCTGGTCGCCTAGTTTTGCCCGCAGTGAAGCTTCAAACGAACTCGGATCTCGCCTTCGCCCGGAGTGGCAAGCGCAAAGTCATCCCGCTCGCAGCCTGGGCATGGGTGCTGGGAATTGGTCTATTGCTGCTGGAGGGGTTCAACCTGAGGCAGACTCTGGCCGCGACGGCGGCACAATTCACTGGCAATTACTATTACGTGGAGCGTGGCGGCAACATCAGCAAAGTCGAAGCCGATCCCCGCGCCATTAAGGCTCCTCCTGAGTATTGGTCCGTCTATCATTACAAAAGAGGGGAGATCGCGGATGGTTCAAGCAAAGGCCGCTGGGTAGAAGAGTCCAAAGACACATTGCCGGCATTATTGGATATGGTGAAAGGAGAGCAGAAATATGAAATCAATAATAAAGATCCTAGCCCCTCGGTGGCCGATCTCACCTACTTGAACGCGTTCTTTCCGGTCGCCCATTATGATAAGAGCGACACCCAGACCAAGCCCCCGAAGAAAAGTGGGGGAACTGGCTCCCCGGAGGAGAAGAAGAACGGCGTCCCACGCAAACTCCCCTGGCCCGACCAGGGCCAACCTTATGCAGGTTTGTTGACGCTGGCTGACAAAGCCCGTACCGCCCGCGCATGGCTTCAGCAGTTGTATTCCGACATGAAAGGCGATCCTCTCGCCAAAGTCGGGAACACCGTTAAGGAACATGCCGACGAACTCGCCGCCGCAATTGCCCGGGTTGAAAAACTGCAACGCGACCTTGATGCGGGCCTTATTATCTCCAAGGAGCAGTTTAGAGAAATAGTGGATGAAATCACGAAAAGCCTGAGCGGCCCGCTGAAGGCCTACGAAAACCTCAAAAACGCCCCACCATATATTGCCGCCCCGTCGGGCCAAAAGCCGGAGGCGCCCTCTGAGGATGAGTATGCGCGACAGTTGAACGCCCTCAGCGAGCAGTTTTCCAAAGACATGGCCTTTGATCCCAATAACCCTAACGCAACCTTGGCCAAGCTAAATGCTCTCGCCCGGCAAATGGTTCGGCTAATGGAGGAGCACCATGACCCGGACAGGAAGCAGCTTGAGCTTTGGCTGGCCCTGATGAAAATCACCAACCCTGAAAATACGGCCGACGCCGGCGCCAAATTCCAACAGTTAACGGAGAAAATGATGAGCCTCACGCAATGACAGGCAATCTCTTTGAGCTTGCTGACTTCGCGTTCTTGGCGTTCGCAGCCACCCACGCCCCCTGTTTTCTTACTGCCGGACGCGAAAGAACCTCGGTTCATTCGTGAAAGCCGTGGAGAATACGGCAAGGTCATCGTCAGTGCCTGTTTCGGCGCTCACTGGCCACCACGCTATTAAATCGCTCGAAGCTTCGATCTGAGAATGAGGAGTGGCATAAGCCACCATCAGGACCACGGTTTGGTTCGTGACACGGATTGAACGAATCATGGGCGGCGCCAGCAAGCGGGTTGCCTTGATCTGTCCTACCAAATGGAGCTCGCTTCCCGCCAACTTCCCTGAGTTTACAGGGCATACAACATCAAGAGGCATTACTAATTCTTGAATACCATTCGCCGCGCTCAGCGTTGCGGCTGCGTTTGCAGCGTTATTCACGCTAGCGACCAACGGAAACGTCCCACTGTCCCCAAAATCGTCTGAGAAATCAAGGGAGCCTGCGTTATCCGCGGAGAAGGAGACCACCAGGGCACTAGCGTCAAAGCCGCCACTCACCACCGGCAACAGAGGACTGCTCAGGTCCAAAACGATACCGCGAAGAGCGGCAACGGCCCTGACCTTGCTGCCGAATGGGAGTTTAACCTCAGCGCGGCCGCCATAGTTCGCGGGCTGACTGCCGGCAGACCCGCCGGAGGCTGGCTGCCAGTTACCTGTGATACGGGCAACGATGGTGCTCGCCCCAGTGAATTCAATAGACTGATCGTCCATTACCGCATTGAGAGTGCCATCGTAGGAAGCCACCAGGCTTCCTGAACCCTGCTCGACTATAGGCACGGATTTAAAGCCTGCAGCGTTAATTGTACCGGAAAGCGAAATGTGGGACTGAGAGGCATCGACGGTGAAAACAACTGGAACCGTCTGTGCCGGGCCAAGGAAGCAGGTCCCACCGACTAGAAGAGCTGCGAGGAGGTAAAAAGACATATCGCTATTGTGTTTCATTTTCCGCCTTCTGTTATCACCTCGCTTCGCCGTCCTCATTGGCCGGACGGTATGGTTCCTGCAGGCGAGACATTGGTATTCGTCAGGAGCATGTTCATGATGATCTCGCCTAGGTCCAACTTGTGGACCTGCGGCACATCACGGAATTCATCTGGTTTGAACATCTCTTGGTCCACGTTGGGGTGAAGGTTTATCCCCTCATGAGATGCGGTGATGATGATGCGAGATCTGTTCGCTCCCGAAGCGAATTCTCTAAGACCGCCCACAAAACCACCCAGAATCCACTGCAGGATCTTTCTTAGCGGCTTCTGGCTATCCAGATTCTTCAGGCTATCCAGATTCTTCAACTGATCAACTGCAATAGCCTGGCAAAGCTCGGTCAAGTCAGCCTCGACATGACGAAAAAGCCCGTCTTTCTCTCCTGCCCAGAGCTGGAAGGTAACGTTCGCCTCTCGGTTGAATTCACGAAGCCCCGGAGTTCTATTCGCATCAACCAGTGAGAGCCTCTCACTCCAGGTTACGCGCCGCGTTCGCTCACCCTGCCACCATTCCGGAGGCCCAAGCTTCTTCGGTGCTGGAAGATCTTGGATGGACCGCTTCGGATCGGGGCTGAGCAATAGCCAGTAGACCTTGAACATCGCTTGGAGAAGGCAGATAGCCTTTTCCGAACCGGCACTCTTCGTGAGGCTTTCAGTCAGGGAGCGTTCAATCGGGTACACGTACTTTTGGTTGGAGGTCGGCAAGACCAGCACCACGTTGGAAACATTGTAGCGAGCCTCAAATGGAAGAGTCCACCTATCGATCTGGATTCGACCTGAGAGCCGGAGTCGGTCTGGGCGGCGGACCTTCAGGTCGGCCCGTATGGTCGCCAGCACGTTCGTGCGGTCTGGTCCAACGATCAAGTTGGTCACCTTGATGGAGTCTTCGTAAACCCAGAAGGAATCAGGTCTGTACGGCGCACCAAGGTTCTGCAGATAATCCCGTTCTTCGAGCATGGAATCCTGTTCTCTGAGCTTGGCATGGGAGCGAGCATAGAGGCCAAGCGCCAAAGTTACCATGAGCACCAGAGGGGTGACAACTACTGCAGCAGTGACAAAGACAATTCTATTGCGTTGGATCACCTTACGCAGGCGGTAAGCCACCGTCGGAGGGCGGGCCATCACCGGCTCGTCGTTCAAGTGCCGCAGGATGTCACTGGCCAGACCGTTGGCCGTCTCGTAACGTCGCGTGCGGTCCTTCTCCATCGTCTTCATCACGATCCAATCCAAGTCGCCACGGACGAGGTGGAGAAGCCTGGGAGGATCGGTGTGTCGGCGTTTGGCGGTGGTGGTCTGTTCCTCAGCCGTCAAGATGCTGATGCGCGTCGAAGGACGGAGCGGGTCTTCTTCCAGAATGATGCGACGAACTTCGTTCAGACCCGCTTCAACGAGCCGCTTCGGATCGAAGGGTGGCTTGCCCGTTAGGAGCTCATAGAGGAGCACCCCCAGGCTGTAGATGTCACTACGGGTATCAAGGTCCAGGCCACTGAGGTTGGCCTGTTCGGGACTCATATAGGCGGGAGTTCCGATGAACTGTTCAAGCGCGGTGTAGAGCGTCTTATCGGTGAGCTGCTGGCCTGTGGTGACCTTCGCGATGCCAAAGTCGATGATCTTCGGCACCGGGGCACCATCATAATCGGCCACCAGAATATTCGAAGGTTTGATGTCCCTGTGAATGATCCCCTTCTGGTGTGCATGTTGGATCGCTTGACACACTTGGACAAAAATCTCCAGCCGAGCGCGTGTGTCCAGCTTGTGCTCATCGCAATAGCGAGTGATGGGAATGCCTTTGACCAGTTCCATGACGAAGAAGGGCCGACCGCTCTCGGTCGCCCCGCCATCCAGCACCTTGGCGATGTGGGGGTGGTCCATCAGCGCCAGCGCCTGCCGCTCCGCTTCAAACCGGGCGATGACTTGCCGGGTATCCATCCCCAGCTTGATCACCTTGAGGGCCACCCGCCGACGCACTGGCTGCTCCTGCTCGGCTACATAGACAACTCCACAGCCGCCTTCACCGATTCGCTCGAGGATTCTGTACCGGCCAATTCTGTCGCCGGGCTTCTCGCCAGGAGGTTCCGGCAAAAAGGGGATGGCTTCCATTGCTGCGGGCGAAGACGTAGGCAACTCGTCAGTAGTGATGCAAGTTGTCCTGTTTGCTTGTAAGAGCCTCTCAACGATTCGTCCCCGCAACTGCGCATCCTTGCCGCAAGCTTCGTCGAGATAGGCGTCGCGATCCTGGGGCGGCAGGTTGAGAGCCGCTTGAAAAAGTGCCTCTTCGTCTTGCTTAGGCGTCTTCATCCGCGGCGCTCGACTGAATCTCCCATTTGGTCGCGGGTCATTATTGCTGATTCGTCAGTCCCACCGGGATTTGCGGCAGCGCCTTGCGCAAGGTCAGGGAATTGCCGTTTTCTAACGGCACATAGTTCACTTCATCAAACACCTGCGTCATAACAAACGTCCCGAGCCCGCCCGGACGAAGATCCGAAAGCTCCCGGCACCGAATTTCCCTGGCATCCACTGGCGGAGCCTCATCGGTTATTTGAATGACCAAAGCGTTGTTCGTGATCTCAGCCCGAAAGCGCACCGGGCCTGGCTTCTGACTGTAACCGTGCCGGAAAATGTTGGTACCAGCCTCGTCACAAGCCATAACGATCTGACCCACAACGGTGTCGCCGAAGCCCGCAAACTGGGCCCATCTTTCTACGAAACGGCGAACGGACAACAAGCTCTCTGGACAACAAATGGTACACAGCTCCGGCGCCGGCGATCGGCCGCGCCAATCCAGGAGCAGGAGCGAGGCGTCGTCATGCTGAGCCGATGAATCACAGAATTTGTCCCATGCTTGATAGGCGGCGCTCAAGGTCTCCGCGGCATTCAGTCCGACCGGCAGGCTCGCGAAGAAGCACTCCATCGTGTACTCCTCGCCTTGAAGATTGCGCGCCTCGGGGAAACCATCCGTGAACAAAAGCCAGGAATCGCCCGGGCGCAGTTCCGCTCGGGCCGCGACATACTTCGCTGTCAGTGAGATTCCCAAGGGCAAGTGATTGGGCACGGCGCACGGCTTCCACGATTGGCCGTCGAAATGGAAAGGAGGAAATTGCCCGGCGGTGCATATTTGCAGTGTTCCCTCATCCGCATCCGCCAGCAGCATGACCAGGCTGATGAAACGCCCGGCCTTGAGCTCGCGAGTCAGCAGCGGGTTCAACTTCGTGACCCATTCTCCCAAATCGGCCTGGAGCTGATGGGTCATGGCCTCAATGACGGCCGTAGCGCGGGCCATGGTCAGCGCGGCAGGAATGCCTTTGCCGCACACATCTCCCAGCCCAAGGAGCAATCGATTCGCACCCAGTGCACGCACAATACCAAAATCCCCGCTCACCATCTGGGCTGGCAGGTGACTGTGGTGAGCCTGGCAAAATGGAAACTGACTAAGCGGCGGCGGCTGGAAGGTATCTTGAATTTCCTTGGCGAGGAGCAATTGCTGCCGTGCACCCGCCCGTTCGATTTCCCGACGTTGAGCCTCCAATCGCACCAGGGCATTTACGATGAGGCCGCCAAATCCCTCGAAGATCTCTTGGTCTTCGTCGTTGAACGACTCCCGCTCACGGGGGTTCAAGGCTTGCATCACGCCCAAACACGTTGCCCCGTCCATGAGCGGAATCGTCACCATGGCCCGCGTCACGACGCCGAGGCCGCTACCGACGTTGGAATAGTGACGCGGATCAGTTCGCGCATCTTTAACGTTGATGGGTTGTTTGGACTGAAACACCGCTCCGGCAATCCCCGCACCCGGCGGCACTCGCAACGGTTCGGGCAGCTTCGCGATCCAGGGATCGGTGCTATGAAGGATCAAGTCGCCCGTCTTGGCATCGGGCAACAGAAACGAACACGCTTCCGCGTGCATCACTTCCTCGGTCCGGCGGAGAATCTCATCGGTCAAGACCGTCAAATCCATGGCCCGGCTGAAACAGCGGGCGGCGGCAAGTAAAGCCTGGTAACGTTCCACTGGGCCTTCTGAGAGCATAACCGGGTTGCGGAGCGGCTCACTCACTGCTTGGATTTTCCCTTGTTTGGGGCGGGCGGGGCATTGCGGATCTGCGCCTCCGAGGGCACGGGATTAGTGCGCGTCTGCCAGATCAACCGCGAGGGTTTCTCCGCGAGTCGGGCGGCAAGAATTTTCGCATACTCCATCGTGATCTCGGTCCGGGCCAGGACGCCCGTGAGGTTTCTCATATTCTGGTCCAGGTTCGCGAGGAATCCGTTGGTAAGGAAAGCCTGCACGTCAGCAGTAATAAAGCGCGTGTTATCAATCGTCCCGTTCAGGTTGGTGGTGACCGAGGTTGCGCCGGTTAACAAATTGCTGATCTGCGGCCGGACGCCCGCGACGGTGTCACCTAGCTGGTGCAAGGTAGCGCGGACGTCGCCCACCGCTGTCTGGGCGTCGCTGACGAGGTTGGTCGCTGTGGTCAGCAGCGTGTCCCCGCTGATCAGCAGACGGTTCAGGTTGGTCTTCAGCTCGGGATAGTCGCCGTTCAATTTCTTCAGGATCTCGGTCGCCACGGCCGCGGTCTTCCCAAGTGCCTGGGTCAGGCTCTCAATCCCAGACATACTCTCGCCTTCGATGACGGCCTCCTCCGGCAAGGGGGTTGCGCCCGGGCTACCAGCCGACAACGCGACGAATTTCTCGCCTAGAATGGTCTCGGAACTGATGCTGGCCTGGGTGTCCGAGGGCAGTGCTGGCACGCCTTGATTGAGGCGGACAGTCACGCGAACGGCCAGGTCGCGTTTGCCAGGTTGCTCGCGTTCCGCCGCACTCAAATAGCGAATCGCCACCACCGAGCCGGCGACGGCGCCCGCATAGCGGACGGAGGAATGCAATCGAATGCCAGTGGCATCTTTGAATTCAACTTCCAACTTCCGCCCGTGTGTCCCCCAGGGCTGGCCGGATATCGCAACAGTCAGCGCCGCCAGCAGGATCAGGCTGCAGCCGATTACGGTTAGGGCAATGAGGTATTGCGACCAGTTCTTCGATTTCATTGGCGGGCCTCTCCGATCAGGCGTTTGAGGTAATCTCCTTTAGAAAGGCGAAGCGGGATCGGGCCGTCGGCTTCTCCCTTGATGAACTGCTGTAACATCGGGTCGGGATGGTGCATAATCTCTTGTGGCGTTCCTTCGGCAATAATCTGTCCCTGACGCGGACCGGTGCCGAGCATGATCATGCGCGTGCCGATGCGAAAGGCGCTGGTCATGTCATGAGTCACGACCACCGCCGTCATGCCCAGCTTAAGCGTCAAATCCTGGGTGAGTTTGTCCACCACGGCGGTCATCACCGGATCCAGACCCGAGGTGGGTTCGTCGCTGAACAGCAATTCCGGATCAAGCGCCAGGGCGCGGGCCAAAGCCACACGCTTCTTCATGCCGCCGCTGATTTCCGCTGGCTTCAAATCCTCGAAGCCCGTCAGCCCTACCAGTTCCAGTTTCATCTTAATAATCAGGTCCACGATTTTGTCATCGACCCGGCTGTGCTCCTGGATGGGCAAGGCTACATTCTCGCCCACAGTGAGCGATTGCAGCAGGGCGCCGGATTGAAAGAGAACCCCGAACCGGCGGCGGATGCGATCCATTTCCCGCTCGTCCATGCCGGTGATTTCCTCGCCAAAAATCCGGATCGAACCGGCATCCGGCTTCATGGATCCGATCAGATGCCGCAAGACCGTGCTCTTGCCGCAACCGCTGCCCCCCATGATGACCATGGTCTCGCCCCTCAGAACCTTGAAACTGATACCCTTCAAGATGGTGCGCTGCCCGAACGTCTTTACCAGGTCACGCACCTCGATGACCGGCCCCGTTTCCGGGCTGGCCATGGGAACATCGGCTGGTATCGGGGAGTTCGCTATCACAAGAAGAAGAAAAGCGCCGTCAAGAGCGCGTTCGCCACCAGGATGGCCAATATCGAATAGACCACGGAATGGGTCGTAGCCGTGCCGACGCCTTCAGCCCCTCCCTCTACCCTCAGCCCGGCATAGCTGGCGATGGTCACCACCAGCCAGGCAAAAACCACACTCTTCGTCAGGCCGGAATAAAGGTCGCCGAGCTTTGCCGCCTCAATCGCGCGCATCACGTAGGCGGCCGTGCTCATGTCCAGGGCAAAATGACAGATAGTCCATCCCCCCACCATGCCGATGTAGTTGCCAAACACCGTCAGAACGGGGAGCATGATTAACATGGCGACAAAGCGAGGAACAATCAGAAAGCGGATCGGATTGATCGCCATGACAGCCAAGGCTTCGATCTCTTCAGAAACCTTCATAGTGCCCAGTTCAGCAGTGATGGCGGAGCCGCTGCGGCCAATCACGATGATGGCGATGAGCAGCGGGCCCAGTTCCCGCAACAGACTCACCGAGACGAGGTTAGGCACATACAGGGCGGCGCCCATCCGCTGCAATTCGTGCGCTCCCTGCATGGCGAGCGTCAGCCCGATGCTGAACGCAGTGAGCGCCACCATGGGCAAAGCTTCCACCCCCATTCGAACCAACTGGTTGAGGATATGGCCGACCTTAAACGGCTGTTTCTTCCAAGGGCCAATCAGCAGCCAGTAGAGAATTTGCCCGTTTAAGTGGAGATACTCTTTCAACGGAGAATCAACGGGGTAACCCCTGCTGCAAGGCCTGCATGGCTTCCGGCACCGTGGCGCAAATCGGAAACACCTCGTTGAGCCGGACGAGTTCGAAGATGCTGCGAACGCGATGGCTCAAGCCCGCCACAACGATCTTCCCGTCGAAAACCCGCGAACTTTGATAGTATTCGATCAACGTGGCGAGGCCGGAGGAATCGATGTACTTCACGCCAGTGAAATCCAGCAGTAGCGCGGGAATCCGGCGCGCCGCCCGCTCCTGCATGAGCTGGCGCATTTCAGGCGAGTTTTGGAGGTCAATCTCCCCGTGGAGCTCCAAAACTAACACCCCATCGGTCACAATCTCTCTCCATTGCATCTTGGAAGTCGTAGCATTCTTCCAGCTTCCGGGCAATGCCAATTATTGCAGGACAAGGCTCGAAAGAACTTCGCTGGCCCTCTAGCGACCACTGATGCCTTAACACGTGACGGCAATGTCCACCTTGGCGCTCAGTCGATCTGGTCGGGCCGCACATCCACGACCTCTTCATTCCTTGATGCGATAGGCCACCATTGTCCCTTCGTGCTTGGTTGCGATTTCGATCCGTTCCGACAGGAACTGATTGAAAACATGGGCGTGGACTTCAGGACTGAGAAGGATTTCACTTTTGCCCGCCGCGTTGCAGTAGCGCGAGGCAAGGTTGGCCGGCTCGCCGATCACGGTGTATTCCAATCGTTCGGCATTCCCAATAAAGCCGTGCAACGCCTCGCCACAATCAATGCCGATTCCGATCTCACAGGATTCAGCTTTGCGGGCAGATCGAGACTTCATGATGGCCGCCGAAGCCGCCTGCATGGCCAGGGCCGCGCGAACAGCGCTCTCGTGTTGCCGATTGTCTGATTCCGGGCTGCCAAACACAGCGAAAATAGCGTCGCCAACAAACCGCTCAATGGTGCCGTTATGCGCGAGAATGGCATCGATCATGGATGGGAAATACTCGTTCAAAAGATCGCCCGTTCGCTGGGCTCCAAGCCGCGCGGTTAGTTGTGTGAACCCGCGAATGTCGGAGATGAGGACAGTGATATGAGATTGGCGGGTGCCGATGGGCAATGAGCCGGTTGCCGCCGCGCGCGCAAGGTTCTTGCGCAAGTGGGGTGCGAAGCGGCTGCTGAACAAACGATCTGTAAGATCGGACTGCCGCACCAGATCATCCAACGCGCGTTGGTGTGTCACCGCCATTGCTCCGTAATGAGCGAGGCCCATGAGCAGCCGCAAATCCTCCGTGGCGAACATCTCCTCACGATTCGGGTTATCAACACAAACCACGCCTACGATCTCTTCTCGCCAGATCAATGGGGCATATATCCCAGTGCCGATGCCGTGCAACAGAACGCTCCTGGTGGTATCTCCCGCATTCATCCTCCAAATGAAGCCTTCACGACGCGCTACCGCCCGTTGGGCCAGGGTCATGCTTACGGACGGCTGGCCAACCGGCAGATGCGCCTTCAACACCAACCCGCCCGTCTCGGGATCAACCAAGAGCAAGGCCCCGCGCACGGCGCCAGGAATGACTTCCACCAAACTCTCAACAATGGTCTGCAGCAAACCTTCCGGTCGCGACTCGTTTGCAAATCGCAGCGGCAGTTCGTAGAGAAGCGCGACTCGGCGCTCGCTGTCCGAGGCCCCGGGCTGCGCCTGGAACGTTGACTGCGACTTGGCGTCCGACGTTGGTCCGATAGTCACTGCCGGCTCCCCAATCTGCAACTCCAATGGCAGCGTTAAAGGTTGATTTGCCTCGACGGGGTCTGCCGTTGCGGCGCTCTCGTCCAGCCTTTCGATTCGCAAGATCGTTTCACCAACTGCCACGCTATCGCCTGCGCGCAACTGCCGCTTGCCCTGGCCCTTGATTTCTTCTCCATTGATTTTCGTGCCGTGCTTGCTGTTCAAG
>Ga0209697_10005345_pt1 | contig 16070 bp, 28 predicted proteins | sample AliMusrvi5mmetaG_FD_184115 | JGI IMG/M metagenome (GOLD analysis project Ga0209697, IMG submission 184115) | Freshwater lake bacterial and archeal communities from Alinen Mustajarvi, Finland, to study Microbial Dark Matter (Phase II) - Alinen... | ecosystem: Environmental > Aquatic > Freshwater...
ACCCCGGGAGGAGTAAAGAAACTGACTATGTGACGCTCAAAAAACAAAATGTAGTGCCACTTGACGAAATTTACATCGGTAACACGCTGTAACAGCGAGTGTTTTTAATTACAGTGTCAAAAATGGGTTAGCAGAAATTTCGGAAGCTTCGGGATGTCACAACTTCGTAGCGAACTAAATAGCTATTTAGATACTCAGTCTAAAGTAACCCGGCGGATTTGAATGTGAAGTCCTTTCCACACTAAAGCATTGAAAAGCGACCGAAATGATAATCCTTGCGAAATACTCGATCCACAGGGCTGCCTTGGTGGTCGCCGTTTCACATAACCAATAGAACCATATTCATTTCAACTCCGATCAACTCACAGATCGTCCACGACCTTCAGCGTTAATTTGCTCCGATACCCGATTATCTGACAATTTTCTCGATATAAGTGTGCTGGCATCAAGTGTGACAGTTACTTCCCCGTACTCGTATGCCGGCACAGTACACAGAACATGTAAAACGCTCATATGTAAGTGTGATGATGAACTCAAGCCAGATCACTGATTGAGCTACGCGGCAGAGCTCATTACACAAATTCTGTAGTCACAGTACACAAATCACGGAACTCCGTGCATACAGCAAAGGGCGACATTTCCAGCCGCCACTTCTTTTGCTTTACGCAACTGCATTAAAGCCGCTCAGGCCGCGAAACGAGCATTTTCTAGTATTGCTTTCACGGCCTGAGCTGAACCTCTGATACGACTCCCAGTCATCGTGACAAAACTTTTCTCGTCACGTTTCTACTCGCCGCTTGCAGCACTGACTCCAGATCTTTCCGTACTAAGATAACCGCATCCATCAGGTATGACTTCACCATCGGTGTCGAGTTAAGCTTTTCGATCATCTCTGGAATCTCTGTCGCTTCATAGCCGATTCTGGTCAATACTGAACTGAGGGAATAAGCACCGTTATCAGTGAGATCAGAGTAATGGTAAATTGAACTGCTCCCGTCATCATGCAGGAGAGTGACGTAGCTTCTGCCATGAGTGCCGGTTACAATGCCGGCCTTGCCGCTGTATGCAGGTGTTGCCTGCAATTCATCTCCTTCTCGGAAGCAATGTTCCGGCTCTTCTCCAGTGTGACCATATATTTCTGCTCTCAGTCGCTTTGATCTGCCATTCCCCTTAGTGACATCGTAGCCGACTTCTCTGGACATGCGCTCGCCGATCAGGCGGGTCTCTTCATCCTCCTGCTCCTTGCTGCCGATAGTGTTGGCTTCCGGCAGTTTGTAAGTGTTTTCGTTGTGAATCACAATATGAGTTCGATGTTCCGTTGCTTCGCCAGTGGCATGATGCATGTGATGCCAATTGCCGCCCTGGCGAACTCTCATGTCAAATTCGCAGTTGATGCCGTGATAAATACGCAGTTTTGCATTTTCTTCTTTAAAGCTGATCGCCTCATTCTTGGTCATTGGCCCAGCGATAATGTCAGAACCTCCGGTATCAAACGTGTCATCAAATTTGCTGTACTTTATGCGGTAGTGACCGTCAGGCAGTCCCATTTTGAACTCCTTACTATGCTGTTGTATTAAATCCAATGAAGATAGATCGGCAATTCGTTACAGCGATTTGCCGATATGAAAAGTCTTGCCCGGCAGATGCAGAACTGACTCCAGATCGTGACGATTAGTGATCGTGCCGTTCTCGACATATGACTTGATGCTCGGTTTTTCTGCCAGTTTTGTTAGTGCTTCGTAGAGATCAACGCCTTCATAGCCCATCTCTTGCAACTCTTCTTTCGCGATTGTGAACTCTTGAAGCCGGAATCCGCCTTCTTCGCATGCGTCTTCAAATTGACAGTACGCCGCAAATTGATCGTCTGGCAATGAGCCGTCATCAAGGTTCATATTATTTCGCGCCTCAACGCTGCGGTCCATGCCAAATTCGCCTGATATCCGATCGCAGATATCGACCAACATTTCCATAGCGGAATGTTCATCCCGTGATAATATTTCACCAGATTGCAATGCTTCATAACAGTCACGCATATCTTGCAGCGTGTTTTGGAACTTGCAGTACGACATATTTGCCATAATCAGTCTCCTCGTTTCCTGAAATCTTCAAACCGTATTAAACTAGCCGCGAGAGCCGTATGAGCTGCCACTTCAAAGTCGTCGTTATTAAGTGTAGACAGTATGAGTAGCCGAATAGCTCACATCGGTCGCCCTTCTTCTTCGTAGTCTTCAACACAGCACTCGCAATAGCCCTTGCCGTTATAGATCGCTAATATTTCACCTGCAGGAATTTCTTCTTCGCAAGCAGGACAAACGAGTATTTTATCGGATATTGCTCTCGGTAAACTTGGCATTTTTGTGCTCCTTTCATTTTTTTGTCGTAATTTGATCATCGCTCAATCCGTCAGTTCAACTTCCCCCATCAACATTAGCTCTTCGTACCCGTACACGCCTGGCTGCCCGCAACTTTCGCATATATACTCATGCGAATCTGGTTCAACTCCGGACGCCGTCTCTCCGCAGACCACACAAAACCCTTCGTACGCCTCCGTAACTTCCATAATCTCTTCCGAGTTCATCATCGGCACCCATTTCACACCACCCGATTTCAACACTACCATTTTCGCTTCCATTTTATGCCTCCGCTGTCTGTAAAAATATAGATCTGCGCATAAACTATATAGCCGGGCTTATGATTGCAACTATGCGGAATAATTGAAATAAAAGTAAAAATAATTGCAAATAAGTGTGTACATGCAGGGCGGGGCTGTCATAATGATTTTAGGTGATGCAACTACTTGAATTTAGGAGAGTTTTATGAATATAGCCGCTGAACGAAATGATCTATTTGGCGAGTGTAACGTTATCTTCGAATACACCAGAACCCAGGCTATCGCCGATGGAGTTCTGATTGATCTTTCAACGTCATATCCGGTCGATACACGTATGTATTCGTGGCCGCTGGCATGTACCTCTGCTGTTTGGAAACTCATCGAATCTGCTGCTTCCTCTGAAGATGTCGATCCGGCTCTCTATGTATGGGACATAGCTTTCATGTCTCATGTCGCTATTAAATCGGTAACGAACTCAGGAAGTTCCGAGCTCCCATTTAAAGTGACGATGCCTCTCACTGAAAACGGTACCGAACACAAGCTTAAGTTGGTCTGCGGCCCAGATGATGAAGGAAAACCCTGTTTAACGATAATGTTGAGAGACGAGGATTAGTTATGAGCCTGATCCATTCACCTGAAGACAAGATTGCTCGACCGATTCTGCAAGCCGTTACAAGCGCAATCAAATCACTTGAAACCGTTGCCGGTAGCTTAAAAGAGCACGAAATTGGACGTGAAGATGCTGAAAGTTTTACCCGAGCCGTACGGCTTCTGTGGAGCATTCTCGAAAGCAACGGCCACACAATCGACATCGACACAAACCGACTATGCAAAGCTTTTACAACTCCAACACCTACAAGAGAGGACTAAAAAATGGACTTCAACTACCGCGTCGACCTCGATGCTCTCGAGCATGACGACCCACGATTCACCGCGTACTTAACTGAAAACCGCCTCACGCTGACAGTGCTCAAGAAGAACGGCCCAGCTGGTTGCCTGCTGATCCGCTTCAACGGAAGCTACGACGCACTATCAAAGCTGATCGCGGATTATTACTTCGATAGCGAATGCGTCAACGATATCGAGCCTAATCGATAAGCTCGAAGACGCTACTTTTAACCGATAACGGCGATGCACCGATTGCATTCATCACTAACATCAAAAAGGGGAATTATCATGGCACCACAGAAAAAAGACGCAACAGGACTTATCGCAGGACCTCTGAAAGTTACCGCACGTACTGACCGCAAAGACCGCGACAAGCGCATCGTGTTTGAAGCCGAATGTGTATGCGGAGCCACCGAATTTGGTGCTCTTGCCGTACTCGGTCAGTTCCAAGGTCATGGACTCAATTGTCCAGGTCACCCGCTGAAAAAAGGGATGGAAAAACCTGAATCTGGTTTCACATATTTTCCCGATCAGCCTGAGTACGATGCTGCACTCGCTGCGTGGGAAGCTGCGCGTCACCCTGGTCAAATAAAGGAAGAAAGCACGGAGAATAACGCTGCTGAGACGACTACCATGGAAGAAACGACCACCGAGTCAGCTTCAGTAGAGATTGCTGAAGATGTAGCGACCACTACGGAACCTGAAACAACTACAGAGCCAGAAACTTCAGTCGCCATCGACACCTCACCTACAACCGAAGTTGTCGTTAATGCTCCGGCAGATGTCGTTACCACTGTCGATACTGCTACAGATGTGATCGCTGAAGCTCCTGCGGTCACTCAGGAGACACCAAAAGCCGTAGTCAATAAAGACACAACAACAAAAATGTCGGCTGTCCTGGCTACACGCCTGAAACTCACGAACTACCATACAGCCTCGAAGAAACTGACTCCTCCGGTGCAGATTCTTGGTCAGAACGCAACCAGTGTAGTTTTCGCTGAGGATGCTACAGGAACGGACAGAGTGATGCTCCACATTTGCTTGTGCTCTGCTGACGGAAAGACAAAATCCATCGTAAGCTCGATGCGTAAAATACCGACCGAAGATTTCTCGACTCTCACTTCTACGCTCGCCGAAATGAAAGTCACTTGGCGCTCGAAAGACCAGCCGTTAACTGCGGTCGCAAAGTAGTCAATTACCTCATTAATGGAGCTTCCGATGAATCTGTATTTGATCGAATTCTATACCATTGACGAAGACATCAATTTTGCTTGGGTCAAAGCATGCAACCGAGAAGCCGCCTTGAAAACTCTCGGTTTGAACGAGACGTTTAGCGAGTGCATCCAGGTCACTGAGCAGAACATGATAGTTGATTTGTCCGGTGTTGATAAACCCATCATTTTGCAAGCTTAAAGGAACTCGTCATGGCTATTTATTCATACCTCGTCAGAAAACGGAAACTCACTGATACAGCTAAAAGCTGTTTGCTGGGTGGCTGCGAGGCATTGTCCTCGTACTCACCTCGTGAGCTTCGTGACCTTTATTGCGCTGACTTCCAATTCCCCAACGGCGACACCATCACACTACGCCCGAATGCTGTCGACCTGACCTCAGCAATAGCGGTTGAATAGGCACTGAAATGAAAACTATTACGATAGAGACGTTATTCGGAACTGAGACACTCACGGTGAAACGCAAACCAATCACCTTTAGGCGTATTCGCGCAGTTATGGAAACCATGACTGTACGGGAGGAAGTCGCCGAGTACCTGCCTGCCGATCGCCGGTACACCGCGCCTGCACAAGTCGGCGAGATCTTCAGCTTTCTTAGATGCGAAGCTAAAGAGCACTTCTTCACGATGCATTTAGACGGCAAAAACCGAATAATCTGCCTCGATCTGGTCTCGATCGGAAGCTTGAACCAATCAATAGTCCATCCACGTGAAGTGTTCAAAACGGCACTGTTAACAGCGTCTGCGGGATTGATTTGTGTGCATAACCATCCAACCGGAGATCCGAATCCGAGTTCTGAAGATATCGCTATCACCCGGAGGCTGAAAGAGGCTGGCGACATAATCGGAATTAACCTACTCGACCACATCATAATCGGCTCGCCTGACATTTTCTCGTTCGCTGAAAGGAGCCTCTTATGATTCCGACTACCGATATAGCCAAACGCGAAACGTTAACCGTAATGCTCAACACATACAAACAGGCAACCACTGACATTGAGACAGCTTATGCCATGCTTGAAACAGCTCAAGGGAGACTTCGTAGCGCTTTCCTCGATAAACCCGGATACAGTTTTTCAACCAACGACCGCAATATGCACGGCTCCATCGGCAAAGAAGCTTCCACCTGGATTAATAAGAAGATCAAAAAAGATGCCTGGCGTTGCATTGTGGAACGAATGGAGCTTCGCCGCCTGTTGTCCATCAAGCGCCGTGACGAACTCGATAAACAACTTGAAGACGGCAAAGATCTTCCTGAACTCACTGAAGACAACATCCTTGCGATGTTCGAACAGTCTGCCGCCAACGTGAACACATACCTGGAGGAAGCCGTCAAAGAAGTTTTCGAATACCTCCGACCGCCTGGCAGTCGTCACAAAACTAATACGGAATTCGAGCTCGGTCGGAAAGTAATTCTGACATGGATCGTTGAAAAAGGCTGGAACAGAGGGAAATACCAAGTTGGTCATCGCCGTGAGAAATATCTCGTCGCACTCGATAACGTCTTCTCGATGCTGGACGGTCAAGGCCCAGTCAAGTCGTACCACGGCCCTCTGTACTGCGCAATTGCCGATAGCCAAGACGGAAACGGTGAAACTCCGTACTTCAAGTTCAAATGTTACATGAACGGGAATTTGCACCTGGAGTTCCGACGAGCTGATCTGGTTGCACGGTTGAACGCTATCGCTGGTGGAAACCGCCTCAGAACATAATCAATCAAAAACGGAGAAGCGCATATGCGACCAAAATCGATTCCGGACTTTACGAAGAAAATGAACGAGCTTTTCAAGATGCGCGGTGGTCACGTGTACATGGATACGATACTTATGCGCATTACCGGCAGGTTGGAGCTGGATGTTCTCAAGCTTGATGATCTGCTTCATGAACGTCACGGCAACTATGAAGACGACGGAAAAAGCATGAGTGACATAACCCTGCAAGAGTACGGGAGCCAGGCTAATGCTTTTGTGGACTTGATGATCGACTGCAACGCAACAAACCCACCTATATGCAAACAGCTGGATTGCAGCGTGTCGTGAAAATAACAACCGAAAGCGAGCACTCCTTGCGAGATAACACCGCCGAACATCCCTTTTTCTGCTGGAAGAAACGTTGCCGCAAAACGGTTTGGGATACTCCCGAGCACCTTACCGACGGTGACTGGCTAATCGCGAGGGAGTTGTCATTAGCCGCGTCTGGCGCTGAATACGCCAAAGTTATCAATGCCGCCTACAGTAACGGTACAGCGGAAGCTCTGTTCAATCGCGTGCTCGGTTGGCCGGAAGGCTTCCATTACTGCAAAAGCGACAGTTTCTTAACCGGCCCGGCGTGGTCGGGCTTCAAGCAACATGAACAAGAAAAGCTGCAAGCAGCTGTGAGCAAGCATTTTAAATACTGCGGGAAGCCGCGCCAACAAGGGGAACGTAATGCCTGAAACTCAAACGAAAAAACTCATCATGCCGATTCATATCCAGGACGACCACTTTGACGGATTTGATTTCGGAATCGTTGAATTATCTCAATCAGAAATGGATCGCATCCGCGCTATGTCTGCGCTGGTCAAAACAGCTAAAGAGACTATTCACACCGGCGCATACAAGCTTGTTGCTTGGGATTATGTCATTCGTGTCATGCAAACGGACAGCGACTCAGAAGAACTGGACAATGGCCGCCTGCCCCTGAAAGAGCCTGAATACCCTCGTATCGACTGCCCCTGTCTCAACGTGACTGATACTGATTTCTTCTGGTCGTTCTACCCAAAACACACCAACGTCAATTGTGAAACTGCCACGATGAGCATTGATCTGTTGGATACCATTGACCTGGTGGATGCTCGGGAGGTGGTACGTGACGAATAACAATGAATCCAGAGTGACCAGAGCTGACAATACGATGGAGTTTTATGTCAGCGATCAGCTCGGCGAGAAATACCACCCAGATAGCGAGGATGAGAACCTCATCGATCTGTTAGCCGATCTGATGCACTTCGCCGATTCCAAAGACATGGATTTCGAGTCAAGCTTGAGGATGGCAAAGATCAACTTCGAGGCAGAGCAAAATGAGGTGAATGTTCTATGAACATTCTGACTACCGAGCAGTAAGGAGAGAAACACCATGGGATATAGTTACACTCTGTCATTTACCACCTTCCAGGCTGAAGACAACGCCGCCTGTCTCAAAGCTATTCGGGAAGCTGAACCCGAGATTGGTGATTACATGGAGATAGTCGAAGGTGACATCGTATTTTACCCGGACGACTCAACCGGCAAATGGCGCAATGCTGAAGACGCAGTTATCTGTATCATCATAAACCACATAAAACCTGGGACCACCTGCACCGTTTACTGGCAAGGCGAAGACGATGAAATGGGCGGTACCCTGATTAGTCGTGACTGCTATTTTGACATTGTCTACGAGCCGATGGTCGTTACCGAAGCTGGAAACATACCATTGCATGATGCGCGAGCAAAACTTGTCTCTGGTGCGGTCTTATGAGCGTCTTTAAAATTAAGCGTCCGGAACGTAAAATATCCTACTTACCTGAGCTGCAGCGAATCTCCTCAGCTCTGCGCCGACTAACTACTGCCGCAAGCCAACATCACGGCTCTGACTGCTACATCCATTCCGCGCTCGCACAGGTCATGCTTGCTCGTCTCGGAATTGAGTCAAAGCTTGTCGCTGGCTATTCCGGTTGGAGAGTCGGAAACGGTGACTCTGATATGGTCTTGCATGCCCCGTTACCGAACATGATACCGCAGCCTGGCATCCCGTATCACGTTTGGCTCGAACTTGACGAGCATATCCTTGATTTCACAACCTACCAGCTACGCTTGAAAGCTGCGCAAATGGATGAACTTGATGGAGGGAAGACGAACGTCGTCTGGTGTCCAGACTTTTTGTTTGCGCCGAAGAAGTCGATTTCACCACTCGGTCGCGTAATTCAAAAGCGTGCCGGTCTGTACTATTATGAACGTGAACCGAATCTGGAAGCGAAAATCATCTCAGGCGCATCATCGCTCGATGAGGACGACATTGCTTACTCATGGTTGTTGTACCGGAATCAGGAGACTCAGGTTTTTGGGCCACGTGATTTGTTTAAAGGAGACGAAGAACGATGAACGATAATTCAGCCATACTACTGCTCCGTGACATTCTTGAACAGTTTCCTCAGGCAGATCCTGAAAGTGAATTCTATAACGAGGACATTAACGGCTGCGAAGCGGTCGATTTTCTCAGCGAGCTCGTGCCGGAAATCCGGTTGCTACTCGACGCTGATTCACCGTCGGAACCCGAGAACGGAGCTCTTGAAGCTCTTCGTGCTGCTTGGTCTTTTATTGAAGACGTAACGGAAGATGACCCAGAACGAACAAACAAGTTCTTCGCGTTACGTGCACAGGTGCGCGGCGTCTTCTGGAATCTCGATGACTCTGAACCTGCCACTCCGACCGAGTACCATACCTCATGGAATTTTGACGTTGACGGTAAGCATGAATTCTTCGACGTCCTTGACTGGCGCGCGGACGTTGCCGCTACGGGAACTGTTCGCGGGTATCAAGCTTGGGTCGAGTACCAATTGATGACGTTACTGTATAATTCCGACCTCGAGAACGTTGACACGATTGAAGTCGCCGGATGCACCGATGCCGACGGTATCGTTGACGTTATCAACGAAAGCGACGCTGAGTTTTTTAGCGTTTACACTCATCGTCAAGGCGAAGGTGTCGAATGCATTTGTGACTTCAACTCGAAAGCTCAGGCGGTTGAATTTGCGAAGGCGCTTGCGGTAAGAGGCGGAATTTCCGTGATTGGGAATTTGTGTGCCATCGAGTGACCTCCGGATAAAACTCGCATCACGAGAATCTCTCTGGGCCTTCCGAAGCGCCAGAGTCAATAGGAATCATCATCACTTCTCTAACGGATGCCCTCGTATCAACTGGGCATAACTGTTCCGAAAATGCCGCAGAAACAATAAGCGGATCGTCACCGTTTCGATTGCTCTCCAGTCTTCTGTATGGCCGCTATGGTGCTCAGCAACTTTACTTTAGTCGTAAAATGAATTAGCCTGCGAGAACTGTGACGTCCTGGCATCACTGATGTGACGCTTCCCCTGGAGATTATGTTATGGAAAATTCAAAACCTATTAAAACTCCACTAATACCAGAGGAATCAATAGAAACCGCATTCCCCGGAGGGTTCAACATTCGGGATGAGGCAAACGCTCTCACTGCATATGCTTTTCGTAACGGTGCGCTTGAGGAACTCCACTCCGGAAAAAACTCACTGCTATTGGACGATCCTTCACTCAGTCGCATTACCGATGAGGAAATAAAACGGCTTATGATCGAGGCGTCTGAAAGACTAGAGGCGCTTTTTCGGCTACGAGAAACATCTCCAGAAGAATACAAGCGAACCATTATCGATTGTGCGCTCCGTTATTGTCGAAAATGGCAGCGGAGCGTATAACCAGAGAATGGCACTCTGGCTTCACAATAGATACTCCTGCGTGTCTCGCTACGGGAATCTGTGCAGCTTTTAAAGCTCAATGATCTTCCTCGTTGCGCCACACTTCAGTTTTGCATAATCCTGAAAAACCCTCCGGTCAATCTCAGGCTGAACAACCTTCAGTCCGTACTTGAATGCTGCAACCTTCTGTATTCGAGGTGCTACGTTCAGGAGCCAGTCGGCAACATCTTTCTTTTTCGCTGCTATTGCTGCTTCAATCGCACCCGGATCTATTGCGACCGCTAATCTGGATTCAGTCAATACACGATTGCTCATCAGATTTTCTCTCTTACTCACGCGTGGTTAATTATAGTCATAGTAATGTAAAGCGGAGTCTCCAATTAGCAAAATATTTTTTGGTGATGCATTTTTGAGCGGTCAGTTTTTTTTGATTTCTATTCGGTTGTTCGCCGTTCTATATCATTCGTTGACTTCTGCTCACTACAGTTGTTTTGTGTTTTGTAGCGGACACCGAGACGGAAAATCAAGTCTCCAGGGCCTCTCAGGGTTAACTCAATTCAATTCGTCAATAGCAACAATCACCGCACAGTTCAATTTCCTCCGGGGATCTTCAGGTTTATCAACGAACTCATTTTACACTGGGAATCGCCAGAGTGCACGTTTCAAAGTTTATTGACGCTGTCGAGCAAGTCAATGTACAGTTAGCTGTACATACCTCAATATGCCGTTCGGAGGTCGCATTGGCACAAGTTGCATGAACTGATTTGAAGGCTGATGATGTTGGGACTACGCTGGAAAAGCTTCTCGACTTGCTGAGACGGATGTGAAAAGTAACTGACGATCCAGCATTTGTAGGCAAACCTATGCTACCATTCGTTAAAGTTTGCTCGACCGGAAAATCATACAGGTTGAATGTGAAATACTATATTTTAAGGATGGGGGATCGCCGTGACAAAAGCGGATATCATTGAAAGAGTTTCCGAGAAAATTGGGGTTACGAAGAAAGAGTCTCAAGATCTGGTTGAATTGGTGCTCTATCTGCTTAAGTCGACGCTAGAGAGTGGCGAAAAGATCAAAATCTCAGGTTTTGGGAATTTTGAAGTCAGAAATAAAAAAGACCGTCGCGGGCGCAATCCACAAACCGGCGAAACAATTACCATAGGAGCCCGACGCATTTTGAGCTTCAAGCCAAGTATGCGCTTGAAGGCAGCGATCAATTGTGGAAAATGATCACTGCATTGGTTGGACTTGTCTTGTTGCACTAAATGATATCATTCAGGTGGCCTGTTCATAAACCGGCTTTATCGCGACTATTTATTTCGCTTTACAATACATTTTTGAGTAGGAGTCAACTGCTTGATGGTTCTATGTTCTGTCATCAAAAAGCTGCATAAATCTCAGCCATTGTTCGCTCGATCTTGAAGAATATGCGTAATACGGAGGGATCTAAATGCTCCTCCGGATGAACTCTGTTATCCCCGGTGCTGAAAATTTTGAGAACCTGCTCATGGCTTAGAGCAGGCTTATAACTTCTATTAGATCGAAGCGCATCGTAAATGTCCGCAACTTTGACTATCCTGCCGGAAAGCGGGATATTGTCTCCCTTTACAGCTCCTGGATAGCCGCTGCCATCCCAATTTTCATGATGCGAAAGGGCAATTTCTCTCGCCATTGAAAGACGTGGAGCATCTCCAATGATTCTGACTCCAAACAGCGGATGCTGTTTCATAATCGACATTTCTTCATCATTAAGAGGGCCTTTTTTTCTGATGATTGAGGTCGGTATATGAACTTTTCCAACATCATGCATTTGGGCGCTGCATGCGATTGCTTCAATAAACTGATCGTCCATGTTAAGAGCTTTGGCCAAAGCTTCAGAATATCGGTTTACCCTGACCACATGATTCCCAGTATCTTCATCGGCAGCTTCACATGCCCGCGCTAGAGCTTCAATAGTATAAATAAAAGCGTTTTCTGTCTCACGCATTTCAGTAGAAAGCGTAACAACAGATCCAATAACTACAGAGAGACTCCTCAGAACATCGGCGTCATATGAAGTTGCTTCATCGGGGTAGTTGAAAGCAATAATGGCTCCTCGCGGCTCACCGCTAATCTGTTTGCTTACAAAATTACTAATAGGTCGCGAGAGAATACTTCTTACCGCAGGATGAAATTTTTCCTGATAATTTGCAATACACTCACAAGTATCGCACCAGTTGGAAAGTTCTACGTCGCCGTTTAAAAGGTTTATGGCACAAATAGAACCATCATCTATGGTTATGGTATCAGAATGCTCGACAAAGCCATTACCATTAAAGAAAAAAACCCGACCTTGCATAGTAATTTGCCCAGGTATCTCGAATACAATAAAAATACTCTCTGGTCCACGCCGCTCTCTATTGCCGAGCACCTTCTGCAAGGCATCAACATATAGCCCCGCACCAGTAAACTTTCTACAGCTGATTTCCTTCAGGGTGGTGTCTACTAGTTGAAGGAGGTCCTGCATCTGCCGCAACGAAATTTCGGGACATCCCAAGGTCATTTTATCTCTCCTGCCGTTCGCGTATGTTTCACTCCCAACATTTATTTAGCCAACAGAAAAATCCGGCTTTTTGTGATTATATCACTGTGCCGAAAGAATATCCCGGTTATTTCTGTGCTTCTACTGGTACTTCAACACCTTGAATAACTTCCGTTATGATTCCCATGTTGACATAAATTGGGCGCACCTTACCCCTTATTTTGGGGAGGTGCCGGGCAAACACAATTCCTCCGACAAGACAGAACGATGCGCCAAGTAATAGAGTCTCGCGTGGTCCGATAATGCCCGCTATTGTACCGGCACCAAAACTCCCGAATGGCGCCATACCCATGAATGCCATGGTAAAAAAGCTCATAACCCGCCCCCGTTTGTCGTCTTCAAGAATGGTTTGAAGAATGGTGTTGCTGGATGCAACCAACGTCATAGCGCCGAATCCTGCCACAGCCAGGGCGAGCAGTGACAGCGGGATACTGCTCGACAAGGCAAAGGCTGCCACCCCGAATGCAAACAACACAACTGCAACAACAATAACCCTGCCAAGACCAAGAACGCTGGTTCAGGACGCAAGATAGATTGTGCCGACAAGCGCTCCGCAACCTGTTGCAGTCATCAGGAAGCCGAACGTGTGAGCGCCGCCATGGAGTATTTCTTTTGCAAAAACCGGTACGAGCACTGTGTAGGGCATCCCGCACGTGGTGGGATCATTGGTGGCATTGTTATCGGAGCCATCATTGGCTACAATGAACGCCGTAAAGAGAATAATTTTGACCATGCACTTGCATTACTGTGTGGTCTGGCTACCGTTGGTATATTGGGATGGGCCGCAGTGAGTGCGTTTATCTATTAGTTGAGAATCTTCACCGGAATCAACGACGGGAAATATTAAACCAATTCAACAGAGTTTTATTAGCCAGTAGTATTAGCGGGCAACTTATGGCCAAGTAAGCTACTGAGGCGTTGCGACTTTCCCGCTCGTCGTTTTCTATTTTTGCATCTTGCGACTAAAGCTTCGCTGCCGCGTTTACTACATTGACATCCCAAAGAACTGTTGCATACTAAATGAGAAAATACGCAAATCGTGCGACCCCCATATTCTGGAGGAGAACGCGGTGAGACCTGCGCGCGGTTTTTTAGTTCTGCCCAAAGAGCTGGCCATGCCTGCTTTCTGTGGCCTTTGACATGTCAGAGTTATGAAAGAATATCTTGCCAGCGCTCATGGCTAGACTTTGGGTATCACCCTCCGGATTTATTTTTAGAACGTAGCACACATTTGCAATAAAGGAGGTTTTTATGCGGGGAATAATTTTGGTATGTATGGTTTTACTGTTGGTTGCAGGCTCAGCGGTTGCTGTGGAACGGCCAGTGTCACCTAATGGCATTGCCCTTTATCCCGACTATATGTCATGGAAGGTTGTTGCTCCCTCATACCGGGAAGACAAAGGTCATATCCGTGTTATCACCGGAAACGAAATTGCCATCACAGCTTTGCGAGTCGGCAAAAAACCGCTACCCGATGGCAGCGTACTGGCAAAAGTCGCATGGAAAGCTGAAAAACATCTCAATTTTCCGGTAGCTACTGAACCGGGTACCTTTGTTCAGGTCGAATTTATGGAAAAAGACGCCAAGAAATACAAAGATACCGGTGGTTGGGGTTTTGCCCGTTTTGTTGGGAATGAGCTCAAACCATATGGAAAGGATCCCGGGTTTGTCAGTGAATGCTTCGGTTGCCACGTTCCTGTTGCCAGTAACGATTATCTCTTTACCAAGATTGTTAAAACACCCTGAAAGTTTTTGTTTACACAATATACAGCATATATTCCCCGAAGCTTATTCTGCGGGATAGTGCATTGTCTTTATCGTAATTTGTGTACTGCTCTGGTTCATGAACTAATCCCATAATGGATTATACTTGGTTCTGCGACCATGTTTCCTTTGCATAAACGTAGTGATCGGTGACACCGTCACTTGATTCATTATCTTCCTAAAGAAGGAGCCTGCTATGCCGTATTACTTTAGCAAAAAAATAACTATGAACTTTGAGGAAGCAATTGCGAGGGTGACCGAAGAATTGAAAAAGGAAGGATTTGGCATTCTTACCGAGATTGATGTTAAGGACACTCTAAAAAAGAAATTAAATGTTGATTTTCATAAATACAGAATACTTGGTGCCTGCAACCCGCCTTTTGCTTATAGAGCATTGCAAACAGAGCCCCATATTGGTGTAATGCTACCATGTAATGTCATCGTTCAGGAACTGGAAGATGGGAAAATAGAGGTTGCTGCCGTGGATCCACTTGCCTCAATGCAATCGATTCAAAATTCAGAGTTACAGACCATAGCCGTAGAAATTCAATTGAAACTTAAAAAAGCGATCGAATTAGTGTAAGATTGGCTTCAGCGTCGGCGCTGAGCATTATGAATTACATCGAATAAATTTAGAGTCAAGCCGGATGGAAAGCTCAGACTGGACAAGATATGGACGCACTACAGGAGTCAATATCAAATCATGATAAACCGCTCTTATTGCATTTCAGTTTTATAAGCTATTGAGCGAGGCCGGATATGACGACGAAGAGATAGTAGAAGTGGCATCTGCTCTGGAGGATATAGTGAGCTGATATGTCTGAAAAAATCAACTTCACCTTGCGCTTTATTCTGTTTGCCGTAGTCCATTCGTTGTTTGCTACGGCTTGGATAAAAAAGTATTTTCAAGTTGCCAACCGCCAGGGGTACCGGCTATGATATAATGTCGTATCATTGGCCATGTTCGGATGGGTTATGTCAGTCTATCGCCATTCTGACGTACTGTATGTGGCACCAGGAGTATGGAGCCTAATTATGTATCTACTGCAGCTTGTGGCTGTAGTGATACTTGTGAGTTGTCTTCTTCAGACTGGCGTTGGCGAATTTATCGGGTTTTCCAAAAGCTTGCCCAGCTCATTCATAAACTCCGGGTGGTACTCGATTGTGCGCCATCCTCTCTATTTCTTCTCAACCATGTTTATGATGATGAATCCAGTTATGACATCACAATGGCTGATACTAACCATCATGGGCACAGCCTATTTCATTACAGGTGGTTTGATAGAAGAAAGAAGGCTTAAAGCAGAATTTGGCGAAGCATACCGGCTCTATCAACAACGTGTTCCATTTCTTATACCCAATCTTGCCAAGTTTAGATGGAGCGTCATTTCATCATGATTCCAACCTATATTTGATTGCTACGACGAAACCTGACTGACACGCAAGCTCTCTGGATCATCTGGATCAAGGAGACAGACCATGAACATCCTACAGCCTGTTATACAGGCCTCACTGCAAGAGGGGTTCGGGTG
>Ga0209697_10005346_pt1 | contig 16070 bp, 18 predicted proteins | sample AliMusrvi5mmetaG_FD_184115 | JGI IMG/M metagenome (GOLD analysis project Ga0209697, IMG submission 184115) | Freshwater lake bacterial and archeal communities from Alinen Mustajarvi, Finland, to study Microbial Dark Matter (Phase II) - Alinen... | ecosystem: Environmental > Aquatic > Freshwater...
GGTCGGGGCGGGGGCCTTGGCTCCGGCGGCTTGCTTTGCCAATTGGGGGAGGAAAATGGCGACGGCGTCGTGACTGGACCAGCCGCGGGGGAAGCGTTTGGACAGGACGGCGAGCGCGGTGTGATAGGCCGCCCAATCGTAGGAGGTGAAGAACGCGCGGGTGGCTTCCTGATAGGAATGCTCGGCGAGCAGGTCAACGGCGGCATCGACCGCGGCTTCGCGCGAGGGGTACACCTCAAACACGGCCAGCGCGAGCTGGTTGGCCAGCGCGGGGTGGCCGGTTTGATAGAGCTGGGCGGCAAACAACAGGAAGCTGGCAAAGTTCGAACCGTTGAAGCGGACTACCCGATCATCGCCAGCCATTTTGGCGGCGAGTTTCTTCAGACCGGCAATGATCGCCTCGACATCCTTGGTAAGGTCCGGCCCGGTGGGGTGCTGCTTCGGGGATTTGAGTTCGATGACTTCGATACCGCCCAGGGCAATGGCGCGCGGCTTGCCCTCGGCGGCCGCGAGCAGCCAGGCATTGCCCTTGACCGACTTGGCGAGTTCGCGCAGTTCGTAGTTGGTGCCGGCCTCCGCGACCACCGCCCAGATGGCCTTGGCATCGAGGGCCGGCATGCCGAGGGCGGCGAGTTGCTTGAAACCGTCGGAAAAATCGGGCGGCGCAGACGGTTGTTGCGCCCGGCCGATGATGGCGGAGCATAGGAGAAACGGGATGATCAATGAAGTCCTCGCGCTCACGAAAACATTTGTAAGCCAACAACGCCGAGCGCGGAAGTTCTATTTGAAATATCCCCGCACCCTCAACGCACTGCGGGTGATCGATGAAGTTGCCCCACCCATGGACATAACCAATGGTGTTCCTACCTCGCCCGGATGACCCGGGAAACGGGTGTCGCCGCGGTGCTGCCGGAAATCGCCAGGGTGGATCTCGATGCAAGGAAGATCGTCGGCAAACCCATGCCGTGGAAACACGAGCGGCAAATCGTGATCATCGCCAACCCCGCAGCCTCGACCGTACCGGCGCCCAGCCTTCGGCAGACGGCCGCTCCCTGCACGCCTTCATGGAGGTCGGCAAGGACTTCTCGACCTGGATCACCGACCGCATCAAGCAGGGAGGCTTTGTTCCCGGAGTGGACTTCGAGATTTTTGATTCCCCAATTTCGGGGAATCAATCTGGGAGGGGTGGCGATCGCAGAAGCAAGGACTACGCCCTCTCCCTCGACATGGCCAAGCACCTCGCGATGATGGAGCGCACCCCCAAGGGAAAGGAGGCCCGCCGGTGTTTCATCGGGTGCGGGCGGGTGCTGCGGGAGGTCGGGAATTGGAATCCAAGCGGGGCACTCCCCGGGAAATTCCACGCATGGTTTTCATCAAAACTGTAACGACCAGGCACGGAAGCCTAACATTCCCATTGGACCAAGAGCCATGACCATTGAGGCCCGAAACTGTAACCACCAGGCCTATCAACTGAGATTTTTGGTTACAGTTTGCTCACGCATCCTTACAGCCGCATTGCGAATCCGCTTTCATTAGATTGATAGGTCGGAGCGATTTTCACGGTTGGAACAGAGACTCACAGTGGTTACAGTTAGACGGAGGAATCCCTAGGGCCGCATGGAAACCCGAAATCACGGTTTCCCTAACTGATGGTAACAACAAATATAACAAGTTAGGGAAAACCCCCCTGGTGGTATCAGTTTCCTTACACGCGCGCACAGGGCCGCGCAGGGCTGCGCAGGGCTGGGGGCGCGTTGCTGGTTACATTTCCCCTACGCGTGGACGGGCGCGCACACTTACAAAACGTAAGAGCAACACCACTGAGTGGGTGTTGCTTACGCGGATGTGCAATCCAAACCAAAGAAAACAGAAGAACAAAATGAACAACACACTGATCCAAGGATTCATGGGGGCCATCGATCACGCGGCAGGCCGGAACCGGGTTCCTCCGGCGGTCCGGCATCCGTCGGTGGCACGGGCACCCGTTTCCCGGGCCGCTGGGGCACCGCCAGTCCATCCGGCCGCCCCGGCCGCCCCGGCCGCCCACAATCCCCCCGAAGCCGCTCCGGGTGCCGGACTGATGCCGACGGACCCCGACAACGGGCCGCGCATGTCCTCGGTGGACATTGCGAGGCTTACCGGCAAGCAGCAGGCCCATGTCATGCGTGATATTGATACGATGCTTGACGCCATGGCGGAGCCGCAAGAGCCCCAATCGGGGTCTCCTCCGATGTGAGGACACCCCAGGTCGGGGTCTCCCCAGATGTGGGGACACCCCCGGACAGGGACAGGTTCGCGTCGGTTTACACCAATCCCCAGAATGGCCAGCAATACAAGTGCTACCTCCTTCCGCAACGCGAGCTGTTGATCCTGATTAGCGGGTACAGCATCAAACTCAGGGCGGCCATCATTGACAAATGGCGGGAGTTGGAGGCCGAGCGGACATTCAGGATTCCCACCCGCCCGGAGGCGATGCGGCTTTATGCGGACCAACTGGATGCCACCGCCACGTCGGCGGCATATTTGGGCGCGGTGCCAGCAAATTTGCTTTCACCGATTCCGACCTCGTCGAGAATCCTTTCGAAGTCGCGCATAACATGGAAATGCTCCGTGTCTGTAGGCTTGGCGATTTTCAGCGAGGACATTGCCGACGGCGACGGCTTCCTTGTGGTCCCGGACCAGGAGCTCGGCGTGTTGACGGCCATTCCCGATGCGGAGGATTCCCCCGCCCCGGAGCGGGAGCCCTAGCCGACCCCTCTGCCGCCGAGAATGTCGGCGGGGTTGAACGGCGCTCACGGCGGCGGCATTCACCTGCATGGGCGCCAGAAGCGCGGTGCGGGTTTCACCGCCGACTTGGGAGAACATCTGGAGGCCGCGCTCGCCGGTTGGCGGGTGGTTCGCCTGGCGCCGACCGGCTGACGTCGGCGCACGTTGAGCGCCTGGTTGCCCCGGTGAGCGATGACCGTGACATTCACCCATCATGATCTCGGCCAACTTCATCCCTCGTGGTTCGGAGCGGAGCGAGAATCCCCTGGTAGGCTTGGTTCGACCTTCTGGATTGTGATTTGTCCGTCGTGATACTTCGTGGCGAATGTGCCGACCATTCCCTCGATCCGCAGTGTTTGCGCCAAGGCTTTGAGTGGAGCCGGGAATGTATTGGGTGCCCATTTCCAGTCCGTCTCGAAAGTGCCGGCGTCTTCGCCAATCATGATCCGTGCCGTCTTCCTCACAAATCCCGTTCTTGCGCCAAGGTCCAGGCCCACCAAATGACCTGCGTCAATCTCGGACCGATGAGCGCAAACCCACTCCGCAAAGACCGGCGCATACTTTGTTTGTCTTGGAAACCTCAGTTGCATCTTTTCCGGTCGAACGTGAATTCCACAACGTGCGGCACTTGCCCGGGAACAGCCACCGGTGGCGCGACTGGAGCAAATGCAACTTGAAGGGCTGGTTTCAGCCGTGCCGACGACGAGCGGCTTTTAGAGCGCCATGGGCTGAGTGTCCAACACAATCGGGAACGGCCCCGCCGCTGGCCATGGCTCCGCTCTCCGTCCTCGTCACCGGCTCCTCTGCTTCCGTTGGCACCCAAGTCGTCCGGCATCTCCACGTGGCGGGTCACAGAATTTCGGCCCTCGACCCCATCCCGCCGAAGGCTCCGCTGCCCGAGGGCGTGGCGTTCCACTTTGCGACACCTGACACCGCAGCCACCCGCACATCAACAATCCGCCGCCCAAGGATTTTCCAAATGAATCCTTGGAAAAGGGAGCCGGAAGGCTATTTTCGCATTTGAAGAGTTGTACCATGATTCTGACAATACCCCCAATTTCCCCGCATGATTCCGCCGGGCCACCGACCTGGTCGGCTCCGGGCTGCGGTTTTTTGCGCCCCCCAATTCCCGCCCTCCGGTCCGGCCACCGGCTCTTGCACCGGCCGTCACTCCAAAAGCAATTTTTCAGCATTATGAAATCCCTCCTCTTTTCATTCTTCGTCCTTTTGCAACTGCCGTGGAGCGCTTTGCTTGCCGCCGAGATTCACGTCGCCATCAGCGGCAACGACGCCAGTCCCGCGACGCTGGCCGCGCCGTTACGCACCATCCAGCGTGCCGCCGACCTCGCCCAGCCGGGCGATACCGTCACCGTGCATGCCGGCGTGTACCGCGAACGCATCAATCCGCCGCGTGGCGGCGAGTCCGCTAACAAGCGCATCGTTTATCAGGCGGCTTACGGCGAACAGGTTGTCATCACCGGTTCGGAAGACGTGAAGAAGTGGGAGAAGGTCCAGGATGGCGTCTGGAAGGCGACCATTCCCAACACCTTTTTTGGCAGCTTCAATCCCTTTGCGGAACTCATCGCCGGCGACTGGTTTGATTCCAAGGGCCGCAGCCATCACGCCGGGGTGGTCTATCTGAATGGTGACTGGCTGACCGAGGCGGTCAGTCGCGAGGATGTTCTGAAACCCATGACCGCGACGCCGCTATGGTTCGCAAGCGTGGACACAACCCGCACCGTCATCTGGGCGCAGTTCAAGGATGTCGATCCCAATGCGCAGCAGGTGGAAGTCAACGCGCGCCGGTCGGTGTTCTATCCGGAAAAGCCCGGCATGAACTTCATCAGCGTGCGCGGCTTCACCCTGCGCAATGCCGCCACGCCCTGGGCTCCGCCCACCGTGGAGCAGATCGGCCTGATTGGGGTCCATTGGAGCAAGGGCTGGATCATCGAAAACAACGACATCGCCTATTCCACGTGTTCGGGGATCACCCTCGGAAAATATGGCGATGCCCTGGATCAAAATTCAGGATCGGCCAAGGGCTATGTCACGACCATCGAACGCGGCTTGCAGAATGGTTGGAACAAGGAGACCGTCGGTCATCACATGGTGCGCAACAACCATATCTCCCACTGCGAGCAGGCGGGCATCGTCGGGAGTCTGGGCGCGGTGTTCAGCACCGTCACCGGCAACACCATCCATGACATTCATGTCCGGCAACTGTTCTCGGGTGCCGAGATGGCAGGCATCAAATTCCACGGAGCCATCGATGTGACGATCAGCGGCAATCACATCTATCGTACCTGTCGCGGTATATGGCTGGATTGGATGTCCCAGGGGACGCGGGTCTCCGGCAACCTTTGCCATGACAACGCCGCCCATGATCTCTTCGTCGAGGTGAACCACGGCCCGTTTGTGGTCGACAACAATCTTTTCCTGTCGCCCAAAGCGATTGAAGACGATTCGCAAGGTGGTGCCTATGTCCACAACCTCATCGCCGGGGTCATCGATCTGAATCCCACCTTTTATGATGGCCGCAAGACGCCATTCCACAAAGCCCATTCCACGGAAGTCGTGGAGCTCCACGATAATCCTTCCGGAGATAGCCACTATGACAACGACCTGTTCATGCGCTGTGGCGGTCTGGAGAAATATGATCAGGCCCGTCTGCCAATGTGGATGGATGGCAATGTGTTTTTCCAGGGGACGCAGTCATCCAAGCATGAAAGCGCACCCATCAACCGGTCCGCATCCGATCCGGGACTCGCGCTGGTCGAGAAGAGCGATGGCTTTCATCTGACCATGACCATCGCCACGGCCCTCGGGACCGAACGACCTTCGCAACTGGTGACCTCGGCACGGTTGGGCAAGGCCGGCATTTCCGGTTGCGCCTTTGAGAATCCTGATGGTTCTCCCATCACGATCGGCACGGATTATTTCGGCAAGCCGCGCAACGCAGCCAATCCGACGCCCGGCCCCTTCGAGGCTCCCGGGACAGGAATGCTCACCACGAAGGTGTGGCCGCGTGCGTCAACCCGGGAAACGAAATGAACCGCCTCTGATCAGAAAGCGTTACCCCGCGCATCTTCAGGCTGTTTGTAAGAGCCATTCAAGGTCGGCGGAACCCGTAATCGCAAAAGCACGAAGAAGACGGGAGAGGTGTCAGGGTATCACGGTTACCTTTCGCACCGCGGAATTGGTCTTCACTTGTTCCCGTGTCAGTGGCTTGCCGTTGAATTTCACGTGGTCGAAACGTACATTCTCCACAGCGTGCGCATCATCGGCACCCACCAAATCCACCTGAAGGTCCTTGCCGGCGACTGAAATGTTGCGGAAGAGGACCTGCCGGATGACACCTCGTTCCGCATCGCGGGACCAATACGCCTTGCCTATCCACAGCGAGATGCACTGGCGCGCCTCTTCGATGCGGATGGGATCGTCGCCATTGAACAGCGCCGCCTCGTGTTCTTCGATGTCGAAAGCTTCATTCACCACCCTCCGATTTGGCCCATTTCTCATCCGTTCGTGCGAAAACGCGGGTAATACGTGATGAGCCCGCTGAATCAAGAGAGTTCATTTTCCTCCGAAGAGGCCATCAATGCCGTCAGGTGCCTTTGAAAGTCGAACATCCAGCCGATTTCTTCATCCGCAAAGGCCGTACCCAACCAGTCGCTAGTCCCTGCGTTGATTGCCGCCACGCCGCACGCCGCGAGCGTTCAGAGTCTGGCGCCCATTGGCTCTGGTCAGGATGCGGCCGCCGCCCTCATCGCCTACGCCTTCGGGCTGGATGCTCCTGGCAACGGCGCGCAAGCTCTGCCCCAGGGGAAACGGGTCGGTGACAGTTATGTCATCGAGTTCACCCAGCCCGCCGGAGTCACCAACATCACCTACGGCGCGGAGTGGAGCACAACCCTGCTGCCTGGTAGCTGGACTGCTATCCCTGACACCGGCACCGACGACGGGCACATCTTCAGCCTGCCTGTGGACGCGGCGCCGCAACGCTTCATGCGGCTGAAAGTGACAGGTCCATAGGAGCCGCCGGCGACTGCGTGAGGTGACGAATTCCACCTTTCTTCCTGCTCACAGCTAAAGAAAAGGAGGGGTTTGGCCCCTCCCGTGTTGTGCTCTTTGGGGACCTCCGAAGGGACGGTTGAGGCCCCTTCAATTCTATATGGCAGATGGGCTGCCATTTTTTCACTCCGCATGGACGACCCGCTGGCCGGCACCGGTGATGGTGACTGCCACCGCCCCGTCGTGGAGGCCGCCATCTGAGCCTCTGCCCACGGATGGGAGGCACTCAGTTGTCATTGCGCCGGGCCATCGCGCGAACCTGCTCGTCGACTTCTCGAATGATTGTAGCGATCTGTCGCATTTGCTCTTCTGCCGAGCCCCCATCGGTGATCAGCGAAAACGCGTCGAGGGTCAGGTCATGCTGGTTTTTGAGACACCGTGAACAGGTGTAATGGATTTGCTGCCCGCGGAGGTCCCGCTCCCATGCCTGGTTCATTCCAGCACCAGTTGCGGCGGCGCCACAATAAAAACAGCGGGCACCCCGCAAATCCGGAACAGGCCAATTGAGCAGGTTGCCCCGCTCCGTCATGCATTTGTCGCAGAGGTCCAGAACCGTCTTTTCGCCCGAACGGATCTCGCAAAGGTGACATGTGGCGGGAGCGGCTCGACAGATGCCACAAAGGTTCCCGACCTCGGAATTGTTGTCAGCGTCGTTTGGCATTTTCCCTCGCTATGGTGTTAGTTGTTCCCGCGCCAGCGGCAGACTTCCCGTTCGCTCGCCAAGCGGCAGATTTGTCCGAGACCGCGACCCCAACCCGCGACGAGCGTATCGACACGTTCGGGATCACGGCCTGAATGGATCAGCGCATCCACCAACATTCCCCTATGCGCATCCATCTGCCGCCGGAGGATTCCCGCGTGGTGCAACACCTCTGGGCCAGGGGCGCTCCGCTGCCGGTCGAGGCAAATCGTGAACGCCCACATCCACTCGGATGTTTCCTCTGGAATCCCCGGAAGATAATCGTAGAGCGCCGCCAAATCGACACAACACATCGGGAGCGGCAGATCCTCGCCCTCGAATGCGATGGTGAACAGTTGGGAATCGGCCATTGGTTTGGGTCTTTCTCACCCATAGGTTCATTCTACAGCGTGTCGGGCTTGGTGCCGGGCTTGGTGTTGGGTTTGTACCAGATCGAAAGGGGACTGCGCAAGAAGCGCATGGGTCGAGAAAGAGAACTTTCCGCGACCCCCGCTCACGAACCAGCAAAGGCGCCCGAAGAGAGTGTGACAATGACAATGTTGGGAAATGCCGGGTTCCATTTGCTGCCATTCCTCCCGCTGGCCAGCATCAGGCCGCCGAGAGAGGTGCGCATCGTTTCCGGCCGCCATTGCCATGAGAACTTCCCCCCGCTTGCTCGCCTTGCTCGTCCTCGCGACCGCCCCAGTGGGCCGCGCCGAAAGCCCTGCCGCTCCGACCGCCGTCACGCCGACCGCCACGGAGGCGCCGAAGGCACCCACGCCGCCCGGCTTCGCCCTCGTTCCCGCTGGCGAGTTCACGATGGGCGACGCGCTCGACGGGGACAAGGTCGCGCCCCAACACAAGGTGACCGTGAGTGAATTCCTCATGCAGAAGAACTTGGTGACCAAGGCCGAGTGGGACGAAGTGAGGGAGTGGGGGCTGAAGCACGGCTACACCGACCTGCCTGAGGGGGACGGGAAAGCGCCTGACCACCCGGTGCAAACCGTCTCCTGGTTTGACGTCGTGAAGTGGTGCAACGCGAAAACCGAGAAGGAGGGGCTCGTTCCGTGCTACTACACGGGCGCCGCAAAGACGGAGGTCTACCGGAAGGGCGACAAGAACCTCGCCAATGAAATGGTAAGGTGGGACGCCACGGGCTACCGGCTGCCCACCGAGGCGGAGTGGGAGAAAGCCGCGAGGGGCCGCCTGGTCGGGCGGCGTTTCCCATGGGGCGACACGATCAGTCACAACGAGGCGAACTTCGACAACAGCGCCTGGGAGTTCTATCAAACAGGAAGCACCGGCCGTCATCCAAAATATGGGAATGGGGACTTACCTTACACCTCCCCGGTGGGGAGTTTTCCGGCCAACGGTTTCGGCCTTTACGACATGGCGGGCAACGTGGCCGAGTGGTGCTGGGATTGGTACGCGCCCTATCCCGCCACCGTGGAGACGGATCCTCGTGGCGCTGTTCCGGGCTCGTACCGGGTGTTCCGAGGCGGCGATTGTGGCCTCCATGCACGCGAATGTGGTGTTGCCTTCCGCGTCGGATCGAGCCCGGCCAATTCGTTCTACGACGTCGGCTTCCGCGTCGCGCGCAGTTGCGTCCCCTGAGCCGGTCGATTTCAGTCGAGCCGGATCAAATGGGTTATCAAACCGGGATCAAAAGGCGGATCAAGCGGCGTGCACCGGAGTGCGGAGAGTTTCCGTGGGCCGGATCAAATGCCTGCCGAAGCATCTGCAAGAAACGGCTCAGCGGTTCACGGCGGCCATGCTCGATTCCGGATAACGGGCGCCGGCAGCACTCCCCACCGGGGCGACTTGATCGAACTCCGCCAGGTCCCCGGGAGTCAGCTCGATTGCGAGTGCCGCCACGTTTTCCCCCAGATAGCTGCGGCGCTTGGTTCCGGGGATTGGCACCACGTCCTCGCCCTGTGCCAGCACCCAGGCCAGCGCCAGTTGTGCCGGCTTGCATTTCTTCCTCTGTGCCATGGCTTCGAGGCGATGGACGATAACAAGGTTCCGCTCGAAGTTCTCCCCCTGGAAGCGCGGGCCGTGACGCCGCCAGTCGCCGGCCGCAAGATCATCAAGCTTCTGAATCCTGCCGGTCAGGAAGCCGCGGCCCAGAGGACTGTAGGGCACAAAGCCAATCCCCAGTTCCCGGCAGGTGGGCAGGATCTCCGCCTCCACGTCGCGGGTCCACAACGAGTACTCGGTTTGCAACGCGCTGATCGGATGGACCCTGGCGGCGCGGCGGAGCGTGGCAGGGGCCGCCTCCGACAGGCCGAGGTAACGAACCTTGCCGGCAAGAACCAGATCGCCCATCGCCCCGACCGTCTCTTCGATGGGCACGTTGGGATCCACGCGATGCTGATAGTAGAGGTCAATGTGTCCCAGCCCGAGCCGTTGCAAACTTGCGTCGCAGCACTTGCGGACATACTCGGGCCGGCCATCGACCCCCAGAAAGGCGCCCTTGTCGTCGCGGACATTGCCGAACTTGGTGGCCAGGATGACCTGGTCGCGGCGCGTGCGGATTGCCTGGCCAACGAGCCTTTCATTCACCCCGCAGCCATACATGTCGGCGGTGTCGAGGAAGTTGACGCCGACGTCCAGCGCCCGATGGATGGTGGCGATGGATTCCCGGTCGTCACGCTTGCCGTAGAATTCCGACATCCCCATGCAGCCCAACCCGATGGCCGATACCGAGAGCCCCTGATTTCCGAGTGTTCTTTGTTTCATACGCGGTTCCTCCCCGGTCATGACCCGGAACCTGGATGTTGTCAAGGTACTGGCGGCGGAGTGGGCACCGGATAAAACGGGCGGTTTGAAAGACGGTTGGGTCGAACTCGGCAAGGGCTGCGTCAAAGCGGCCGTCCCCCCATCTTCCAACACGCCGGCGCGGCGGAGGCGATTGATGGCGGCATCCTCGACCGGGCTGTCGGGACCGATGGCAAGGCGCATGAATTTCAGGAGCCCGGTGGTGACGGGGCGGATGACCTTGAGTGGAAGCGAGCGCAGCCCGATCATCCGGCGGTACTCCTCCGGTAGGGAGGCCAGGGCCGATTGGAACAGCAGCGCATACACCGGGCGCGACGCCAATGGCAGCGGAGGACGGCGCAGCCACCGGATGACGTCGCGGGTTTCGTCCGTCACCGCCAGTTCGCCGCGGTAGCCGGAGAGGCAGGCCAGCAACCCGGCCTCGTCCCGCGGAACGTCGTCGAGACCCAGCGGACTGACCGATTTCGCCCACAGCCTGATGTAAGCGTCGGCACCGCCGGGGATCGGGCAGGTGGAGAAGCACTGGTTGCTGCGCAGGAACGAATCCATGAAGGCGATGTGCACCCAAAGCAGCAGGTCGGGATCGCCGGCGCGATAGCCGCGGGTGGCACCGCCGGCGCTTTGATAGCTGCCGCTGACATGTTCGTGCATGCGGTTGACCCGCGCGGCCTCGACGGCGACAGCCTCGTGTGAGCCATAGGTGGTGATGGTGAGCCAGCGGATGGTGCCCGCGAGCCGGCCGAGCGGATCGTCCTTGTACCGCGAGTGGCTGCGCACCCCGGCGAGGCTGCCCGGATGCAGAGCCTGCATGAGCAGCGCGCGCACACCGCCCACCAGCGTCGCCAGATCGGCATGCACCACCCAGGGCGCGTCCGTCGGAAGATACAAGCCGGGACCGTCGCCCGCGGCCACCACGTCCAGCCACGGAGGGATGCCGGCCGGATCGCCGCTGAGTAGCCGCCGGAAGCGGCGCGACAGGTTTTCCTGGAAGGGGTTGTTTGCCAAGGTCGTGGTTCTGGGTGGTTTCCTCAATGACGGCTCAAATTGCCAAGGATGTCCGGCTGATCCGAGCCGCCCAAGGAATCACCCCTGCCCGTTACTCTGGCAAGCCCGGGATGGACCGCGTAATGCGAATATCATCCACGGCCTGTGCATACAAATGCTCCTGGCAGAACAGCCTCACCTTTGACTTCAACCTTTCGCCCGGCCTCACGCACAACCCCGGTCGATGACGCCAGGGGCAATGCCGAGGCGCTGCTGGCGATGAGGGAGGGGATGGGATGCTGATGGGACTGTGACTGGCGGGGGTGCAAGTCAGAGCGAGTTATACATCTTGACGAGTGGTTCGAGGTCACGCTTGACCGTCGCGCGGCGGACTTCGTCCCATTCTGCGATAGGTCTATTCACCGTCTCACGTTGACACCAGCGCTGCAGGCTGTCGATCAAGGCAAGATAGCTGCCGTGACCGCGCACGGCGGGTTTGCGCTTGGTCTCCTTCTCGGTGGCAATCCGGTTGAATTTGATGGACTTGCGCAGGCGGGCTACGCTCAAGTCCTTTTCCTTCGCAGTGGCCAGCCACTTGGCCTGATCGATGGGATCCTTGATCTTGGCGACGACCCTGTGCTGCTCGAAGCTCAGATCTGCACGACGGTTTGCCAACGGGATACTGCGCGCGACACTGGCGATGTTGCGCAGGTGGCCATACTCCATGCCGGTGAGCTTCAGCGCCTCCTTGTACTTGCTGCCGAATGCCTTTTGGCCGTGGTTGATCCAGTCGCCGATGAGAAAGTTGATAGTCCTGCCCTTGGCCGTGAGTTCGGCACCAAATTCTTTCCATTCCTCGAAGCACATGTTCGGTGGGAAGGTGATGCCAGTCTGGGAGATATCGATTCCGGGGTTGCTGATGGTTTTTTTCATAAGGTGGAATTCTTCCTGATCTGAGCGCGGCTGCATGCTTTGCGGGTTTTTTTGCTGCGCATCCCGGGCGGAGGCCGCAGGTTGAATTCTTCGCATATTTCAATGCAAATTTTTGAAACTGCCGCCCTGGATACGCCGTGGCGTTCCGCGATATCGGCCTGCGTTACGCCGTCATAGGAGCTCACGTTGGTCACATAGGCGAAACAATCGATCTGCAGCGAGACGACTTTGGACTGGAGGTAGGCGATGGTGTGGCGGACGGCGTCGGCAGCGCTGCACCTATCCGGTTCCGCAGTCCCGCCGTTTCCGTCAATCAGGTCGGCGATGTCGGGATGGTGGCTCGCAAGAGAGGATTCTGCGATATCGCCGCCGGGGGAACCGCTGCCGTGGTAGCTAACCATCGGGCCAGTGATCCCGGCGCGTTCAAAGGCCTTGCGTTCCTCGGGCGATAGCGACCTTAGATGGGCACCCAGTGCGCTCGCGTACTCGGCATCCATAGCCGCCTTGCGCTGATCGTAGTCAGAATTCGTTGATTTCATAATTGTTATGATGATGTTAAGAAGCCATGCCCGCAGCAGGGGCGAAAATGCGGTTGAGTTGTGCGTTCCGCCGGCCTATCGCGCGCATTGAAATCCAGCCGCGGTCGTCCAACGGGATTGGTCCGGAAATGACTGCGACCGCCTTGGCGTCGGCAATAATGATAAATTTCTGTTCCGCTAACCCCGCGCGCCGTATACGTTGCCAGACCTCGTTCAGGTCGACGGTTGCGTCGATCTTCGCGACGAAGACAGGCGCGGCGGCGCAATTGGTGCGCGTGCTGACGATGTATGCTCCGGCGGGAATCCGCGGCAGGAGGGACCTGTCAAGGATCTGCCAGGCGGGAAGCTGGATGGCAGGGTTGGTCGCGCCCTCATTAAGGGGCGGCACGGGGGGGATTACTATCGAAGTCTTGGTCATAGGGTGTTTGGGCTAGAGGTGCTCTCGGTCCGCTTTCCAGTCCCCGGCTCGACCAGGCTGGAAGCCAAGGCGAGTGTTCTCCGAATCCGCCAGATTTTGAGGTCCAGGTTATCGGGGCGGGCATGCAAGCAGCCGACAGAGGAGAATACAAATGCTGATACTTGTTTTGTACAGCTTTTTTTTTGAAAAAAAGGCCTTGCGAGCCCTTCTGAGCTGGTTTAACCTCGCGCGTGGCCGGGCTTTAGCCCGGCCACGAAATTGTCCCACCCCCCAAAAAAAATCGTCCCATCCCATGAACTTCCCAGACGAAAAGACCAGTAGCCCCTCCCAATCGACCCAAAAACCTGACCAGGATGAAAGGGCCATGGTGGCCGAACGCCTGAAACATCTTCGGGTGATTTTTGGACAAGCTCTCGGACAGCCATCTGCGATCTCCCAAGAGCGGCTCGCCGGTTGGTGCGGAGTCACCCGTGATGTTCTTATCGCAGTCGAAAACAAGCGCACCAGGCTTTCTGGTGATCTGGAGGCCCGGCTGGTACGTATCACCGGTGCCCCCGCTGGGTGGTTCCGAGGTGACGGAGAATTGAACGAGTTGGATGTCCCCCGGCTGCGTGCCTGGTATCCGATCTCGCTTCCTGATAAACCGCGTGGCACAAATCACCCTAGGGTCACGGAGATAGACTCCTTGAATGATCACTGGGACCACGTTATTCGCCCGATGATGCGCTACGTGGCGAACCATGAGCCCGATGCGCAACTTCTGCCGGATAGTATAATCGACAAATTCAGTGACCTCCTGAGGGGAAAAGAACGCCCTCAGCCCGAAGAGAGATCCCTTTGGAAGGCTTTTACATTTGTTACGGCCGCCCAGAATCTTTACCTTCCGTTGAAATTGGGGTTGCTTGCCCCCGGTATTGAAGAATTGCGCGGGTTCGGCCCCCCTGAGCCCGAGAAAAATCTGCCGGAGCTGAACCACGCTTTTCTGGTGCTGCTGAGCAATATCGAACGAGGAGGGCGTCCGGCTCCCCGACGTGTCTGACCGACAACAGCGCCGTCCGATTCACATTTATGAGCCAGACGTGCTTCTTGTAACCTTGCGCTTGCCACAAGGGCGGTTACAAGCTCGGCAACGCCGCCACCGCCCGCACCAACGCTTTGTCGTGGTGGGTGTACCTGCCGTGCACGGCCTCGGAGGCGTGGCCGGTGAGCTTGCGGCGGACGTCGCTGTGAATGTCCGCCTCCGCCAGCCAGGAGGCAAACGAGTGCCGCAGGGAATGAAATGACCGGGTGGCAATGACGGGCGGATCCCCGGCGGCAAGGACCACGGTTTTGGCAACACCCGCGGTCTTCATGATCCGGGTGAAGGCGGTTGAAATGGTGGTGGACTTCAGCGGTTTGATCGTTGGGAACAAATCGCCGGTGCGGCCTTCAAGCCAACCCAGGCACGGGGGGGTGAGCGGGATTTCCAACACGTCGCCGGACTTCTTCTTCCCCTTGTGCGGCTGTATCTGGAGCTTGGTTCCAACCACGTTGTCCGAGGTGAGCCGCAAGAGATCGCCGCACCGAAGTCCCGTATGCGCGCCAAGCAGGATCATGCCCTGCCACTCAGGGGACGGTGCGTGGGTCAGCAGCTTTCGAACTTCCTCCGTGGTGAATGGGTTGCGCTTGACGCTGTCGCCCTGTCCCGCGGCCTTCACCGTACGGGCCGGATTCTTGGTGATGATGTCTTTCTGGACGGCGCTTTCGAGGATGCGGCGGACTACTGACAGATAGTAGTTCACGGTTTTGCCCCTGCGCTTCTTGCCAAGCTCAACCTGCAACCGCTCCATGTCGCCCACGCTGATCTGGCGCAACGGACCGTCGGCCTTCTTACCGAGGATGGCGGTGGCGGCCTTTACCGCGTCATTGTAGGAGCGCCACGTCGCCGCCTCGGTGGTCTTCTCCTTGGCGTCGAGCCAGGCCCCGGCGAAGCGCTTGAAGTTGCTGCCGGTGTCGTCCGGGGACGCTGCCTGATGCATCTGGCGGATTAGCTCCTCGGCCCGCTGGAGCGTGAGGGTTCCCTGGCGCAGCTCCAGCGCTGCCTGCTCCACGGTGCGGGCGATCATGCGCGGAATCTCCGGATCTTCCCTGGCATCCGCTTCCTTCCTCGCCGCCGATTCGAAGTCCGCGGCGATGCGCTTGGCCTCCCGTCTGGACGTGGACTTGGTCGACTTGGAAATCCGCTTGCCGTCGATGGTGAATCGGGCGAACCAGAACTGGCTTTGCTCGGTGCGGTAGGTGGTGGCCATTTTGGTGCTTGTGCGGGGGTTGCTGTAAACGAAACTGTAATCAGTTCACAGCCACATGCAAACACAAAATGCGGTATAGTCCTTATTCCACCTTATTCCAAAATGGTTCCTATTGATGATTTATCACTGTGTCAGCCGGGTGGTGGACCGACGGTTTGCGTTCGGGAAGGACGAGAAGGAGAAGCTTAGGACCTACATGCGGATGTACGAGAACTTTTCCGGGTGCCGGGTGCTGGCCTACTGCTTCATGTGCAATCATGTGCATTTGCTGCTGGAGGTGCCGCCGCTGCCGGTGGGCGGCCTGTCGGACGGGGAGTTGTTGCAACGGTTGGGGTGCCTGTATGACGGATGGGTTGTGGGCGAGGTGGCGAAGCGGCTCAAGGAATATCGGGGCTCGGACAGCGACGAGTTGGCGCGGGAACTGCACGAGCGGTACGCCTACCGGATGCACAGCTTGAGCGAGTATATGAAAGGATTCATGCAGCGCTTCACACAATGGTTCAACCGTACGCGCGGGCGCACGGGCGGGCTGTGGGAGGACGCGTTCAAGAGCGTGCTGGTGGAGGATGGGGTGGCATCGCGGACGATGGCCGCCTATATTGATTTATAATCAA
>Ga0209697_10005357_pt1 | contig 16041 bp, 18 predicted proteins | sample AliMusrvi5mmetaG_FD_184115 | JGI IMG/M metagenome (GOLD analysis project Ga0209697, IMG submission 184115) | Freshwater lake bacterial and archeal communities from Alinen Mustajarvi, Finland, to study Microbial Dark Matter (Phase II) - Alinen... | ecosystem: Environmental > Aquatic > Freshwater...
GCCCCTTTCACTCTCTTGCTCTTTATCTACATCAAAAATATGCCCTATAGGTCATATACGACCTATAGGACTTATAATAGCAGGAAATGGTGGAAACCAGAAAGCCCATCTTTTTGAGGGATGGGCTCTGGTTAAATACCTGGCGACAACATGCTCTCCAGCAATAAAGTGCTTATTGGGCAGGTTCGTTTTCTAGAGGAAGAAAAGAGGGCATGTCAACTGTTAAATCAAGCTGATGAGAGCCTCTCGTGTACTCCTTGGCCGCTGCTACGAAGCCATGAAAGAGAGGATGCACTTTCTGCACCCTGGACTTCAGCTCAGGATGAAACTGAACGCCGACAAACCAGCGATGACCTTTCAGTTCTATAATTTCAACCAGCTCACTGTTTGGTGAAGTTCCGGAGAAAATCATTCCGCCGTCCTCAAAGTTCTGGCGGTAAACATTATTGAATTCATAGCGGTGGCGATGCCGTTCGTTGATCAGAAACTTCTGATAGACTTCATGCGCTTTTGATCCCTCTTTGATAATGCAGGGAAAGCTGCCAAGACGCATGGTACCGCCCTTCTCCTTGACCTTTTTCTGATGCTCCATGAGGTCAATAACCGGAAATCTTGTGCGCTTGTTAAACTCTGTAGAGTTAGCATCCTGAAGACCGCATACGTTACGAGCAAACTCAACTGTGGCACACTGCATGCCCAGACAGATGCCAAGAAAGGGAATATTCTGCTCCCTGGCATGTTTAATGAACTTGATTTTCCCTTCGATACCTCGATCTCCGAAGCCTGGCGCAACAAGTATACCGCTGAGACCCTCCAACTCCTTGGTGAAATCAAATCCCTTCAATTCGGCATCCTCTGCTCTGAGCAGCTTGACGGTAACCCTTACGTTGTTGCTCGCTCCGGCATGAATAAATGACTCAAGAATAGATTTGTAGGCATCAGGGTATTCGGTGTACTTACCACAGATGCCGATGGTGACCTCGCCATCCTGGGGAAATTTAACCTTGTTACAAAAATCCCGCCAGTAATCAAGGCCAGGCTCCTGGTATTTTTTCAGTCCAAGCTTTTTAAGAACGCGCAGGTCGAGTTTTTCCTTGAGAAGCATCAGCGGCACCTCATAAATGGTATCGCAGTCGTTAAGACCTATAACGTCATGCTCGTTGACGTTGCAGAAATGCCCGACCTTGTTCTTTATTTCACGAGAGAGGGGTTTTTCACTCCGGCAGACAAGGATATCCGGCTGTATACCGACTCCAAGGAGCATTTTAACGCTATGCTGGGTTGGCTTTGTTTTCAGTTCGCTTGCGGCCTTGATATAGGGAACAAACGTAAGATGAATGTTCAACAGGTTGCTGTCGCCCATCTCAAGCTTCATCTGGCGCATTGCTTCAAGAAAAGGGAGCGATTCGATATCACCGATTGTGCCGCCTATCTCTGTAATAAGTACGTCAAGGTTGCTGTTTTTAGCCTGCTCAGCCATCCGGTCCTTGATTTCGTCGATCACATGTGGAACAACCTGGACTGTTGCACCGAGGTATTCACCGCGACGCTCTTTATCGATGACCGATTTATAGACCCTGCCCATAGTCAGATTTGAGGTCTGTGTTGTCGACTCATCAAGAAAACGTTCGTAATGCCCAAGATCAAGGTCAGTTTCAGCGCCATCATCGGTAACATAGACCTCGCCATGCTGGTAGGGAGACATGGTGCCGGGGTCAACATTGATATAAGGATCATATTTCTGTATAGCCACCCTCAGTCCCCGGGATTTAAGCAGCATCCCGAGAGATGCCGAAAGAATGCCCTTCCCAAGCGAGGATATTACCCCGCCTGTCACAAAAATATGTTTTACATTTTTCGGTCGAGCCATGACAGCGTTGGTCGTTGAATAATTGGTAAAATTCGGTTATAGAAGAGCTTTATGGGTGCCATCACAGAAAGGAAGGTTGGCCGAACTGCGACAACTGCATATTGCAACGGTTTTTTCCACTTCAATCTCCACTTTATCGGGATGAAGACCGCTCCCTTTATGAGCCCCGTCGCAGTAAGGCATATTTTGCGACCTGGCACATGCACAGTAATACTTTGTTCCCGGTTGTTCCGTTATGATATAAGGCTTTTTCTGCTCCATAGGTTCTGCTAATTTACTGTAACGTTAAGCTGCCTGATTAAGACCTTAAGCGTATCAGAGAAAAAGGCCAATCTGACCATCCGGATCCTCTATAGGGAAATCCGGATCTCCTTCATCATCGCTTTTCGGTACTCTTGCAAGCGCTGAAATGAGATCACCAGCCATAAGCCTTACAAGACGAACCCCGGATGTGTTTCTTCCGGTCAACCTGATGTCGGAAACGTGCTGACGATTGACGATGCCATGTGTGGTGATAATGATTAGATCGTCGTCATCATTGACATCAAGCAAGCCGATGAGAGCTCCGATTTTTTCATGAGCCTTGAGCGTAATAACTCCGCGAGCTCCGCGTCTTGTAAGACGATAGTCCTCCACACGGCTTCGCTTGCCAAAGCCATTGTCGGTGACAGCAAGAAGCGCTGTATCGAAACGCTTGGTCGTTACCATTGAAATACATTTTTCGCCCTTGTCGAGAGTAATACCCTTGACCCCCATTGCTGTACGGCCCATAGAACGAACTTCAGCTTCAGGAAAACGTACTACAAATCCGGAGCTCTTGGCAAGAATGATCTGATGCTCACCATCGGTCAGACGGGCATCGAGAAGCTCATCGTGTTCTTCGATAGTAATGGCGGCAATACCATTTTTTCTCGGGTGTGAAAATTCTTCAAGTGATGTCTTTTTCACGATTCCGTTGGTCGTGGCCATAACAATAAAGCCAGGCTCATCAAAATTGCGGATGTTGATGTATGCCCTGATTTTTTCGCCCGGCTGAAGCTCCATGATATTAGCCAATGCCCGACCTCTTGCGGCGCGACCTGCTTCAGGAATTTCATAGACTTTCAACCAATGGCAGCGGCCTCTGTTTGTAAAGAAAAGAATATAGTTGTGGGTGGAGGCAATAAACATGTGTTCGATAAAGTCATCATGCTTAGCCTGTGCACCGGTTACACCCTTGCCTCCTCTTGCCTGACGGCGGTACCCTGAAACAGGGAAGCGCTTGATAAAACCGTCATGGGTTATAGTGATAACCACATCTTCCTGGGCAATCATGTCTTCTATGGAGAAATCACCTTCCTGCGGCACAATCTCTGTGCGACGGTCGTCTCCATATACCTCTCTGACTTTAAGCAGCTCCTCCCTGATGATCTGCATCTGCTTCTCGGGACTGCCGAGAATAAACCGCAGCTCTTCAATGAGGGCAAGTACCTCGGTGTACTCTATATCGATCTTCTTGCGCTCCATGCCGGTCAGACGCTGCAGGCGCATCTCAAGAATAGCTTTGGACTGTAGTTCTGACAATCCGAAACGCTCAATGAGTCTTTCCTGAGCTGTATTGGCGTCAGGTGACTCCCTGATCGTGGAGATAACCTCGTCGAGATTATCGAGACAGATCTTCAGTCCTTCCAGAATATGAGCTCTCTTTTCGGCTGCGGCGAGGTCAAATTGCGTACGACGAAGGACAATCTCATTACGATGCTTGATGTAATACTCCATCATCTGCTTGAGATTGAGCACCCTCGGCACTCCATCGACCAATGCAAGCATAATCACTCCGAAGGTGTCCTGCATCGGGGTATGCTTGTAGAGATTGTTAAGCACTACCTTTGCGACAGCATCCCGCTTCAGCTCTATAACCAGCCGCATGCCGTCACGATCGGATTCGTCGCGAATATCGGCAATGCCTTCAAGTTTTTTATCGTGAACCAGTTCGACAATTTTTTCAATCAAGCGCACCTTATTAACCTGGTAAGGCAGCTCAGTAACAATAATGGATTCCCGTCCGTTTTTCTGGGTAACCTCGACAAGGGCTCGCGCACGGATAACAACTTTACCCCGTCCGGTGGTATAGGCCAAACGAACTCCCTCGTAACCATATATAATACCTCCTGTTGGAAAATCAGGAGCGATAACATACTTCATGAGATCGGTCACTTCAAGCTCCGGATTCGCAATCAGGGCTATCATGCCGTCAACTACCTCTCTGAGGTTCTGGGGAGAAATGTTGGTGGCCATTCCAACCGCAATACCAGACGATCCGTTAACAAGGAGGTTAGGAATAGCAGAAGGAAGAACCGTCGGTTCTTCAAGAGAATCATCAAAGTTCAGGGAAAAATCAACAGTTCCTTTATCAAGATCCTTAAGCATTTCACCGGCGATGCTTTTCATGCGGACTTCAGTGTATCGCATTGCCGCAGGTGAATCACCGTCAACTGAACCAAAGTTTCCCTGACCGTCAATCAGGGGGTAGCGCAAGGAAAAGTCCTGCACCAAACGAACAAGACTGTCGTAAACGGCAGTATCACCATGCGGGTGAAACTTGCCAAGCACTTCACCGACCACACGAGCAGACTTTTTATGCGGTTTGCCTGCCTGAAGACCAAGCTCGTGCATACCGAACAGTACCCGTCGATGAACAGGTTTCAGACCGTCCCGAACATCGGGTAACGCACGACTGACAATGACCGACATCGAATAATCGAGATAAGAACCCCGCATTTCTTCTTCAATACTGATCGGGACTATTCTTTCGCGCTGCATAGGTGGATCCTGGGTGATAATTGATATAAATAACTCAACGGGGTAATGTAGAAAAAATCCGTCGAAATTCTTACCGACAGATTAAGCATTGATGAAAGGAAAAGCGCAGATTGTAGCTCAATACATCAACTTACAGTAATTACCGGAGCATCGGACCAGAGTGATTCCAAGTCATAAAAACGGCGCTCATCCGGCATAAAAATATGCACAACAACATCAACATAATCAAGCAGGACCCAGTGCAAGGAATCCATGCCTTCGATATGCATCGGACGTTCCCCATCCTCTTTAAGCTCATCGATTACATGCTCAGCGGCCGCCTTTGCTTTTCTGTCGGAATCAGCTGTCGCAATCACAAAAAAATCGGTGACTGATGTCAGTCCCCTGAGATCAAGAATTTTAATATCTTCACACTTTTTCTCCAGCGCCAGTTCGGCACTTCTCTTCGCCAGCAATTCACAGATTTCCACCTCTTTTACTTTCCCTGCTGTATAGGTATCTTCCTTTTTCAGACTGCTCATAAACCTCCGCTCTTCATAGTTAGACTATAATTTTATAACAACTTATCGTCACCACATAACAACATGGCAATAATAACATCACATGAACATACAAAAAAGCCTGCTCACGGAAGCAAAAAAAAGCCGTGAATCGAGCCGTCAATTGACCCGTACGACCGCAGGCCATGCAAGCAAACTGCAATCCATTGTAATCATCACTGAAACCAGACTGCTCTGAACCTTATAGGCAATTTCCGGAAGTTAAACACATGATCTCATAACCATCAGGCGGCACTTTTCAATTCTTTCCAGACCGCTTCAATGATTACCCCTGCAGCACTATCCGGGTCGTCACCGTAAAATATATTATAGATCTCCCCGTGTTGACTGAGAGCGCATGCTTTCATCAAGGCGTCATTGCCATCAAAGAGTCCGAATTTGTTGCGGATGTAAACCCCCATACCAAAATTGAATTTCGCCAACTCCTCTTGGTTAGTTCCCCGAAGTGTGCGCTTTTCATCTTCGCTCATCTGGGCAATGATGCGTTCTGTTGCATGTTTTATTGTTTTAGGCCAGTGTGATTTTTTTGGCATAGCTGTAAACTGGGGTTAGTATCAGTGTTATAGTCTCATTCCAACGGCATGGCTGTATACCTGAATATGGAGAAGACATGAGCCCCAATATACGATAATTCGGACGTAATTTTAGTTCATCGTAACCTGCTACAGGGAAAGTCTTTAGGGGATAATGAGTCAAAGCGGTATTGATCAATCAGCGACTTCAGGGGAGAGCGGTTCGGTTATTGCCCGCTGCCAACCGTGGGAATAAACATCTGCCGGTAGTCGGGAACTACATTGTCAAGCCCTGCCGCATCTGCAGCGCCATATAGCCTTTCGGCTGCCGGAAAAAGGGAGCTTGCTGAAAAAAAGTCGGCTTCTGCATACGCAGAACCGCAAGCAGCAAGAGAAGATTGCAGTTCATCGAGCTGCCGACCAACCACCACAGCCCCTTGTGCCGCAGCAGCGACATCCGAGGCCGAACCTCTCTTAACCTCATCATGCCATACACCTGAAGAGAGCTCTTCCGAACTATAGACAGCAAAATAGTACTCCCCTTTTCGAGCCTGAATAACGGCCATGACCTTACCCTTTTCACTCAGAAACGATGCAGCCATTGCCGGCATTGTAGGAACAGCAATCAGGGGGATTCCAATGCCGTAGGCAATTCCCTTGGCAATAGACATGCCAATACGCAATGAGGTAAAGGAGCCGGGGCCGGATGAAATCGCTATGCCGTCCAAATCACACTTCTCAAGAGCGCTTTTAGCCATGACTGCCTCGATAAGCGGCACCAGCGCTTCGGCAGCTTTCCGCCAATCGGCACTCTTCAGCTCTGCAATTAAGTCATCTTTCTTGACGGCAGCACTTAGAGCGGCATGAGTGCACTCTATGGAGAGAATATTCATCGCGTCGTATGATTAATAATAATTCGTCGCTGGTCTTCACCTGCATATTCAAGAAAAACCGTTACAGAATAGCGCGAAGCGTACTCAGGAAAGAGATCAGCCCACTCCACTACGGAAAGATATCCGCTGGCAAGATATTCGTCGAAGCCTATAGCTTCAAGCTCATGGAGTGACTTGATTCTGTAAAGATCAAAATGATGAAGTGTGACCTCCTCGCCAAAGAGCGAACCCTGATAGATATTTAATATTGGAAACGTCGGACTTGAGAGCTGGTCGGAACAGCTGAAAAACTGCGTAATGCCTCTCATGAACTCTGTTTTACCTGCACCCAGCAGCCCGTTAAGAGAAACAATGTCGCCAGGGTGCAACCCCGAAGCAAACTCGCGGCCATACTCTCGGGTCTCTTCAGCAGAGCTTGAGAGATACTCTTCAGTCATAACGGTTTTATTCGAGCGGATTAAACAAAAGTCCCGTCATGATTTTAGGGTAGAAAAATGTCGATTTCTGTGGCATGACCTCCCCGGTTTCAGAAACGGCAAGCACCTGTTCAACAGTTGTCGGTTTTACGACAAATCCGACTTGAACCCTTCCCGACGCGACAGATTCGAAAACCTCTCGATCGTCCTTCACATAGAGCAGATTAGTTTGTTTTGCCATGGCTTCCTGAGTAATACCCAGAAGACGACCCAGAACGAGATCGTGCAAAAGCACCAGACCAAGACGTTTAAGCGTTTCCGGTCGTGAAGAATCAAGCAGAGGAAAAGGATCAACTTTCAGCGATATACCGAAAACAGTGCCGGATGTGACCACTCCATAGGCGTAGTTTGATGGTTCACTTTCGAAAAAGGCTTTCAGAGCCGCTCTGTCCTGCAGTTCGGTGACGGTAAAAAACTCTTGAAGCCTTTGTTTTAAACTGGCAGCATCAAACCCCTCCAAACTGTGCACCAGACGGTGAATCGGGAAAATAATCAGCCCTTCATCATAAATATTAGCCAGATAGGTCAGAATAAAATTATACGGTTCCTGGCCGGTATGTGAAGGATTCGCCGCCGCACACTCATTGCGATAGTTCACACCGGTCTCATATCGGTGGTGACCGTCAGCGATATATACAGTACGCTCCAGAAGTGAGTTCTGAATCCGGGTTACCAGCTCAGTATCGGTGATCCGCCACATCTGATTTTTCACACCCTGGAACAGTGCATCAACAATAGGCTCATGGGTTGCGGCAAATGCTTTCATCAGATGATCGGCAGCTTTACTTTCGTCAGCGTAAAGGCCAAAAATACTGCTGATATTGGTTTTTGTCTTTCTAAAGAGGTTTAATCGGTCAGCTTTTGGACCTGAAAGGGTCTTTTCATGAGGGAGAACCTTTTTTTCAGCAAATTCATGCAGTCTCATCGCAGCAAAAAAGCCGCTCCGTGTATGCGAATTTCCTTCGGAGTCCTTAAATGTCTGAAAATAAGGATAGATGGCCGGAACAGGGTCTTTCATAAGTTCACCGTCGTGCAACCACTCTCCAAGACGCGATGCCGCTGCGGTATAGGGATCAGACTCCAATGGGAGTTCAAGTCGTATTGCGTTGAACAGCGAGCTCTGATAGAGCTGCTGCTGCAGCTCTTCTGATATCACATCGTAAGGTGGACAAATAAGCTCTGAGGCTATCAGCCGCAATTCGGCGCTATAGAGAATCCCTTTAAAGGGTACAATTTCTGGCATAGTACAAAAGAATTAAAAAAATTATTATCGAGGACTCAACACTGTTCGCATTGTTATCCAGAAATCGTCGTGGCCGTCCTTTACCAGTACCATAATTTTCTGGTTTTTACACAATTCAAGCACGGCAAGGAAAGTAACAACAAGAATGAGGCGCTCAGTAACACCATCAAGCACAGAAAGAAAAGAAAGCGGTATCTGGTCCTTAATGCGCGATAAAATAAGTGCGGTCTGCTCTTCAACAGTTACCGGAGCATCCTGGACGCTGCGGGTCATGGGGCGGGGAAGGTTTTCAAGAACGGCTTTATACGCATGCATGAGATGGTAGAGCGTTGGCCGATTTATCGGTTCATCAAGTTCGTCGATTGTCTCAGGTTCCAATTCTTCAATAAAACCGCGGCTGAAAAGGTTTTCACGAACTTCAGCAAGCTGGTTCATGGCAACTGAAGCCTCCTTGATCCGTTTATATTCCAGCAACCGCTGTACAAGTTCTGTTCGAGGATCAAACTCGTCCGTATCTGTTCCATCCATTGTTGGTCGCGGAAGCAGCATTTTCGCCTTGATGCTCATCAGCATGGAGGCCATATAAATAAATTCCGCCGCAACCTCAAGATTCAGGGTTCTGACATCATGGATGTAGCCAATAAAATCAGCGGTAATTTTAGCGATGGGAATATTATAGATATCCAGTTCATCACGCCTGATAAAAAAAAGCAGCAAATCAAGCGGCCCTTCAAATTCCTCGAGGCTGATCCTGAACATTAACGGGAAGGTGCGTTGACAATATTACGTATAGAGGCAAGATAGAAAAAGCAGAATAATTTGTGCAAATAAACATCAGTGAATGGCAATCATTCGATATGATCACAAAAAAGAGGAACAACTGATGCCGGAAAACTATATTAAACCATTAAGATTTACTCTTGTTTTATTCCTCTATAGACTTTTGAGCCTGGCATTCATGACAAGGATTTTGTGTCGCATCGCCATTGCCGCTGCAATTATTCTGCTCGGCATCAACATTGCCATGGCGGAATCTTCCAACAGCTATTTCAACGAGGGATATGAAAAACACCTTCATGGCGATCTTTCAGGTGCCGTAAAATGGTATTCAAAAGCGATTGATAAAAACCCTGCGTTTGCAATGGCCTACCAGATGAGAGGCGTAGCAGAACAGCAGAGAAAAAAATATGCTCAGGCCATTAATGATTACACCATGGTCATAAACTGTGGAGAGCCATATTTCAAGGCGGTGGGATATTATAACCGGGGAGTAGTGAAAAACATGAGTGGCGATTATGCTGAGGCTATTTCGGATTTTTCCCTCGCCATTGAGCTTGATAAAAGATTGGCTGCTGCTTTTTTTCACCGGGGTATCGCAAAAAGTAAAACCGGTGACTTATCTGGGCGTTTTGAGGACTTCCGTCAGGCAGCAAAACTTGGCGATACTAACGCCGAAACCTGGCTGAACACCTATGTCCCTGAATGGAAGAAGATCCCATTAACTCCCGTACCGACGCCGGCAGCTCCCTCATCGACTGGTAATCCCTAATAGCGAGGGGCAGACATAATGTTCCTGCCCCTGCTATGGGGAAACATGTTTTATATCGCTGTGCCGCCTCGCTCTCTGGTTCTTATCCTGATGCACTCTTCGAGCGGGGTAATAAATATCTTTCCGTCGCCAATCTCTCCAAGACCATGACTTGCGGCCTGAATAATGGTGTCAACAGTGATATCGACAAATTCGTTGTTGACCGCAATGTCAATTCTTATTTTCGGAATAAGATTGGGAGCAATTTTCTGACCCCTATAGATTTCAATATCCTCCTGCCGGCCATGACCGGTTACTCGACTGACGGTTATTCTGGTTATATCAGCCTGAATCAAAGCTTCGCGAACATGATCGAGCCTGTCCGGCTGAATGATTGCTGTTATCAGTTTCATTAAAAAAGAGTTAGTTGAGATTGATAAGACCATATCCATGCTCGCCGTGCATGCTGTGATCAAGACCGGACATTTCATCATTTTCGCTTATACGAAGACCAATGGTTTTTTCAACCAGAAAAAGGAGAATGAATGAAGCCAAACCGGCATATGCAATGGTAACACCCACAGCAGTAGCCTGAACACCAAGCTGCTGCCAAACCGTCCAGCTTCCTCCAACTTTTGCCGCTGCATCTGCCATCCAGGCAGGACGGATAAAAAATACCAGGGCAAGGGCGCCGACAATTCCACCGACACCATGGACTCCGAACGCATCAAGACTATCATCGTAGCCAAGCTTGCTTTTTATCAGGATAGCTGTATAGCATATGATGGCTGCAAGTGCACCAAGAGCAAATGCTCCTGACGGCTGAACAACTCCTGCTGCAGGTGTAATGGCAACAAGACCTGCCAGAATTCCTGATGCTACACCGAGACTGGTGGCTTTGCCATGGTGGAATATTTCAATGATCATCCAGATAAACGCCCCTGCAGCCGCGGCCACCTGGGTAACCGTTAGAGCTCTTGCAGTAGCCAGATCGCTGGCAATTGCGCTGCCCGCATTGAAACCGAACCAGCCAACCCAAAGAAGACCAGCGCCAGTCAGGGTCATTACCAGGTTGTTTGGATGCATGACGTTATTCGGGTAGGCACGTCTTTTGCCAAGGTAGAGCGCTGCAACAAGCGCGGTAATACCGGAAGAAATATGAACAACGGTGCCACCGGCAAAGTCGATAGCTCCAGCTGCACCGAGATTGAAAAGAAAGCCGTCAGCCGCCCATACCCAATGACAAATCGGACTGTAGACAAAAACACTCCAAAGGGCTATAAAGACGGCATAGCCTTTGAAGTTGACCCTTTCGGCAAATGCCCCCGCAATCAGGGCAGGAGTAATAATGGCAAATTTACCTTGAAACATGGCAAACACATACTCAGGGATATGGGTAGGCATTATTGTCTCATCAATACCCTGCAGCATGAAATATCTGCTGTCCCATCCTATAAGCCCGCCAAGAATGCCATGGCCGAAACTCAGTGAATAGCCAACCAGCGGCCAGAGAACACCGATAATCACCATAGCAGAAAAGCTGTGCATCATGGTGCCAAGAACATTTTTCGTTCTGACAAGTCCGCCATAAAACATGGCGAGTCCTGGCACCATAAGAAGAACCAGTGCTGTAGATGTCAGCATCCATGCCGTAGTACCTGTATCGGTAACCACTGCCGAAGCGGCATGAGCCGTTCCCTGAAGAAACAACGATGCCGCCGACAGGTAAAGCATCGAAGTTAAAATCTTTTTACTCATGAATTGATAAAATGAAATTAAAGCGGCCTTAATTATTAACGAGAACTACGTATATGTAGTTATTTAATTAACTAAAACCAAAATTTCATCATCTTTTATTACGCTAACGTAGAATTATCAGTATTATTGAGGAGGGAGGTTTTATTGCGGTTACAGGAACCTCGAGGCATAATCGCCGGGATTGCTGTAAAAAGAAGTGCGGGAGAATATCGTTTATTATATAATGATGCGTATCGAGCAATGCCTGTTCAAGACGTATAAATTTATTATTTGAGAGTATTTTATTTTTGAAAACAACTATTAATTACGATAAATTACCGACTGAAATCAGCCAATGGTTGTCTGATCGCTATGCAGGTAATTTGTGCTTTGGTTACCTGTCGGTGCTTCTTTCTGATCAATGCACATGCTTACTGAGACTAACAATGAATATTTACATTGGTAATTTGCCTTACACTGTAAGTGAAGATGATCTTCGTGATGCCTTCTCTCAATTCGGACAGGTCGACAGTGCGAACATCATCAACGACAAATTTTCAGGACGTTCAAAAGGGTTCGGATTTGTTGACATGCCAAATGAAAGTGAAGCTCGTGAAGCCATCGAATCAATGAATGACAAAGATTTGAAAGGCCGCACTATAAAGGTAAACGAAGCGAGACCTCGCGAAGAAAGGCCGGAAAGAAGAGAGCGCTACTAAGCTTTTCAGTTATTCTATTCAAAGCCAGACAAACAACAACCTCTGTCTGGCTTTGTAAATATTCGGGAAAAAGAACAAATACTCGTTACGATTTAACGAGAAAAACACCAAGGTCTTCCACAAGAGCCTGCAGATCCTCTTCATGCTCCACCTCGTCCTGAAGAATCTGCACTGCAAGGTTATAGGTAACCGGGTCCTTGAGCCCGATCTCCCCGATAATGCTGTTGTACACGTTGATAGCACACTGCTCGCCTGCAATATTCTGCTCGAGAATCTTTTTAACAAATGGATCATCGGGCGCCGCGTAGCCACAGTTTGACCAGGTAAACCACTCGAGGGGACTGGTAATCGGTGTCCCGCCAAGCTGAATGATCCTTGTCGTTATCATGGCTGCATGACGAAGTTCATCTGCTGCATGCTGAAGAAGTTCGACAATCACAGCATCTTTCATTGGCCCCTGCACCACCTTTGATCCAATCCAGTACTGATAATAGGCCAGCCACTCGTCGGCAAATGCCTTGTTAAGCAGTTCAAGTACGCGAGGAAGACTCTCTCCTACAATTTCCCGTCCTCTTGTGCCCATGACTTTCTCCTGTTTTATTTTGGTTCGTGAACCTCTTTATTTCTTGTTTTTCACAAGGTCTTCAAGCGCTTCGGCCAGACGGGGATATCTGAAAGTAAAACCATGATTTTGCAGAAAACCGGGCTTTACTTTCTGACCTTTCACAGCGTACTCGCCACCTTCACCCATAAGAAGTTGAACGGCGAGTTTCGGTACCGGCAACAGGGACGGGCGCCCAAGAACCTCACCAAGTCGAGAGGCAAAATCTTTCATGGAAACAGGTTCGGGGCTGACAGCATTGATCGGGCCCTTGTATGAAGGATTATCGAGCGCGTCAAGAATGCAGGTGATCTCGTCGTCAATATGAATCCAGGAGATACACTGCAAACCGGAGCCAATAGGGCCGCCAACAAAAAAGTTAAACGGTGCAAGCATTTTCTGGAGCATTCCCCCTTTTGTCGACAGCACAATACCGGTCCTCAGCAGCACAAGACGCACACCGGTTTTTTCAGCTTCAAGCGCCTCCTTTTCCCAGTCGATGCAGATTTTCGCAAGAAAATCACTGCCTTTAGAGCCGGACTCGACAATATCCGGAGTATCACTACAGCAATCAAAAGATCCATAGTACCCTATAGCTGATGCAGAAATAAATACCTGTGGTTTTTCTGCTGCACCTGCAATCGCTGAAACCATGTGCCGTGTACCGAGAATTCTCGAATTATAACACTCTTCCTTATGTGCATCATTCCAGCGACTTTCCAGAAGAGGCTTCCCTGCGAGGTGAATGACCGCTTTTGCCCCGTTAACAAAACCAGTCCACTCGCCACTTTCCATAAAGGAGTCCCACTTGATATAGGCGGCAGCGCCAGGGATTTTCTCTGCGGCGCTCTCTGGAGAACGGGAAAGCAGGACAACCTTTTCGCCCCGGTTAATCAGCTTCAGGACAAGTTCAGCGCCTATGACGCCGGTAGCTCCTGTAATAACAATATGACCTTGCATATACTATTGCAGTTGTAGTGAAAAAATAGGCTCTAAAAAAATGGCTAACCTTTTACTGAACTTGCTATTAGAAGTAATAGTTGCATCAAAAAAAACGAAGATCAATGAGCCTGCTCACATGTTCTTTCAGGGCTGCTCCGGCTTCATGGCATCTATTTTCGCAAGCAGGTCACGTGTCGACTGGTAGAAAAGCGGCAGAAGGTCGTTAAACGAAAGCCTCACAGTACCGGCTTCGTCGATAAGGACGTAAGCTCGCTGCGATATGCCAAGGAAGGCAATGGCGTCATAGAGCTTGCTTACCCGCTTATCATGATCACTGAGCAGGGTGAAAGGCAGGCTGTTTTTTTCGCCGAACTGCTTGTGGGAATCGACACTATCAATGCTGATGCCGAGGATGGTAATGCCTCGCTTGGTAAATTCGGTATAGTTGTCGCGGTAGCTGCAGAGCTGCGTGGTGCAGACCGGAGAGTCGTCTGCTGGGTAGAAGACAAGCAGAACCCTTTTGCCGGAGTAGTCCGAAAGCGAAACCTTGTTGCCTTCAGAATCGGGGAGGGTAAAATCCGGAGCCTTGGTATTTTCGGCAATCATGGGTGTTCTCCTGTTTAGCAATGAATAAGGCGGTCTTTAGATAAGAAACCCCATAAGGAGCCTTGAAGTTTCAGCGGGGAAATGCAGTGTCAAGTTATCGAAAAAAGGAAGGTCGCAAAGCAAAACAATAAAACCGGGAATGGTGTTATGCATACCCGGTTTTATTGCTAATGAAGACTGTCTATTGGGAGCTGCGGTTACTCCACTGTAACGGACTGTTTTCGTTAGGGGGTCACTTTGGTCGGAGTCTTCGACCATCGTGGATCTTTTTTTTTGACCACCAAGGTAGAGGTCTGTTTTCCCTTTTTGATCTTGTATCCCTCTTTCTTTTTAGCTGGGTTTTTCCAGCTAATCCCATCCCCTACGATAGGTAATTGGAACTGAATAGAGAGCTCGTGTTCGTTCTTTTTCTCATCATATTTAACCTTAATTTCCTCAATCAATCCAGTTAAATATTTTTTCCTTTCTTCGTCACCCAGCTCTTTTTTCCTGTTTAGATCTTGACCAAAATCTTTCAACCAATTCACCCATTTTCTACTCTCATTTCCACCTTTAAGTTGAAGCTGAAGATTGGCTATTTTTACCTCGAGGTTATGAATCTCCTCATTAGATCTAACTAAAGCTAAGTTGTAGATTTCAGCTTTAATCTTTCCAGTGGTGTGATTCAACAAAAGCTCAGCTTGGGACTCTTTTGTTTGAATCAAAACCTTCTGTTGATGTTTTATTTGTCTCTCGATAGTCTTTAACTCGGCTTCTGACTTAGCTAATGGAGCTCCACTTTCCTCAAGAATCTTCCACTTAACTTCTTCTTTCAAGATACTGGATTTTTTATGAATATCGACTACGGAATCCCATACCAAGTTATCTGTCTCTGGAATATTGAGTGAACGAGACATCCCACAACCTTCACCTCGTTTCCATGGGGTCTTTGATCCACCGTTTTCAACCCAGTCCCTTTCCTTGTTTGGACAGTAATAGAGTTGCTCGTTTTTACCAAGCTTCCGTCTAGCCGACATCTGTCGTCCACAGTGACCACACACCATCAGGTCTCGAAGTAGATAGAACTGTTTTGTTCTATTTTGTTGAGAGACACGACTAGTCTTTCTAGCCTTGAGCTTCTGAACAGCTGTCCAAGTTGTTGTATCAACAATAGCGGGACACTCAATTTCTATCTTCTCGTCACTCTTTTTATCGTGATACTGGTAGAGCCCCTTGTAATGTGTGTTCTTTAATAAGGCTTGGATTGATCCTATTGACCAAGTACTAGCTCTCCTCCTAGGGAGTACTCCATTAGAATCGAGGAGTTTTTTAACCTCTAGGGTACTAGCCCCTTTGGAAGTTTCGGTGAATATCTTTTTCACCCAAGTTGATTCATCTTTATTAAGAACCAACTTCTTTTCAAGAATCTTGTATCCAAATGGAGGTGGACTATAGTGGACCCCGATTTTTAGACAGCGGTTTAAGATGTTAACTTGCCCTCAAAAGGAGCAGGTAATGACAAAAAGGACACGAAAAATTTTCAGCAGTGACTTGAAGGCCAAGGTGGCGCTTG
>Ga0209697_10005364_pt1 | contig 16023 bp, 6 predicted proteins | sample AliMusrvi5mmetaG_FD_184115 | JGI IMG/M metagenome (GOLD analysis project Ga0209697, IMG submission 184115) | Freshwater lake bacterial and archeal communities from Alinen Mustajarvi, Finland, to study Microbial Dark Matter (Phase II) - Alinen... | ecosystem: Environmental > Aquatic > Freshwater...
GTTCGGCATAGCGTCTCGCTATGTCGCAGCTAAAAGGAAGTCTCCAGACTTCCATATTAAAAAGCTTGAAAAGGCACAAGAAATTGTGTCTTTTCTGTTGCAAATATTAAAAGCAGGAGCTTTTATTCTAGCAGCGACGTAGGCTGGAGCCATACGCCGAACATCGGGTGCAGGAGATTTTATACGCTACGGGGAACGAGGATGGTTGGTGGGATCTGCGATCCCACTTTCTGTATTCTTAGGATCTGTGATCCGTTCTTTCTTATCTGGTTTTAACTAAGATTCGCTTTACATCCGGAAATGCTACTGGATTAAAAAATCCAAAGAATACAAGAACTGGGATCACAAATCCCAGTGGCAAGCCGGAATTTTATGCGTATAATGAGCATATCCGGTGGGACGGAACATTCTCTGTCCTCGGGGATATGCAATAACCATTAAATGAGCGAAGTTGGCGGGATGGTTGGTGGGATCTGCGATCCCACTTTCTGTATTCTTAGGATCTGTGATCCGTTCTTTCTTTCTGGTTTTAACTAAGATTCGCTTTACATCCGGAAATGCTACTGGATTAAAAAATCCAAAGAATACAAGAACTGGGATCACAGATCCCAGTGGCACCCCGGAGCTTTTAAGCGTAAAATGAGCATATCCGGGAGGTCGGAACATTTGTTCACTTTATCCCCCGGTTGCGTTTCACTTACCGGGGGTTACTCATATTTAGCCCCTATCGGGGCAAATACTTATTCTTTTATAATTCAATTAAATGAACTAACATTTGATTGTATAAAGAGGTGCTGAGTAGTTAACAAATATAATAATACTCTTGGCTTATGACTTATTTTAGCTCACTTGCTAATTCAAATTACAAACATAGGAACTGTACAAAGAGTGCAAACTTGGAATAAAAGAGTTGTTATAATGACAATAAAGTGTTTTTAAAAAGTTCAAAACTTAAAGAATCAAACACTTCCTAATAAATTGTGTATTTTACCTTGTGAATGCTGTTTTAACTCATATATATAAAATTTATTATTTTTTTCAAATAGCGATTGTATATATAAATATTACATCTAATTTTAAGGCCGAAATAAATAATAAAGTATATTGAAAAAATTAAGTTACAGAAAAGATATAATGTGGTAATTTTCATTTCTACCTCTCCCTATATCCATCTCTCAACCTCTATTCCCCTTCGGGAACTTTCTTCAAAACGAGAAAGGAAAAGGATTTCTTTAATGTTTAAGGAAGGACTTTGCTGAGTGCAACGTTGAAAGTTATACTACATTATTTATTTCAACTTACTTAGAAGATGAAATTAAAGAAAATAAACCGGAAAGTTGTGTTAACATTATAGATTACTATTTACCGGCAAGTCAGAACCCGAAACAAAAAGCCATTCAAAAAAAGATAGTCATAAAGCTTTATTAAGTCGAAGGGAAAAAAACATTGATTATCATTCTTTTTTGTTGAATATTAAATCATTGAATGGAATAGAATAACACTACAAAAAATAAATATACCAATATCTTATCCATTACTTTTATTACTAAAAAATGAAGATATATTTCAAGTTAGTTTTCCTCTTATTGGTTGTATTTGTTTCTTCTGTTCATGGGCAAACAATTAATCTCATTCGCTTTAATAATACTGCAAATTATGCTGGTGGTTCTGGTGTTTCTGTTATTATAAACCCTACCGGTGTATTTGAACTGAATAATCAATTCATTTTACAACTCTCAGATTCAGTAGGCACATGGAACTCTCCTAAAACTCTTACAACACTCAATGAGTTTTACGTGCCTGTAATTAATGGCACATTACCTTCGGGATTAAGCGCGGGAAGCTATAAATTAAGGGTTATTTCAACTCTTCCTCAAGATACCGTTGAAACGGTAAGTTTTAATGTAGTGACTGGATCGAGTTTGGAAATTCCCAATTTCAAGTCAAATCTTAACTCTGAATCGAATAATCAGTTTACATGTTTAGGTGTTTGTTCTCCGGCAAGTAATATTTTTGGTCAGTTAAATGCGCCGGTTAACAAACAGACATCAATAATAAATGAAGTTGAAAGAACTAACTTTTTATGCTTATATAATACTTCTAATACATATAAAGTAACTTTAATTGATGTTTTGACTAAAAAGATTACTGATATTCCAATCAAAACTGATGGTAGTTTTATTGTTCCAAACAACTTGTCTATAGGGACTTATGTTTTTGAAATTGAGGCCAATAATTCAGGAGTATCTACAATATTTTCAAACATCTTTTTATTTCATGGTAATTTTACTGGATTAGGTAATTTAAGTGGTGAGACAGTATGTATTGGCGACACCGTTTCGTGGTCTGTAGATGCTGTTGGTATTAGTCGAAACTACCTGGGTTCAAAATATCAAATAGACTTTGGAGATGGAAGTCCAATAGAGTATTATACACAAACCCAACTAATTCAAATAGGACAAATATCTCACACTTTTAAGTCAGTTACGTGTAGTGTAGGAACTCCAGAATCTTCTAATCAAGGCTATTTTATTACTCAAATCAAATTATTAAATAAAGGCATATATAATTCCGGAAACAACTCCAATTATTGCAATAATTATTATGAAAATGGAAATGGGGTTGATAAAAGAGTAAATACAAGCAAAAACCCGATTGCAGGTTTTAATTTACAATCAAGTCAATGCATTCAATCACCAATTATTGCCACTAATACTTCAATTTTAGGACAATATGGAACTTCAGTTTGTTTAAATACACCTAAATATTACTGGGCATACAAAAAACCTTCAGCGAGTGACTTTACAACTTTACCAGATAATTCTACTTGGATTGTTAATAACGACTTAATAATACCTGTAAGTGAACTAGAACTTGGCTGTTGGGAAATAAAATTATGGGCTCAAAATGCTGGAGGCGGTTGTGCAAAAACAACAGATAAATTACACTATATTACCATCGAGGCTAATCCACTTCCTACTTTTACTTATACACCAGCATCTCCAATTTGTGCAAATACAACTGTTCAATTTACAAATACTTCAAGTATTTTAAAATCTAAATGTCAAAATCCTGCTTATCAATGGACGGTAACCCCTGAAACGGTAACCTCTGATACAACAAGTTGCTATCAGTTTATGCCTAATCCTCCAGCTGCTAGTGATGGAAAGAATGCCCAAATTAATTTTACTAAGCCAGGTACTTATTATGTAACATTAACAATTATAAATGCATGTGGTTCTTCAACTTCTGCACCCACAAAAATAGAAGTAAATGGTGACCCATCTATTAATGTTGTATCTTCAACGACCTTTTCGGATTGTGCTTCAAATCCAGCTAACTACGTTCTTGATTTTAATACATCTCCACAAAAACCAGCATATAGCACGTTACACTACGCTCCTAAAAGCTATGAGTGGACAGTAAGTGGAACAGGTGTAACGGCATCGGATTATACTATCAGTGACCCTACACTTCCATATCCAAAAATAAATTTTAAGGCATTCAAAACGTATAATATTAAGATAAAGATAACTGGAAACTGTTCCGGGTCATTTGAAAAAACCTATACTTTTACATTGAATGAAATCCCTAGTATAACCAATGTAAATTTAACGCAAACAATTTGTTCTGGAACATCTACTACTGTTTTCCCGTTGACTTCCAGTATGAGTGGTACAATATTCGATTGGACGGTAAAGCAAACAAATATCTCAACTGTCGTTCCGTCTTCAGGATCAGGAGATACAATACCAGCAATTGTATTGAATAATTCAGCTAACATTGATGGAACAGTTACTTACACCATTACACCAAAAAATAATGGATGTGTGGGAATAAGCAAAGATTATGTTGTAACAGTCTCACCAAAAGCAACTGTAAATGCAATATTACCAGTAACAATATGTAACAATGTTTCTTATTCGGCATCGCCTTTTGCATCAAATGTTACTGGTGCTACTTTTAAATGGGAAAATGATAATATAGCAATTGGTTTGGGTTCGGGTGGAAATGGAAATTTACCAACTTTCAACACCATAAATTCAGGGACAACGATTTTAACTGCAAATATTAAAGTAACACCAATTTTTGCGGGTTGCGAAGGTACTCCATTGACTTTTAAAATATCGGTAAATCCTACTCCAACAGTTGATGATATAACAAGTTTCACTAAATGCGTTGGAGATCCATCAGGTTTAATCTCATTTTCCGGAGCAGTTACCGGTACTGTCTTTAACTGGACAAATACCAACAGCTCTATTGGGATTGCAACGTCAGGAAGCGGTAATATACCTTCAATTGCTTTAAAAAATACGACTACAACAATTCAAACCGCCACTATTACAGTAACCCCAACTTATACTAATGGAGGAATAACTTGTAACGGAGCTTCAAAAAGTTTTACGATAACAGTAAATCCAGTTGCTCAAGTGAATCAGGCTACCAGTCAAGTGTTGTGTAATGGTGGAAGTACGAACAAAATAGTATTTTCAACAAATAATACATCCGGAACAACAACTTATAAATGGGAAAACAATACAACAAGTATTGGTCTTAATTCAATTGGGACAGGTGATATTAATTCATTCAGTGCTATCAATACAGGAACAGTTCCTGTTATAGCTACTATTAATGTTACGCCTACTTATACAAATAATGGCGTAAATTGCACAGGTCCAACAATGTCATTTACTATAACAGTAAATCCTACCGCACAAGTTATCCAACCAGTAGATCAAATAATATGTAATGCTACCCCAACAACTATAACTTTTAATACAAATAATACGGGAGGAACTACAACCTATACTTGGTCAAATAGTGATTCAAGTATAGGATTAGGACTTTCAGGAAATGGAAATATCTCTTTTACATCAATCAATAGTGGTACTGCACCAAAGGAAGCAATTATAAATGTAACACCTAATTACACAAATGCCGGTACAAGTTGTTCAGGTTCAACAAAAACATTCAAAATTAAAGTAAATCCTATAGCAGTAGTAACTTTCTCGCAACCCAATCAAGTAAAATGCTCGGGTGAAACAACAAATGTTGTAACATTAAATAGCACAACAGTAGGGGTATCTTATAACTGGACAGCCACTCAACCAATTGGCATCACCGGTACATTTGTATCATCCGGAACAAATACGATACCGGCACAAACATTAGAAAACACTACTGATACACCTATTGACATTACTTATAGCGCAATTGCAACTGTAACAGACAGTGCAAAATGTCAGGGAGCTATATCAACGTATATTATCAGAATAAATCCAAAACCAAAAATTACCACGACAATCAATTCATCTGCCTGTAGTGGGACAGGTTTTATTAGCACACCTAGCTCAACAGGAGGAAATATAATCCCAATAGGAACAACTTATTCATGGGGAATTCCAACAGTAACAGGTTCAATGACAGGAGGTACAACCGGCAGTAATGTAACAACAATATCAGGAACTTTTACAAATCCAACGAATATTGCTCAGACAGCAACATATACACTTACACCAAGAGCTAACGGTTGTGATGGACCAACTTTTAATGTGGTTGTTACAATTTATCCAAAACCTGTTTTATCAAACAAGTCATTAACCGTTTGTAGTGGAACGAACTTTACAGTCAATTTGACTGATCCTTCAGACATTATACCAGCAGGTACAACATATACATGGGATATTCCAACTGTAACAGGTTCAATAACCGGAGGTGCTGGCGGTAATAATGCTTCAGTAATTACAGGTAATCTTACTAACGCTACTAATTCAGCTCAAACAGCCACTTACACAGTAACTCCTGTTTCAGGTAGTACCGTAAGTTGTCCCGGAAATTCATTTACAATAACTGTAACAGTAAAACCTGCATTAAAAGCTACAATTACCGCTAATACAAACAATGCTTGTCTAAATTCCACATCACCTACAATTACCTTAACAGGAAGTAATGGGACACCTCCTTACACCTTTACTTATAAACTAAATGGAGGTGCAGAAACAACTATACAAACTAGCGGTGCAAGCAGCACTGCGTCTATAAACGTACCTACAAACACTGTAACAACTTACACATATAGCTTAGTTAATGTACTTGATGGGAGTTCCCAAGCTTGTTCGCAAACCGTTTCTGGCAGTGCAATTGTAAATATTATCGAGCTATCCAATATTGTCACAGTTCAAGATACGAGCATTTGCAGTGGTTCAACATTCTCGTTTAAGCCTCGCAGCGATGGTGGAAATACGATACCAACAGGCACAACTTATACTTGGAAAACACCTGTAAGCTTTCCAGTTGGGGCAATAACTGGTGGAAGTTCGCAATCTGTTGCACAAGCAAGTATTAGTCAGACATTGACCAACAATACGAATACCCCGGCAACTTTAACTTATACCATAACTCCATATACTGGAATTTGTGCCGGTTCTACATTTAAGCTTACCGTAACTGTAAATCCGACTCATAAAATAACAAATCAAACGATCCCAATTTGTAGCGGAGATGTATTTGTCATTTCACCGACTAACGATGCAATTAATATTGTTCCCGCCGGGACTACTTACACCTGGGGTACTACCCCTGTGAGTGCTCCACTTGGTGCAATAACAGGTGGAAGTGCTCAATTAACAGGTCAATCAAGTATCAGTCAAACCTTGATTAATACTACAAATACCCCTGCTACCTTAACCTATACGGTTACACCCACTTCTGGGGAGGCTGGAAATTGTGATGGTGCTTCTTTTACAATAATTGTAACGGTCAATCCAAAACCTTCGATAACTGTCCAACCAGTTGAGATATGTGGCAGTGGTATCTTTACTTCATCGCCAATCAATGGTGGTGGAAATATCGTTCCAACCGGCACTACTTATAGTTGGAATAACCCTAAGGTTACGGGTGGAATGATAGGAGGAGTAGCAGGAACTAATCAATCAAGTATCAGCAATTACCTGGAAAATACAACAAATGTAGTACAAACAGCTATTTATACTGTAACTCCTAAATCAGGGACTTGTATAGGTAGTCCATTCACTTTAACAGTAACAGTTTCACCAAAACCGGTAATAATTACACATACAGATGTAATTTGCAGTGGCGATTTGTTTTCAGTTTTACCAACCAATGGTGGTGGAAATATTATACCTGCAGGAACTACCTATACTTGGGATTTGCCTGTGAGCCTTCCTGTTGGGGCAATAACTGGTGGAAGTTTGCAATCTGCAGCACAAGCAAGTATTAGCCAAATTTTGACAAATACGACAAATACACCAGCCACGTTAACTTATCAAGTAACGCCGAACTCGAATGGTTGTATCGGGTCAGCTTTTACAGTAATAGTAACGGTAAATCCTACACCTAAAATAACAAATCAAACAATCCCAATTTGTAGCGGAAATGAATTTGTCATTTCACCGACTAACGATGCAAATAATATTGTTCCTACCGGGACCACGTACAACTGGAGTAAGCCAGTGAGTGCTCCACTTGGTGCAATAACAGGTGGAAGTGCTCAATTAACAGGTCAATCAAGTATCAGTCAAACCTTGATTAATACTACAAATGCTTCTGCAACTTTAACCTATACAGTCACACCAACTTCTGGAGCTGCAGGAAAATGTGTTGGAATTCCTTTTGAAGTTGTTGTAACCGTCAATCCAACACCCAAAATCACCACGCCACAAATACAAACAATATGTAATAAAACAACTTTTTTTATAACACCAAAAAATGAGGTTGGAAATATAGTTCCAACAGACACAAAATACACTTGGAGCGCACCAGTTATTAGTCCAATTGCAACTGCCATTACGGGTGGAAGTTTACAAACAACAGCTCAAGATGCCATTAGTCAAACGCTTACAAATATTACCGATCAAAAAGCTACAGCCACTTATATAGTAACACCTATTTCAGGAAGTTGTAACGGTAATCCATTTCAGGTGGTTGTGACCGTGAATCCTTCGCCAAAAGTAGTTTTTTCGAAAGCAGATCAACCAATCTGTTCAGGTGCAACTTCTACGATTGTAAATCTGTCGAGCTTAACAACAGGAACTGTAAGTTTTGAATGGACCGCAAATGTTCCTGCGGGGGTTAGTGGTGCTACCCTTTCGGGAACAAATGTAATTCCTGCTCAAACATTAGTAAATACTACCAATGAACCATTAACGGTAATTTACTCAGCAAAAGCAATGTTGAATAATTCTGTATCTTGCTCGGACAATACTTTCGACTATAAAATAACGGTTAATCCAGTAGCAATGGTTAATCCTGTTAGTAATGTAAAGCTATGTGACAACGAAAATAGTTCTTTAATTACTTTTGGATCTAATGTCACAGGAACTACATTTAAATGGGTAAATAACAAAACATCTATTGGATTGGCTGCTAATGGTAATGGTAATCTGCCTGTGTTTACAGCCACTAACTCTAATATTGCCCCGGTTGTTGCAACTATCACTGTTACTCCCACTGCTAATGGTTGTGATGGTACTCCCAGAAGTTTTACCATTACCGTAAATCCTACCCCCACTGTTGATAAACCTACAGATCAGACTGTTTGTAACGGATTTAAAACCACAGATATTAGTTTTAGCGGAAATATAGCAACAACTACTTACAACTGGACCAATGATAACTCAACTATTGGATTAGCTGCTATAGGAACCGGGAATATACCTGCTTTTACTGCAATAAACAATGGAAATGCTGTAGTAATAGCTAATATTACTGTTACTCCGATTGTTGATGGATGTACCGGAACACCCAAAAACCTCACAATTACAATTAACCCATCACCTGCAATTACACAACAACCACAATCTAGCTCAGTATGTATTGATGGAATACCTAATACTTTATCTATTGCATACAAAAATGGTACAGGCATACCTAAATTTGAATGGTATAGAAATTCAGTTAGAGACTCGCTCTCAGGAACACTCATTCCTACTGCAACTTCAGAAACATATGTTCCACCAACTAATGCAATTGGAACTATGTATTACTATTGTATATTAACACTGCCGAGCGGAGGGTGTAGTAGCCTAATTTCAAATATTGCCACTGTAACAGTTAACCCTTTACCCAGCATTAGCACTCAGCCAATACCTACCCAAAAAATATGTGTGGGTGGAACTATTAATCCTTTTATTGTAGCATATACTGGAGGTACAGGTACACCAACTTATCAGTGGTACAGTAATAATACTAATTCTAATTCAGGTGGTACAGCTATTTCAGGTGCAACATCTGCAATCTATACTCTTCCTACTTTTAATACTGTTGGAAAGTATTATTACTATGCAATCGTAAGCCTTAATGGAAACGGTTGCGGCAATGCAATAAGCGAAGTTGCAGAGGTAAATGTACTGCCAGACCCCATAGTGACAAATCAACCTCTGAACTCACAAACAGTATGTCAAAGTACTGTCCCCACCGATTTATCACTGGTGGTAACTGGTGGTGAAGGTACGTTCTCGTATCAGTGGTACTCCAACTCTTCAAACAACATTATTGGAGGGTCGGCTATCAATCAGGCTAAAACTTCTGTTTTAACACCTCCTACAGATGTGGTGGGTACAAAATACTATTATTGTGTAATCGGTCAAAAAGGACTGGGATGCGGCGTGACAAGTGCTGTTAGTGAGGTTAAGGTTAATCTTGTTCCGACATTAATATTACAGCCCCAGTCAAGCACTGTATGTAAAAATGAAGCATCTCCTATACTTTCAGTTGCCTCTAAAGACGGAGTTGGTACTCCTCAATATCAATGGTTTAGCAATGAAATAGATGATAGAACTACAGGTGCACCGATAACAGGAGAAACAATTAGCTCCTATAGTCCTTTGGTATCTACTGCAGGAATTAAATATTACTATTGTGTGATTACTTTTCCTACCGGAGGTTGCGGCAGTTTAACTTCAGATATCGCAAAAGTAACAGTAAATCAATATCCGGTAATATCAGATTTTACAAGATTAATTGGAAGCGGTACTAATTTTACTGTAGACCCTGCTCTATTGGTTTCAAAAGATACAGTTCCAGTGGGTACAACTTACACTTGGTCAATGCCGGTAGTGTCACCCGCTAATGCTATATCAGGTGCAGCTGCAGAGTTCAATCAGCAATCAATAATCAGACAGTTGTTGATTAATAACACAAAACAAGTTGCAACCGTAACATACACTGTTCATCCTGTTTCTAAAGGTTGTACCGGAGCGGATTTTAAAATCGAAGTCACAGTAAATCCTTCAATAAGCTCTAACGCATTAGTTACTGACATTGATTGTTATGCCGCTGATAATGGAAAAATTATGACTGACATAGCCGGTGGTATTCCACCCTACAATATTTTGTGGACCGGTCCTATCGGGTATATTTCTACAAATCCTTCCATTTACAATTTAGCTCCGGGAGAGTATCAATTAAAGATATCAGATAATGGTGGATTGCCTTTTGCCGAAACTTATACTATACATGAACCCACTGATGTGGTCTTATCAACTCAGATTAAGAAAAATGTGAGCTGCTTTGGTGATGCTAATGGACAAATTTCAATTTCAGTTTCAGGTGGAACTCCACCATACCATTATTTATGGAAAAAGAATAACATTCCATTCGACACGATCCAAAATATATCAAACTTACAACCTGGAGAATATGTAGTAGTAGTTACTGATAAAAACAATTGCGGGCATAAAACTGAAACATATACAATAACAGAGCCTTCAGAAATTATTGTAAGTGTTGTAAATCAAAAGAATTTACTTTGTTTTGGGGATACTAACGGAAGTGTAGAACTGTCTATTACAGGAGGAATACCAATTGAGAGTAGCCCTGGTGTTTACGAGTACACTTATAAATGGTCTGGACCGAATAACTTTAAAAGTAATGATAAAAATATTGCAGGTCTGATTGCCGGACAGTATATTTTAGTAGTGACAGATAACACAGGGTGTGTGAAGAATTTTAGTACGTATATTACTCAACCAGATGAAATAAAGATTGATGCCACATTAACTCCGATTACATGTTACGGCACTAATGATGCAACAATAAAAATTAATCTATCTGGAGGAATATCTCCATATTTAATTGAATGGAGTAATTTGGCAAAAGGAGACTATTTAGAGGATTTGGCACCTGGTACGTATACTGTAAAAATTATTGATGCTAATGCATGTGTAATGACTAAGAGTTTCATAATTGAAGAATCTCAGTTCTCGATCAAGCCAGAGCAAAAGAATGTAAGCTGTTTTGGTGCTAATGATGGAACCATTACACTAAATATAATGGGAGGAGTACCTCCAATAACACTTAAATGGTCTGATAATTCTAATGCAGGATACACAAGGAACCGACTTGCACCGGGTAAATATACAGTTACCCTGACCGATGCTGCTTACTGTCCGATTGTCAAGTCATTTATTATTACAGAACCATTACCAATCACCGTTGTATCAAATGTAACAAATGCCTTTGTTTGTGATAATCCAAATAGTGGGTCTATTCATATTGTAGTATCTGGAGGAACAGAACCATATAACTTTGAATGGTCAAATGGTCAAACGTCAGAAGATATTTCTAATATTCCCGGTGGAACATATATTGTTACAATAACCGATAAAAATAGTTGCAGCTTGACTAAGCAATTTACTGTACTTCGTCAAGAACCTTTAAATTTATCGGCTAACATCACACCTGATTTTGATTGTAGCACTAAAGTCCTGAAACAAATTTGTACTGCACAAATTACCGGAGGAGTTCCTCCCTATAAGTTTAGCTGGTCAAGTGGAATTGTAAAAGGAGTAAATTCAGAGATTATGGAAAGTAATCAAAGTGGGTTTGTGAATTTAAGTGTAATTGATGGGTTGGGTTGTTCCACAAATTATTCATTTAATTTGACTGTTCCTTCTGTAGGTATACGTTATGAGATATTAAATTGTAATAATCGATTATTTGGCTTTAGGGCAGTCATTCCGAGTGGTCTTTCGTCAGATTATAGTTATTTGTGGGATTTTGGTGATGGTAATACTGACACCATTCAAAATCCTGAACACACTTTCTTAAAACCAGATGTTTATAGAATTACACTTACATTAAAGAGTTCAACGTGTACCAGTGTGTTTGAAAACGATCTCAACGTATCCAGTCCACCTGTTCTATTCTTAGATAAACTACCAATATTTTGTAAAGGAGATTCTATAATGTTACACATTGGAGGTGCTGATTCATATAGGTGGTTTAATGGATCAACAGCCGACAGTATACGAATAAAGGATATAGGAAATTGCTCAGTAACAGGCACTACTAAGCAAGGTTGTACTTCGACTTTGAATTTTAAAGTGAAAAATTTCGAATCTAATAATTACTCAATTCAGTCTGATAGGAATGAGGTTTATAAAGACAATTCAGAAGTCCGATTATGGAGTGAGAGTATTACTTATTCTGATTATTTTTGGGATTTTGGAGATGAAAAATCGGCTCAGGGAAACAATCAAGAACACAGATATGATATTCAGGGTAGTGGATATTATGATGTAAAATTGATGGTGAAAAACCCGAATGGCTGTTTGGAATATGCAACAAAACGAATATGGATTACTAGTAAAACGTTGGATAACACATTTACTCCAAATGGAGATGGTATTGATGATGTATTTATGAAGTATTGGCATATTAAGGTGTATAACAGGAATGGGATTTTGATATACGACGGTACAGATGGTTGGGATGGTTCATATAAAGGTCAACCGGTAAGTAATGATACATATTTTTTTGTAGTTTATTATCAGTCAGATGCAAACATTAAGACTAATAGTGGATTTGTTACTGTGGTGCGTTAATATATAAGAGATGAGAAAGATTTTATTGAATATTTTTTTGCTTTTGATTCTACTGCCATTAAATGCTCAGTTGGACATTCGACTAAATAATTATTGGTGGAAACCTTATATTATTAACCCGGCTGTAATAGATAAAGAACATCAGGCTGAATTTAATGTTGCCGCACGTAAACAATGGGTTCTGTTTCCTGGTGCTCCAACAACATTTTATGCTTCCGGAACTGTGTATATCGAAGATTGGTATACTCAATTTGGTTTAAAAGTTCTACAGGATAATACAGGATATACTTACTCCACAGATGTAAGTTTCACCTATGCATATGCCATGAGATTTTTTTTAGATTGGAGGTTTAATATGGGGTTAGCGCTTAGTTATCAAAGCCAGTCTTACGATATGTCCAAGATAAGTTCACCTACTCCTGGTGATCCTACAGTTTATTCCCGATTGCTTAATGAAAGTAATTTTAATTCAGACATAGGTTGCGAGTTGACAAATAAAAATTGGAATTTTGGCTACTCTGGGCGAAATCTGTTTTCAATCTTCAGACCTGATGCTGTGAAGTTTAAAAATATTAATGTAATTTATGGGTCTTATCGAGAATTGAATAATGAGCATGTGAATTTAGGCTATGGGATTAGTGGAATTCAATATAAAAACATTTATCAGGCTGAATTTAATTTGACAAGTTACTTTAATGTTACAAATGAAACTAAAGCTTTTCAGATAGGACTATTTTATCGAACATGGAGTGAGATGGGGGTGATGTTAGGTTTAGATTTAGGAAACAATATGCATTTGTATTATAACTATGATTACAATGTAAGTGGGATAAGTCGAAATTCAATAGGCTCACATGAACTAATGTTGACTTATTATTTGGAAAAGGTATATCATTGTCATAGTTGTTGGCATTAATTACGGAAAAATGGTGAACGAAGTTAAGAACACCGACACACTTAAATCGTATATCATCAAGTATTTGTTTCAGGAATACAAAACCGGATATCCAACCGAATATGCTTATATTGAACAAATTATGTCACCAATAGCACTTGAAATCACAACAATCTGGATAAATAAAACCCCGTTGCACTTAGATTTGATTAGCCAGTGAGAGTAAACTTGGAATAAAAGGGTTTCTGGATTAACGGATTAGAAAATCCTTTTTCATAATATTTTCAAACAGTCCTTCGCAGGCATCTTCCAGTAAATCAATTACATTTTCGAATCCCTGATCACCACCATAATATGGATCGGGAACGTGTGTAACTTGTATTTTTATGCAAAAATCAGTCATGCGATGAATCTTAGCATCTTCTTCCAAAGTCATTGCCAATTGTTTCAATTCGGCTATGTTTAGGTCGTCCATGCCAATAATCAGACCGAAGCGATCAAAATCTGTTCTTTTGAATTGCTTGGAGCGATGGGTTAGTGAATAGCCTCGTTTTTCGGCAAAGAAGCTCATCCTGCTATCAGGTAACTCACCTTGATGATAACCTATCAACCCTGCTGAATCAATTTCAAAACCCTCAGTTACATGTTTGCGTTCAAGAATTTTACGGAAAATGCCTTCGGACATAGGAGATCGGCAGATATTGCCATGGTAGACAAAAAGAATAGAAACCATAAATAGTTTGTAGTTAGAAAAGTGCCCACTTAATCCCTTATACCAAATATGTTAATTCAATTATTTTACAAGGAACAGATAATTTTAGAATATTAATAGTTGAACTTTCAGAGACTATTAATTCAAAAGTTTGCTCTAATTGCTTTAAAATAGATACCATCTGTTTTTCAACTAATCTTTCACCTTTATGGGTAGCCATACAAACTGAAATCATCTTATTTTGATTTTAAAGAAGAAATGAATTAAAAAGGGAGTTAATAAATACGCATTCCCAACTGACGTACCATAGTAAAAGAAAAAAACTCCCACAATGAGTATCATAGACCACGAAAAACCGATTAACAATTTGGTAATAGAAAGGGAATTATCTACTATTCTTAAGTTTGTTATAAAAATCAAATACAAAATTAAACTAAAAATGATTAATCCGGTATATCCTGAATCTACAATAATACTTCCTATATAATATGCAAAACACCAGGTCTGATAACCATAGTCCATTGATTCAGAACGTAGTTCCAATCTCTCCAAAGTTTGACTTGGATCTGTTCTTTTCAAAACAAAATCTTGAATATTAACGAATAGAGGGTATACCATGCGGGGTTGGCCTTTATACGGTACATATTCTTCCTTATCCGTGAGGTCGGATAATTGATATGGTTGTTGTCCAATGTAATCAAAAACGGAAAAAATTGCATTTTTATCCATTTTATTTTCTTCAGAAAATCTTCCAATAGTCATTAACGTAAAGTATGGCAGAGCAAGAGATATAGCAATAATTATCGTTTTTCGCTGTTTAGCACGAATTTCTTTTGATAACACTGGATAAAATAAACAAACTAAGGCAATAAAACTTATAAACCAAATTATAAGACCATCCCTACCAGCAGTATTAGCCGAATATAAAATAAACGAGGTAGAGCCAATAAACAATAACTTTCTAATTGTTTTATATTGATTAATAATTAGTGTGTAAAAATACAAAAAGAGAGATATAGGAGAAAGATAAGCTCCAAATACAGCAATTTTTGAAAAAATACTACTTTCATAGAAACCATCGCCTGCCATTATTTCATTTCTTATTGTTGTAAAATCAGAATTAAATAACTTATATAAATTGGATGAATAAAAACCGACAGCAATAATATTAAAAATTAAAAATATTATTAATAATAGTCTGAATTTATTTTTGTTAAGTTCAGTTATAGTGGTGTCGGAATTAAATTTTTTTTCAAAGGCTGATAAAGGGTATGTTAATGTCAAAATAGAAATAAATACAATCAAATAAGCTCTTATAGTCAAATAATATGTTGGATTGTTAAAACAAGTAATTCCATAAGAAAACATGGAAAAAGTATAGAGAGCAATAATAAAATTTGATAATGCTATTACTCGACCTAGTTTTTTAATATTATAGAATAATAAAAGAAGAAAAGGTATAACTATGAGAAAATTAATTAAATAATTCATTTATTGTCATTTTTTTTTATGAAAAAATAATATTGTGCTGATATCCATTTAATTATTCAACAACTCCTATTTCTTTTGCA